>WBZN01002373.1_pt1 | contig 10523 bp, 18 predicted proteins | sample 5204281 | NCBI WGS metagenome assembly WBZN01 (sample SAMN12344347, study PRJNA552823) | activated sludge metagenome | biome: Activated sludge suspended growth; feature: Nitrification reactor; material: Wastewater; isolation source: activated sludge from nitrification reactor of wastewater... | reverse complement strand
TCGTCGGCGAACAGCACATACATCAATTGGCCGGCTTCCCAAATGTCACCGAGATTGATGACCGCGGTAAGATGACCCGCCGTGGCCGTCGTGAGCTTGTGCCGGACCGTGGCGAGGTTGGTACCCGTGTACGTGGCCACGATGCTGTCCGGGGTGCCCTGCTTGCTGAAGGTCACGATACCGGTCAGGCTGTCACCCTGGGCCACCAGGGCGAGCGGGGCCGCCGGAGTGGGCGGCGAGCGGAACGCGGCCAGGGTGAGACACGCGAGGAGCGCGAGGGAAACGGTGAGAAACCGACGCATGAGGAAGTGCCTCCAGGTGAGGGGGAGGGGGAAGGGGCCGCCTACTTGGCGGCCCGCTTCTCGCCCTTGTGAATGATGCCCAGGATGGTGAGGAGCCCGAACGCGCCCGTCACCACGTTGTTGGCGCTCTCCAGGGCTCCGCCCAGGATGCTGGGGTCCACGCGAGGGAACACCAGGGCCCCCACGGTACCCGCCACGCCGAGAATTGTTTTCCAGCCGTTCAAGAACTTCACGGTTCCCCCCTTGGGGTTGAGTGTCCGGCCCGTATGTACTGGACGGCCGTTTCCAGGCTCGCCACACGCGAGCCGAGAGCGACGATACGGTCCCCCAGGTTGCTTTCCATCGCGTGGAGTTGCGACCCGACCATGAGCATAGACAGGAAGCCCGTGCCCAGGATGCCAATGACGGCCCCGATGAGCGCCGACGTCACGGCCTTGCGCGTCTCGCTCACAGGGCCGCCGCGTGGCTCAGCTCATCCACGCCCGCCCAATAGAGGTTGGGGTATGCGGCGTTCTGATGCCGGATACTCCAATTGAGCGACGCGGACCCGCCGACCCCGTCACTGTAGAGCGGCAGGCGGCCGTTGTCCCAGCTCTCCGAGAGTACCAACCCCCCGTTGATGTAGAGTTGGAGAATGGCCCCCACCGTCCCCGTGGCGGGGATGATGCGAAATTCCACGTCGGTCAGCTCGCCATTCACGAAGCCCGTGAGGGCTTGCGTAATGGTGAGGCCGCCCCCGCTCACCTTCCGCGCGGTAAACTGCCAGCCGCCCGCGCCGTCCCCGCACACGGCCCAGCCCGGGCCCGTGGTGCCGGGACTCGCGGGAATGGTCGCGGCGAGGGGGTGAAAGTAGATGCCGAAGAAATCCGCGCCCCCGTTCCCGGCCGCCTTGCCGATGCGGAAAATCCAGCGCTGGATGGGCTGGAAGAGGCTCGGCGTGGCCAGCCCTTGCGCCGCAATGAGCCGGGGGCTCCACGACGTGGACCGCAAGAGGGCAACCCCGGTGCCGCTGCCGACAATTTCCATCACGGGCTCTTGGTCAATGAGATTGACGAAGCGGGTGCCGGTACCCGTGGCGGCAACAATGGCCAGGGAGGAAGCGCCTCCAAGCGTCCCGTTGAGGTTGGCGTTACTGCCGATGCCGACGGACGGCTGATCTTCTCCTGACGGCCGCCACCGAAGGGTGCGTACCAGGGTGAGAAGCGACGGCGTTACGGCCGGGGAAGCGGTGGTACTCATGCGGTGGTCCCTCCCCCGCCCTGCACTTCGAGCAACAGCTCCACCGTCGTCCCCGGCGCGGCGACGTCCCAGGTGGCGTTGATGCCGTCCCAGATGGGCGGGCAAATGTTGGTATGATCCAGCCGGAAGCCGGTCCCGAAGATGAGCCCGAAGGCGTTATCCCCGTAGAGGAGCCGGAAGGTCACGCCCGCCGGAATGGCCGAATTGAGGAACACGGCCGTGATGGGCTGGCCCGCCGTGAGAAGCACTTTCTTGCCTCCCGTCGGGGGCAACGTGCCCAGGTCGCACGTCACTTTGATGAGCTGATACCCGCGAGCCATGACAGGAGCCTTTCCGGTTAGGCGTTGGCGAGGGCGAGCCCACGCGCCAGCACATCGGCACTGTAGGGCTGGACCCCGTTTTCGTGTCGAATAATACTCGCCACCAGGGCCGTCAAGGTAGCGGTATCGTCCAGGTTGAGCGGGGCATCCGGGGTCACCCCCAGGGCGGACGCCACGGCCCGCACGTAGCTGCCGGTGTCGTTTTCCACCGGGGGCGCCCATTCATTGATGAGCGCTTCTACGGTCCGCTTCCCTTCGCGCCAGTCCCCGCGAAGGTCTTTCACCATCGCGCGGATGCCCCACTCAGGGGCAATGAACACGGCGAAATCCGGGTCTGTCTGTTGTTCGGCAGGCGCCAAGCCTTGCCATTTGATCCCGGTCTTACGGATGTTGCCGGGGTTGTTGTTGCGAATCCCGCGCGTGAGCTTGTACACGACGGCGCCCCCTCCGATGATGAGTAGCCCCAGCGCGACCCAGGGGAGCCACGACGGCTTAGACGCCATGGCCGGACGGCGCCCCCAGCCGCTCCCGCAGCACTTCCACCCGCGCGAACACTTCCACCGCCAAGGCTCGATCATCCGGCGGGAGTTGGGCCAGGATGCCGGACAGGACGGCCGCGTATTCGTCCGCCACTTGGGCCGCGCCCACGGCTTGCACCCGGGCCCGGATGGTGGCCACGGCCGCTTTCATCATCGGGCCAAGAAAGGCATCCATCACCGTGACCGCCCATAGGTCCGCCACGCATAGACCCCGATGCCCAGGACGACGGCCACCGCGAGCCATTTGATGACGTTGACCGTCGTACGCACTCCCTGTCCGACGGAATCCGCGGCGCCGGACAAGACACCCGTCGGCAAGGCGTCGGCCGCCTGCGCGTTGGCCGTGTTGGTGGCGTCCTGCCGCCGCTTGAGCGCCTGGGACGCGCTTTCGCCCGGGGTGATGGGCCCGAGACTGTCCAGGCGGACCGTGCCGAAGCCCGGCAGGTCGTCCAGGAAACTGGCGAGCTGCGCGGCCGTCTTGGCGGGGCCCGCACTGCTCAACCGAATGTCCACCACCACCCCCAGGTCACCGGGGGCAATCGCCGGCGGCACGTTGGTCGCGTACCCGAGTTGCCGACTGGTGAGCCCTTCGGCAATCTGTGCCGCGCCCTGGGTGAGCTGATCCGTCTGATCCGCGAACGGATTGACGGCCGCCGCGAGCTGGCCCACGCCCGTCAGGAGCCACACGGTACGAATCCGGGAACCGGGCGCCAGCGTCTCGCCCGGCGTGACGTTCTGAAAAGTGACCATGAGCTTAGCGCTCCCGGCGCGTGAGAAGGTAGAGAGCGAGGAGCACCAGGAGCCACACCCACCAGGGCCGGGACCGCAGCCACGTGCACACTTCGCACGGCGTTTCCGACGTCGCGGCCTTGAGCACGGGTTGCGTGGTGGGACCGCTGATCGGCGTCACGGCGCCCGGGCCGGCCGGGGTGGCATCACCGCACCCGCCGCAATCCACCGGGATAGGCGGGGCGACGGGCGCGGGCGGGGCGCCGCTCCCCGTCGAGGTACCGGGCTGATTCGGCGTGACGGGCGCCGGATAGAGCACCGGCTGTCCGCCGGTATAGAGCACGGGCGCGGGCGTGGTGGCCGGGTTGGGGATGCCGCCGGGCGCGTTGCCGCCGTTCCAGGGCGTGGGACTGCCAGGGGCGATACCCCCAGGCGCGTAGCCGCCGGTGACCCCAACGCCGGGACCACCATTGGCGGACGGGAGAGCGGTAGCCATGAGCTTACCCCTTCCGGCGGAAAATGAGATAGGCGACGACGGCCGCCCCCAGGGCCCACAGGAGCCACGTGCTACCGCTGCCCCCGCCCAGGGCGGACGTCGCGGCAGACGCCAGGGTTTGCGCGTTCGCCGCATAGCGCGGGCGCAAATCCTCATAGGCGCGGGCCGCTTTCTTCTGGATAGCGGCGTACGCGTCGCCCCAGCTTGAGGAGCGCCACCCCGGCGCTTCATCGCCATAGGAGCCCAGGAACGAATCCTTGAGCGTCCCCTGATGCGGAAGCCCGGCCACGTTGCCGAAGGCGCCCAGGTAATACCATGCTTCGATGTTGCCGGACTGTGCCAGCGCGATAGCCGTGCTGACGTTGGTGGACCGTTCCGCGTATTTCTTCGCGTCGGGCCCACCCCCGCCAAACAACCCGGTCACGCCTGACGCCACGCCCGGCACGACTGCGAGGAGGGACATAGCGGTAACTCCTGAAAAGGGAAACTGCCGGGGCGGGGTTGCCCCCACCCCGGCAGGTTAGCGTGAAGGCACGTCCCGCGCCTAGACGGTGAAGGGCATCTCCGCCGACGTGACGCCCGGGCGCCGCTCGTATTCGATGAGCGCCACGCGGATGACGGACGACGTGGCACCAGCGGTGACCGACGGCTGGACGTTGCACTCCAGCCGGAGATTGGAGAGCATGGCCGGGTGGAGCATGGTGGACATGCGGCCGGACTTCACGAAGTTGTACATCCAGGAGGCGCCGTCCAGGTCGGCCCCGCCCGACTGGTACGCCTGGGACTGCACCAGCTCGGTGAACGGCACGAAGGTCGGGCCGATGATGTCGTACCCATCGCCCCGGAACACGAGCGAGTTGATGATGTCGGTCACTTCGCCGACGTTGGTGTCCTGCTGGACGATGATGCCCGCGAGGTAGCGCGAGCCCCGGAGGTCCACTTCCAGCGCGGCATTGGCGCCGCTCACCTGCTGCGTCACCTGCCGCACGTAGATGTCCACCGCCGGACGGTCGGCCACGTTGACGTCATGGTCCTGGGAGACGGTCACGGTGGGCGCGCTGAGCGCCACGGTCCCGCCGTTCACGATGTTCGCCGCCACCCCGTTGTACGTGGAGAACGCTTCCAGGGTGTTCTTGATGTCGGCTTCCACGTAGAAGCTCTCCTGCGGGTTGCCCGCGTAGGGATGCGCGAGCGGGAGGATGATCTCCTCGGAGAGCGTCACGTTCTGGATGTTGGCGTTGGCCAGCCGGGTATTGGGGTTGGTGTTCAGGCTGAAGAAGTTGGAGAGCCGAGCCATGAGGCGCGGGTCCAGGTTGATACGGTCCGCGCCCGCTTCCGCGAGCCCGCCCTCGGTGAAGGCGCCCAGGAGGGAGCCCCGGTTGCGGATGCCCGCACCCGCCACGGTGATGTTCACGCCGAGCGTGTACCGGAGCTTGAGGAGCCGGGTCCGCACGTTGTTGAGGAGCTTGGACGTGTCGCGGGTGTTGGCGCCGCTCACGTGGGTGATGTTGGGGCGGCGACTGCTCTTGTCGGGTGCGCTCATGCTGTGCCTCTCTTGTCAGGGTGTGGGTGAGGGGCTCAGACGAAACGCTTGACGAACGGCGTCATCTTGGCCACCGCGACGATGACCACCACCGCCACGATGAGCCCGGCCCAGCCCGCGAAGTCGGACGCCGGGAGCCGGAAATACTTGCTGTCCATAGGTACCTCCAGGAAGGAAAACACACCGGCCCCATTGCCGGGCTTGAGCTGCAACCCGAAAATGGGGCCAGGGCCCACCTGTGTCAATCCCACACGTGTCAATCCGACGCGCCGGCGCTCCCTGGTGGCACGGGTTTTGTTTTGGGCCGGAGCTTGCGGGGGGTCTCCGGAGCCCCCAGCTCCCGCGCCTGGACATACTGCCCTTGGGCCGGACTGTGGAGCACCATGCCGCGCCCGGTGCTGGTGTTGTAGAGCACCAGCCCGAAGCGGGGGAGCTGCTCCACTTCGCGCATAGCCTCCGGCGAGAGGTACGCGGCCACCACTTCCATATCCAAGGGCTCATGTTGCTGGCACACGCCGAGCCATTCGGTGGAGGCGGTGACGATGCGGGCCACTTGGCTGGGCCGCTGAGTCGCGCCCAGGATGGTGAGCCCCACGTGTCGCCCGTTGCTCCAGGCATCCCGCACAATCGCGGGACAGGAGGTGTGCGCCACTTTCACCAGCTCGTCACTCAGGAGCGCCACCCCGCCCAGGGCTTTGGGGAAGCCCCCGCCGAGCCGGGGGTCCGGGGCCAGGAGCGTAAAGAGCTGCTCCACATCCTCCGATTCCTGGGGAAAGCAACACACCAGCCGCCACCGCCGGGCTTTGGGCGCGGTGAGCCGGAGCCACCGCACCGCGTCTGCATACCGATAGACCACCTGGGCCCCCTTCCAGGCGGGCCATTGGGTGCCCAGGTGATCGAGCACCACCACCCGAGGATACCGCTCCGCAAACAAGCTGAGCAGGGCGGAGGATTTGCCGCTCCCGGTCCGGCCCACGATGGTGACGCGGGTAGAGGGCGGCGGAGCGGTGTGCCAGTCGGTGCCCATTACACGGGCCCACCGACGTGACGGCCCGGAATCGGGGCGGACGGTTCGGGCTCCGCTTCCTTCCCCTGGGTGGACGTGGTGACGGGCTCCACCGGCTGACCGGTGGACCGCTTGAGCTTCGCCAGCTCCGCATCCCGGCTTAGGCGCGGGAGCACCACCATGGCGGTGGTGGACAGGGCCCCCATCCAGGGGAGCGCCTTGCCGAGCTGGGGCGCATACTCCGCGAGAATCGGCACCCAGGCATCCCGCAACACTTCCCGCTCCTCCTGGGGGATGTCCCAATGGTCCCCGCGATAGGCCGCCAGCACCTTGGATGCGAGCATGAGGGTAGCGTCCAGGGAGGTGCGGACCATGGTGAGCACCTGGGCCGGAGTGGCGGGCCCGCCCTCCAGCCCGTCCCCGGTCCGCTCCCCGAGCTGGGCCCGGAGCTGGGCGTTTTCCGCGTCCAGCTCACGGGCCGCCGCCAACAATTCGGGTTTGGTCCGGTGCTTGGAAATGGGGGAACGTTTCCGGCCCGGCTTGGCGCGGGCCAGCTTCTCCGCGTCGGTATCGGGCTCCTGGGGCTCCGGGGCCGCCGGGCTGGGGGTCACCCCGTCCAGGGGCTCCGCCCCTTCCGCGTGGGGCGTCTGGAGGGCGCGGACGACCGCCTCCGCATCGGGGCCCGCGTCGGGGATGTCCAGGGGAACGATGGGGCTACTCATGTGCCAGTCTCCGCGTCTAGCGTTTCCTCCGCCTCATGGCGGAGCGTGAGCAGGTGGGCCGGGCTCACACCAGGGAGGGGCCGCCAAGGTACCGCCACGGGCGAGCTGAGCCCCTTACCGTTGCAGCTCTCCGCTTTTGTGGGTTGGGTGGCCACCGTCGCCACCAGCCCCCGGTCCAATTTGGGCCGCCATAGGCCGGGAGGCAAACCCCGCTTTTGACCCACATCGGGGTACAGCCCCAGCCGCCGGGGCACCCGCACCCATTGGCCCCATTGGGCGAAGCCCTGGGCCGATTGCACCGCCCGGCCCAGGGTGATGAGCCGCTCCGAGCGGCCCGCCACCCAGGGCGAGCCCTTGGCCCAGCCCCGGAGCACCTGGGCCCGCTCCAGGGAGCCGGGGTCAAACCCCCGGTAGTGGTGTAGCTCCCCGTCCATGGCCCCAACCCAATAGACACCCGATTGCACGAACGTCCCCGATTCATGCTCCGCCGCTTCCCAGGAGCCCAGCCCGCCAGTGGCGAGCGGGAGCGGGACCGTGGAATAAATCGCATCGGTGGCGAGCATCACCGCCCCAGGGCCCGCGAGCCATGCGGCCCGCGCCACTCGCGCCCGCACCCAGGAGGTGACAAAGCCCGCCATTTCCATGCTGTGATACCGGGGAGCCCGGAAGCGGGTGCCCCCGAGCTGCTGGGCCATTTTCCCATACAGCGAATTGAGCCCCAGCTTCAAGATTTTCTCCGCCCCATTCTGAGCCCGCTTCCATTCCGCCCGGAGCTGATACAGCCGGGGCACAAAGTCAAACGGGCTGGGGCCGGGCTCATCGTGCCACACCCAGCCGTCCAGGATGTCCAGGTGTCCCCGGAGCTGGCCCTGGGCCAAGCCCTGGAGCCCCAGGTGTAGCTCCGGGGCCCATACCCAGCCCTCCCCTTCCGGCGGGAAGTACACGGCCCCATCCTGGGCCCGCCAGGGAAACGGGTACACCTCCAGGGCGGCCCGTGGGCCCCGGCGGAGCTGCCACCGTACCCGATACACCGCAAACTTGCGCGAGCGGTCCCAGGCGGTGGCCCGTGCCCAGGTGCCCCGGTCCGGGTGCAAGCTGGGGAGGTGGCGCATGGCATCGGGGTAAGCGGAGCGGATGTCATACTGGTGGATAGGGCCCCGGTGGTGGCCCACCTGGAGCGTCTCAATCCGGCCCCCGAAATAGGCGAATTGGGCCGCGTCCCGCACGGGCTCCGGCCACCGGGGATGTTGATACGCGGGGTCCGGGCCCAGGTGGTCCAACACCGTATTGAGCCGGAAAAAATCCGCCGCCACCGCGCCCGCCCCATCCCACCGGCGGAGCGTGAGCCCCGCATCCTGGGCATAGGTCCGCACCCGGTCCATGAGCGCCACCAGGAGCCGTAATTCCAGCTCGCAATAATGCCGGATGCGCGGGAGCTGGCGCGGGTGGAAGCGGGCCCGCTCCGCTTTCATGCTCCGAATAAGCCGGAGCTGTCCAGGGGTGGCCACCCCGTAACTCTCCAGGGCCGCCACAAAGGACGATTGGAAAAACCCGAATACGTCCCACACGGTTCCCCCGCTCCAGGTGGCCCCCTCCAGCCGGTGCAAGGCAAACTCTTTATGGGGCCGGTAGCGGATGCGCCAGCCCTCCCAGGTAATCACCCCACGGTCCCACAGCTCCGCCGCCACCGCCCTGGGGAGTGTGTGCAGCATCATGTTGACATCGTAGGAGAACGCAAAGCCCACGTGAATGGCGGACGGGGCCGCCGCGAGCCCGCGCCAGAGGGCGGTAAGCCATGCGTGGGTGGGCTGGCCACGGGGAGCCACCGCTACATCCCCCGCCGAGCTGGCCAGGAGGATGTACCGGTGTCGGGTGCGGAGGGTGGCCCCTTCCCCATCCCAGGCAATGAAGGGGCCCCGGAGAAACTTGCTCACGCGAAACCTCAAGCGGGCCGCTTCACCAGCCCGGTAGGATGCCTAACGCTTGCCGGTGGTCCGCTCCCGGCGGGAGAGCTGCGAACGGGTGCGGGTGGTGGTCCGCCGTTGCTCCGCCTTGGGGCTGGCCCCTACCCGGATGCGCGATTGCGGGTCACGCAACCCGAGCGCCACCAGGGCCCGCGCCTTCCGGCCCCTGGGGCTGGTGTCGGGGCTCCGCAAATCCTTCAAGAGCTGCCACAGCGGAGAATCCGCCGCCACCGCCTGGGCCCTGGGGAGCAACCCTTTCCCCTTGCCCTTGCCCTTCCCCTTGGCGCGGGATTGCGCGGCCCGGTAACTGGTGATGAGCCGCTCCAAATCCTCCCCCGCCTCTTTCGCTCCACTCTGCTGAAACCGCCGCTCCACCGCCAGGGATTCCGGGCTATACCCGGTGCTCACCTTCAACACCTGACGGGCGGAGAATGTCTTACGGGTCAGAGGGTCCACATACCGGGAGCCCTCACGGATGAGACGGCTTTGGGCTTTGGGGTGCGCCTGGAGCCATGCACGGGCTTCCGCGCCCTCCAGCCGTTGCCGCCGCTTGGCCACTTACTCCCCGGTGGTGGGCGGGGTCAGACTGGCCAGCCGTTCCCGCATCCCCTCCAGCTCCGCCGCCATGTCCTGGAGCTGCTGGCCCTGGGATTCCAGGACGGCCCGCACCGCGTCCAGCATTTCCACCACCGCTTTACTGTGGGAGTTGTACGGGGCCGTTTTGCTCACCACCTGAAGCGGCACCCGGAGTGCAGGGTATTCCATTGCGTTGCCTCCTGAAAGGGTGAGGGACCGCTTCAAGCTGGACTAGCTCTTGGCGGCCCCTCTTGGGCTCCCCTGGATGTGTTGCCCGCTCAGCTTACCGCGAGCCTGGGGAGAACGTGCGGAGCCGTCCTAGAACGCGGGGCGGCCCTTTTCATCCGCGAAAATCCACGGGGCATTGAAGCCGTCCCGCTTCTCGCCCTGGATGAGCGTGAGCGGCCCGACCGGGCCCGCCTTGAGCACTTCCACCCAGCGGGTGCGGGTGGCGTTGTTCTGCGGGGTGAAGAAGAACACCGCGCCATCCTTGAGGATTTGCACCTCAAACGCGATTTCCTCCGTGGTCTTGCCCCCGAGGGTGCGGGTGCGGGGCCCGGCGGAGAGCAGGAGGAACGGGCCCGCCGCTTCCAGCTCCACCGCTTTGATGTAGCTCACCTGGAGCTGATCCTTCACCGCCGACAGCGGGCGAACGTTGGCCGGGAGGTTGTTGGCCGGGGTGCTGCCCGCTTCGCGGGTGCTGCTCTTGGCTTTCGCCATGGTGTGACTCCTGAGAGAGTGACGGGGTAACGTGACCCCACGGGTGTGGTGTTGCTGCTTCGCGGTTAGTGCGTGTCCTGGTACTGCACCAGCTCCGCCGCCGTGAGCGGCACCGGCTGGGCATTGCCCACCGGGGGCCAACAGAGGATGCCGTTGACGCGGAGCGGTTCGCGGTCCGGCGGGGTGGAGGGAGCGGAAGCCGCCTTCCGCTTGCGGGCGGGGGTGCCCTTGGGTTTGCCCTTCGGCTTGGGTGCCATACGGCTGACTCCTGGGGATGATGTCCAGGGCTTCGCAACCTGGAAGTGTGGAGCCTGGGACAGCGGGGCGAAGCCGGGGAGGTCAAGCCCGTCCGTGGAGGTACTGCCCC
>WBZN01002372.1_pt1 | contig 10524 bp, 10 predicted proteins | sample 5204281 | NCBI WGS metagenome assembly WBZN01 (sample SAMN12344347, study PRJNA552823) | activated sludge metagenome | biome: Activated sludge suspended growth; feature: Nitrification reactor; material: Wastewater; isolation source: activated sludge from nitrification reactor of wastewater... | reverse complement strand
CTGGCCGCCGGCCGAGTCCAGAACCTCGGGTGCTCCAGCACGGGGACCTCGCGACTCCGGCGAACGGCGGCGCGCCCCCGCCGAGGATCGCCCGCGCGGCGGGCCGTCGCCTCGGGGAGAGCGCCCTGACGCCGGCTCGAGGCCTCGATTCTCACGCCCGGGAGGCGCCGACCGCGCCGGTTCACGCCCCGAGCGCCGGGGGCCGGCTCCGGATCGGAGCGGTCCTCGCCTGGAGCGAACTGGCCCGCGTCCCGACCGGAGCGGTCCTCGCCCCGAGCGGACTGGCCGAGGACCCGATCGAAGCGGCGCTCGCCCTGAGCGCGCTGGCCCGCGCCCCGATCGAGGCGGTCCTCGCCCCGAGCGGACGGGCCCACGCCCCGATCGCAACGGTGCCCGCCCAGAACGCACGGGCCCGCGTCCGGACCGGCGACCGCGCCCGGAGGCGGGTGAGCGCCGGCCGGAGCGCACGTTCGAGCGGCGGGAAAAACGGCCCGAGCGCCTGCCCACCGGCGAACGGCTGCCCGTAAGGGAACGCCCGCTCCCGGCACCGCCGGCGCCCGAGGTGATGCCTCGGGCCGGGGCGCGTCTCGCCGAGCTCGAGGAAGTCGAGCTGCAGATCGAGAAGCTGGTGGACGGCGGCGACGGCCTGGGTCGTTTCGAGGGCATCCCGATCTTCGTGCCGCGCTCGGCGCCGGGGGACCGGCTGCGGGTGCGGCTCGACGAGCGGCATCCGGACTATGGCCGCGGTGAGATCGTCGAGTTGCTGGCGGCGGGTCCGGATCGCCGCGAAGCGCCGTGCCCGTACTTTGCCCGTTGCGGCGGCTGCGATTTGCAGCACATCGCCGACGATGCGCAAGCGCGCTTCAAGGCCGAGGCGGTGCTCGAGACGCTGGCCCGCCTGGGCGGTCTCAAGACGCCGCCCCCGATGCGCGTGGTGCGCGGCGATCCCTGGGCCTATCGCCTGCGGGCCCAGCTCCACGTCGAGCCGGCGGGCGGCACGAACCGGGTCGGTTACCACGCACGCGGCTCCCACGAGCTCGTCGCCGTCGACCGCTGTCCGATCCTTTTCGGACCGCTCGAGGCGATGGTGAGCAAGCTGCCGGAATTGCTGCCGGCCGAGGCGCCGCGGCGCGTCGACTTGGCGGCCGGGGAGGACGGTTCGATCAGCACGGCGCCCGTGGTCGGCGAGCTGCCGCACGGTGAGGTGGCGTTTCATGCCGCGGGCTTCGTGTTTTCGTTCGACGCGCGCTGCTTCTTTCAGGCCCATCGCGGCCTGCTCGACGAGCTCGTGGAGTCCGCGGTGGGGGACGCCGGCGGCGACCAGGCGTACGACCTGTTCAGCGGCGTCGGCCTGTTCTCGCTGGCGCTGTCGCGGCGCTACGGGAGCGTGGTGGGCGTCGAGTCCGACGCCGGCGCGGTGCGCTTCGCGCGCACCAACGCGCGGCGCAACCGGGTGACCAACGCGGAGTTCGTCCAACGCGCGGTAGACGCCTGGATCCGCGAGCTGCCGCACGGCGCGGACCGCGTCCTGGTCGATCCGCCTCGCGGCGGCTTGAGCACCGTCACCAGACGAATCCTGCTCGACCGCAAGCCGCACCTGCTGACGTATGTGTCCTGTCATGCGGCGGCTCTGGCGCGCGATCTGCGCGAGCTGCAGCAGGCCTACGAGGTCGAATCGCTCACGCTGCTCGACTTGTTCCCGCAGACCGGGCACATGGAAACCATCCTGCAGCTGGTGGCGAGGACGGACGAGGCGTGAGCTCGTACCGCTACCGGCTGTCGCTCGCCAAACAGGATTTCAAGTTCGCGGCAGCGCACTTCACGCTGCTTCCGGGGGGCATCGCCGAGCCGCTGCACGGCCACAACTACCGGGTGTCGGTCGAACTCGCGGGCGACGTGCTGGACGAAGATGGCCTGCTGGTCGAGGCCGCACCGGTCAAGCAGGCGATCCGCCGGGCCTGCGCGGCGCTGGACGATCGCGTGCTGGTGCCGGTCCGCTCGCCGCGATTGACCATCGTGCGCGAAGCCGGCGCCGTGGAAGTCCGCTTCGCGGAGCGCCGCTATCGCTTTCCGGCGGCCGAAGTGGTGGAGCTGGCGCTCCTCAACAGCTCGATCGAGCTGCTGGCGGAGATGCTCTGGCGCGAGCTGCGACCGGCGCTCCTGGGCTCGCGTGTGCTCTGGATGTCGGTGGCGGTCGAGGAGGCGGCGGGTCAGCGCGCCGCCTTCGAGTCGCTGCTCGCCGCGGACTGATCCGACGGGAGGTCGTCGACGGGCCCGTCGCCGATGTCGACGACCCGCCCCTTCCAACTCGCGAGCCGGCCGCGACGAAAGTCGAGCGCGCCGCGTGCCACCAGCAGGGCCAGCAGGACGGAGTCGAGCGGGAAGAGCAGCCCTGCCCACGGCGAGTGGTCGCTGCCGAGCCGCAGGCTGGCCGAGGCGGCCGCGCCACCGGTCCACAGCAGCCAGAACGCCGGCCAGGAGGCGGTGCCCGCGCAGACCGCGAGGAGCAGCGGCGCGGCGAGGAGCACGCCGGTCACTGGTGCCGCGAGCCACGGCGAGGGGCCGAAGATGCCGCCCAGATTGCGGCGCCAGCCGGACAGTGCGGCGCCGAGGCCGGCGTACATGCGAATGCGAAGCAGGGCCGGTGCGCGCAGGAAGCCCGTGCGGAAGCCGTGACGGCGCAGCTCCTGCGCCAGCGCGACGTCGTCGATCGCCGGACGACGTAGGGCGGCGAATCCGCCGCTCGCCAGCAGCGCTTCCCGCCGCACCAGGATGAACTGGCCGTTGGCGACCGCCGCACCCTGGCTGTCCGCGGCCGCGGACCAGTCGCCGAGGATGAAATCGAGCAGGGCGAAGACCGCCGGCACGAGGAACTGCTCGCCGAAGCCGCGCGCTTCCTGGGTGCCGGCGATCGACACCGCGTCGAGCCGCCAGCGCACCGCCGCGGCGTGCGCCCGGACCAGAAGATCGGGTGCGTGCCGGGCGTCGGCGTCGGTGAGCAGGAGCCAGGGCTCGGTGGTCTGCGCGAGACCGCCGTCGAGCGCGTTGATCTTGCCGCGCCAGCCGGGTGGCAGCGGACCTGCGCTCTGCACCTGTAGTCGTGATTCGCGCTGCGCGACCTCCTCGAGCAGGGCGCGGGTGCGGTCGGTCGAGCCGTCGTCGATGACGACGACGTGTGGTGAGCCCCGCAGGGCGAGCAGCGCCTCGACGCACGGCACCACGTTGGACTCTTCGTCGCGCACCGGCAAGAGCACCGCGGTAGGCGGAATCGCCGCTTCGGCCGGCGGCAATGCCGGCGCTTCTCGCCGCCAAGTCTCGACGCGCGCCGCGACCGCGACGAGCGCGAGCGCCATGCCGCCGGCGATCCAGAACCACCAGCTCAGAGCGCGCTCCCCGGTCGCGACCCGTGCTGCCGCCGGTGCAAGTTCAGCCGGCGAGCTGGGCGCGCAGCGCTGCTTCGACTTCCCCGGGGTGGGGAAACCGCCCGAGCGCCTTCTTCGAGAACAGGCTGGAGCCTTCGTGGAGTACCTCGAACGCCCCCGGAGCGCCCCGTTCGATGGTAACGGGAATGCCGAGTGCTCGTTCGAGCTCGGCCGCCAGACCGGCGGCGCGGGGTTTGTAGCCTCAAGCGGTGCAGTACTGGATGACGACCTTGCCCATGAAACCTCCCTCGACGGGGCGCGAATCGCGCCGCCTGGCGATTATACGGGGCGGCGGCCGCAGGCGGCAGCGGTGTAGAAGCGCGGGTAGATCGCCCGGATCGCCAAGACGTCGGGCTCGATCGCGACGTCGGCGAACCCGGCGTGCGCGAGCGCGGCCAGCCAGGTCTCGGGCTGCAGGAAGCCGTGCGTCGGCCGCAGCTCAGGGTCGGTCTCGACGTCGGTGAAGCCCTCGAGCAGCTGGAACACGAACTCGGCCCAGATGGGCTCGCCGGGCCGCAGCCGCTGTGCCTCGCCGATCACCAGCCAGCCGTCGGGGGCGAGCACGGTGCGGGCTTCGCGCAGGCTGAATTGCAGGTCGCGCGCGACGTGCAGCACGTTCACCCCGTACACCAGGTCGATGCTGCCGGGCTCGACGCCCTGTTCCCGCCATGCGCGATCGATGTCGAGGGCGCCGAAAGAGAGCGGCGCGCCGGGATACGCGGCCCGCAGGGCGCGCTCGCCGCGGCGCCGGAAGAACTGGCTCGGCTCGGTGATGCGATAGCTCGTCAACTCGATGCCGCGTGCGGCGGTCTCGGCCAGCAGGGCTTCGCTGGCACTGCCGGCTCCGGCGCCGAGCTCGAGTACGCGCCGGCTGGCGGCGGCGGCGAGCCTTTGGGCCGCCGAGATGGCCGCGACGCGGTTGTTCACCGCGTAGATCGGGTTGTCGTTGTGGAAGTAGTCGATCCACAGCGCGACCTGCCCGAGTCCGAACAGCGCGTCCGCGCCCTTGACCTTGCCGAGCGCCACCGCAGGATAGGTCTCGGCGGCAAGGTCCAGCAGGCGGAGCGTGGGCGCGTGGCGCGGGTCGTTCTCGAGCAGCAGGGCGCGCAGCGCGGCAGCGTCCGGCGCCACCAGCGGCGCGGGCGCCGTGTAGGTGCGGTCTTCGCCGTTTCCCTGCGTCACGACCATGCCGCCCTCGACCAGACGCTCGAGAACCCAGCGCAGCGCCGGCAGGAATCCAGGCTGCAGCCCGAGAGAGCTCGCCATGGCACGGGCGCTGCTCGGCGGCGCGTCGCGAAGGGGCAGCCGCAGTTCCAGGGCGATGCTCACCGTGAGGCTGAGGACGTAGCGATCCACGAGCTCGCACGCGTTGTAAAAGGCGTCGGTGAACAGGTCGTCGGGATAGGCGCGGAGCAGCTCCTTCAGGCGCGGATCCGGCGGCACCACGGCGGCGGGCATCGTGCCATCTTATCCGCCCCGTCCCATCCCGCGCACGCACGGGTGCTGCGATAGGATCGATCGTCGCGGAGGCAGAGCGCACGATGACCGAAGCCAGGGAGCCGCAGAACGAGGCAACGAGCAACGGCGAGGCGGCCGAGGCGCTGCGCACGGAGCGCGTGGCCGTTCACGTGCGCGGCATTTTGACCGAGCTCGGTCTGGACCTCTCCGATCCCAACCTGCAGGAGACCGACCGGCGCGTGGCCAAGATGTACGAGGAGATGTTCCGCGGCCTGCGCGAGGGCAGTCGGCCGACCGTTACCTGCTTCCCGAACGACGAGCGCTACAGCGCGATGGTGATCGAGAAGCAGATCCCCTTCTACTCGATGTGCGCGCATCACCTGGTGCCGTTCTACGGCCACGCCCACATGGCGTACATCCCGAGCGAGCGCATTCTCGGCCTCTCGAAGTTCTCGCGTATCCTCGAGTTCTATGCCAAGCGCCCGCAGTTGCAGGAGCGTCTCACCGAGCAGGTGGTCGGCTTCCTCGAGGACGAGTTGCGGCCGATGGGCGCGATGGTGGTGATCGAGGCGCGCCATCTCTGTGTGGAGATGCGCGGCGTGAAGAAGCCCGGCGCTCTCACCGTGACGTCCGCGATCCGCGGCATCTTCCACCAACGGTCGCAGCGCGAAGAGTTTCTCGACCTGCTGCGACGGCCCTGATTCCCGCCATGAGAATCCCGAAGAGCGCGCCGTTCGTCGCCCTGCTGCTGGTCATCGCCTCCAGTTGCGCGGGGGCGCCGCCGACTACCAAACGGCCGGCCGACCTGCTGAATCCCTTCCTGGGTCCGGAGCACGCCACCTGGCTCGAGGGCGCCATTGCCCGTATGGCCACACCGGACGAGATCGCGGGCTTCCAGCAACTGCGCGACGATGCCGCGGCGGCGGCGTTCATCGACGCCTTCTGGGAGCGTCGCAATCCCCATCCCGGCGAACGCAACGTGGTGCGGGAGACGTTCGAGAAGCGCGCCGCCGAGGCCGACAAGCGGTTCTCGGAGAGCGGCCGTCGCGGCCGCGCCACCGACCGCGGCGCGGTGTTCGTGCTGTACGGCGAGCCGGCGGAGATCAAGTTCGACGCCGGCGTCGGCCGGCGCGAGCTCGACGCCGAGGTCTGGCTGTATCGTGAGCCCCTGCCGCGCGGCCTGCACGGCCACGTACCGCAACCGCAGTACCGTTTCGCCCGGGTTGGCGACGTCACGGTCTACGTCGGCGCGGCCAAGCGCCCCGTGATCGAGCACGAAGATCAGCAGCGCTGACGCCGGCGGATCTCCGATCCAAGGAGGATGGCATGACGGACAGGCGAGCAGTGCTCGCGGGCACGGGGATCGCCGTCGGCGCGCATGAGATCGACAATGCGACCCTGGCGCGGGTGATCGACACCAACGACCAATGGGTGCGGGAACGCAGCGGGATCGTCACGCGCTTTTACGTCGACGCCGGCACCGGTTCGTCGGATCTCGGCGCCGAGGCGGCGCGCCATGCCCTGGACGACGCCGGGATGGCGGTCGAGGAGCTCGACTACATCGTCTGCGCCACGATGACGCCGGACCACTACTTCCCCGGCGCCGGCACCCTGCTGCAGCACAAGATCGGCGCGCCGCCGCTGCCGGTGCTCGACATCCGCCAGCAGTGCGCGGGCTTTGCGTACGGCCTCCAGCTGGTGGACGCCTTGGTGCGCAGCGGTATCGCGAAGAACGTTCTGCTCGTGGGCTGCGACGTGCATTCCTGCCTCATGCCTTATTCGGCGCGCACCTGGGACGTCCTGCACGGCCGAGATCCGGGGCCGCTCGACGCCGGGGACTTCGAGTGGAACTCGCGTTTCCGGCACCTGCTCGTGCTGTTCGGCGACGCCGCGGGGGCGATGGTGTTTCGCGCCGAGGAGAACGGCGGGGCGCGCGGCATCCTCGGCAGCGCGCTGTTCGGCGACGGCGCGCACAAGGACATTCTCTTCGTGCCCGGCGCCGGATCGTCACGCCGGCCCTGGGTCGACGCCGCGATGATCGCGGCCGCCGACACCGTGCCGGTGATGGAGGGCCGGCAGGTGTTCAAGCTCGCGGTTACCCGCATGCCCGAAGTCACGACGCAGTTGCTGGCCGCGCACGGCTACGGGCTGGACGAGCTCGATCTGCTGGTCATGCACCAGGCCAACCTGCGCATCAACGAGGCCGCACAGAAGGCGATGGGGCTGCCCGACGCGAAAGTGCACAACAACATCCAGCGCTACGGCAACACCACCTCGGCCACGCTGCCGCTGTGCTTCCACGAGGCACGGCAGATGGGAAAGGCGGGGCCGGGATCGCTGGTCGCCTTCACCGCCCTCGGCGCCGGCCTGCACTGGGGCTCGGTGCTGATGCGGCTCTGAGAGCCGCCGAAGGCGGTCCCGGCTCCAGAACCGCTGACCGGGGGACGGGCACCCTCGTTCCATCGAGTCTCGGTAGGGCGTCGGCAGTGGGAGGGAACGGCAGCCGTTCGCTGAGAGCTGGCTGCCGTTCGCCTTTCTGCTCGGCGACTGGCCGGCGTGGCTGCGGCCGGCGCCGTATTCAGTTCAGGTGGTAGTCCACCGTCAGGCGGAAGTAGACCGACACCGGCCTTCCGTCGGCGCCCCGAGCGGGCTGGAACTTCCAGCGCGCGACGGCTTCGGCCGCGTTCTGGTCCAGGCCGAAACCGAGGCCGCGGAGGACCTTCACGTTGCCCACGTTGCCGTCCCTGTCGATGATGGTCTCGACCACCACCACTCCCTGGACGCGCGCCCGGCGTGCCGACTCGGTGTAGAGCGGAGAGACGCGGGTGATCGCCACCGGCGGCGTGATGCCCTTGCCGATCTCGATCGGACCGTTGTCGTCACCGATCGAGAAGTCGACACCGTTGCCGACGGTCCGGTCGTTGCCGGTGCTGTTGGGAACCCCGGGGCTCTCCGGGGCGGTCTGCGGCTCCGCCGGCGTCGGTGGAATCACGTCGGGTACGGTCGTCGGCTGCCGTGGGGCCGGCGGAGAGTCCTTGACCGGCGTCGGGGGCACGACGTCGTGCTTCTGCGGCGGCGCGGATTGCTGACGGCGCGGCGCCTCGGCCGGCGGCGGTGGCACGGGCAGCTGCACGTGGAGGATCTGGTTGACCAGGGCGTTCTGGGGCTCCGCCACGGCGTCGACCTTCCAGTACTGGCCGACGACCACGCCGCCGAGCAGGAGGATGTGCGCTCCCACGGCGGTCGCGAGCAGCGGTGTCCGGCGGCGGGCGGGACGTTGGCTGAGCAGCGCGGTCTCGAACATGACTGCCTCCCTGTGCGATGCGACGCCGCGATCGGCGCGCATCTGGAGGCAATAGACCGGGGGGCAGGGAATTCGGTTCCCGCCGTCGCGCTGCGAAGCTGGAACCGCGGCCCCTTAGACGGCGAGGTGCACGAGGATCTCGCGGAACAGCTTCTGCGTGCGCTCCTGCCATTGCTGCGGGGTCATGCGGTCGGCCGGCGCAGTGACCTCGACCACGCCGCCGTCCGCGCCGCGCGACACCTTGACCCGGAATTCCCCCCACAGCAGCGACCAGTCGGAAGTGACCTCGACGTTGGCATCGAACGGCAGTCCAGCCGTGCGCATGGCATCGAGCACGGCGTTCAGAAGCTTGTGCTTGTCGGTTTCGTACTGCACCACGTACGTCTGACTGGCCCGGTACGCCCCCGGCGGGAGGATGTAGCTGTCGGTCGCGAGCACCTGCTGCAGCGCGGGGGTCTTGGCGAGCGCCGCGAAGTTGGCGTCGACGCGGGCTCGCAGGCGGGCGCGTTCGTCGAGTGCGATGGCATTCTGCAAGTGCTGCGTGGCCAGGGCGTTGTACCCCGCCATGGCGTAGTTCGTGGCCACCAGGTAGGAGGCGTCGGCGGAGGAGGGATTCGCCTGCAGATAGCGCTGGAACTGCTCGTTGGCGGGCTGCAGCTTGCCTTGCAGCAGCAGAACCGCGCCGAGGTTCAAGGCGTTGTCGCTCGCCGCCGGGTCGATCTTCTGCGCCGCCAGAAAGTCGGCGTAGGCGCCGTCGTAGTTGCGGTCGACGAGGTCGAGCGCGGCCTTGTGCAACCACGCCTGCCGCAGGCTCGGATCGGCCTTGAGCGCGCGCTCGATCTGCTGCCGGCCGGCGTCGTTGTCGCCGGCCAGGATCAAGGCCGAGCTGTAGAGCAGGAGCAGCCGGGCATCGGCCGTCGGCGCCTGCACCAGCGGCCCGAGCAGGGTCTTGGCCTCGTCCGCCTGCCCGGCGTCCAGGAGCTCCTGGGCCTTGGCGGCCGCCGCCGCGACCTGTTCCTTCGTGGGGGCGGACACGGCGAACAGGGGACGACCGGCGACGGCGACGAGAATGCCGACCACGGCGAGACGCAGAAGGAAGCGACGAGCGGAGAGCATCGGGCTAGCTTATCCGCTGGCGGAGAGTCCCATACAATTCCGGCTCATGAAGATCACCGTACCGGCTCCGCCCGTCATCGCCGCGGCTCTGCAGCAGAAGGTCATAGGGCAGAGCGCGGCGGTGCGCGAGATGTCGATCGCGCTGGCCAAGAAGCTCGCTGGGCTGCGGGTCGGAAACATTCTCATGATCGGCTCGTCGGGCACCGGCAAGACGACGCTGATGCGTGCGGTCGAGTCGTATCTCGCCGCCGATCCGGCGCTCGCGGCGCGTTCGACGGTGGTGCGCATCCACGCCAACGTGCTCGGCGAGGAGGCGCAAGCGGGCCGGCCGGGCGAAGCCGTCCTGCGTCGCCTGCTCGAGCGGGCGCGCGAGCAACTCGGACCCGCTGCCACGACGGAGGACCTGCTGCATCGCGCGACGCGCGGCATCGTGTTCGTCGACGAGGTGGACAAGATTCGCGGCGACATCGGCGGCAAGCCGAACGTCTCCGGCATCCGCGCGCAGGAGGCCTTGCTGACCCTGATCGAGAACGAGGCGGTGCCCTTCGAACTGCCGGCCTGGGCCGGCGGCGGCGTGAACAACATCGACTCGAGCGGCCTGTTGTTCGTGTGCGGCGGCGCCTTCGAGGGGTTATACGACGCCGTATTCGACCGCGTGACCATCGGCAAGGACCGCGGCGCCCTCAAGCCCAGCACGGTGGTCGAGGGCGGCAGGGTCAAGGAGGAGCTGGTCTTCCGGCTGCGCGACTGGTTGCGCAACGAAGACCTCTTCGTCTACGGCATGAGTCCGCAGTTCATCTCTCGATTCGACGCCGTCGTGCTGCTCGAGACCCTCGACGAGGACGCCCTGGTTAGGATCTTCCTCGAGCTTCCCGACTCCGGATACCAGCAGGCGCGCGCCTACTTCGCGAGCCGCGGAATTCACCTCGCGCTCTCGCCCGCGGCGGTGCGGCGCATCGCTCAGGAGGCGATCCGGCAACCGCGTCTTGGCGCCCGCGCCATGAAAGAAGCGTTCCGCCGGGTCATCGGCCCCTACGAATTCGACCCCGCCGAAACCGCCCACGACGGCGCCTTGATGCTGGACCTGCCGGAAGTGCAGGCCGCGCTCGGCGCCGCCTGACCCGATCCACGCAACGACGCTCGACGGGGGCGCAGGGATTCTTCAGGTGGCCGGCGCGGAGGTCGGAAGGTTCGAGGCTCGCGCCTCCGGCAAAAGCAAAAGCG
>WBZN01002371.1_pt1 | contig 10526 bp, 6 predicted proteins | sample 5204281 | NCBI WGS metagenome assembly WBZN01 (sample SAMN12344347, study PRJNA552823) | activated sludge metagenome | biome: Activated sludge suspended growth; feature: Nitrification reactor; material: Wastewater; isolation source: activated sludge from nitrification reactor of wastewater treatment... | reverse complement strand
CGCCTGCAGCAGCGCTAGATCCGCTCCAGCGCGGGGTAGCCGGCGAGAAAATCCTTGGTCTTCGCGATCACCTCGGCAAGCCCGATGCGCTCCACCGCGATCTCCGCCGGGAAGGCGGTGAGCAGCCGCGACGGCATGGCGCGGTCGAGCAGCACGAAGACACCGTGATCGTCGGCGCGGCGGATCAACCGCCCGAAGGCCTGCTTCAGCTTCAGCCGTACCAGCTGGTCGTCGTAGTCGGCGCCGCCGAACACGCTCTTGCGCGCGCGGTGCAACAGATGCGGGCGCGGCCAGGGCACGCGGTCGAAGACGATGAGGCGGAGTGCCGGGCCGGGGACGTCGACGCCGTCCCTGACCGCATCGGTGCCGAGCAGGCAGGCATCGCGCTCGCCACGGAAGATATCGATCAGCGAACCGGTGCTCATGGCGTCGACATGCTGGGCCAGCAGGTCGAGCCCGGCATGTTCCAGCGCCGGGGCGATGCGGCGATGCACCTCGCGCAGCCGGGCGATCGCGGTGAACAGGCCAAGCGCGCCGCCGCCCGCGGCCAGGAACAGCTCGCGATAGGCGGCGGCGATCTGGTCGAAATCGTTGCGCTGGATGTCGGTGACGATGAAGACCCGCGTCTGCTTCGCGTAGTCGAAGGGCGATGGCACGCGCACGCGGAGCGCCGGTGTCGCCAGGTGCCGGGCGCCGACGCGCTGCTCCGCCGCCGCCCAGGCTTCCTCGCTGCCGGAGCCGTCGGTCAAGGTCGCTGAGGTCATCACCACGCCATGGGCGGGCTTCGCCACCGTCTCGATGAAGGGCTTGGTCGGGTCGAGCCAGTGGCGATAGAAGCCGACATCGAGCTCGCGCCCCTCGACCCGCTCGATGGCGAACCAGTCGACGAATTCCGGCGGCATCGGCTGGTCCAGCGATTGCAGCATGGCGCGCCAGGCGGTCACTTCCATCTCGCCGCGGCGCTGGATGCCGCGCGCCATGGCGTCGATCCGGAGCCGCGTGGCGCTGTCGAGCACGTCGGCGTCCTCGTCCAGCCGCTTGTTGAGCCGCTTCGCCAGCTCGCGCATCGGCCCCTGCAGCCGCGACAATTCCCGGTCCAGCGCCAGCGCGGGCGCCAGCACCCGGTCGGCGACGGGCCGCGCGTCGATCTCCAGCCCGTAGCCTTGGGCATCGGCGGGCGCGCGGGCCAGCACCTCCTGCCTGAGCCCGCTGAGGAATTCCTCCACCGCGCCCGCGGGCCGCTTGTCCTGCAGCCGCTGCAGCCAGCCTTCGGCCGGCAGCGCGCGCGCCGCCTCGGCGATCTGGGCCATCAGATCGATGGCGCCGGCATCGTCGAGGATCAGATCCTCGATGCGCCGGCGCAGGCCGCGCGCGCGCGACGCGCGGCCGCCCTCGGCGCCGAGGATCCAGCGCCGCAGCTCGATGGTCTCCTGGCCCGTCAGATGGGCGGCGAAGGCGCTGTCGATCGCCTCGAACAGGTGATGGCCCTCGTCGAAAACGTAGCGCGTGGGCAGGCGCTGGTCGTCGGCGCCCAAGGCCGCCTGGATCATCACCAAGGCATGGTTGGCGATGACGATGTCGGCCTTGCGCGCGCGGCGCACCGAGCGTTCGATGAAGCAGCGGCCGTAATGCGGGCAGGCGGCATAGACGCACTCGCCGCGCCGGTCGGCGAGCGACGCCGTGCGGTTGGGGCCGATGAGATCGGGCAGCCAGCCGGGCAGATCGCCGCCGGCCAGGTCACCGTCGCGCGTCGCCATCGCCCAGCGCGCCATCAATCCGAAGGCGATGGCGTCCTGGGTGCGCAACGCGGCGGCGCCCGAGAGATCGGCGAGGTTCAGCAGGCAGAGATAGTTCTCGCGTCCCTTGCGCAGCACCACCCGCGACGCCTTCATCGCCGGATTGGGATAGAGCCGGTCGAGTTCCTGGTCGATCTGGTTCTGCAGATGCCGCGTATAGGTCGAGACCCAGACCGCGCCCTTGTTCCGCTCCGCCCAGAGACCCGCCGGCGCCAGGTAGCCCAAGGTCTTGCCGACGCCGGTGCCGGCCTCGGCCAGCACCACGTTGGGCGCATCCTCGGCCGGGCGCGGTGAAAAAGCGGGCGTCAAGGCTTCGGTGTAGTCGGCCTGCTGCGGGCGCTGCTCGGCGCCAGGCCCAAGCAGGTCGGCGAGGCGCCTGCGCGCCTCGGCCGGCTCCACCGCCAGATCGCTCGGCGCCGCCTCCGGGGCCTGCTCCTGCCATTCGGGCAAATCTTCCCACACCGCGACGCTGGCCTGGGCGGAGAGCTCGCCGCCGGCGGAAAGCTCCGCCACCACCTCGGCGCCCCAGACCCAGCCGGCCTTGGCCATCGCCCGCGCCAGCGCTCCGATGCGCCGGCGCTTGGCGGTCGTCGCCGCCAGCTCGCCCAGCAGCAGGCGCGCTGCCTGGGCCAGCAGGCGGGCCTGCGCCGCGAGGTCGGTGTGGTCCGCCGCGGCCGGCAGGCCGAGCGCCTCGGCCAGGCCGCGCGGCGTCGGCAGGCAGAAGCTCGCCGGCCGCACGAAGGCATAGAGTTCCAGGATATCGGCCGCCGGGGCGCGCTGGCTCTTCAGCCGCCGGAAGGTCGCCGGCGCATGGCAGACGATGGGCATCTCGATGAGCGCGCGCCGCGCGGCCGTCGCCGGGTCGAGCGCTTCCAGCCGCCCGTCCGCATGCAGCCACGCGGCCTCGGCGAAGCCGGCCACCAGCACAGGGCGCCCGCCCCCTGGTCGCTGGGCGGCCGTCTCCGCATCCAGTGGCAAGAGATCCGGCATCGATGTTCCCGACTTGTTCGTGCACCGCGGTTATGGAGCAGAGCGGCGGGCCGCGCAATGCGCTTCGGTTCGGCTGTATGCAATGTGCATTCACCGCGAAAATACCGCGAATGCGCGACAAGTATTTATTAAGTAAATCGAAAGTTTTACAATAATACTAAGTATTGATTTCGAGCGATACTTGGATGTATTGTAGTTTTGTTTACCAGAACATCGAGTGACCACCATGTCCATGATGATGATCTATGGCGTCCTGCAGATACTGACGGGCCTGGCGGCCTGCGCCTGGGGCACGCAATTGATGACGCAGACGGCGCAGTTTCCCGGCAACGTGCGCATCCGCGCCGGATCCGTCATCTCGTTCCTGGGCAGCATCTGCTTCACCTTCGGCGGACTGACGGTCGTCATGTCGCTGTGAAGCGGCGCCGCTTCGGCGGCGCGCTGCGAAGGAATTAAGGGATCGGGATTCTCCGAGCGATGGCGCATGGCTGCGGCCAGCGCCGCGTGACGATCAGCGCATCATCATCAATACCCGGCGCTCAGCGCGAACGGTCAAGCGATGCGTAACCCGGCCGCAAGCGACTTAATCGCTGCAGGCTTGGAAGCGCATCCGCGAGATTTCGTGACTGGATGGATCGCTCTCAAAGCAATCCACGGTGACGCTGCGAAGATACGCCAGGACATCCGCCTCGATCGACCGCCAGTCATCAAGGGCGCGGCGTGGCAGATGATAAATGACATAGAGTCGGTCGGTGTACTGGACGTAGGCGTAGCAGAAGTCCCACAGGTATTTGTTCAGCCGCCCGCCAACATATGCACCGCAATTCATCGTCGTCCGGCCCTGACCCTCCGGCCGAGCTTGAGAGACCATGTATTCCTGGTAATCGGTGGTGGAACCCTTGTTGTAGACGCGATAGGTGTCCAAGCCGATCTGCAGCTGACTTTCGAAAGGACTGACGCCCTGAAGTTTCTTTGCAAAGACATCTTCTATTCGCGTTGATGCGGAGATCCGTAACTCAATGAAGATGTGATCCAGTGGTTCCGCAGCCGGTTGGGAGGCATCCTGGAGACCGGAGTCCTTGTTGCGCAGGACCAATTCCGGGTACGGAATTTTAAGCGCAAGGAAATGCACGACGGTGCCGTTCGCGGATATGTCGTATCGATGCGGGATGCGCAGATGGATCCCGGCGCCGACAAAATCTTGCACGTAGATGTCTGCGATGCCGTACCGGTGTTCGGCATAGAGCGCGCCCCCCCCGATCAGAACCACGACCAGGCCCACGATCCACCGCCGCATTGCAGGTCGAGACATGGACTCCATCCAGTGCCGTGGATGAGGAACGGATTTGCCCGCCCCCCGGGCGGAGACCAAGCGGAGCACGGGACGGAGAAGCGTCCTAGCTCGTCTTGTCGGGCTGGATACGTTCGCCGACGCGCCAGTGGCGCTGGAAATCCGGCCGGCCGAAGTGATAGCCCTGTAGGAAGTCGACGCCGGCCTTCACCAGGAAGGCGGCGTCTTCCGCGTTCTCGACGAACTCGGCGCAGGTCTTGAGACCGAAGGTCTCGGCCAGGCCCATCAGGTTGCGGATGAAGAGCTGGTTGTCGACGTTGACCGCGAGGTCGCGGACGAAGGAGCCGTCGATCTTGACCATATCGACGGTGAGCGCCTTCAGGTGGCGGAACGAGGTGAAGCCGGCGCCGAAATCGTCGATCGCCACCTTGCAGCCCAGGTCGCGCACCGCGTTGACGAAGCGCGCCGTCTCCTCGATGTCGTGCAGGGCGGCGGTCTCGGTGATTTCCACCACCAGGCGGGGCGCCACTTCCGGCGTCGCCTTGACCGCGGAATTCAGCGCCCGCAGCCAGGCCTGGTCGGTCGCGGTCAGGCCCGAGATGTTCATCGACAGCTGCAGCGCCGGATCGCCGCGCAGGTCGGCGATCGCCATGTCCAGCACATGGCGGTCCATGAAGCGGGTCATGCCCAGCTCCTCGACCACCGGGATGAACTCGGCCGCCGACATGATCTTGCCCTGCTCGTCCCTGAGGCGCAGCAGGCATTCGTATTTGATCACCTCGAAGCTGTCGGCCTTGACGATCGGCTGATAGACGAAGACCAGGCGGTCCTCGCGCACCGCGCGCTGCACCTCGGCCGCCACCACCATGTGCCGGCGATGCTGCAGGCTCTGCTGCTCCGACGGGCGGTGCACCTGCCAGCAGGAGCGCCCCGCCAGCTTGGCGGCGTTCAGCGCCGTCTCCGCCCGCGCGATCACGTCATAGGCGGTGGAAGTGAAATTCGGGAACATGACGCAGCCGATGGAGACGGTGACCGGCACCGACTGGCCGTCGACGTCGATCGGCTTGTCGCGCATCACCGCGATGATGCGGTCCATGGCGGCGGCGATGGCGTCCTCCGGGCATTGCGTCAGCACGATGCCGAAGCGGTCACCGGAAAGGCGCCCGACCACGTCGCTGGCGCGCAGGAAGCGGTCGAGGCGCTGGCCGACCGTGACGAGCACCGCGTCGCCCACCTCGTAGCCATAGGCGCTGTTGATCAGCGCCAGCTTGTCGACACCGATCACCAGGAAGGCGCCGGAAATGGAGAAGCGGCGGGCGAAGCTCATCGCCTGCTCGAGTTCCTGGCGCAGGCGCGACTTGTTGAAGTGGCCGGTCAGGTCGTCGTAATTGGCGGCGCGTTCCAGCCGCGCCTCGGTCTGCTTGCGCTGGGTGATGATGCGCAGCGTGCCGGCCATGGTCTTCGGCACGCCGGCGCCGCCCATCTGGGCGAGGCCCCGGTCATGCACCCAGACCACCTGGCCGTGGCCGGTGCGCAGGCGGTATTCGCAGTCGTACTGCTTGCCGAGCGCGAAATGGTCGGAGAGCGCCTTCAGCCGCCGCGGCAGATCCTCGGGGTGGATACGGTCGTTGACCGCGTGGCCGCTGGCCAGGGTCTCCAGCGGCACGTCGATCAGCACGTCCGAGAGGTTGCCGGCCCAGGCCATCCGGTCGGTGGCGACGTCCCAGAAATAGGCGACGTCCCCCGCCGAAACGAGGGCCGATTCGATCCATTCCGGTGTCGCTTGCAGGGCGCGCTCCGGGGCCGTTTTTTTGCTTTCTGGGTCTCCCATCGGCCCGCTCACGGCACCCAAGGTCAGTAAAATAAGGGGAATATTTTGCGCCTCTCCGAAGGTAGGCGGCCGCCCTTAATAAAGTCTGAATCAGGCCCCATAACGGCCGGCGCAGGCATGGTTAATTATATGTAAATATTGAACTTTTTTGCGCCGCTCGCGATTTCGTGGCTTGTAACTTGGAGGGAATTGTCTAAAATTCTACCGATCGTCCTGGCGGGCAATTTTCAAGAGCTGCCTGCCGCTGCGCGGGACGAGGATCGGCAGTGCGCCGGCGGCCCAGCCTTGGCCGACACGCGGCAATTTCCCGGTCGAGTTGGCTGTCATCACGCTCCAGGACCTGATGCAAGACATCCCGCGCGCCATCCTGCTGCCGCCGCCAAGCCCGCCGCCCTCCCGGAGCGGCGCGCGCGGCACCGCGGCGCTCGATCAGACCCCGCACAGCGACGTCCGGCGCGGCGCGGCAGCGGGCGAGACGCCGGCCAGCGGCTTTCTCGCCCTGGTGGAAAGCACGCCCGAGGACCGGGTCGAATTCACCGCCGAATTCCGCGGCAAGCAGTTCCGCTTCCGCCCCTACAACAACCGGGGCGGCGCCGAGCGGACCGCCGCCGACACCACGATCGAGCGGCCGAGCGCCGATCCGGGCGAGGCCGACGCCGCCGCCGCCGCCGACCCCAATGTCGCCGCGCAGGTCCTGGACGGCTACGGCGACGGCGCCAACAGCCGCAACTCGACCGCCTTCCTCGCCACCTTCATCGCGCAGGAGCGCCTGTCGGACGGGCTCTACAATCCGCCCTACGCCGACGCGTCCGACGCCTATCGCCGCGCCGGTGGGTCGCCGCCGACGGGCGAGAACCAGCGGCCGCTGGTGAGCTTCGCCGCCTGAACGCGCGCGAGTTTCCCGCGCGCGAAATTCGTTAGGGCTTGAGGGCCTGCTGCCGGGCCGGGTCGAGCGAGACCGCCGCCGCCGGCGCCTGGATCAACTTCAAGGCGTGCTGCTCGCCGGCGAACAGGTCCCGGTCGATCAATTGCGTATCGGCCAGCCAGGCCTGCGCCGCGCGGCAGAGGTCGGACTGCCCCTCCTCCTTGCACAATTCGGCCGGAACGCCGCCGTCATAGGCCATGGTCACGCCCGGCAGCGGCCGCGGCACGGTGGCGGCGGGAATCGCCGCCAGGTCGAAGATGGCCGGGCGATCCTCGCCCAGCAGACGCAGCACCAGGGACGGCAGCCGGTACATCGGGATGCGGCCCAGATCGAGCGGCCCGTTGCGGCCGTCGATCACCAGCAACGGCGTGCCGGCGGAGAAATCGTACTGCTCCTTGGTGAAGGCGCCGAAATTGTCCGGCAACAGGCCGGATTCGACATAGCCGGCGAAATTGCGCCCCAGCATCGGCAGGTGGTCGCCGAACAGCACGATGAGCGCATCGGGATCGTCGCGGCGCAGGGTCTCGATCGCGTCCATCATCTGCCGCGTCTTGTAGTGCAGCATGTTGGCGTAATCGCCGACTTCCTTGATCTGCGATTTCGTGCCGATCACCGCCGGGCGGTTCTGGCCCGCGTCATACATCCAATGGCCGTCGATGGTGACGATGTAGTCGAAGACCGGGCGGTCGTCAGCGGTGGCGGCAAGCTTGTCGCGCACCTGGGCGTGCAGCGAGCGGTCGGCCAGGAACGGGCCGTTGCTGTCGGCGAGGTCGAGATCGTCCGCCGCCCAGAAGGTCTCGAAGCCGAGATGCTCATAGGCGGTGTAGCGGTTCCAGAAGCCGGGCACGTTGGGATGCGAGGCGACGGTGCGGAAGCCGGCCTCGCGCAGCAGGCGCGGCAGGCAGGGCACGTCGCGCAGCAGGCCGTATTCGAACTTGACCGCGATCTGGTTGACCGGGAACCCGCACAGCACCTCGAACTCGGCATTGGCGGTCTGGCCGCCGAAGGCCGGGCTTAGGCCCCGGGTCTGGCCCGACTGGCCCCAGAGCGCGCGGAACCGCGGGTCGATCGGGTCTTCGCTGTAGCCGGCGCCGGCCAGCGGCATGGGATCCCAGAAGCTCTCCTCCAGGATGATGTGCAGGTTGCGGCGATGCCCGCCGGAGGTGAGGCTGGGCGGCAGGCCGGCCAGCGGATCGGCGGCGGCGACCGCGGCGCGGCGGGCGATGGCGGCGGCAACCTCCGATTCGCTCGGCGGGTCGCGGCGCTCGGCCAGGGCGCGCAGCGATTCCTGGGCCAGGTGCATGGCCCCGCCGCGCCAGATGAAATTCTCCCGCTGGTCCCAGGGGGTGTTGCCGAAGAACTTGTCCAGGCTGTTGCTGAGCGGCGAGGCATCGCCGGCCGCCCCCAGCGGCAGGGCAATGAGGAGCGCCCAGCCGGCCTGGGCCGGCCTGGCCCGGAACTTCAGGTTGAAGGCGAACAGCGCCACCAGCAGCGCCAGGGGCAGCGCCACCGCCACCCAACCCAAGGGGCCGAGGATGCGGATCAGCGCGGCGAGATTGTGCACGTCCTCCGGCATGATCGGCCGGCCGAGCATCGCGATCTTCAGCGCGCTGGCCACGTAGAAGATGGCGAAATAGAGCCCCTGCAGCAGCAGGAAGGGCCAGACCCGGCGCGAAATCCAGAACACCAGCAGCGCCAGCGCCAGGTTGAGCCCGAAATCATACGGCACCCGCGATTCGACGATCTTGATGCCGAAGGCGGCCCAGCACAGGAAATAGGCCAAGGCGTAGAAGATCGCGGTCGAGACCACCGGCACCAACAGGTTCCGCGCCGCGCCGTTGCCGCCGAGATCAGCCCGCAGCCGCTGGCGCCAGCCGCCGCGCTGCAAAAACAGTCGACTTGCCATGAATGCCGTCCCGAACTCTGGGCACCGCCGCCCGCACAATCCTGGAGTGGTTCGGGATAAGCCCCGAAAATTTCACCGGAATATGTCGAGGGCGTCATCGAATCGCAACAAACAACCGCGTGACGAGACGGTGAGTTCCCTGACCCCGCGACGACCCGGGCACGCCGCGACTTTCCCCATGCGGTGCCGGGGCGGACAGGAATTCAGGGCCATTTCGCGCCCGGCCCGGGGCAATCGCCTTGTTAAGTCTGGACAAATTGACCGATCGGTCGGACAGTCGCTGCCGTAATAAATCAGAAACTGAGGAGGCACCTCATGAAACCGTTCCTGCGATCGTCCGTCCTGACTTCCATGGCGGCGATCGCCCTCTTGGGAATGGCCAGCATGGCCCAGGCGGAAACGCCCAAGGACACGCTGGTCATGGCCTATGTCATCGACGACATGATCTCGCTCGACCCGGCGGAGATCTACGAGTTCACCTCGTCGGAATACATGGCCAACACCTATGACCGCCTGGTCGTCATCAACCCGGACAAGCCCAGCGAGCTGAAGCTGCAGCTGGCCGACAGCTGGTCGGTGAGCGACGACGGCAAAACCTTCACCTTCAAGCTGAAGCCGGGCCTGAAATTCCATTCGGGCAACGACATCACCGCCGAGGACGTCGAGTTCTCGATGGAGCGCTTCGTGAAGCTGGACCTCAATCCGGCCTTCATCATGAACCAGTTCGGCCTGACCAAGGACAACGTCCAGGACAAGGTCAGCGTGGTCGATCCGCTCACCGTGCAGGTCGAGCTGGACGCCGCCTATGCGCCGAGCTTCTTCCTCAACTGCCTCAGCTACACCAGCGTCGTGATCGACAAGAAGCTGGCGATGGAGCACGAGGCGAACGGCGATTTCGGCCATGAGTGGATGAAGACCAACGAAGCCGGCTCCGGCCCCTTCATCCTGAAGAGCTGGAAGCCGAACGAATCGGTCGTGCTCGACACCAACCAGAGCTATTGGGACGGCGTGCCGGCGATCAAGCGCGTCCTGATCAAGAACGTCACCGAAAGCGCCACCCAGCAGCTGCTGCTGCAGAAGGGCGACATCGACATCGCCCGCAACCTGACCGGCGACCAGTTGAAGGCGGTGCAGAACGACCCGAACATCAAGTTCCAGTCGTATCCGAAGGCGACGCTCTGGTACATGGGCCTCAACACCACGAACGAATACCTGGGCAACAAGGATGTGCGCCAGGCGATGAAGTACCTGGTGGACTACAAGGGCCTGCAGGACACGATGTTCAACGGCACCGGCATCGTGCATCAGACCTTCCTGCCCGACGGGCAGCTCGGCGCGGACAATTCCACGCCGTTCAGCTTCGACGTCGCGAAAGCCAAGGAACTGCTGGCGAAGGCCGGCCATCCCGACGGCTTCAACGTGACGATGGACGTGACCAACCGCACGGAATCGCGTGAACTCTCGGCCTCGCTGCAGAACACCATGGCCCAGGCCGGCATCAACCTGATCATCAAGGTCAACGACAACAAGACCACGCTGACCAAGTACCGCGCCTCCGAGCACGACATCTATCTCGGCCAGTGGGGTTCGGACTATCAGGACCCGCACAGCAACGCCGACGGCTACCTGAACGCGCCGCTCGCCAAGCGCAACAAGTGGCAGTCGCCGGAGCGTGAGGCCGCCGTTCTCGCCGCGCGCGACGAGAAGGACGGCGCCAAGCGGGCCCAGATGTACATGGACCTGCAGAAAATGGCCCTGGAAGAGAGCCCCTACGTCATTCTCTTCCA
>WBZN01002368.1_pt1 | contig 10535 bp, 6 predicted proteins | sample 5204281 | NCBI WGS metagenome assembly WBZN01 (sample SAMN12344347, study PRJNA552823) | activated sludge metagenome | biome: Activated sludge suspended growth; feature: Nitrification reactor; material: Wastewater; isolation source: activated sludge from nitrification reactor of wastewater treatment... | reverse complement strand
CAGCCGCTGCTGAATCCGAACTTCCGTCATTTATCATCACCAAGATCGGTTATCCGCAAAAACAAGATGGCAGCAAAGACAAGAAAAAGCTGTTTATTTACTTCAAGTCTGGTGGTCACGTCAGTCTTGATTTGGCTCGCATGCCCAAAGAAAGCGTTGAACGTATCTTTCAGTCAATTGAAAGTTGGTGCATCGCCTGCGCCAGGTCTCCTCAATTGTCTGAGAGAGACGAACGGCAAGCGAGTAAAACTGCTTCAGCCAAAAAGAACGACAAACTTTCTTACACCAAGATTTGGGAAGATGAGTTGCATTCGCATTTTTCTGCTACCAATTTTGTTCCTCTAGAAAAGGGACGTGCTATGCAGGACGGCCGATACACAATTCTGATGCAGCTTTCCGCAGGTGGTCTCAGCGCCGTTTATCTGGCTGAATTGGGTGACAAAGATTTGGTGATTATCAAGGAAGCGGCACTCCCAGCCGATCTCAAGGAAAGTGCTCGAACCAAGGCAAAAGAGATGTTTGCCCGTGAAGCGGAAATTTTGCGCAAGCTTGACCATTCGTTCATCGCAAAGGTAATGGACAACTTTGTTGAAAGAGGTCGTGATTATCTAGTGCTTGAGTTTGTGCCAGGCGAGTCTTTAAGGCAGACCGTGCGCAAGTCGGGAATTCTTTCCGAACAAAGCGTTCTCAAATATGCGCTGAAGATAGCCCATATACTCGATTATTTGCATGATCTCAAACCGCCTGTAATACATCGAGACCTGACCCCGGACAATCTGGTCGTCAGGCAGGACGGCGAAATCGTTTTGATCGATTTTGGCGCAGCCAATCTCCTTCTTGGCACCGCAACTGGCACTATAGTTGGGAAGCAGTCTTACATTGCTCCTGAGCAATTTCGCGGAAAGGCATCTGTGCAGAGCGATATTTATGCGCTCGGTGCCACGCTTAACTTTCTTCTTACCGGTGAGGATCCTGAGGCGCTCACAGAATCTCATCCGAAGAGGAAGCGCTCAGAAATATCTGACGGTGTCGATGATTTGATAGCCCGGTGCACCGCACTCGATACCAGTCGAAGAATCAATAGCGCCGATCAACTAATAGAAGCGCTTGAGGAATTGTTGCCTTCAACCGTATTAAGTGGCATTTCAACTGGAGAAGCGTAGGAATGGATGCCTCTCTTAAAGCGATGCTGTCGAACCGCTACTTCTTTACCAAAGGCGTGCGTGCTAACGATGAATATGAACAGTTTTGGATACGCTACAAGCCTACCAGAGTATTACGCAAACACTTTGGTAAATACATCAAGAATCAGAAAATTGCGCGGATTCTCAGTGCTTTGCTGGCGTTGGCAGCGTTCCTATATTTTGGTCCGTGGATGTTTCTAGGATTGTCTTGTTTGATAGGTGTTGTCTTTTTTGCTGTCTACCTGCGTACGCTGCTTTTCCCCAGTCATGTTTTTTTATCGGAGGCTGGACTTCAGCTGCACTGGCTGAGAAGTTTCTGTAATATCTCTGGTCCTGTGATAGGCTGGGATCGCTTGTCACATCTTTCCATTGCTACCAGCAGAAACATGTTCGGTGGCGTTGATTCGGCACTCGAGTTCAATGTCTTAGCAAACGGAATTCCTTTCAAGCAACGTCTGATCTATCATCTTTTGCCACCAAATATGACATCAGGGTGGTGGAACGGCGACCGTTGCACCATAAGATTGAAGCTTGATGGAATCGCTTCCAGCGACGATCGCAAGCGTTTGCAAATGGCTCTAAAGAAGTTTTTGCCCTCCTATCGTATCGATTCGTCAGTCACCGATGAACTCAATTTAGCGATTCGTGTAGAAAGTTACACCGATTTGTGGCTGGATGCGCTTTCTTCTTCCAAAAGAATTCGCCAGGATATGCTGGAGCCTGGAACGCACATCCTGGGTGGCAAATATGAGGTTGACGAGCACATCGGCGGAGGTGGGCAAGCTGTTGTCTACAAGGCGAAAGAGAAGGTTTCCGGAGGTCAAGGAGCAATCAAAGAAACCCAGGTAGTGCTTAAAGAATTCATCCTGCCCGCGCAGGCTGGCGTGAATGTCAGAAAGAGAGTTCTGGGTAATATTCAGCGTGAGGCGAATATTCTCAAGGCTCTGCACTGCTCGAATATCGTGCGCTTCATAGATTTCTTCGTCGATGATCAGCGTGCATATCTAGTGCTGGAGCACATTGACGGCATCACGCTGCAACGACATATTGAAAGCAATGGCTGCCTTACTGAGCACGAGACAATAAACCTGTCTCTGCAAATGTGTGAGATTTTGAGAAATTTGCACAGTTGCACTCCGCCAGTTATCCATCGCGATTTCACGCCTGATAATCTGATGATTGATCGCAATAAAAATTTGAAGCTCATAGATTTCAATGTGGCTGAGCAACTTGAGGCTTCTGACACAAACGCTGTTGTTGGCAAACATGCCTACATTCCGCCGGAACAATTTCGCGGAAAAGCTTGCGAGCAAAGTGATATTTACGCTCTCGGCGCCACTATGTTTTATTTGCTTACTGCTGCAGACCCTGAGCCGATCAGTGTTTCGGTGCCCCAGGCTTTAAATCAGCTGATCAGCGATGAATTGAATTCTCTTGTTATGCGTGCAACCGCTCAAGAGGTATCAGAGCGCTTCAAATCCTGGAGTGCCATAAAAGCTGAACTTCTCAAAATCTCGCACGAGCGATACGGGACCTCGCTGAGCGTATCGGGCTAGCGGTTTCGTTGACTGAGCTGGATAGGCTTGATTCGAGCCGAGTTGACTTCAGTTGGGCTGAGGTGGGTTGATCTACTTGAGTTGAGCGAATTGGTTTGATTTGAATTGATTTGAGTTGATTGATTTGAATTGATTTGAATTGATTTGAATTGATTTGAATTGATTTGAATTGATTTGAATTGATTTGAATTGATTTAGTGGAGTTATGTTCATGGGGTTAGTTGTGTCGTGTTGGGTTTGTCCCTACCTACGCACTTTCTAATAGTAAGCAATTAAAGTAAAGCGTTCGATATCAATATTGACGATCCTGCTAAGGTGCACGGAGTCGGCGATACATCTCTTTTAGGCAGTGGAACGTCGACTCAAGCGGAGCTTGCGCGCTTCAGATAAGTTACTTGGCGATACAATAATTCTCTTGTTGACAGTTTAACGACTCTGATTTGAGTACCACTTCACATCTGGTCGAATTTGTTCAAGTAACAACGGACGCAGTTGCTGGCGACGAGAACGTACCTGAACTCCAATCGTTGTAATTGAAGCACTCGTGAGAGTACTAATGCCAAAAGATATCTGTGTGACTTTTCCCGAAAAGCAATCTTTGGGTAGCCTTTACGTCGCTGAACAAAGCTTTCCACATTTGCGCAAATGGATAGGAGAGGCACGCGGCAAGATTGTTTTGTCAATTGAAGACGGACGCATGCTCGGTGTGGCGCTTGGCTCGCTGGGCTGGGAAGGACTAGCCAATACTGGCGAAAGTGAATTAGCTTTATTGGAATCTCTGGATGTGTCCACGTGCCAGTTCTCGGAACGCTCTTTTTCCAACGCTAGTCATTTGCAGAATTTGTCTGAAATCAGGTTGGATTACCTGAAGATTGGCGATGCCGAAATCAGGCTCCTTCGCCACTTTAATGCTTTGAAAACAATTTGGTTGACTGGAACTGAAATCACAGATGGCGGCATGCGTGAGTTCAAAGATTTGCCTCAAATTGCAAATTTGGTTTTAAAAAGTACTGGTGTGAGCGATCAGGGCATAGCGAATATGGGTGAAATAAGCAGTTTGCAAGGCTTGAACTTGCCCAGTCAAATTACCGATCGCGGCTTGGAATATTTGAGAAATTTCCCGTCACTGCGGCGACTTGATTTGTCTTTCACTAAGGTTACTAACGAAGGATTGAAGCATCTGTCTGCTCTGAAGATGCTTAGCGAACTCTATCTCAGTGACACCACTATTGGTGACAATGGCTTGCTAATTCTTCAGAATTTAACGAGTCTGCGAGCGCTGTTTCTAAGTGGCACGTGCGTGTCAGACGCGGGTTTAAACCACCTCGAGTCCTGCACTCATCTGGAGCATTTGGAGCTGCGGGATACTAGAGCAACAGAGATTGGCATAGCACGCTTGCGTTCACGTTTGCCAAACTGTGCAATATTCGGACCGTAATCTAGCGATTGCGCGGAACGCTATCGAGGCGCGTCAGCTCCGGCGTCCTTTTGCATAACCTGGTTTTGAGTGGTTTGCTTCTGGAGCGCATCCGATTCTTGATGCTTCTTCTGCGAGCTGAACAGCACACCGCAGAACAGCACTATCAGCCCGATAACGTTGCCGATGCAGAACCATGACACTGTCGAAATTTTGTCCACTACGCACCTGACGCTAACTGACCAATAAGTCTAGCCTAGCACGCGCCGCCTGACTGGTGTCAGGCTATTTTGTGAGCGAATGAGCGTTAACAGGCGTAGAACCGACAACTCACTTAGTCGTTTGCTATGTCTTTCTTCTTCATCCAGGCGAAAAATCTGGACCACCATGGACGGCTCGCGTTGTCGACCTCGGCGCGCATCTTGGTCAATTTCATTCGCTCAATTTCCAACTTCACTTTCGCAAATTCAGCTTTGAATTCTTCGGCCGTGAAGGCAATGGAGGCAGCGCGTTCAGATTGTGCCTTCAGATCTGGCAGTAACTTAATTTCGTTTTGAAGCGTTGCCAGACGGGCGCGATCGTCGACTCTGTCGGTGAGGAGTCGGATGATGGTTCCCTGGGCTTCAACCAGAAGAGTTTTCAGTTCGGCAATTTCCGCAGCCTGGTCCGCAGACGCGACGACATCTCGGACTTCGATTTGCGGTGGAGCAAAAGACAGCTGGTTGCCCGCGTCCGAGTCATCACTGTTTTTTACGAGCTCAACGAACCCTTCCATGATCTGAATTAATTCGGCTCGCGATACTTTTGGCTTGCCTGTTTCAGATTTGTCGGGCAGTGGCGCAGGCAGGTCGAGCGAGGACCCGACTGAACCTTCATCCGTGGCAAGCGGCTGCGCTTCACTCACGGATTGGATTTGATTGTTTTGCGATTCTTGCTGCTGATTGCCCTCACTCACAACAGTTTGAATTTCGCGGTCCTCAGCGAAGAGGTGTGTTAGCGCTTCCTGCATAGCAGATTCGGTCATTTCCGCTGCGGTCATTTGCACTCCTAATCATTCCCCAAACCTCATTATCTCGACTCCGACACTGATTGTCTAGTTTTCTTTTGGTGCTATATGTGGTGCATATTGATATGCGTGCAGGTCGAGTATGAAACATATTAATTGAGGGACCAAAGTTCTGGAATGGTGAAATTCCCCTGCTCTGAGTGAATTGTCAAGAGATGGCTCTCTGGTGCTTATTCGAGCAATTTCATTTTGACTTCATTTTTTGGACAAGCCGTAAATTAGAGAGATTTTGTCTTCAGCGTGGGGCTTCGAAAGGATGTCTGTCTGTTCTAAAGTTGTTTTGTAAGAAATAGTCGACAATGCAGCTATTGTGGGTGGCAATTTTGTTCGAACTGGTGATGCACCGTATTCGGTGGCGTGAGTTTATGCTCGGAGGGTGGCGAGACCAATTCATTGTCGGTCGCCCTTACACAAACACACAAACAGCACCGTGTCGGTTAGTGCAATTTGAGATGAACGAACACAGGTAGATGATCTGACCCAACGTTCGGACCAACACTTCTGGACCGAACTTCTAAAGTAGACGTCACCAGATAATGATCCAGAGGCAGAATAGGCACTATCCAGCGTGTGTTAAATGTGCACTGAGGTCCGAACCCTCGTTCAGAGTCGTACAGCTTTCCATCACGAAGCAGTTTTTGAAAGTAGAACGACCACGGTGTGCAGTTGAGGTCGCCCATCACTATCATTGAAGAATCGGAAGTCAGTGCATCGAGCGCCAATTCTTGCAGTTCCTCATTTCTGTATTCAGGCAACACCGGCAAGATTGGGTGTGCAAAACAAAAATCGGTTTGTCGATTACCGCAGCGGATTGTTCCAAGAAATCTTGGACGCTTGGCGATTTTGCTGTATTTGATATTTACATCGGAGAGCTGATACTTACTGTAAATTGCCAGTTCATCAGAGCGATCTAAATCAGTAGAAAATCGAAACTGATATTGACTCAATCGCTGGTTGAGTTGTTTCACCCAGTTCGTGTTCACTTCACTGAAACCAATGAAGTCAGGATTTTTCTTTTCAATCAATGACACGACAGCATCTACATTTGAGTTTTTATCACAGGCTACATTCAACTGCATCACTTTCAAATCGGGTCCGGTGTGAGCGTGGTAGTTCCTACTTTCCGGCACGTACAGCCAGACCACGTCGCACAAATTTACGACTAGAACAATAAGAACAATCAGGGCGTAGTCGAATCTTTTTGCAGCGATAAGCATTGAACTGAGCAGAAATAGTAAACCAGTCCAGGCTAATCGAAAGTGACTGAGAAGTTCACAGACTTGATCTTGCTTGCTGAAAAATCCAGCCATAGAGCCGGCAGCGATGAACAATAAGGCGAGGCCGCTCAAAACTTGCGCGAATTGAAAGACTTTTCCGGTAGGTTTCACTTAACTAGCCTGTGAGTACTACAAGTATAGTAGTGCCCACGTGCATCGGGTTCCTCGAGTTCCTCAAGTTCCTTCGCCACAATTGCGAGTCGTCATTTTCTTGATCGCTCAACATTACGAACTCGAATTCAAAGTCACAAGGTGTTACGCACATCCAGAGCTGTCAAAGTTTTTGCGCTGTTCGATGACTTTCAACAAATCGATCTTTTAAAATTGCGACCTTGTCATTCAGTTCGTTTTCGAGTATGGTTATGAAATCGAATCACATGAAAACAAATTGGTGGAAGTTAAATGAAAAAAGTTTTGAGCAATACAGGTTATAAGCTGCGTCATTGACGAGCGACCTCGGTATTCCATTGTTTTGATATTCGCGGCAGCCCAGCGGGCTCCGGGCAATTGCATGACGTGCTGAGAGCGCTTCTCTGACGAACTTAAGTCAGAGTATTTGAGCGTCTTGGTGCGTAAAGTAATCGCCCGTTTTTGCGTTTTTACAACTTTCTTGTTATTGGAGTGTTGGTCACTATGAACAACATAGTAGAAGTGCGCGGTCTGAGAAAAGAGTTTAAGAAGACCGTAGCGATAGAAAATTTGAATTTCGAAGTAAGGCAAGGAGAAATTCTCGGCTTTCTTGGTGCAAATGGTGCCGGTAAGACGACAACGATATTCATGCTGCTTGGTTTGATCACGCCCACCAGAGGCTCGATCAAAATATTCGGCAGCGACTTGCGAACATCTCGAGTAAAAATTTTGCGCCGTATGAATTTTGCGTCTGCGTATCAGCAGCTGCCGTACAACTTGCTTGTCTGGGAGAATCTGTATGTTTTCGCCGAAATTTATGGTGTGCGCAATAGCAAGAAGAAAATTGATGACCTGCTCGAAACTTTTGAACTTTCGCACATGCGAAAAAATCTTACTGGTTCGCTGTCATCTGGTGAGCAAACCCGTCTTACGCTCTGTAAGGCGCTTTTAAACGATCCTGACTTGCTTTTGCTCGACGAGCCTACAGCCAGCCTGGATCCTGACCAAGCTGACAAAGTCAGGAAAATTATCGCAGGGCGTCAGCGTGATACTGGAATGACGGTGATTAATACATCTCACAATATGTTGGATGTATCGGAATTATGCGATCGAATCTTGTTTATGCAGAGCGGTCACGTTGTAGCAAATGGCTCCGCTGCCGACCTTTTGAATAAGTTTGAGAGCAAAAATCTGGAAGAAGCTTTTATCACGATGGCGCGAACACAGCTTGTAGAAAAAGGATAAGAACATGAATTGGAGAATAATACGGGCTTTAATCGTTAAGTACGCGTTCACGTGTTCGCGTAACAACTTCCGCGTGATGGACATTTTCTTTTGGCCAGTCATGGACCTGCTGTTGTGGGGATTTGTGACGGTTTACATGCTCAAAGTGAGTAACGCCGTCCCGACTTTCATCACATTCTTTATCGCCGCAATCATTTTGTGGAATGTGCTGTATCGCGCTCAGCAAGTTGTGAGTGTGTCTTTCCTTGACGATGTATGGTCGCGAAATTTGCTCAACATCTTTGCCGCTCCTATCAGAGCTACTGAATATGTGGGCGCATCATGTGTGATGGGGTTGATTCAATCGACTGTGGTGCTAATTATCTTGGGCATACTAGCTTACTTTGTACACTCTCTGAATATTTTGACGATGGGTCTGTACCTCGGTTTGCTGTTTGGCAATTTGATTCTAATGGGATGGTCGATTGGACTAATGACCACTGGCTGTATTCTCAGATGGGGACCTCCTGCAGAAGCGCTGGCCTGGGCAATACCAGGTGTGATCCAGCCGCTATCTGCAGTCTTCTATCCGATCAGCGTGCTACCTGCTTGGCTTCAGCCATTTGCTGTCTGCTTTCCAGCGTCGCATGTCTTTGAAGGTATGCGAGAAATTCTGGCTGGACATAATGCCAGTGGTGAGCACCTTTTATGTGCCTTCGTCCTCAACGTTGTGTACATGACATTAGCGGCGGTCATATTCAGGTCGTGCTTGGAGGGAGCAAAGGAGCGAGGTTCATTGGTTAAGTACGGCACCTAATAGGAAAATCTAACCGCTATCGGTTGAGCGGAAATTTGGATTCGAAAATCGAACCGCTATCGGTTGAGTGGAAATTTGGATTCTAAATCTCAACCGCTATCGGTTGATTCTTGTTAGTGGCGCTTGGCTTTTGTCTTTGATTTTGGTTTTGCGTCAGCAGCAGCCTTTTCGGCGCTTTTAGCGGCAGTATCAATTTCAAAAAACTTCTCGAGTACAGCTTTGGCGATCGGAGCGCACGTTGTGCCTCCGTGACCGCCGTGCTCGACGAACGCCGCTATTGCGATGCGTGGTTTGTCGGCAGGGGCATAGCAGGCAAACCACGCATGAGTCTTACTTCCGACCGGAGGAGCTTCCGCAGAGCCAGTTTTACCAGCTACTTCGATGCCTCCAAGCTTTGTCGCGCCGCCAGTACCGCTTGAGACCACGGCCTTAAGCCCTGCCAGCACGACGGCAAGATATTCTGGATGGGTTTTAACCTTCTCGGGACGAGGAGCGGGAATCTGTCGATCTCCAATTTTGATGGCAAAGTGGAGATTTGGCACCTGACCCTTCATCCCAAGTCCAGCAAAGATTCTTGCTGCCTGCGCCGGTGTAACTTGAACATACGTTTGCCCGATCGACATGTGCAGCGTGTTGCCTGGATACCATTTCTCGTGATAAACGCGCTCCTTCCATGCTGAATCTGGAACCAGCCCCATGCCTTCGTGGCGCAGTTCTAGACCTGTCGTTCGACCAGCACCAAATTTAACTCCCCACTCCTTAATTTGTTCTGGCTTCAGCTTCAATCCCATTTGATAGAACGCAGAGTCACGTGACCAGGCAAGGCACTTTACCAGGTCAAATAGACCTGTCGAGTGAGTCCAGTCACCGAAGAAGAAGCCACCAAGACTGATACCACCAGAAACTTGTAATTTCGTGTCTGGTTTAACGACTTTATTTTCTAATGCGGCGAGAAGAGTTATCGCTTTCCAGATAGACCCTGGTGGGAAACCGGACAGAGCCCTGTTAAAGAGTGGATGATCTGGTGCGTTGATGCGTTTCCACACAGCCGGTGTTATTTTTCTTGTAAATACATTTGGATCGAAACTTGGTCGCGACACCATCGCCAGCACTTCGCCATTTTGCGGGTCAATGGCAACTACGGCTCCTGATCTGGCTCCAAGCGCTTCATACGCAGTTTTTTGCAAATCCAGATCGATGGATGTAACTAACGATCTGCCCGGAATTGGTTCTTTGGTGATCACTGGTTTGGACGTTTCAGCTGAGAGTGACTGCCCCATTGCATTCACCCTTACACGCTGTTCGCCGTCCACACCGCGGAGCTGCACGTCATACAATCGTTCCAACCCGTCCTGCCCAACTATGTCACCCATGTGCCGCTCTGGTCTCAGTTTCAGCTGGGCTTGTGTAATCTGCCCGCAATAGCCGAGCGCATGACCGACAAGCTCACCTTGAGTATAGTTGCGGCTGATGTCCGGCAAGATGTCGATGCCTGGTAAAAACAATTTCTGTTCATAAAATCGACTGACGATATCAACGTCAAGGTCGCGTTCGATTACGACGGGCACGGGTGAATGCGATGCTTTAGCTTTCAGTATTACGTTCAAAACCTTTGCCGGCGGTTCATCAAGAACTTTGGCGAGCCTGTATGCCAGATCTTTAGCGTGCTCAATTTGCATCGGAATCGCAATCATTGAGAGCGACTGTTTGTTGGTGGCAAGCAAATTTCCATGCCGGTCGTAAATGGTGCCGCGAGGTGCACGCAGGAACGTAACGCGCGTCGAATTATCGATAGCCTGGTTTCGATAATAATTATTTTGCAGGATCTGCAGCCAGCACAATCTTGCGACAAGCGTCGCCACTGC
>WBZN01002367.1_pt1 | contig 10540 bp, 7 predicted proteins | sample 5204281 | NCBI WGS metagenome assembly WBZN01 (sample SAMN12344347, study PRJNA552823) | activated sludge metagenome | biome: Activated sludge suspended growth; feature: Nitrification reactor; material: Wastewater; isolation source: activated sludge from nitrification reactor of wastewater treatment... | reverse complement strand
GTTTTCTTTTTTGCGGTGTCGTCTTTTACGCTTGCCTGTAACGGCCAGAGCTTGCTGCTGTGCTGGAATTTTATAATGTCCAGCCCGGAGCCACAGCCGATTGAAAAACTGATGATGAAGATAACAACAAAAGCTGATAGAATTCCGCCGGCTTGATATGGGCTGATAGCGATATGAAGATGAGAATATATTCGTCAGCCAGCATAGCAGCAAACTCCCTGTTATGTGTTCGCCCTTCGTCTTGGTAACTTGAATTGAAAGTCTGTGTCAACCGTGGCAGGGTGTGTCCCGGAAGCGTTGGAACAAGCAGGCTCTTTTGTCCCGAAAGCTTTCGGGATTGGCTTCAGTGTGTCGGCTTTGTGTGCCTTACAAATGTGCATGACTTGGTGTGATGGGCTAATTAATTTAATATGTTTAATTTCTTAAACAGGTACCCTTACAATGGCTGTAGTGCCTTCGTTTTCAGTGGAGTCGTATTGTAGATTACCATCTAATAACTGCACCCTGTTTTCTAGATTACTTATACCAATACCTTTCTTTTTTTCGTCTGACATTCCTTTACCATTATCCTCTACAACTAATAAAATATGATTACTCATTTTACGAAGTTGCACCAGCACTTCTGTGGCATGGCTATGTTTAATGATGTTATGGACCAATTCCTGAAAAATACGGTATAAAGTAATTTCTATTTTATTTGCCATTCTCTCATCTGGTAAAGTGGAATGGACTTCATATTGAATACCCGATGGGGCAAGTATTTTCTGGCAAATATCTTCAATCGCTACTTTTAAGCCATATTCTTTTAGTGTTTGCGGCATCAACTCATGAGAGATATTTCGGATGTCCAAACTAATCCTGGTTAATTCATCAATCATCTTAGGGTCTGTATTGCTTTGCATCATTGCCAGTTTTACTCCCACAATTTCCTGTGCAATGCCATCGTGTAGTTCTCTTCCTATTCTAGCTTTTTCTTTTTCTTCGCCTTCTATAAAAGCTTCAATGGATATTTGTTTTTGCCGAGTTTTTTCTTTTGCAATGCGTTTGTTACTTCTATTGTATAGCCATAAAAGAGTAAAGGCGGCCAGTAATGTTAATCCTGCAATTAAGTAGTACAATTTGTTTTTCTTTTGCCGCTCCAGTTCAACTTGGTACTGCAAAATTTGATTTTTAAATTTTGACTCTGACTCGGCATAAGCTTGGGCATTTACTTTTTCGTAATCAGTCGCTAATAGCTTATAAGCAGAATCAACGAACTTGTAAGCACCCTTAAAATTGCCGCTATTATTTAATACCCGTCCATACACATTCATAACATGTGTTTTGTCCTTAGTGGCTACATTATTATCAACAGCAAATTTTGCTGCTTCTTTTATATAACCAATCGCTTCATCAAACTTTCCTGTTTCACTAAGCGATTCTGCATAAAAAATTAGTGCACCTAAATAAGCAGTTGGGCTTTTTGTCTTGGATAAGTCAATTATTTTTTTGTAGTAATAATTGGCACTATCATATTTTTTTTGAAACTGCAAACTGGTTGCCATCAATCGTTGAGTAAGCAAGCCATGGGAACTACCCAACGAATCCTTGGCTTTTAGTATATTGTAAGATATTGCAAAAAAAGAATCTGCGATGTTGAAAAGGCGGGGGTTTCTGTCAGCTATATAAGCTTTATCTACATAAATAGCCCCGATATTAGTAGCCAGTTTGGGAATTTTCTCATACTCATTTTCCTCTACGGCCAATTGTAGTGCCTGTCGCCAGTTGGCTTCAGCTTTCGGTTTATCATCTAAATAATATTGGGCGCCACCTTTAAAATTAAGTGCTTGAATTAATATTTTATTATTTTTAAATTTTGTAAGCAATTCAATACTCTTATTACAATAAAATATGCAGGAATCGTATTCTTGTAAGTAAAATTTTCTTTGGCCTATAAGGTAATACAACTCTGGATTGGTAACATCTTTAGATATTGCGAAATGCAGTTTTTGCACTGCAATGGCAGGGTCGGTTATTGTATCATACTGCCTGCTGGTTTGTGCATAAGCAGCAGCTGAAAAAAACAATATGAGCAAGAGTGTATATCGCATTACACAAAATAATTTTTAATAGCAACAGCAACCAGTTTGGAAAGCGAACTTACTCCAAACTTTTGCATAATATTTTTCTTGTGGGTATCTACGGTAGCAAAGCTCAGGTAAAGCTGTTGTGCAATTTCTTCGGTGCTTAGCCCATCACAATATTTACCCAAAATTTCTACCTCTCGTTTGGTTAATGCTTCTTTTAAATAGTATTCACTATTAATACTCACTTTTATGATGGAAGTATTAATATAATTCACAGCATCAGAAATGTATTTATTATTATTTTCAATGGCAGTAAAGGCCTTGCTTATTTCCAGTGCATCGCAACTTTTATGCAGGTAGGCATTTGCCCCCTGTTCCATACTGGTATCTACATATTTTTTATCGGCAGTCATCGAAAGCATTAATACAGGCATTGTATAACCTTTGGCTCTTAATTGTTGTAAAGTTGAAATACCATCACCTTCCGGCATATAGATATCTAAAAAAACCCATGCAGGTTTTTTTGCATTACAAGCCTTGACCACTTCTTGCCCATTGGTAAAAATGCGTACATTCGTATAGCCTAACTGCTGTAACAGGCTGCTGATACCCTGTGCCACGATAATGTGATCATCAGCTATATATATTAAATCTGGTTTTATTTCCATTGTTACTGCTGTAAATTAGTAATTATCAACAAAAATGGTCTAAAATATACTATAAATAAATACACTGATTAGTGTATAGGATAACATAGTTAATGAGTGCAGATTTGTTCATATTTAAATACAGTTATGAAAACATTTTGCGTTTTACTTTTCATGGTTTTTCTTGGTAGCTACAACGTCGTTGCACAAGCCCCGTCTGTTGTTAAAGCTGTTGGAAGCACTGTTTCCCAACCTGCATCTGCCGATCAGGAAGGATGGAAAAGCAATGAGTGGAATGGCCTTTTTTTTTACCAGGGAACAGGCAGTCCCACAAAATTGTGTGTAACAGACGGCACCAATTCAGGTACCCAATTTCTCGCAGATATTGGCGGCGGAACAGTTGTAAGCACTATACCGGCACAGGATTTTATATACATCATTACCAACAGGCTGGCTTCTTTTTCGCCATTTGCATATGAAGCTCAAATATGGAAAAGTAACGGTACCGCTGCAGGCACATTATTAGTGTACACCATGCCGCAGGCAGGGATTTCCAATTCCAATGTATGGACAAGTGACAGAGATGCTAAACGTAATTTTTCAGTGTCGGGAAACAGTATGTTTTTTAACGGTTATGACGCTGCAAACGGTAATGAGCTTTGGGTAACAGATGGAACAGCCGCCGGTACCCATATTGTAAAGGACATTAATGCCGGTACCGGCAGCAGCAATCCGTTAGCATTTTGTAAGCTGGGCAGCGATATTTACTTTACTGCAATAGAAAGCAGCGGAAGAAAGCTATGGAAAACAGATGGTACAGGTGCCGGCACCATACAAATACCTGTAGCAGAACCATTTTTTATTTTAGACAATGCAGTAGGCATTGTAAATAATAAAATGATTTTTTATGCCCATAATACAGTCGATGGATATGAACCCTATGTAAGTGATGGTACCGCCGCCGGTACTTTTATGCTCACTAATATTAACCCGGCCGGAAATTCATGGATAACTCAATCGCAGAATGCACACCTCCGGTTTAATAATAAGCATTGTTTTTTTATTGCCAATAACGGCACAGCCAATGCCCTTTGGCGTACCGATGGAACCAGTGCAGGTACTATACAACTTACTACCAATGCGCAAGGAGCATTTAGCGGCGTTAGCGGCGGTGGATACACTGATGTGGATGAAAACGGGTTATGGATGATTGAATATAATAGCAGCGGCAGCGGTAATAATGAAAAGCTTTATAGAAGCAGCGGTACTATAGCCGGAACATATCTTGTTGCACAAAACCTGAGCTATGCCCAGTATCTAAAACTTTATAAAGGTGGGCTTTGGATGGCTTCCAGAAATATTGCTTCTGCTGCCAATACAGAACCGTGGCGAAGCGGAGGTAATGCACCCACAACCAATAAAGCATTTGAGATAGAACCAGGAAATTCCGGGTCGCCCACTTTTACTCCACTAAGCTCAAACCCGTATGGTTTTTTTGTAAAGAATGGTAAATTATTCTTTTTTGCTTCTACCAGTATTCCATCCGGCCACAATCTTTATCAGTATACTGGTGATTTTACATTTAATGGCTCATTGGCCGGAGGTCGTTGGCGGGATAGTATTAACTGGAATGGCCTTATCCCACCGGGCATTACGGATACCGTATATGTTAACAATGGTACGCCTAATACCTTGCAGGTAGATGGCGCAAGAGCTTATGCAGGTGTGCTGAATGTGGGAAACAATGCTAACATTAACTTGTTAAATACAACAGATACGCTGGAGGTAAATAATGCCATCAACAGCGGGACTAATACAACATTGGGTTTTCCGGGAGTGTTGGCTTTGAAAAATGCTAATGGAGATACTGTAAAAATTAATGGAGGCTTTGATATCAATAATATAGATGTGCGTAGCACGGCAAGTGTAATTTCAGGTACCATCAGATTGTATAGTAGTATTTCTTTCACTAATGGAAAACTGTTTTTGAATAACAATAATTTCAGGCTTAATGTCAATACTACAACCAATGCCAGCTCCGCAAACTATTTTGTAACAAATGGCACAGGTAGTGTAATTGCAGAAGGTTTGGGCATAGGCCTTTCTACACAGCCTAAATTAATACCCATTGGTACAGCTGGTAATTATGCCCCTGTAACCATCACCAATGTTGGAGATGCCGATAATTTTAATGCAAGGGTAATAAATACAATATACCAAAACTATACAGGCGAAAACCCAAGTGGGCAGCAATATGTAACCGGTGCAGTAAATAACACCTGGTTTATTAACGAAACCATACCAGGCGGAAGTAATGCCACTATAAATTTAGAATGGAATCTAGCACAGGAATTACCATTGTTTAATAGAGCGCAGGCTTATCTGGGCCATTACATAAGCGGAGCATGGGATTTGGGAACACAGGGAAGTGCCTCCGGTAGCAACCCCTATAACTTTAGCAGAACTAATATCACCAGCTTTTCGCCTTTTGGTATTATGAATAATAATGCCACATTACCATTAACCTTCCTGTCCTTTTCAGCACAAAAATGCAACAACAACCAGGTTTGTTTAAACTGGAAAACTGCCAATGAACAAAATGTGTCACATTTTGAAATAGAAAGAAGTACAGATGGAATTCGTTTTATAACCATTGGTACAAAAAGTGCTGATAATCAAATACAGAATACTTACACAGCTATAGATGATATAGCTGCTTTACAAAACAATAAAAAAATCTATTATCGCATAAAAGAAGTAGACATTGATGGCCGCGGCAAACAAAGTGTTGTACGATTAATCCAAACTGATTCAAAAAGTATAACCGTATATCCTTCATTTATCACCAATTCCTTTATGGTGCAGAATGATGCTAATGTAAAAATGCAATTGCAACTATCGGGTACAGACGGAAAACTGATGATGAAGCAAATGATTAATCAGGGAACCAATGTGGTTTCAACGGAACAATTATCCCGGGGCGTTTATTTCTACCGGATTACAGGCAATGATGGAGTAGTGAATGCCACGGGTAAAATAATTAAGCAATAAATAATTGACTTTCAAGAAAGAAAATTATAACATTATACTATGAAAAAAATATTCTTATTGATTCTCTCTGCATCTTTATGCAGCAATCTTTTGGCTCAATATATCCAGTTGCCAGATAATGATAAGAAAATACTGTTAAAGAATTTTCAAACGGTGCTTCAAAATATACCGGGCAAATTTGAAAAACTAAAAACCGGCGATGAAGATTGGGATATAACAAACAGGATTAGCTGGTATAAATCCAACCTGCAACTTTTGCCCGGCCAGGCAGATAAAAACAAAAACCAGCTGATGTACGGCACCTATAACAGCAAACCTGTTATTGCATTTATTGAAGAAGTGCCTGTTGATGTTAATGCCATAGTGGATATACTAATGCCTGTATTAAAAGCAAAAGGCATGGTAGAGGTAAATACAAAATATGTTATGGACGATCCGTCAGCCCGTAGTTTCAGAAGCAAAGATGCCGTATTACAGATTAACACTAACGCCCCAAAAACCGGCTCAATTATTAATATCGGCAAATTTCCTTACTACTATGAAAGTGATGTAAAGCCGATAACATTTAAACCTGCAAAAAAAGAACCCACTAAAATTGTTACAAAGCCGGAAGTTATTGTACAAAAACCTACTGACGAATTTTGTATCGGGTTGAAAAAAATAATTAAAGAAAGTGGAAATGCATTTAAGGATGTTCGTTCAAATAAAGAGGAAGACGAAGAAATGAACGGAACCTTTTTTTACGATACGAAACTTCCCAAACTTGGATTTGAATACATAAGAATTGTTGAGGAGAAGGCGATGCAAAACGAAAAAGGGATAAAGACTATTTATAGTTGCCTGCTTTCAAACGATATAAATAGTAAAACTGAAGCAGAAAATAAATACAAACAATTGATCAATGCTGTTACCGGATGTGTCGTAAAAACCAGCGAAGCAAAAAAATCGGGAAACAATCTGCAATGGTATTCCATAAATATGGATGAAAATGGACAACGGAAAGAAATTAAGATTATGCTTAGGCATTACAGCACAACAAGTTCACTATCACTTGAAGTTTATTATTTTAGTAAAGAAGAGCAAGAGTGATGAATCTGAATTTGGGGCATTATTGAAAAAATCAAAAACCATTTACCATTAATACTTATTTTATCATCAATGCAGGTTATAGCTTTTTGCAATTGGACATTTAAAAACTTATGCCTATATTGGTTTAAAAGATATGACTTCTGATGGAAGGCAAGACGGCACCACCAGGAAAATGCTTAGTTGGACAATTTCCTATGCCATTCCAATTGGAAGTAATACTTTTTAAAAGAAAAAATAATCGCTCCAAATTATTTAGGTGAATATGAAGAATTTACTTGCATTTTTAAGTTGCTTATTATTATCCGCAATGCTTTTTGCACAGATTCCTCCGGATGATGATGGCGATGGAGTACCCAATAGCGAAGATTTATGCCCAACAACTAAAGGCACTAAAGCCAATAGAGGTTGCCCGGAAGAGAACAAGAAAATTACAACGCCGGTTAATGTTGTAGCACAGCAAACTACGGTCAAAGGCTACCAGTCCGAATTGGACAAACTAAATCAGTACCTGCAATCATTTAATGATGGTTATTATGGAACTTTTAGTGTTGAAAAGGATTCGGTGTATAACCGATTAAAAGGTGGTGAGTATTGGTACCGCTTCAAAGCAGCAGATATTTACGGGGCAGAAGTAGATGCGTATAACAAATGTGTGTCTATTAAGTGTGCTGAAGCAACCATTCATTGTATTATGCCAAGCTATGGCAGTAACGATGGCGGCGACAGGCTGAATGCATATATCGACAAAGGCAGACGACCCTTTAACTACTCGGTGATGGCCAACCTGATGAACCGGTTTATATTTGCCCTGAAAAAACAATCCATACCAGCAGCCCTTGTTTATGATGAAACCATTTACCTCAAAACTACAACTGCTGAAGAAGATGCTATAAAAAATGCAAAAAATCCGCTGGATAAAGCTCTAGCAGAATTTAACCTGGCATTTAAAGACTATCCTTACGGAAATGATGAATACATCAATAAAATAGTTTTAAGCGAAAAGAGAAATGTAGTAACAATAGAGTTTTTGAAACGAAGACCACAACTCATACTGGACAGGATAGGCAATATGTCTTTTGAAAACTTTGGAAAAAAAGATCCTTCCATAAAATTCGTATCCAATAAAACAGGTTACTGTTATTGTTACGAGGCTTTTGATTGCAGCGAAAGCTATTACTTTACTGAATTACGACAGGAAGGTGCTGAAAAATTTTACCTGCTTTTTGGAAAAATAATTGATGCGTGGAAAGCGGAAAACAATATAAAACCCGACGGTTTAACCTTTGCTGAAAAGTTTGCCAAAATGAAGTCTCCTGATTTTTTATGGGAAATAAGAGAAGGAAAAACCATACAAGTATCCGGAATTACAAAAAATGAAGCCGAGTATAAAAAATTGAAAAACCAGGATGGAGCTATTGTTCAGTCGGGGGGACTAAAAGTAAACAGCGATTTGGAAACTTATTCAGGTTCCATAAAAACTACAGATAACAAAACTTATTATGTAAAGGTTATTAAGGCGGTGCCACAAACACCAGCCCTCGTAAGCAGGAATATTGGTGTGCAATCGCTGGGGAATGGTTTTTTTGAATTTAAAGACGCTTCTATTTATAATGATGATTTATTCACACTAAAAAAGAAAGTGTACCATACCAATATTTCTGATAACAGGATTGAAGAAATTGATTTTGAAACAGGGATGGCAAAAGCTGTTTTTCAGCAGGATATGAGTGAAAAGATAGTAACTGCAGCAGCTACTGATAATTATATTTATTTCGCCACTACCAATAAAGAGCTTTTTTCACTCTACCGTTTTGATCCTTCTGCAAATGAAATAAAAGGATTGATAAACATACAGACTGCTGAGTTGAAATACATTGAGAACTCCAGTACCGGAGAAAAATTTGCTATCACCATTAAAGGCTTTGCAAACAGGGTCCAGATATATCATTCTGTAAGTAAAACAAATCTTACTTCGGGATTCAGCTCTACCAAAGTAAAATATTATACCATTTTTGATAAAGATCCTACTGTCAGATTAATTAATTCCCGTCAAGTAATGAGCCCGGATTTTACGAAATTTCCATTTAGTTATACTGGTTCAGTTTCCTCAGCCGGGTTTAATAGCGAAAGAGTTTTGCTGAATCTTTACAAAGACAATGACGGGAAGTATCAAAAACTCGGTACAGGTGTGTACAACTCCAATAAATCTGCTTATGATAGTTTAAAAACATATCCTCTTACACCTGAAACAATGATAGTGGATGAAATATTTGAAGCAAATGGAGACGCATTTGCAATTGTAAGTTTTTGGGACGACCCTGCTTCTAGAATAAAAAGACGCCGATTTTTTAGGCTGAAAGAAAATGGTCAGCTTACTGCTATCGGCAACCTTGGCAAAGGAGCGGATGATGATTATTTAGGATATTTTATTTCAGGGGATGAACTGTACATTAAATCATTTTCATCATTGTACCGGTATACATTATCACTGGGCTTTTTAAAAGAAATATTAACTTATGATTCTAATACAGTCATCCGCACAGATTTTTACCCCACACATAATGGCCTCTTTATTTTTGAAAAATTTACATTGAATCCTACAGGGGACATAGAAAAGATGCTATTTGACTGGAAAACAGGTAAAGCCGTTCCACTTACAAATGTGCTCAATGCAAATCCTGATATAAAAGCTGCAGAAAATGCATATGATATATGGGTGAACTCAGGCAAGTATAATTATGTTTTGAAAAAAACAAACGACAAAAGGGCTTTATACAAACTGGACTTTGCCAACAATAAGGCAGAACAACAATTATTGCCGGATATGAATAACTTTAAGTTCAAAGAGATATACGATTATAAACTTTTTGTTGTTGGAAATTACATCCGGCTAAAAGCGAAATATAGCCTGAATAACACAACTGAAGAGAAGTATTTGGTGTATCGATGTGAATAGTATTCTTCTTTTAGGAGACATTAATCTTAATAAAAAAAGAGAATAGAATTTTAAAGAATTGATCTCCCGGTTTAAAATCAATCATTTTATCAAGGTCCAATATTTTTTCAGCATTAATTCTTCCGAAGTATAAAGTAGTATCTGTTTTTTCACGGCTCAGAATATTGATGAGAGTGAACCGTTCCATGTATTTATTTTCCCAGTGGATCAAAAATGTATTTAAAAGTAAGAGCAGATGGAATTGAGTATATCGGAGTTCAGAATTTGAAAGATGATAACGCTGGTTCAATACCCGTAAGATATAGTAAAAAAGAAGACTTTGTTTATTTAAAAGCCGAAGAAAAGGAGCTCATTGAAAAAGCGCTCAGTATGCAAAAAGAAGCCATTGCAAAAATGAAAAAGGGGCAAGCAGACTATAATAAAGCCCTTGAGAATGTCGCTGAATTTTTTAAATAAAGCCGACGTGGTTGGCAAATAACGACTTATTACCGATGTGCTGTTGTAAGTGTCGGGAAAAGATATATTGCTGAACTGTCGAACAAATGTTGATAGATATTCGTCAGCCGGTGTGCAGGTTGTTTTGGCATTTTTTACTCTTTGCATGGTTGGCTATTTGTTGTTTTTTTGGTCCTCCATCATCATAAAATTTATTAATGGCATTTTGAAAATTCCATTTGGCAGCTTCAAGATATTTTTCTGCTTAATTTTTGGTTGCTTGAGTTAAATTCGTA
>WBZN01002365.1_pt1 | contig 10550 bp, 7 predicted proteins | sample 5204281 | NCBI WGS metagenome assembly WBZN01 (sample SAMN12344347, study PRJNA552823) | activated sludge metagenome | biome: Activated sludge suspended growth; feature: Nitrification reactor; material: Wastewater; isolation source: activated sludge from nitrification reactor of wastewater treatment... | reverse complement strand
AAACGGCGAACCTGGCCATCACGCTGAAGGCTGGTGGGGCTGATGTCCGCCTCTGCGCCTCAAATCCATTGAGCACACAAGACGACGTGGCGGCAGCATTGGTGCAGCATGAAGGGATTCCGACCTTTGCCATCAAGGGAGAAGACAACCCCACGTACTATCGTCACATTGAGTCGGCCATTGCCCATCGCCCACACGTCACCATGGATGACGGGGCCGATGTGGTCTCGCACCTCCACTCCAAACGGAAAGAACTCTTGAAGAACGTCATCGGTGGAACAGAAGAGACCACCACCGGTGTCATTCGCTTACGGAGCATGGCGGAGAAGAAAGTGCTGAAATTTCCTGTGATCTCCGTCAACGATGCCGATACGAAACACATGTTCGACAATCGGTACGGCACAGGCCAATCCACCATGGATGGCATCATCCGGGCGACAAACCGCTTGGTCTGCGGCTCTGTGGTAGTCGTGGTCGGCTATGGCTGGTGCGGACGCGGCATCGCGATGCGCGCCAAGGGCATGGGGGCCGATGTCATCGTGACTGAAATTGATCCGTTGAAAGGCCTGGAAGCCGTCATGGATGGCTTCCGCGTGATGCCGATGGAGTTAGCTGCCCCGGTCGGCGATTTCTTCGTCACCGTCACCGGCAACATCCATGTCATCCGAGGCGAACATTTCGCCGCCATGAAGGATGGTGCCATCGTCTGCAACAGCGGGCACTTCAACGTCGAACTCGATATCCCAGCCCTCGAAAAGATGGCCGGTAAGCGCCGGGTGGTTCGCACCGGCGTGGAAGAGTTCACCCTCAAGAAAAACGGGCACCGCGTCAGCTTGCTCGGCGAGGGCCGACTCGTCAACCTGGCCACCGCTGAAGGCCATCCTTCCAGCGTGATGGATATGAGCTTCGCCAACCAAGCGCTCGGCGCGGAATATCTCGTCAAAAATTACAAACAGCTCGAGAAGAAAGTCTATCCGGTTCCCGAAGTGATCGACAAGGAAATCGCTCGACTCAAGCTGGCGGGCATGGGAGTCGCCATCGATACACTGACAACAGAGCAGAAAAAATATCTGGCATCATGGGAGATGGGAACATAGAGAGCATGGTGCGGAGAGGGCACTCTCGATGCTCGGTCAATGTGCGCAGTAGAGAGCACCCACACTGCACCATCAAGAAGAGAGAGAAAAGAAAGGCCGCCTCAACTGAGGCGGCCTTTTAATTTTCGGTTACCCTCCTCCCCTTCTCCAAGAAAACCTACGCTACTCTCAATCCAACTCATCCTGAACCGGCTACGGTTGCAATCTAATTATGGAGTGGTAAAGTGAGGGCGAAGAGGGCTCTATGAACTCTCATAAGTTCCAGCCGTTGTCACTTACGGATTTTGGAATTTCGTCTGAACGGGGTTTCCTCCCGTCCGATCCCTGTGAATCGCTGCCCGACTGTCCAACGCTGAACCACCTAATTCACGAGCTTCCCAAGCTGTTAAGCGCTCGCCAAATCCGGCGATTTGTCGATGAAGAGCCGTCGTTCCTGTCATCCATCCCATCGAATTGGGGTGAGGACGACTATCGCACCGCAATGCGTATCCTCTCCTTTGCCGGCCATGCCTATGTGTGGGAAACACCGGGACAGCCGGCTGCCAAGCTTCCCGCCCAACTTGCACGGCCCTGGTACGAGCTAGCCCAGAAGAACTGTCGTCCACCAGTGCTTTCTTACGCCTCCTATGCACTGGATAACTGGCGACGGCTTGATCGGGCACAACCCATTCAGCTCGACAACATCGTGCTGCTGCAAAACTTTCTCGGTGGGTTGGATGAAGAGTGGTTCGTCGTCGTCCACATCCAGATTGAAAACCAGGCAGGACCTGGCCTGGAAGGATTGCTACGGGCGATCAACGGGGCTGCGACAGGGAAGGAAGATGAGGTGCTGCTGGGTTTGCAATCCTTAGCATCCGCGCAAGCCGCCATGCGAGATACGCTGCTCCGCATGAAAGAGCGATGCGATCCCTATGTGTATTACACTCGTGTGAGGCCCTACATCCATGGCTGGAAGAACAGCCCGTCACTCCCCAACGGCCTCATCTATGACAAGGTCGAGGCCTACGCGCAACAGCCACAGCAGTTTCGTGGTGAGACCGGGGCACAAAGTTCAATCGTGCCGTGCTTAGACGCAGGCCTGGGCATCCACCATGCGCCTGACCCATTGACGGTATACCTCCAAGAAATGCGGGAGTATATGCCGCCCCAGCACCGTGCGCTTATTCATGCTCTGGAGAGTCAAACTGACAGGAGCGGGCAGGCCCTCCTGCCTGCCTATGTCCATGACCACAAACAACACCATCGCGAACTCTGGTCAGCCTATTGTTCTTGCGTGGACCTACTGGCACAGTTCCGGGAAATCCACATCGGCTACGCCGACAGCTACATCAATCGTCAACATCAAACAAGCTCCACTAATCCCACAGCCGTAGGCACCGGCGGCACACCCTTCATGACCTATCTACAGAAACATCTGGACGAAACCAAGCAAGCGATCGTGGGGTAGCCACCGTCAGAGTCGCCCCAGAAAACCACAGGCTAAGCTATAACCACGATCGACTGGCGCCCGGTTGCAGCGGGCATCGCGGTCGTTGACATGGCAGCTACCTTGCCTGGCTGGATGGCCGTGACAAGTTCGTGAATCGCCATAGACTACGCACTATCAGCCATGAGCGAGCACCGCAATTATCAGCCCGCTCCGGTGTCACCTCGTGCCGTTGGACGCCTACGCCGCCTCATTGACGAACGTTGGCTGGCACTCGGTGTGCCTCAAGACCGTGTCGTACAATCCGATATCTTCACCTTCGTGTTTATTGATGCCGGTGTAGCTCAGGCTAGCGTCCTCGTACCGCTTGAACTTATAGACGGCGTCGTTCAACAGTGCGCTGTTGAAGACGCCCAAGCTGACGAGCAACTCGAAATCCCTCACTATCAACCCAGTGACCTTCTGGAACAGCCCCGGCTCGGGCTGAGTAATGACATCCTTAAGGCTTCGTTCGCGGTAGTCGGTCAGGTACATGAAGATAGGAATGCGCGTCGCGAACTTGATAAGCTTTTCCTGAATCTGGCTCCGCTTGCGCTTATACTCTTTTTCTTCCTCAGTCAGTTTCTTCTTGGCCTTGGCAGACCACTCCTTGCCGTTCGCCTCCTTGCGGGCTTTCTGCACAGCCTCAGACTTGTTGATGATGGTCTCGATGTCCTGATTGAGATTGCGGAAGCCTTCGATGCGCATCAGCGCATCCATCGCTGCTTGATTGTTCATCAGGCGAAGCAAGGTATCGTTGTCCACATTCACCAGCAAGGCACTTTCCCAGCGCCGCGCCAGTAGAGTCGCGGTCGTGCCACTCATAGCCATGTCGAGAACGCCGGCAGCGTCGATCTGCTTCATAGAACTGCCGTCATAGGCCAGTACGGGCAGGAAACTGATGAATTCCTCCACCTTCTTTTCAGGATTCGATTCGGTGACATTCAACCGACAACTGTACTCGGCGATCTGCCGCAAGGCCCGGTTTGGTGCGAAATCAAAAACGTAGCACACTGCCTTCATGATCTGCTCGTCATTCGGAGACACCCCGTCCGGGTTGCGGACCGTCCAGGGCGATTGGACGCGAAAGGCCGCCTGAAAATAGGTTTCTGGGCTGGAGGAGTTGCGGAGCATGAACATCCCCGTCCACGGCTTCACCGTGACTCCGGTGGTCAGCTTGCCGCACGACAATGCAATCGTCTTGGTCTGCATCGGATCGTCCATGGCGTCCAGCACAGGCGGCAACGCCTCCACTCCGATTCCGGCGTCGCTCCCCGCCGCCACAATGACCTTGTAATCGTGATAAAAATGATTTCGCCTCTGTTTCAGTACATTGCGCATGGCGTGACAAGCCGCCACACTGGGCAAGAGCCAAAACGTGTGCGACAGCACGTTTAAGAGCCGTATATCCGAAAACGGCATCGGCGGCTTTTGTGCCCCGAGCTTCAGATCGTCTGCACTAGTCGGCAAGAACGCACCACGGATCAAATCCAGCCATTTCTGGACCTCGTCCTCGTATTTGAACGTCGCCTGCTCGCCAATGCCATCAGCGGAAAAGAACACGTTTAAATCAAACTCATCGAACTCGCCCTGCATGGCAATTTCCCGGATCGCATCCGGCAGGCGATACGTCATGAGCACCATCCGAGGCAACGCGGCATAAGGGTTATTCGGTTCCTGCCAACATTCTTTTGCCCGCTGCTCATCGGAATAGGTCCAGTTGTAGATTTGCTCCTCGATGAACTCGCCGGAAGCGATGGCGCGGAACGGCGTGCCTGACAAGTAGAGGTAATGATTCGTCGTGATGGGCAACGTGTCTTCGGCGAAATCCTCGAGACCTTCGCCTTCGGCGAACTTCCGCTCCTTATCGTCTTCCGACTCAAAAAGTTCCTTCGCGTTCTCTCGCCAAGCGCCATAGTGATACTCGTCCAGAATCACGCAATCCCAGGTCGTCGAATGGACCCACTTATTCTTCGTCTTGATGCCGCCCGTGCTACGATTCCTGCCCAGGTAATCCTGGAACGAGCCGAAACAGACCAGCGGATTCTCCTTGTCGGCATCCTCGTAGGACAGCCCGTCGGACGAAATGAACTGCCAGCCCTTGAAATTCACATGACATTTCAGGTCTTCTTCCCAGGCGCTCTGCACCGCGGGCTTGAACGTCAGCACCAGCACCTTGCGCCAGCCCATCTTCTTTACCAACTGATAGGCGGCAAACGTCTTCCCGAAACGCATCTTGGCATTCCAAAGAAAATGCGGTGGCTTGTTCCTGTTGTTCTTATCCTTGCGCCAACTGGCAAAGTAGGTCGCCGTCTTCTCGACCGCCGCATTCTGTTCCGGACGCATCTTGAAATCCAGCGACCGGTGTCCCTCGTTCAGTTGTCCGGTCCGCACGGCGATGATCGCCGTCTTGAGCTGAGCCACCGTGCAGCGGAACCATTCGCCTTCCGGGTTCTTGACACCGTTGAGCCGCAGCATCCGGTGTACATCATGATCGGTGAATACCGTCCCGTCGCTGCGCATGGCGGATTCTTCCAGGACGATCCGGTAGGGCGGCTTGCCGGGGCGTAGTGTCGGATACTGCTGGGCAACACGACTCTGCGCGTCCACAGTTGTGTAGCCCACTTTTAGCAGATCCGCATACTGCGGGTTGGTGTCCTCGTAGGCGTAGATCGTGGGTCGCGACTCAGGACGCGGCGCAAACAATTCCTTACTCATTGTTTGCCCCCATCGAGCGGATTTTCGATTCAATGAAGGCGATTTCGTCCTTCGTCAGGTCATAGCGCTTGTAGAGCCTTTCGTCTGCCCATTCTTCATCCATATCAAGGATTGGTACAAACGAGTACGAATCCTTCGTGATGTGATGTGAGTACATGAACTGCGCAACAAGGAATCTGAAGAAGTGTGTTTTCATGTATCGGACCAGATTCTCCGCTTGTGTCTTCTTCTTGTAGGCACCGACGACAAGATACGTCTCTGTGCAAATGGTTTTTGGAGGCAGAATGTCGATCTTCGAAAATACCCTCCTTCGGCCATCACTACCGGGACTTCCAGCGTGGTCATAACCAACGTATGACGTAATGACCTTCCATTGGGAGATCATCTCAACGCCAACATTGATATCCTCACGTTTGTATGGACCAGCGCCATTTTGCCAACGAAGTGTAATGTCGCCAGACTTCAACGGGCGGACATCTGTAGCGAGACCAAATGGTTTCCTGCTTGTTACTTATTCGCTCATTTTGGCTTCTTTCTTAGCTAAAACCTTCCGAATAATTGAGACTGCTTGGCCATGCCTAATAAGCGTTGAGAACTCGTTGAGCGTTCGCAACGAAATAGTGCGCTCCTCGTTGTGAACATTTGTGACTTCGCATGGGCCGCAAGCATCGCGATCCCAGAGGAAATAGCATATACCCCCTGCTATATCGACCCCTGGAAAGACCTCGGAAGCGTCTTCGTAATCCACAATCTTCCGGATTCTGTCGTCGGCAAGCATCTCTGCACGAAAATCGTTCAACCCCTTACCTCCTGCAAACCATCGCGAAGGAATTATCATGGTTAGAAATCTCGGATTCAGTTTCTTAGCCTGCTGAACGAAGTTCTGGTAAATGGGTGATGCGCTTCTGCCAAAACCGCCGTCGCTCAACTGATAAGGGGGATTGCCAATGATTACGTCAAATTTCATGCTGAAAATCCCCTCCGGCTTATCGGTGTGAATAAAGGCGTAGGCATGGCTTTCCAGTTCGTCGCCGTGCTCATACTTCTCCTGGTTGGCTCCACAGTACGCGCAACGACCATTCTCCCAGGCATGTTCCACGCGCCCGAAACGGATGTTGCCGTCTAGGCTTTCGAAGACTTCGCAGACTGAATACTTGCCGTTGGCCGTCTTAGAGCAGTAAGCTGAACGACGCGACAGCAGGGCGGTCAATTCCGTGATGGCGAGGCCATAAAGCTGATTCTTGAAGATATGGTTCATCCGCTCCTGTCGGTCTGAGATATGGGCCTCCAGCCCTTTATCCAGCCGCTTGGCGATTTCACGTAGGAAGACGCCGGATTTACAGCTGGGATCTAAGAATGTAGCACCCCGATTGCTCCAAAGTTCCACGGGTAGGAGGTCCAGAATCCGATTCACCAGTTGCGGCGGCGTGAAGATCTCGTCGCTGCTCAGGTTGGCGATGCAGGTCAGGACGTCAGGATTGTAGTTACTGCTGGTCAACATCGGCGACCCTCAAAAAGTGAATCGGCGGATATTCCTTCTCCGGCGTCGGGATGAAGACATCCGCGCCGAGGTCTGAAACGAGCGGCGGCTCCATGCTCAACCCCTGTTCCAGCAGATCGTGGAAGGTGAAGTCCCGACGCTTCAACAGGCTCCCGTTCACGGGGGACCACTCGGAAAAAACAATCGGCTTCGGGTGATCACCGACAGACTTCAGCGAGAGCGCGTCGCCGTGGATGATGTTCCGTTCCAGGATGTAGCGGACGGATTCCCGCCAGTCGTCACGTGTGTTCCGCTGAAAGAGGCGTCTAGCATACAGATCAGCGATCTTGCAAAGCCGTTGGCGACACTGTCGGACGTTGTCTTCCAGGATGTCGATGCCATAGAGAGACGACACGGCCAGGAGGGAATAGCGTTCATAATCCGGTTGGCTCTTGCTGTAGCGCGCCTCGACCACGCGGAGTTTGCGTTCGAGAATTTCGGCTAGGAAGTTGCCGGTGCCGCAGGCTGGCTCAAGAAAGCGCGAGTCGATCCGTTCGGTCTCCGGCCGCACCAAGTCCAGTATGGCGTTGACTTCACGCGTTCCAGTCAACACCTCGCCGTGATCAGCCACCCGCTGTTTCGAGATCACTTGCTTCTCCAGTTCGTGATCGATCTGTTCGCTGGTGTACGGCCTCACGAGCGATAACCGCGTGGCCGTTCGGGGGACGCGAAGCGTCGCCCACGTACGGAATGCGGGGCCACGGCCTGCTAGCCCTGGTCTCGGGTGTTTCAAGCCTCGCATATGCCGCGTCACGCCTCCCGGTACCCACGCACATCTTTTCAGATGAGGATCTCCCTCTCGATGAAACGAATCCGCCTAAGATCCTGAGGTACGATTTCCGATCGGCAAAATACCCCTCGAGCTAAAGTCTGGCGATCAGAGCAGGTGATGCTGTGAGGGTGGCGGAGTCCAAACGGGGCGTACCCGAGATTCGCGAGGCTAAAACGGTACAGTGTGAAACAATGGTGACAGCTAAAATTTATGCCGGGTTAGGCGGTGAGTAGGTCAAGAATGCCATGGGGGAGGCTGCTACTGAATAACTCATGCGATTCCAGAGCCACACGCCCCTAAGAGCGAAGATTTCTCCGGCAGGACAACCCGCTTCAATTCAGTAAGCAGTATAGGTAAGTCCTGGACTACGGAATCTCATACGATATCCTCATCCACATCCATGTAATCGTGCACGATCTTGTTTCACATCCCCGCGATGGCATCCCATGGAATCTATGGGTATCTCTCACGGAATGATGGCAAGGCACGACGAGCTGCTTCTCCTATCATTTGGATGGGATGCATGAGAACCAAGCGGAGGACGATATCGTGATCGTAATCTTGGTGGATTTCCCCATGAACCAGCAAAAGCGCTTCCTGGGCTATGTCAAGCATATGCCTGACATAGGCCAAGTCATCCTTCGGCATACTGGACCTTAGGGGCGGCCAGCACCCGATCTTTAATCCGACGGTTCAGAAACTTTTCGGTGATCAGATCAACCTTCCGGCCACCCAAGAGGCGTGACAGCTCCTGCTCCACCTGTAAGATAGCGATAAAGCCTGGCACATGATCTGACTGAAACTCCACTAACACATCCACATCACTGTCCGATCGAAAATCATCTCGGAGCACGGACCTAAAGAACGACAACTTACGGATATGGCTCCGTCGGCAGAACTCTTCCAGCCTCTCCCTGGAAACCGCAATCCGTTCTTTCCCATTAATGGAATACCTATTGGTTCTTCAGACCTCCGCAACATTCGCTTAAACAGTTTCACCCGAAATTATTGAACTCTTAGCCATGTACCTGGTATGGCAAAATTATACGACGCGTGATAATTGGGGTCGAGGAACTAGCAAGTCATGAAAATGCTTGTTCCGCTTTCCCGACTGCAGCTATGTACGAGGACATGAGACATGCTCTCTTCGTCATTCCGGGCTTGACCAGGAATCCAGTCCTGCTCTGGATTCTCGTTTTCGCGGGAATGACAGACGCTGCTGTAATGAACGTCGCTGTGTATCGTCGGCATATGTCCAGGTCGTGATGACCGCGAGACATGGACAGTTATTCCTTCAAACAACACTGCTTCACCTCGCAGTAAAAATCAGAAAGGTACAATGCAATGATGAGCCGTTCTTCCGGGGTCTGACGCCTCGCTCTCTCTATCTTGTCGTCGGCAAGCCGCTGACTCAACTTGCTTGGTCGCCGGCCAGTTGATTGAGAAGCAGCCGGTTGCTGAGGCTTTATACTACACAAATCTACATACGTCCTCAGAAACCTAAAAGAATGAATAGGCAACTGCTACGGTCTCAGGATCAGGACGCTTCAAGGGCCGATACTTGGCGATGGCTTAGGATCCTCTTACCGGCCATCAATCAGAATGAATGTCCAAGAGTAGTTCTGTCGTGAATGCTAGCGGGAGGTCGGTAACACGGCAATAATTCGTAGAGGCCCACCGGTGCCGCTGGCAATTTTCATTGGTAGCGCGATGACATCGAAGCCACGACCAGGAAGATCATCAAGATTGGCCAGATTTTCAAACACCGGCACATTGTGAGATAACAGCGCGACATGCGTCTCGAACTTGGTCGACTGGCCATAGTCGATCGAGGCGGTATCGATCCCCACTGCCTTCACGTACCGTTCACGCGCCAGCCAGATAGCAGCTTCGGGATGTAAACCTGGGAAATGTAGTGCTCGCACCCCGTCCTCACCTCTCAACTCCGTTCCGAGATAATACTTCCGGCTTGGCCAGAACTTGGCGTAGCCTGTGTTCATTAGCACGATGGCACCATTCGGAATGCGACCGTGCCCTGCTTCCCACTGTTCAAAATCTGAGATGGCCACAAGATAGTCCCGATCACGAGCACACAGTCCAGTGACATCAATTTTGACAGCCGCTCCGACCATCCGATCGATCGGGATCTGGTCCAGCGTCTGTTTCCCTTTCGCAAAGTGGACCGGTGCATCGATGTGGGTGCCTCCGTGCTCAGGCAACTCCATACGGTTTGACGCGTAGTAGTACCCAGCCGAGGTGTGTTCCGCATGCTGTACAATGAGCTTAAAATCCTCCTCCGTCGGCCAGACGATCGTGTCCGATCCGAATGAATGCGTCAGATCAATAATCCGCGATTGCTCCCAAGTGAACTGACCACGCTGAGGATTCGCGACACATCCAATGATTGAGAGGAAGCACAGCTCTGCGATGACCATGCTCGCCATGTGCGTGAGCCTTCTTAACATCAGACTCTTCCTTGTCGCTCCTCCCCAAGACTTGGATGGAACGGCTGCTCGAAAAGGCTGTCGGAAGCGACGATGCACTCCTCCCGTAAGCAGGGCGTCCCTGGCGGTCTCACTGCGCCCGTCGACCGAGCACCGCCCATAATTGTGGATTGTGATGATTCCGCGTGCGCGGTCGTGGAGCACGAGACTGGCAGGGATGCCCTCTGCCTACTTCCCAAATGCTTTTTTCAGCAGCGGTTCGATCTCGCCCTTAGCGGCCATGGGATCAAGGACGTCGGTATCTCCGTAGAACGTCCCGTCGATAAATACCTTCGGGAGCGTCGGCCAGTTGGTCATCTTCGTCAGGGCTTCGCGTTTTGCCGGCTGCGACAGGACATCTATCAATTCGTACGGATATCCATACTTGTCAAAAAACTGCATGGTTTCCCTGGTGAACCCACACATCGGCATCGTCTTCGTTCCCTTGCCATAGATCAAAATTTTATGGGCCTTC
>WBZN01002364.1_pt1 | contig 10555 bp, 5 predicted proteins | sample 5204281 | NCBI WGS metagenome assembly WBZN01 (sample SAMN12344347, study PRJNA552823) | activated sludge metagenome | biome: Activated sludge suspended growth; feature: Nitrification reactor; material: Wastewater; isolation source: activated sludge from nitrification reactor of wastewater treatment... | reverse complement strand
CGAAGAACGCGAACATGCCCGGGCCCTGGCGCTTCGCGAAATACATGGCCAGGTCGGCGTTGCGCACCAGCGTCCCGTGGTCCGCGCCGTCGAGCGGATGCACGGCGACGCCGATGCTGGGCGTGACCAGCACCTCGTGCTGGGCGAGGCGCATCGGCTGCGTCAGGGCGCGCAGGATGCGCTCGGCGACCGCTCCCGCCTCGTCGGCGCTGGCGACGCGCGGCAGCAGCACCATGAACTCGTCTCCGCCCAGGCGTGCGAGGTTCTCGCGTGGCGCGCCGCCGGGGTCGCCCGGGTCGGTGGCATCCTCGTCACGCAGCGTCCCGCGCAGCCGCTCGGCCATCATGCACAGCAGCTGGTCGCCGACGCTGTGGCCGAGCGTGTCGTTGATGCGCTTGAAGTTGTCGAGATCGATGCACAGCAGCCCCAGCAGGTGGCCGTCCCTGCGGGCGATCGCCATCTCGTCGGCAAGCCGCCTGCGGAAGTGTTCGCGGTTCGGCAGCCCGGTCAGCGCGTCGAAGTACGCCAGCCGGCGGATCCGCTCTTCGGCGTGCTGCAGGTCCTTGAGCAGCTGCGCGCCCCGCAGCAGGTAGCGCATTCGATGGCCTACCAGCGCCCAGCTGATCGGCTTGGCGATGAAGTCAGTGGCGCCGGCGCGGTAGGCCGCATCCACCGACTGCACGTCGTCCATGGCGGTCACCATCACGATGGGCAGGAACTCGCCGTGCTCGCGGCGCATCGCCGCGCAGGCCTCGTGCCCGCCCATGCCGGGCATGTCCACGTCCAGCATCACGAGGTCATGGCGTTGCGCGCGCAGCATGCGCAGCCCCTCCGCGCCATCCTGCGCCGTCGTGACCGCGAAGCCGGCCCGGGCAAGCGCGGCGCGCATCAGCACGAGGGCGGCGGGATCATCGTCGACGACCAGGATGCGGGCGGAAGGCGCGTTCATGCGGCGACCCCGATGAGCGCGCGCGCCTGGCCGGCGGCGCGCTCCTGTTCGGCGGCGAGTTCCACCAGCAGCGGCCGCGCCTCGCCGAGCTGGCCCGCGCGCGCCAGCGACTCGAGGCGACGGTACAGCGCGGCCAGGCGGTCCGCGCCAACGTTGGCGGCGCTCGATTTCATGGCATGCGCGACATGGCGGAGCTGCTCGGCGTCGCCGCTGGCGGAAGCCAGCTGCGCCTGCTGCAGGTGGCCGGCGGCCGAGTCCACGAACAGCCGCATCACGGTGCCGAGCAGGTCCTGCGTGCCGTCGGGGTCGAGTTCGCGCAGGCGCGCGAGGGTGGCTTCGTTGAGCGCGTCCGTGCCGACGCCGGCCCGCATGCTCGGCGCGGACTGCGGTGCCTCGGCCGTCGTCGACGGCACCAGCCAGCGCGCGAGCTTCGAGCGAAGTTGCTGCAGCGTGTAGGGCTTGGGCAGGAAGTCGTCCATGCCGGCGGCGAGGCACTTGCGCTCGTCGCCGGGCATGGCGTTGGCGGTCAGCGCGACGACCGGCAGGTGCGCATCGCCCCCGGCCTCGAGGCGGCGGATGGCGGCGGCCGCGTCGTAGCCGTCCATGACGGGCATGTGGCAGTCCATCAGCACCAGGTCGTACCGCTGCCGGGCGATGCACTCCAGCGCCTCCTGGCCGTTGCCGGCGACCGCGACCGCGAGCCCCAGCCGCGCCAGCATGGCCCGCGCCAGCACCTGGTTGACCGGGTTGTCCTCGACGAGCAGCACGGAGCCGCCCAGTGGCGATTCGCCGTGCGCGGCGGCGGCGTGCCCGGCGCCGGCCTCGACCGGGCCCTGATCGATCGCGGCGCGGATCGCCCGTGCGAGGTCGCGCAGGCGCGCGGGCTTCTGCAGGAACTGGCGGATGCCGGTGGTCCCGGCCTGCACGCTGCGCGCGCTGGCGGAGGTCGACGTGAGCATGACCAGCGGCGTGCGGGCGAGCGAGTCCTGTGCCTGGATGGCGGCGGCCAGTTGCACGCCATCGGTGCCCGGCATGTGCATGTCCAGGATGGCGAGGTCGAACGGCGCCTGCGCGAGCACGGCCTGCTGCATCATGGCCAGCGCCTCGTGGGCGCTCGCGGCCACCGCAACCTGCATGTGCCAGCCTTCGAGCTGGTGCATGAGGATGCTGCGGTTGGTGGCGTTGTCGTCCACGACGAGTCCGCGCAGGCCGGCCAGCTGCGGGCCGGCGTCGCGCGGCTGCTGGCGCGCGCTGCCCTGCGGGAGCCTGAGTTCGACGATGAACCTCGAGCCGGCGCCCACGGCGCTGTGCACGCGGATGGAGCCGCCCATGAGGCGCACCAGCCGGCGCGAGATGGCCAGCCCGAGGCCCGTGCCGCCGTATCGGCGGGTGGTCGAGCCGTCAGCCTGGGAGAACTGCTCGAAGATGCGCTCCTGCGCCTCCGGCGGGATGCCGATGCCGGTGTCGGCGACGCACAGGGTGACTGGCACGAGCCCGCCTTCTGGCGCCCCGGTCGCCACCTGCACGACGACCTCGCCGCGCTCGGTGAACTTGATGGCGTTGCCGACCAGGTTCGCGAGCACCTGCCGGAGCCGGAACGGGTCGCCGCGCAGCCCGTGCATCGCCGCTTCGGCGGGCGTGAATTCCGCGGCCAGCTCGACCCCCTTGCGTTCGGCGGGCTGCGCGAACATGGCGAGGGTCTCCTCGACCAGGTCGACCAGGCTCAGGTCGGTCGAGTCGAGGTCCATGTGCCCGGACTCGATCTTCGAGAAGTCCAGGATGTCGTTGATCACCCCTAGCAGGTGCTCGCCCGAGGCGCGGACGGCCGCGGCCCACTCGCGCTGGTGCGGCTGCAGCTCGCTGCCGAGCAGCAGTTCGTTCATGCCGAGCACGCCGTTGAGCGGCGTGCGGATCTCGTGGCTCATGGTGGCAAGGAACTCGCCCTTGGCGCGGCTGGCGGCCTCGGCCCGCTCGAGGGCCGCGCGGGACTCGACCACGGCCGCATCCAGGCTGGCGGTCCGCTCCCGCACCTTGCATTCGAGCTGCGCGTGGTAACGCCGCAGGTCGGCGTCCCGCGCCTCGAGCTCCGCGAGCATGTCGTTGAACCCGTCGATCAGCGCGCCGATCTCGTCGTTGGCGAGCTTCTGGCCGCGGATCGAGAAGTCCTTGCGTTCGCGCACCTCCCGCGTCACGCCGAGCAATGCGCCGACCGGGCCGGTGACCACCTGTTGCAGGCGCGAAGACATCACCCAGGCGACCGCACCGGCGAGCAGCAGGCTGGCGAGCACGAAAGCCAGGGAGCGGCGCACCTCGGCCGAAAGCTGGCGCAATTCGGCGCGCAGCGCGAGCGTGCCGATGCGCTCGCCGTCGAGCACGACCGGGGCCTCGATCCGCACCCCGCTCACCCCGTCCATGTGGATCGTGCCGGCGGTGCGGCGCGCCGGCGCGGGCAACCGGCCGGGCAAAGGGGCCGCCCGCGCGGCTTCCTGGCCGGGGAAGCGCATCGAGACCAGTGGCTGGCCGGCGGAGTCGTACAGCGGCGCCTCGACCACGTTCGGGTCGCTGCGCAGCGCAGAGAGGAGCTTGCGCGCGAGCACGCGGTCGCCGAAGGTGAGGGCGCCGCTGGAATTCTCGCCGACGGTGCTGGCCAGCGTGAGCAGATGCTGGGCAAGGCTGGTGCGCAGGCTCAGCACCTCGCCCGCCATGTAGAGCGTGGAGGCGGTCAGCATCGCGACCGCGGCGGCGTACAGGATGATCGCGCGCAGCTTGGCGGCGAGCGGCAGGTTGCGCAGCCACCGGGTCATGGCGACGCCTCGCCGTGCTGGTCGCCCACGACGGTCGCCAGCTGCAGCAGCTGTGCGCCGATCTCGAGGCCGGCGCGCGTCGCGGCCGCCGGATTGATCTGGAACGAGACGCGTCCGCCCTGGGTGGCGAGCCCGACCATGCCGCCCTGGGCCGCGAATCCGTCGATGTCGCTGACGCTCAGCGCCGGGTGCCCGGCCAGGGCCGCGAGCACCGCGGGAAGGCGCGCGTGCTCCGAGCGGCTGATGAACACGATCGTGCAGCCGCTGGCCGACTGTTCCGGGTGCGGCAACCGGTCGATGGCAATCGACTGGCCCTGCAGCCGCTGCCCTGCGAGCGCGTCGATGTCCTCGCCGAAGTCGTCCCGCCCGACGATGCAGACATGCAGCGTGCCTGCATTCGCCTGCAGCGCCGCGTCGGGCCAGCGCACGAACTTGCCGATCTTGAAGATCAGCGCCGCCTTGACGGCGTACTCGGGCACGGGCGTCACGGCAACCTGCGCGGCGCCGAGAGCGAGCGCGAACGCCAGCGGCGCCCAACGGGCGCCCCTCGAGCCGCTTGTGCGGGCCTGGAACACGCTGCGATCCCGTGCGCGCCCGGCCTACGGCTGCCAGCGCAGGCTCAGGCCGATCGTGCGTGCCACCTGCGTCGGCGGGATGTCCATGAACTCGGACACGAACTCGACGTGGGCCGGCTGCAGAAGGTTGCGTATGCCGAGGGCGCCCTCCAGGTGGGGCGTAGGCCGCCACATGAGGTTCAGGTCGGCCGACCAGTACTGCGGGATTCCTGTGGACACCAGCCGGCTGGTGTAGCGGGCGGCGGCGTCGAGGTCTATGCCCGGCGCGATCGACACGTCGCCGCGCAGCAGCAGCTGGTGCGTCGGGCTCTGGCCGGCCGTCAGCTCGGCGAAGGAGCTGATCTGCGGGTCGGGCCGGTTGGACTCCAGGTCCATGCGCAGGTACGTGTAGGTGCCGCGCAGCCGGTAGCGTGACGAGGGTGACCACTCGGCCGCCAGCTCGACGCCCGACGTGTGACCCTGCAGTCCGTTGGTCGACTGCAGCTCGACGAGCACGTCGCTGGCCGAGAGCACGCAGGCGGGATCGAAGAACACCGGGGTGTTCGACGGCTCGCAGCTGACGTTGCGGGTCGTCACGCCCCAGAGGTCGCGGTACCTGTTCAGGAAGGCCGACACGTCGATCGACACGTCCGCCTTGGGCTGCGTGCGGAAGCCGACCTCGTAGGCAACCAGCTGCTCGTTGCGGAACAGCGGGTTCGCCGTCACCGCGAACACCATCGGCACGGGGAAGGGATTCTCCGCCGTGCCAGGCGGCATCACGGGCTGCGAGTTGCGCACGTAGGCGCCCGTCTGCTCGTACGACGGCGTGCCGATCGCGGAGGTCACCGAGGCCCAGGCGTGGCTGCGTTCCGTCAGCGTCCACATCAGCCGGCCGCTGGGCAGCGGATCGACGCTGCGCGAGGAGAGCGGGTTGTGCTCGGCATTCAGCCCGAGCGTGAGGGAGAGGCGATCGGGCACGAGCGCAAGCCGGTCCTCGACGAACAGGTTGTAGTCGGAATTCGAGGGTTCGGGCACGAGGATCTGCAGGTCGCGCGACCCGGTGATGTGGAACTGCGCGTAGCGGAAGCCGCCGCCCACCACGATGTCCTGGCGGTTTCCCACCAGGAAGCGGTACTGCGCGTCGACCGAACCGGAGCGGTGGTCTGCGCCGAACAGCGCGCCTGCGCGGTTCGCGGCGTCCAGGTAGAAGTGCGCCTGGAACTCGCTGCCGCCGGCGAGGCGTTTCTCGAGAGCGCCCGTGGCGAAGGCACCCGACACGCGGTCGGCACCGGCCTCGAGCGTGGCGTACGGCGGCGCGACCAGCCGGTGGATCACCGTCTGGCCGGAATGACCGGAGTAGCCCTCGGCGGTGAGCGACAGTCGCAGGCCGTCGTCCGGCTCCCAGTCGGTGCGCAGGCCGGCGCGGCCAAGGCGCGTGTCGTCATTGGTGCGCAGGCCGGCCACGTCCGTGCTCGCGCCCTGCTCGTCGTACTTGGCGTACAGGCGGAAGGTGCCGCTGTCTCCCGCGTGGCCGCCATGGCTGATCGAGGCGAGCCGGCGCTGCGCGTCGTCGAACGCGACGTTGGCCACGGTGCCCTGCGTGTCGCCCGCGCCGCGCGTGATGATGTTGATCACGCCGTTCACGGCGTTCACGCCCCAGACCGCGCCGCCGGGACCGCGGATCACCTCGATGCGCTCGATGTTCTCCATGAGCGTGTCCTGCACGTCCCAGAACACGGCGCCGAAAGTCGGCGTGTACAGGGCGCGGCCATCCATCAGCACCAGCAGCTTGTTCGCGAAGCGCCCGTTGAAGCCGCGCGCGCTCACCGCCCAGCGGTTGGCGTCGATCTGCGCAACCTCGAGGCCCGGCGCCATGCGCAGTGCCTCGGGGATGCTGCGCGCACCGGAGCGCTGGATGTCGTCCTGCGTGATGACGTACACGGCGGCGGCCGACTCGGCCACGTTCTGCGTGGTCTTGGAGGCCGACGTGACCTTGAGTCCCAGCAGTTCGACGATGCTCAGGTCGAGCAGGCGCGTGTCGTCCTGTTCGGCCCGCGCGGCCGGCGCCGCCAGTACCAGGAGGGTGGCGCAGGCGGTGGCGAGGCCGCGAATGCGCAGGCCGCGGCGCGACGGGGTCGTCCTCATGGTCCAATCCTCGGGATTTCGGGGGTGCTGCGCCCCTTTTCGGAGCCGGCCGGGCGGGACTTGAGGACTGGGCTCAAGAACCGGCCATCGATTGCAAGGCCATCAAACGCACTGTGACGGGCTGCACACCCGCGCCCGCGCTGCCGCCGGAATTCGTGGACATAAGGGGCAGGAAGCGGCCCACGGGCCACCAGCCGGCGGGAACCGCCGGCTGCCGGGAGGGTGGTGGAGGCGGGGGGAATCGAACCCCCGTCCGCAAGTCCTAGACTCCAGGATCTACGTACGTAGCTGGCTCATTGTTTCTCGCCTCACGCTTCCCGAGCAGCAGGGAGCACGCTTGGCCAGCGACGGTGTCTCTTAACGATGGACCCCGTAGCACGGTACATCGCGATCCTGTGAGCGCGTCCCCCGGATTCCGTGGCACAGGCACCAGCGGGTCGGAGGTTAGGCGGGATTAAGCCGCCAGAGCGAAATTGCTGTCGTTGGCAATTAAGTGTTTGCAGAAGAGATTAACGAGGACCACTGCACCTCGGTACGCCCCTGAAGGTTCGCAACCCACGTCGAAACCGGTCGCCCCCATCAGGAAACAGCCTCATCGTACATGGGGCCGGGAGGGGGCGCCATCAAGGGGCCCCGGGATCACGAATGGCGCTCGGCGCGCGCCCTGCAGGACGCCGCCGGGCATGGGCGTCTGGCATATTGGGGGTTCGGCGCCCTCCAGGGCCTGGCGCCGAGGGGGGTTCCATGCTGCTGCCGGCGTGGCAGGCAAGACCGTCGAAGCACCGTCCGCGGCCGATCGGCCCGCGCCAGATCGGGCGCGACCGGCTGCTGTCGCTGGTGGATTCGCCGGCCGCCTCGCGCCTGCTGCTCGTGCATGCGCCGGCGGGCTTCGGCAAGTCGACGCTGCTCAGCCAGTGGCACCAGCGGCTCGCCGCGCGCGGCGAGGGCGTCGGCTGGATCTGCGTCGACCCCGACGACAACGGCTCCGGGCGCTTTGCCCGCACGCTCTGCGATGCGCTCGCGCCCCGGCGCGAGGACGAGGGCGACGGCGGGCAGGAGGGCGAGGACGCCGACCTGTTCGGCTGCATCAACGCGAGCCTGGCGTCGGGGCGCAGCTTCACGCTGTTCCTCGACGAGGTGGAGCACCTGGTGGCGCCCGAGGCGCTGCACCTGCTCGAGGTCGTGATCCAGAATTCACCCGAGCAGTTCCACGTGGTCATGGGTTCGCGTTCCCTGCCGCAGCAGCTCGTGCGCAAGGCCCGTTTCCTGCCGGATGCGACGGTCGTCACGGCCGAGCAGCTGGCGTTCGATCGCGCGGAGATCGAGCAGTTCATGCGCAGCCGCGGCTGCGATGGCCTGGGCAACGACATGGTCGAGCAGCTGGCGCTGCGCACCGAGGGCTGGGCGGCGGCGCTGCAGCTCGCGGCCGCCGCGATCGCCGAGGGCGACACGCCGCAGGTCGTGGTCGAGCACCTGGCCGGCCCGCGCGCCGAGCTGGTCCGCTACCTGGGCGACGAGGTGCTCGCCCGCCTGCCGCCGGCGCAGGCGCGCTTCCTGCTGCAGACCTCGTTCCTGCACGAGCTGGCCGCGCCGCTGTGCGACGCCGTCACGGGCAGCAGCGACGCGCGCGAGATGCTGCTGCAGTTCGAGGAGCACAACCTGCTGCTGCTGCAGCTGGACCCTGGACGTGCGTGGTACAGGTACCACCCCCTGTTCGCCGAATGCCTGCGCCAGCACCTGCAGGAGGAGATGCCCGGGGCGCTGCCGGCGCTCGCGCAGCGCGCATCCCAGTGGTGCGCCGACGCGGGGCTCATGGCCGAGGCCGCGGAGTACGCGCTGCTCGGCGGGGACGCCGCGCTCTACGTGCCGCGCGTGGCCGCCTGCATCGAAGGCCTGATCGGCCGCGCGCAGTTCGCGACCGCCGCGCGCTGGCTGGGCTCCATCCCGCGCGAGGTGCTGGATGCGAGCCCGGGCCTGCTCACCTGGTCCGCGTGGGTGAGCCTGTACGGCAACGACTTCGCGGCGGCCGAGGATGCGCTGGCCGCCCTGCGCCGGCTGGCGGGCGCGGGCACCGGCATCCCGCCCAAGGAGCGCGCCGGCGCCGCGATCCTCGGCGTGATGCTGCTGATCCAGCAGCAGCGCTTCGACGAGGCGCAGGCCGCGACCGAGGTGCTCGCGCGCGACGTGCCGCCCGATGACCGGCACCTGTCCGCGCGGCTGCTGAACCTGCGTGGCGTGCTGGCCCAGCTGCGTGGCGACCTCGATGAATCGGCCGCGCTGGCGGCGCGCGTCATGGAGCTGTGCGCCGCGAATCCGCCGATCTGGCTGAGCTACGTGCACGCCGCGCACATCGCCGGCCTCACCGAGCTCGCGCGCGGGAACCTGCGCGAGGCGCGCAGCCTGTTCGAGGCGCCCGCGCGCAGCATGGCCAGCGAGCGGGCCGCGCGCCGCGTGGGCCGCCAGGTGGTGGGCCAGGTCGTGGGCCAGGTCGCGGACCAGGCCGCGCCGGCGGGCGCGCACCATCCGATCACGTCGCTGCTGGCTGCGCCCTGCGCGCTGGCCCTCTACGAGGCGGACCGGATCGACGAGGCGGAGGACCTGCTCGACCGCCACGAGCCGTTCCTCGATGCCGTCTTCTCGCCGACCAGCAGGACGCTCTGGTACCAGCTGCGCGCACGCCTGCATGGCCTGGCCGGGAATGCCGATCGGCACGAGGCCACGATCCGCGACGGCGTCGCGTACGCGCGGCGGCACGGGTTTGGCTGGATGGCCGATGCGATCGAGTGGGAGCGCGTGGCGCTCGACCTGTACCAGGGGCGCGTGGACCCGGCGCGGCAGAAGGCGACGCCGCTGCTCGCCACGCTGGCGCTCGAGCGCAGCCCGCCCTGGACGCCCTCCAGCGAGGAGGCCTTCGGCGCGCCGCTCGGGGCGATCCGCTATTTCATCCACACCGGCGCGACGCCGCTCGCCCTGCAGCTGATCGGGCCGCTGGCCGAGCAGGACGAGCGCGCCGGACGGCGCCTGCGCCTGGCCAGGCTGCGCGTGCTGCAGTCGCTCGCGCTGGCCGCGGGCGGCGAACCGGAGCGCGCCCACGCCGCGATGGAACAGGCGCTGCTGCTCGGCCGCGCCTGCGGCCTCGTGCGCACCTTCCTCGACGAGGGCGCGCGCTGTGCCGCGCTGCTGCGCGAACTCGACCGGCGCGCGCCGGGCGAAACTGGCACGCCGCTGGATGCCTACCGCCGGCACCTGCTGCAGTCCTTCGCCGCGGAGGAGTGGCCGGGCGATGCCACGTCCGCGGGCACCGACCCCGCAGCCGACACCGCCCCCGCAGGCGACGCCGCCACGGCCGCGGGGCCGCTGACGGCCCGCGAGCTGCAGATCCTCAGCCGGCTGGCGCTGGGCCACTCCAATCTCATGGTCAGCCAGCAGCTGTTCCTCTCGCCCCACACGGTCAAGTGGCACCTCAGCCAGATCTACTCGAAACTGGGGGTCTGCAATCGAACGCAGGCGGTCCGCGCCGCACAGCAGCGGCAGCTGATAACCTAGCGAAATCACCGAAGGTAAACGTTTCCACCCGTTCGGGTGGTGGCAGGCGGCGGCACTCTTCCTAGAGTGCGCCGCCATGCAGGACGCCCACCACGCCTTGTCCGCGCGCGAGCCGCCTTCGCCGGGCGTCGACCCGGTCCGCGGGCAGGTGGCCGGCCGCGCGCCGGTCGCTGCTTTCGCCCCGGCAGCCGCGGGGGCAGACGCCGTGGTCGACTGGTCCGCGCTGCCGGAAGAGCAGTTGCGCCTCGCCTGCCAGCTCGCGGGCCTGCAGCAGGGCATCGCGCTCGCCGGGCGGCCCGTTGGTGACACTCCCGTCGGCGACAGGCCCGCCGGCGACAGGCCCGCCGGCGCGGCGGCCGGGCTCCGCCAGGGCGCGGCGCTGCTCGGGCTGCAGGCCACGGCGCAGCGGCTCGACGCGGACCTGCGCGCGCGGCTCGCGCGCGGCGCGTTCCACTACGACTTCCAGCCGCTGTTCCGCGCGCTCACGGGCGAGGTCTACGGCTACGAGGCGCTGCTGCGCTGGACCCACCTCGGCAGGCCGGTCGCGCCCGGGTGCT
>WBZN01002362.1_pt1 | contig 10558 bp, 8 predicted proteins | sample 5204281 | NCBI WGS metagenome assembly WBZN01 (sample SAMN12344347, study PRJNA552823) | activated sludge metagenome | biome: Activated sludge suspended growth; feature: Nitrification reactor; material: Wastewater; isolation source: activated sludge from nitrification reactor of wastewater treatment... | reverse complement strand
CGCGAACGTGTTCCTGGTGGTCGACGACACGATTCATACGCTGGCGCACTACCGGACACTCTCCGCCGAGCTCGGCGAGCGCGCCGCGGTCGCCGACCGGATGGAGAAGACCGCGCCCGCCTACCTGCTGACCGGGGTCATCCTGGCGCTCGGCTTCGGTGTTTGCGCACTCTCCGACTTCGCGCCGACGGCGCGCTTCGGCCTGCTCTCGGCCATCGCCATTCTCATCGCGGTGGCGGCCGACTTCACTCTCGTGCCGGCGTTGTTTGGCCGTCGGCAGCGCTAGCGCGACGTTCTCAACGGGCCAGCGCGGAAGGCGTCTAGGGCGTCCAGGCCGAGGTGTTGCCGCTCTCGAAGCCGTCGGCGAACAGGCCGTCCATGAGCTCGAGACGGACCTCGTAGGTGCCGGTGCCGCCAGCGAGCTCGACCTTGTAGCCGGAGTAGAACTCGGTCGGGTCGAGCGTCGACCACTGCAGCACGGAGATCGTCGGACTGACCGGGGTGATCGGTCGGATGCGCAGCGCGCCGGCGGTCACCACCCCGCCCGAGACGATCGGCAGCGTCGGCGTGTTGACTTGAAAGACCGCCGTGACGCCACCCGCAGCACTCCAGCTGTCGTGCACGGTGAGACCCAGGGCATCGAGGTCGAGGATGCGCTGCCAGCTCGTCACCACCCCCGAGCTCGCGTAGGCGGGCGTCAGGTTGGCGACGACATGGAGCGTTCCGCCAGAGTCGTTGACGGTCATCGACGAAGTGCTCTCGTTTTGCGGAATCGTCGCCGCGCCGTTCTTGAAGCGCAGGGTGTTGTGGACGTCGGTCCCCTGCTGGATGCCGCTGTGGGTGAAGATGTTCTCGGTCACCGCCAGCCAGTCGTTGCGGAAGAGGTTGAATGCCCCCTGGTCCTGGTGGGCGTGCGATTCGACGTACGGCCCGGCGACGAACGACATCCACAGCCCGTCCGTCGTCCAGCTGCGGCGGGCGAAGAGAACTCCGGCGCCGGTGGCATGGTGGAAGAGCGCAGTCGGCTGGGTCTGCGTCGTCCCGGCCGGCAGCAGATCGTCGCGGAAGTTGAAGCCGCTCATCATCTCGCCGACCGCGATGTGATGCAGCCACCAGCTGGCGCGCCCGGCCGGCGCCGAGGCCGCACCCATCATGGCGCGCGCCTCGAGGACGAGGTTGCGGTGGTAGTCGTAGAGCCACGGGTACGACTCCCGCGACAGATCGCCCACCGGGGCGTAGCGGTCGAGCGTCGGCACGGTGGCGTGAATCCAGTAGTCGATCGTGTCGGCGAGGTGGGGCGATTGCGCGGCAAGATCGACGTGCGTCGGCGTCGAGTCCCGCCACAGGCGGTAGAGCTCGAACAGCCGCATCAGTGCCACGCCGTAGCCGGTCCCCTCGCGGCTGCCGCCGCCGGGGATCCCCTGGAAGTAGGTGACCACGGCCGGCAGCTTGACGTTGGCGAGGAAGTCGATCCAGTTCTGGCGGTCGGCGGCGAAGCCCCAGTACATCGTCGCTTCGAGGAAGCTGTAGTGGTAGTTGTTCCCCGGGTTGTCGACCGACCAGCCCGACCACGGGAACGGATGCCCGCCCCAGCTCGCGCTGTTGTAGTTCCAGACGTTCCACACCGCCTGGTCGGCGTAGGCCTCCCAGCGCGTGCGCTGTAGCGGCGTGAGGAGTGGGTAGCACCAGTCGTAGACCAGGGCCACGTCGCGCAGCATCGGCCCGACGTCGAGGTAGGAGTCGCCGGCGATCGCCGGCGAGTGGCCGAGGGCGATCTCCGCTTCGGCGGCGGTCACCTGGTCCTCGACCCACTCGATGGCGAGCGCGGAGTACTGCGCCTGGCCGGTGAGCTTGTACATGTAGGCCGCGTCGGTGGCCGAGAAGGCGTAGCCGGGGTTGCCGGCAACCGCCTGGTCGACGAACGTCTTGAAGCGCAGATAGGGCTGCCCGGCCATGTCGACGTAGGCGAGCGACAGGCCGATGTCGGCCGAGAGGGCGCTCGCGAACCCCACCACCACCGCGCCCCAGCCAAGGGCCACCCAGAAGAGTCTCTTCATCATGAGAGTACGCGTAGCTTGGCGCCGAAAAAGGCCATCGGCAGTGCAGCGGGCCACAGCGGGCGCCGCCAGCTTTCCCCTGGTGCGCTCAGGTTGCGGGTTGCGGCCGGCGATAGCGCCCGGCGACGAGCAGCCCGACCGCCGCCACGGCGGCGAAGGCGGCACCGGCGAGGAAGGTGGCGGCGGGTCCGAAGCGGCTCCACAGACCGCCGGCGATGACGCTCGCCAGCAGCACCGCGACGCCGCTCGCGAGATTGAAGATCCCGAAGCCGGTGCCGAGGAGCGTCGCCGGCGTGGTGTCGGCCACGAGCTTCGACAGCAGGCCCTGGGTCACCGCCATGTGCAATCCCCAGAGCGTCGCGCCGGCGAAGACGACCAGCGGCGAGGTCGCTCCGGCGAGCACGAGGTCCGCCGCCACGAGCAGCCCCAGTCCGGCGAGCAGCAGGGCGCGCGGGCTGAGGCGGTCGGCGGCGCTGCCGGCCGGATAGGCAACGCCGGCGTAGACGACGTTCATCACCACCATGACGAGCGGAACGTAGGTCAGGCCGAGCCCGACGTCGCGGGCGCGCAGCACGAGGAACGCCTCGCTGAAGCGCGCCAGGGTGAAGACGGCGCCGACCAGGACGACGAGCCAGTAGCGCAGCGGCAGGCTTCGGGCGTCGGCGAAGCGCAGCGGCTTGCGCACCGGAGCGGCGCCGGCCGGGCGCTCGGGCTCGCGGACGTAGAAGAGCAGCAGCGCCACGGCGACGAACGCCGGCGCGACCGCGATCCACAGCACCGTCCGGATGTCGTTGGCGAGCCAGATCATCAGCAGGACGGCGAGCAGCGGGCCGGTGAGGGCGCCCACCGAGTCGAGCGCCTGGCGGAGACCGTAGGCGGCACCGCGCTGGCGCGGCGCCGTCAAGTCGGCGATCAAGGCGTCGCGCGGCGCGCCGCGGATCCCCTTGCCGACGCGGTCGACGAAGCGACCGGCGAAGACCCACGACACCGAGGTCGCCAGCGGGAAGATCGGCTTGGTGAACGCCGCCAACGCATAGCCGAAGACAGTCAGGAACTTGCGTTTGCCGAGGTAGTCGCTGAGTGCGCCGGAGAAGACCTTGGTGATGGCGGCGGTCGCCTCGGCCACGCCTTCGATGACGCCGACCGTAACCATCGACGCCCCGAGCGTCGTCACCATGAGAACCGGCAGCAGACTGTGGATCAGCTCCGACGACATGTCCATGAACAGCGAGCCGAAGCCCAGCGCCCAGATGCCGACCGGCAAGGCCCGCCAACCCGTGGACGGTGCCGCGGGGGAGGGAGGAGCTTCCGGCGGCGGCGCGACCATGGTCGGGGAGCAGTGTAGCGCCAGAAGCGGCAGCCCAGCCGCCGCCGCCCGGGTCCGGGTCTATTTCGGCGGCGGGGGCACCGGGATCGGCAGGATGCTCGCGATGCGCCAGGAGTCTCCTGCCTTGGTGAGGACCTGATTGAGGAGGAACTTCGCCGGCTGCGCGGGCTCGTCCTTGGGACCGATGGAGAAGACTACAGGCACGAAGATCTGCGCGGTTTCGCCGCGGACGGCGACGACGCGGAAGGAGGCCATGTCCGGCTCCAGATGCCACGTGCCGGCGTAGAGAGTCTCGAACCGCTTCAGGGCGTCGGTGCGCCCCCAGATGGCGTTTCCCTTCGTGATCCAAAGGAACGAAGGCGAGTCGAGCAGAAGCTCACCGACAGCGTTGAGGTCGTGCGCGTTCTGTGCCGCGACGAAACGCTCGAAAGTGCCACGGAGCTCTTCCTCGGGAGTGGCGCCAAAGGCGGGAAGAGTCAAGGCGAGCGCGAGAAGAACAGCGACGCGGATCCTCATCTGAGACCTCCTTTCTCTTTCGGCGCATTCTAACAGGGGGCGGCGAACGCTGCAGGGCCACGGCTCGATGCCCGACAGTCCACGCCGGCGGGTGGTAGCCAGGGGCGGGGGCTTGGCGGAGAATAGGGCCCCGTTCACTTCGCGAGGATTTGCCGATGGCCCGCCGAACCGATGTCGTCCGTCCGTTCCCCCGGATTGCGCCGTTTGCCCTGTTCGCCCTGTTTTCCGGCGGCGTGCTCGTCGCCGGGCCGGCGGTGGCCGATATCTCCGGCTTCGTCACCGTCGAGGGAAGCGGCACTCCGGGGACGCCGATCGCCGGCGCCTATGTGCACTTCCAGGCCGACCTCGTCACCCCCGGCGCTTTCACCGCCGCCGACGGCAGCTTCACCATCGTCGCCAATCCGGTCGGTCAGGTCTTCCTCGCTGCGTCGATTCCGTACCTGCGCAGCGCGCCCGAGAACTTCATCATCGGCTGGGCGCCGGCGGTCGACGGCGACACCGGTGTCGACATCCGCATGACGCCGATGTCGGCGAACGACGACCCCAACTACGTGCCGGCCGACGTCTCCGAGTGCGGCGCCTGCCACTTCGAGCGCTATACCCAGTGGTCGACTTCGCACCACGCCTACAGCGCGCAGAACCGCTGGGTGCTCGACCTGTTCTCCGGCACCGGCACGCCGGGGGGCGGCGCGGGCTACGTGTTCAAGAACACCCACGACCCGGGCGAGACCGGCTTCTGCGCCACCTGCCACGCGCCGATGCAGGACCTCAAGGACCCGCGCCCGCAGGGAGTGCCGCTCGACGAGGTCACCGAGCAGAACGGCATCCAGGGGATCCTCTGCGTCGCCTGCCACCAGATGGACTCGATCGACGCCAGCCACATCAACGCCCTCGGTTTTCGCGGCAAGTCGACCTATCGCTTCCCCCAGGCCGGCCAGGGCGAGACGACGTCGCAGTTCGTCTGGGGGCCGATGGACGACGTCACCTTCGGTCTGATGCGACCGTCGTACTCGCTGATCCATGGCGCCTCGGAGCTCTGCGCCGCTTGTCACCAGTACCACAATCCGTTCACCGACGCGCCGGGTCAGAACACCTACGGTGAGTGGCAGGCGTCGCCCTACGGTGCGCCCGGACCGAACCAGCGCACCTGCCCCGACTGCCACATGGCGCGTATTCCCGGAGTCGGCCAGAACTGCGAGTTCGGCGGACCGGACCGCGGGACCGAAGAGCGCCACCTGCACACCTTCGTCGGCTCGACCCCGGAGACGCTATCGGCGAACATCGCTCTCACTACCGCCGTCGCCGAGATCGGCGGCGACCATATCCGGGTGACCAGCGCGGTCGACAACTTCGGCGCCGGCCACGACTTCCCCACCGGCATCTCGCTGCGCAACGCCATTCTCTGGATCACGGCGACGCTCGACGGCCAGCCGCTGCCGCAGGTCGCCGGGCCGACGATTCCGTTCTGGGGCTCGGACGACGTGCCGGGCGATCAGCCGGGCGACCTCGCCGGCCAGCCGGGGAAGGGCTTCGCCAAGGTGCTCGAGGGACGCATCAACGGCCAGGGACCGGTGGTCCGGCCGGTGCTGTTCATCGACGCCGAGAACCTCTACTCGCTGACCACGATCCCCTCGGGGACGGTCGACACCACCGAGGTCGATTTCGCCCTGCCCCCCGGCACCCCGCCCGGCAGCACGGTCGACGTGACCGCGGTGCTGCTCTATCGCCGCGCCTGGCGTGCCGTCGCGGTGACCAAGGGTTGGACCGAGACGACCCACGGCGACCCGATCGAGATCGAGGTGGCGCGCAACGACGAGACGCTCACCGTCACCGGCAGCGTGGTCGAGATTCCGGCGCTCTCCTCGGCCGGCCTCGCTCTGGCCGCGCTGGCGCTCGCTGCGGCCGGCTGGGTCGTGTTGCGCCGGCGCCGCGAGGCCTGAGAGCGCCTCAGGGGACGGTCGCCGACCAGGCCGCCGTCGAGTCGCTCTCGAAGCCGTCGCGGAACCGCACGTACTGCTGGTACATCGCCAGGGCGTCGATCCGTCCCGCGCCGAAGGTGTTGTTCGGAAAGACGTTGGTGTCGACGCCGCCGCAGACCTGCGAGACGGCGGCGGGATGGAACGCGCTCGAGCGAACGATCTGCTCGATCCGGTCGACGTCGCCGGCGAGCGCCGGGTCGATGGAGAGCAGCAGAGCCACCAGCCCGGCGACGTGCGGCGCCGCCATGCTGGTGCCGCTGAAGCTGGCGTAGCCGCCGCCCGGGACCGAGGAGCGCACGCTGCTGCCCGGGGCGGCGATGTCAGGCTTCATCCGGTTGCTGCCGTCGACCGTCACCGGCCCGCGGCTGGAGAAGCTCGAGGCGGCATCGGTATTCGTCGTCGAGCCGACGGTGAAGGTGGCGTCGTAGATCGCCGCCGGCGTCGACACCGTCGAGCACGACGAGCCGCTGTTGCCCGCCGAGGCGACCGGCACGATGCCGGCGGCGCGCACGCTCTCGACCACCAGCCGCATCGCCTCGCTGGCGACCGCATCGCAACCCTCGCTCGGCGGACAGCCCCAGGAGTTGCTGATCACGTCCGGCGCCTTGGCCGGATCCGGATTCTGGTTGGTGAGGTCGGTCGGGGCGAGGAACCACTGCCAGCATTCGGTGTAGGTCGCGGGGGTACCGTTGCCGACGTCCATGTTGCGGCAGCCGATCCAGCGCGCGCCGGGCGCCACGCCGATCTGGTTGGCGCCGCCGTCGTCGCCGACCATGGTTCCCATCGTATGCGTGCCATGCTGGCTGTCGTCGCACGGCGCCGTCGAGTTGACCCCACAGACTCCGCCGCCGCTGTGGATCGCGTCGTGCCAGTTGTAGTCGTGGTCGGCCGTGACGCCGTCCCAGCCGCGGTATTTGCCTTGAATCGCCGCGTGCGTCCAGGCGTAGCCGGTGTCCTGCCCGGCGATGACCGCCCCCTGGCCGGTGTAGCCCAGCGCCCAGAGCGCTGGCGCGTTGACCTGGGTGAGGTTCCACTCGACGGCCGACGGCGCCTCGCCCGCATCCTCGGCCCACACGCGCTCGCCGGCGACCCTAGGGTTGGCGGCGATGCCGGCGACGTCCGGGCGGGAGGCGATCGAAGCGACGACGCCGGCATCGCCCTTCGCCCAGACCAGGTTGGCGATCCAGTACGGCCGGTGGACGACGCCGGCGCGCGCCAGCTCGTCGACGAGCGGCGCCTGCGTCCGCGCCGCGGTCGCGCGCAGCTGCTCGAAGACGTAGCGCCCCTTCGCCGCTTTGCCGCGCAGTGCGGCGGCGCCCGAGAGATCGGCCTGCTCGGCGAGGACGATCAGGAACTCGCTCTCGCCCGAAGGCTGGAGCACCAGCTGGTCGAGCACCCAGGGGTCGACCTTGGCGCTCCCGGCGGCCGCAGTCGCCACGCCGGAGAAGGAGCCTGCACAAGCCGAGAGAAGCAGAGCTACGGCGCGGAATCGAACAGGACGTCGCATGGCCAACCTCGCTGAAATCGGAGGCGGGAGCCTAGCATGCGGCCCCGACGGCGCCCCCGGGCAGGGAGGCCGCGCCCCTACCGGCAGAGGCGGGCGAGGGCCGGGGGCTGGTGGACCTGGATGTGATGGGCGCTATCGACCGAGAGATAGCCCTTCTGGCGAAACTCGACCATCACCTGGTTGACGCGCTCGCGCGAAGCGCCGACCAGCTCGGCGAGGTCGGTCTGGGTGAGGCGGAGGTTGATCCTCACTCCGCCGCCGTTCGCCTCTTCGGTGCTGCCGTAGCGCTCGGTGAAGGCGAGGAGCTGGCGCGCCAGGCGGCCGGCGACGTCGAGCGAGGAGAGCGACTGGATCTGCTCGTTGGCCATGCGCAGCCGCCCGGCGAGGAGGCGCACCAGGTTCTGGGTGAACTCCGAGACGTTCTTGAGGCAGTCCTGGAAGGTGGCGCGGTCCATCCACAGGAAGGTGCACTTCTCCATCGTCATGACGTTGGCGGAGCGTCCGGCCGAGTCGACCAGGCTCATCTCGCCGACCGTGTCGCCGGCGCCGAGGAAGGCGAGGATGACCTCGCGGCCGTCCATCTGCTCGATCAGGATCTTGACCGTCCCTTCGAGCAGCACATAGACCACCTCGCCCGGCTGCTCGGCGGTGATCATGTTGGTGCCGGCCGGCACCGACTTCTTGTGCATGACTTCGTTCAGGCGTTTCAACCGATCGGCGGGGATACCGTGAAACAGCGGGATCTCGCCGAGCAGATTCGGATCGTTGAGGGCGGTCAAGGGGCCTCCGTTCGGATCGAGGGCCGATTGTAACCGCTCGCCCGCTTTCCCGATACGCTCTGCGGCCAGCGGACCGCCGCCTCCCCCCGGGAAGCGGCCCCGCCTGCCCGAGGAGTCGCCATGAAACGCCCGCTCGTCCGTCTCCTGCTCGTCCTCTGCGTGGCCGCCGCGGCGGCGGTTTTCTACTGGACGCGGCGGCCGGCGGCGGACGGGAAATTGACCCTCGCCGGTTCGATCGAGGCTCGCCTGGTCGAGGTCGGCTCGCTGGTCGGCGGCCGGGTGAGCGAAGTGAGGATCGAGGAGGGGGCCGAAGTCGCTGCCGGCCAGATCCTCGTGGTGCTCGAAGCCGAGCTGCTCGACCGCCAGATCGAAGGGCAGCGCGCGGCGATCGCCGAGGCGCAGGCGCAAGTCGATCTCGCCGACGCCGGCCCGCGCAGCGAGGCGCGCGACCGGGCGCGCATCGCCTGGGAGGCCGCCAAGACCGACCTCGGCCGGGTCGAAGCGCTGTACAGGGAGGGCGTCGTCGGACGCGCTGACTTCGACCGGGCGGTGGTTCAGGAGGCGACCAGCCGCAAGAGCTGGGAGGAGGCGAATCGCGGCTCGCGCGGCGAGGATCGGGCGGCGGCCCGCGCCGCGCTGGCGCGCCAGGCGGCGCAGCTCGCCTACCTCGAGCGTCAACGCTCGGAGCTCACGGTGCGCGCGCCGGTGGCCGGCCGGATCGAGGTCTTCGACCTGCGGCCGGGGGACCTCGTGGCGCCCAACCAGCCGGTGGCGACGTTGCTCGAACCGAACGAGCTCTGGGTACGCCTCTACGTCCCCGAGACGCGGCTGGGCGAGGTGGCGGTCGGCCAGACGGCGCGGATCCGGGTCGACAGCTTTCCCGGCCGGGAGTTCCCCGGCCGGGTGGTCGAGATCCGCCATCGCGCCGAGTACCTGCCGCGCAATGTGCAGACGCTCGAGCAGCGCGCCGACCAGGTCTTCGGCGTCAAGGTGGCGATCGATCCGGCGCCGGAGCTCAAGCCGGGGATGGCGGCGACGGCGAGGTTTGACTCGATACCGGCTTCGCCGGCGGCGCCCGTGGCGCCGGCGGCCGCTGGCGCGGCCGAATCCGTCCGGGGAGGCTCTTGACCGTCGGTCCGGCGGCCGTCGAGCCGTCCCTCGGCATCGAGGTGCACGGGGTGTCGCGCGACTTCGGGACGTTTCGCGCGTTGGACAAGGTCTCGCTCGCCGTGCCGCGCGGCGAGATCTTCGGCCTGCTGGGCCCGAACGGCTCGGGCAAGTCGACCCTCATCCGCATCCTCTGCGGTCTGCTCGCTCCGACCGAGGGGCGCGCCACCGTCGACGGCCTCGACGTCACCGTCGCCGGCGAGGAGATCCGCCGCCGGATCGGCTACGTGCCGCAGAAGTTCTCGCTCTACGAAGACCTGACCGTGCTCGAGAACCTCGACTTCTTCGCCGCCGTCTACGGCCTCGCCGGCACCCGCCTGCGCGAGCGCCGCGAGTGGGCGATCGACCTCACCGGCCTCGACCCCTACCGCCGGCGCCTCGCCGGTCAGCTCTCGGGCGGCTGGAAGCAGCGCCTGTCGCTCGCCGCGGCGCTGATGCACGAGCCGCGGGTGCTCTTCCTCGACGAGCCGACCGCCGGAATCGACCCGGTCGCCCGCCGCGAGCTGTGGAACCTGCTCTTCACCCTGGCCGGCAAAGGGGTGACGCTCCTGGTCACGACCCACTACATGGACGAAGCGGAGCGCTGCAGCCACGTCGCCTACCTCTATCTGTCCAAGATGCTGGTGCAGGGCCGACCGGACGAGCTCCTCGCCCTGCCGGAGGTGACGCCGGCCGGCATGCGGCGGGTCGAGGCCGCCTGCGCGCGCGGCGCCGCGGCGGTCATGGAGCGGGCGCGCGCCCTGCCCTATATCGAGGAGGTGACGATCTTCGGCAACGCCCTCCACCTGCTGCTCCAGGCCGGAGTCGGCGACGCCCAGGTGGCGGCCGACCTCGCCGCCGCCGCCGGCGCCGAGGTCGAGGTGCGGCCGATCGCCCCGTCGCTCGAGGATGTCTTCGTCCGCCTGACCCGCATCCAGGTCGAAGCCGGAATGGCGAAGCGCGACCTTCTCGCCGCCGCAGGCGGCGCCAGCGCCAAAGGCGCGGCGGCGCGGAGCGCCGAATGAAGTCAGTTCTCCCCATCCTCGCCAAAGAGACCCGCCAGATGATGCGCGACGGCGGCACGCTGCGCTTCGCGCTCGCCATCCCGGCGTTCCAGCTCATCCTGTTCGGGCTCATCGACAGCAACGTCCGCCACGTGCCGACGATGGTCTTCGACCAGAGCCGCACGCAGGCGTCGCGCGCCCTGGTCGACGACTTCGTCAATACGAGCCTCTTCGACGTCGTCG
>WBZN01002361.1_pt1 | contig 10558 bp, 7 predicted proteins | sample 5204281 | NCBI WGS metagenome assembly WBZN01 (sample SAMN12344347, study PRJNA552823) | activated sludge metagenome | biome: Activated sludge suspended growth; feature: Nitrification reactor; material: Wastewater; isolation source: activated sludge from nitrification reactor of wastewater treatment... | reverse complement strand
GTGCTGCAACGCCGGCCACGGCCGCAAGAAGATCTCCGAAGCCGTCGCCAAGCAGATCCAGCAGATGGATTACGCGCCGGCCTTCCAGATGGGCCATCCGTCGGCCTTCGAGCTCGCCTCGCGCCTGACCAATTTGGTGCCGGGCGATCTGGACCACGTGTTCTTCACCAACTCAGGCTCGGAATCGGTCGATACCGCGCTGAAGATCGCACTGGCCTATCACCGGGTGAAGGGCCAGGGCCAGCGCACGCGCCTGATCGGCCGCGAGCGCGGCTATCACGGCGTCGGCTTCGGCGGCATCTCGGTCGGCGGCATCGTCAACAACCGCAAGTTCTTCGGCCCGATGCTGGCCGGCGTCGACCATCTGCCGCACACCCATAACCTGGAGAAGAACGCCTTCTCCAAGGGCATGCCGGAATGGGGCGCACACCTGGCCGACGAGCTGGAGCGCATTGTCGCGCTGCATGACGCCTCGACCATCGCCGCCGTCATCGTCGAGCCGGTCGCCGGCTCGACCGGCGTGCTGATCCCGCCCAAGGGCTACCTGCAGAAGGTGCGCCAGATCTGCGACAAGCACGGCATCCTGCTGATTTTCGACGAGGTCATCACCGGCTTCGGCCGCCTGGGCTCGCCCTTCGCCGCCGAGCATTTCGGCGTGCAGCCGGACATGATCACCTGCGCCAAGGGCCTGACCAACGGCGCTGTGCCGATGGGCGCGGTGTTCGCGCGCAAGCATCTCTACGACGCCTTCATGGAGAACTCGGCGGAGAACGCCATCGAGCTGTTCCACGGCTATACCTACTCCGCCCATCCGGTGGCCTGCGCCGCCGCGCTCGCCTCGCTCGACATCTACAAGGAAGAAGGCCTGTTCGAGAACTGCGCCAACCTCTCCAAGTATTGGGAAGACGCGGTGCACGCCCTGAAGGGCATCAAGAACGTCATCGATTTGCGCAACATGGGCCTGATCGCCGGCATCGAGCTGGAATCGATCCCGGGCAAGCCGACGGCGCGCGCCTTCAACGCTTTCCTGAAGGCCTACGAGCAGGGGCTGCTGATCCGCACCACCGGCGACATCATCGCGCTGTCGCCGCCGCTGATCGTGACCAAGGGCCACATCGACCAGATCTTCGACAAGCTTGCCGGTGTGCTGAAGAGCCTGGACTAACCCATCCATAGCGCGGCCCGGCCCGAAGCCGTTCTGGCCGGGCCGCACCTGACATCACCGAACCGGTCGGCGGGGCGAACCCGCCGACCAAATCCGTTAGAGGGAGTGCTTTCCAATGCTGATCGGCGTGCCAAAGGAGATCAAGAATCACGAATACCGGGTGGGGCTCATCCCCTCCTCGGTGCGCGAATTGGTCCACCACGGCCACAAGGTGCTGGTCGAGACCAAGGCCGGCGCCGGCATCGGCTTCGACGACGCGGCCTACAAGGCGGCCGGCGCCACCATCGCCGCCAAGGCGGCGGACATCTTCGCCAAGGCGGACATGATCGTGAAGGTGAAGGAGCCGCAGGCCAACGAGTGCAAGATGCTGCGCAAGGGCCAGCTGCTCTACACCTATCTGCACCTGGCGCCCGATCCGGAGCAGACCAAGGGCCTGATCAAGTCCGGCTGCACCGCCATCGCCTATGAGACCGTGACGTCCCCACGCGGCGGCCTGCCGCTGCTGGCGCCGATGTCCGAGGTCGCCGGCCGCATGTCGGTGCAGGTCGGCGCGCATTACCTGGAGAAGGCCCAGGGCGGGGCCGGCATCCTGCTCGGCGGCGTGCCGGGCGTGAAGGCGGCGAACGTCGTCGTCATCGGCGGCGGCATCTCCGGCACCCATGCGGTGCGCATGGCGCTGGGCATGGAAGCCATCGTCACCGTCATCGACAAGAACCTCGACCGCCTGCGCGAGCTGGACGAGGTGTTCGGCTCCAGCCTCAACACCATCTATTCGACCGTCGACGCCATCGAGCAATACGTGGTCAATGCCGACCTCGTCATCGGCGCGGTGCTCGTGCCGGGCGCCGCGGCGCCGAAGCTGGTGACCCGCAAGATGATCAAGCAGATGCGCCCCGGCTCGGTCGTGGTCGACATCGCCATCGACCAGGGCGGCTGCTTCGAGACCAGCCATGCGACCACCCATGCCGACCCGGTCTACGTCGTCGACAACGTGACCCACTACTGCGTCGCCAACATGCCGGGCGCGGTTGCGCGCACCTCGACCATCGCGCTCAACAACGCCACCCTGCCCTTCGCCGTGGCGTTGGCCAACAAGGGCGTCAACAAGGCGCTGGCCGACGACCCGCATCTGGCCAACGGTCTCAACATCCATGCCGGCCAGGTGACCTACAAGGCGGTCGCCGACGACCTCGGCTACAAATACGTCTCGGCCAAGCAGGCGCTCGGCATCTAAGCCGCGCCGTCAGGTTCGCATGCAAACGGCGGAGCCGCAGGGCTCCGCCGTTTTTCTTTGGGAGATTGCTGCGGCAGAATGAATTCTTGTGTGCGACAGGGTGTATTGACTCTCGGGTTTTGAAGGAACACTCTTATTAGATGCATTTCCACGCTATCATTCGTTCGATTTTTGTTGCCGCCTCTTTGCTTGGCGTATCAGGGCTGCTGATAGCAGCTCCTGTGGCCCGGGCAGACCCAAGTGTCAATGTCGGTATCGCAGACGACAGATTGTCGGCCGAAGTGACGATTTCAGGATTGTCATGCGCCGACGTACAAGAATACCTCACGGCGCCATCACTCAAGTCGATTGCAGGGCAGGTTCGCTCGCAGCTTTCTTGCGGTAGCGCGACATCATCCAGTTCTGACAGCGGGTCGTCGGTCATTGCAACATGCAAGCTTCTCAACACGTGCATCGAAGACGGCACCGGCGACATACTCCCAAACGCGCATCCTGCCCTTAAGGATCTGCAAACGTACACGGACCAGTTGCAGCAATGAACCGGCTCATCACATGACTAGCTGGGTAGATCGCCTAAATCCTTTCACGCACGGGCTTAGCGTCAGCACGCCGCTGTTTGCGCTCATCATCGCGATAACGATAGTGGCCGTGCACCGAAGCCGGCATCGATTGTCAAGCTGGCGGCCTACACATTCCTTTTTGCGGTCCTTGGCGCCTATGTCGGGTATTCAACGGGCGCGAGCCGAGAACCTGTCGTCGGGGCAGTCGTGCCGGCGGCATTGACCTTGCTCGGGGCCGCACTTGCCTATCTGTTTAATCGCAAGCAGGCAGCAAGCGCTGTATGGGAAGCGCTCAGCGTTCCTTCACTAGCGGCATTCCTTCTGAGTTGCGTTGTAGCGACGGTGATTGGCGGCCAGGCTCGACGGGAGATCGAGCAGGTAGCAAACCAGCAGGCACTTTGTGAATCCTATTACACGGCTTTTGTTGTGCCAGTCTGCCTGGAATCGCTCAAACAGCCAGTCGAAAATCAGACCGCTGCGGAGGCCAGCGATCCCGACATCAGAGGGCTATGCAAGAAGCTGCTTGTGGGCGGAAATCCGTGCGTCCCTATCCCGGTCCAAGCCAAGAATTAGACGCGCACCATTCAGGTCTTCGAGTAAGAGAGCGTTAGGCGGGAGTCAGACCGGCGCGCTGCAGGCGCGGTGGCCGACGTCGCGGCCGCTGGCATCCCGGCTGAAGCCGAGGAAGCGGTCCGGCGCGGCGGCGCACCAGTCGCGGAGGTCGGTGCTGCACCACGGGCCGCGAGAGACGGAGCGCGTCTCGCCGGTGGCGAGGTCGACATCCTCGATCCAGGGCGCGAAGCAACTGTGCATGACGCCCAGCAGGCGGTCCATATAGGCCGGCCGCGCGGATCGTCGGTGGCGAACTGGGTTTCGAGCGACCCGCCCAGGCGCATCTCCGGCAGGTCCACGGCGCGGCCATGGTGTGCGGCCAGGCGCTCCGCCGGCGCCGCCAGGGCGGGCACCTCCCATTCGAACTGGAAATCCAGCGAATAGGCGAAAACCTCGTCGAGTTCGGCCAGCGTCACGTGCTCGCGCGTCAGCAGGCGCGCCAGTTTCACCTCGTCGACGCCGAAGCCGAACAGCGCCGCGCGTTCGCATTGCGAGATGGTGCGGCGCGGCAGGTAGCGCCGCTTGCCCTCCTCGCCGCTGTAGTCCCAATAGACCTCAAGAATGCGCAGGTCGGGGAAGGTGGCCGCCAATTCGCGCGCCAGGCTTCGCCCGCCCGCCTCGGTCACGTTCAGGTCGCCGACCCAGTAGGTGGTCTTGCCGGACCAGTCGAGCACCCAGTTCCGCTCGGCGGCCTCGCGGCGGATCTCCTCCGAAAGCCGCGGCTTCTCGCCCCGCAAGGTGATGCCGGTCAGGTCGCAGATCTGCTCCAGCAGCATGTCGCCGTTGAAGCGCGGCCCGATCTGCACGCTGATGAGTTCCCGTCCCAGTCCGGCGGGCCCGTCCTCGATGGCGACGGAAAGCCTGCCGCGGTCATAGCCCAGACGAACGGCGCGGCCATCCGCGGTGCGGCCGCGATACTGTGACGGCCGCCCCAGCCCACCATCGACCTCGGCGAGATCGAGCCCCAGTTGCGGCAGGTCCGGCCTGCTGTAGAACATGGTTCGTCACCGGTTGTGTTGCGCGACCATCGCGCTACGGCGGCGCATGGCGCCCGCACGCGGAATGATCACCCCGGCAGGGTTAAGAATTGCTCTATCGGTCTTGCGCCCAACCGACGCAGGCGATCGACTATAGTGGCGGCGCGCCGCTGTGGAGGGGGACCAGGTCATGCCGTGGACGCTGCTGCCGCTGCTACCGCTTTTGACCTATTACGTCCGCATCACCGACGGTATCGCGCTGTCGCCGGTCTGGCTGCTGGTGCCGGTGGCGGCGTGGCTCGGGCGGCGCCATGGCGCGCAGGGCATCGCGGCGTTTGCGATCGGCGCGCTGGCGGCACTGCTACCGATTTACCGGGTCGACGGCATGGATTTCGGCGGCGCGCCGGAGGCCTACATCGCCGCGCTGTGGGTCGCCATCGCGGCAGCCGCGCGCGATCCGCTGCCAGGGCTGATCGGCGCGGGCCGGCTGTTCCGCCACCCGGCCGTCTTCGTCCTGGCCCTGATCCTGCTGCCGCTGTCGGGATGGCTCGGCGTGCACGATTTGGAGGACGGCGCCAGCATGTCGCTCTATGTCAACCTGCGGCCGCTGCTGCTCTTCGCCCTGGTGCTGTGCGGCCTGGCCGGGCTTTCGACATCGCTGGCTGTCGCCGGCTTGGTGGCGGCGACCGTCGCCGGCGCGATCCTGCGCCAGTTCCAGATCGACGAGATGCTGTCGCAGGCGGTCGCCGCGCGGATCGATCCTGACGCGCCATGGTTCAACCGCTTCAGCCTGCGCTACACCTGGGACGATCTCGCCGCCCTGGCGACCGGCCTCGCCTGCTTTTTCGCCGGCCGGACGCTGCAGCGCCGGCATGCAGGCGCGGGCGACGGCGCGGGGCCCTGGCGATGGCCGATGCTGACCGCCGCCGGCCTGACGCTGCTGGGCATCTGCGGGCCGCTCGTCCAGGAATGGGCGCCGGAGCTGCCCGAGAGCTCCTGGCCACTCGGCCTTCATGGCGACTATTTCGCGTTGTTGATCGCGGCGTTCATGGCGGGATTCCTGCGCCATCACCTGGGCATCGCCGTCATCCTCGGCCTGCTGCTCGCGGTGATCGGCGGCAGCATCGCCGCCGCCTACCAATTGGAGGGAGGCGGCATCGGGTTCGACATCGAACAGCCGTTCCTGGTCCTCGCCTATGGCACGATGGGCCTGCGGCTGCGCGACCTGCTGGACGGCACGACCACGACGTTCAGGGCCATGCGATGGCTGCAATACGCCATCCTGGTCGGCGGCGTGCTGGCGATCCTCGCTTCGTGGTCGGACTTGATCGACCTGGTCAAGGCGGTGCTTCTGGCGTTGGCGGCCGCGTTGTTCGGCGTCGCCGTGCAGTGGCTGCGCCGAAGGCTGGAGCGATCCGGCATCGCCATCGCCGGCGAAGGCTGGCTGCCGCTTCTGGCGCTGCTGGCCGCGACGGTGTTCCTGGCGCTGAGCATCGTGCCGCTCGTCGGGGTGCTGACCGAAGCGCTCGACGACCTGGACCTGCCGCCCGCCATGATCGCGGCCGGCACCCTGCTGCTGCTGAACGTGCCGGTGGCCCTGCTCGCCGCGGGCTATGCGAAATGCCTGCCCAAGGTGTGGCGCGACATCGCCGCCATCCGCGGTGGCGCCGGCCGGTAGGTCAGCGCCGCGGCGCCAGCGCCGTCTCCTCGACCCGCACGCGCCAGATCAGCGCGCCGGCATTGAGGATGGAACAGGCCAGCGCCAGGGGCCAGGAGCCCAGCGCCAAGGGCAGCAGCGCGAGCTCTAGAATCACGATCAGGTAGTTCGGGTGACGGATGAAGCGGTACGGCCCGCGGCGCACCAGCGGCGCATCGGGCAGGACGATGATGCGCGTGGTCCAGAAACGCCCCAGGCTCCACAACGTCCACAGCCGCGGCGCCTGAACCCCGACATAGGCGATGGCCGGCCAGGGATGGAGCGCAACGAGCCCTGCGGCATAGAGCGCCCACAACGCCGCCAGCCAGAATGCATGGAGGCCGACCAGCAGCGGGTAGTGCCCGCGGCCGACCTCATAGGCGCCCAGGGCCAGCAGCGCCCGCGTGTTGCGCCGCGCCAGCACCAGTTCGAACAGCCGTTCGCCGGTGGCATAGAGCAGCAGCGCGCCGCACAGGGATTGGTCGAGAGTCATGGTGGATTACCGCAGTCTTGCCGGACCCGGCGGTGACCCCGGCGGATGCCGCGATCGAGGAACGTGGGATATCTCTTGGCGCAGGAAGTTGTCAAAGTTGTGGCGCGGCGCTCAGCCTTCCAGGATCTGGAACGCGGCGCTGAAGCCGGGGCCGAGGGCCGACATCAAGTGCCGCCCGCCCAGACCCTGCGCCATCATTTCGCGCAGCACGAACAGGACGGTCACCGCCGACATGTTGCCATAGTCGCGCAGCACCCGGCGGGCGATGCCCAGCGCACCGGGCGCGAGGTCGTATACCTCCTCCAGCGCGTCGAGCACCTTGGCGCCGCCGGGATGGCAGACGAAACCGGCAAGGTCGCGGCGCGACAGGCCGCAGCGGTCCAAGAAACCGGTGGTGGCGCCGCGCAGCCTCGATCGCACCAGGTAGGGGATATCGCGCGTGAACAGGACGCCGAGCCCGTCATCCTCGACATGCCAGCCCATGACGTCGAGCGAGTTGGGCCAGGTCTTCATGCCGGAGGCGCCCAGGCGGATGCCGGGCGAGCCGGGCCGCCCGATCACCGTGGCGGCGGCACCGTCCCCGAACAGGGCCGCGGCGATGATGTTGCTGTTGCCCATGTCGCCCTGGCGGAAGGTGAGCGCGCAGAGTTCGACGGTGAGGAACAAAACGTCGCCCTCGGGCAAGGTCCGCGCCAGGGCCGCCGCATGGCTCAACCCGACCACCCCGCCGGCGCAGCCCAGGCCGAAGATCGGCAGCCGCACGATGTCCTGTGACAGGCCAAGCCGATTCATCAGCAGCGCATCGAGACTGGGCGTGGCGATTCCGGTGGTCGAGGCGACCACCACCGCGGCGATGTCGGCAGGCTTGCGGCCGGCCTCGGCCAGCGCCTCGGTCGCGGCGCGGCTCAACAGCTCGACCGCGTTCTCGACATAGAGCGCGTTGCGCTCGCGCCAGCCATGCGGCCGCAGATACCAGTCCAGCGGCACGCAGGAATAGCGCATGGCGATGCCGGCATGGTCGAAGACCGGCATCAGGCGCTCGACCTCCGAACGCTGCGGGTCGAACATGCGCGGGGCGAGAGCCGCCAGTTCCCGCTGGTCCATGCGGAACGGCGGCACGGCGGTGCCGACCGCGAGAATCGTCGGCGGATCGTTCTCGACCAGGCGGAGCGCGGCTTGCGTCATTGCATCATCGCTTCACTGGATGGGCAGCGTTCCCATCGGTTACGTTCATTCTCGCTACTCCGGCATGGGCAGCGCGACCAATCACGAAATATTGAGGGATGCGAGCGACCGGCCTTTCCCGCGACTTCGCGCCCTGCGGTCCGGTAAGGTTCCTGACGGCTGGGTGACAAGACCAGCTGAGACTGGCATCGGGCAATGAAGAAGGTCACACTCCGCCGCGCCGGGCCACCTTACTTTCGCGCTGCGTCGTCGCCTCACCAAACCACTCTTCCCCGCCAGGAACACGCCTTGATCCCTCAGCAACGCGCCAATCAAGACGGCGTTCCCGCCGCCGGCCAAATACCCGCCGCGACCTGGCTCGGATTTGCCGCGATGTGCCTCGGCATGTTCATGGCCATCCTGGATATCCAGGTGGTGGCGACCTCGCTGCCCGACATCCGCGCGGCACTCGACATCGAGCCGGCGCAGATGAGCTGGATCCAGACGGCCTATCTGATCGCCGAGATCATCGCCATACCGCTGACTGGGTTTCTCACCCGACTGCTCAGCCTGCGCGGGATGTTCGCGCTGGTCCTGTCGGGCTTTGTGCTGGCTTCGATCGGCTGCGCCCTGAGCCAGACGCTTGCCGCCTTGATCGCCTGGCGGGTGATCCAGGGCTTCTGCGGCGGCGCGCTCATTCCGGCGGTGTTCTCCGCGGTCTTCCTGATGTTTCCGGAGCGGCGCCAGGCGCTCGCCACCACGCTCGCCGGCGCCCTCGCCGTGCTGGCGCCAACCATCGGCCCGGTGGTCGGCGGCTGGATCACCGATACCTATTCCTGGCACTGGCTGTTCCTGATCAACGTGGCGCCCGGCCTCGTCGCCGTCCTGCTGATCCTGACGCTGCTGCCCCGCGACCGCGCCGCTCCCGCCGAGGCGCGCCACCTCGATTGGATCGCGCTGCTGCTGCTCGCCGCCGCCTTGACCGCGCTGCAGATCCTGCTGAAGGAGGCGCCGCGGCGCGGCTGGCTCTCGCCGCTCGCCCTCGGGCTCGCCGCCTTGTGCCTGGCAAGCGGCGTCGCGTTCCTGCGCCGGACCTGGCCGGCGCGCCGGCCGCTGGTCAGGCTCGCCATCCTTGCCGATCGCGATTTCGCGCTCGGTTGCTGGCTCTCCTTCATCCTCGGCATCGGCCTGTTCGGCTCGGTCTATCTGATGCCGGTGTTCCTGGGCCTGGTGCGCCTGCACAGCGCCTTCGAGATCGGCGAGGTGATGCTGGTGACCGGCATCGCGCAACTGCTGACCGCGCCGGTGGCGGTGGCGCTGGAGCGGCGCTGCGACGCGCGACTGCTCTCCGCCTGCGGCTTCGCGCTGTTCGGCATCGGCCTTGCGTGCAGCTATTTCCAAACCTGGGAGACGGATTTCGCGCAGATGTTCTGGCCGCAGGTGATCCGCGGCTGCGCCATCATGCTCTGCCTGCTGCCGCCGACGCGCCTGGCGCTCGGGCATCTGGCGGCGGAGCGGATTCCCGATGCCAGCGGCCTGTTCAACCTGATGCGCAACCTGGGCGGGGCGATCGGCATCGCCGTCATCGACACCATCATCTGGGTGCGGGCGCCGGCGCATGTCGCGGCAATCGTGGAGCGGCTGAAGGCCGGCGACGCGGCCACGGCGCTGTTCGTCGGGTTGCCGACCGACCGCTTCAAGGGCGTGCCGCTGGGCGAGATCGACGCCGACACCCAGGAATTCGCGCGGCCGCTGGTGGAGCGCGCGGGATTGGTCGCCGCCGTGAACGAGGCCTGGGCGGTCATGGCGCTCGCCACGGCGCTGGCCCTGATCGCCCTGCTGCTGGTGCGGCGCCGCCGCAGCCGCTGACCGCGGAAAGCCGGTGACGGTCTGTAACAGGCCCAAGCGGCGCAACGCTCTGTTGCCGAATGCCGGTCGCCGCGACATGCGGCCGTTACAGATTGCTGCGAGTCTTCCTTCCGCCGACGCGTTCCGACATCCACGCCGACGCCGACCGCGGAGAGCGCGGCAGCTCACCCAGATGTCGTTTCGATGGAGATGATGATGAACAAGACCCTGATCGCCGCAGCCGCCTTGCTGGTGCTCGGCGCTCCGATCGCCTTTGCCGCCAGCAACGTCAACGGCGGCACGCCCTATGTGACCCCGGCCAAGCCGACGACGATGCATGTCGCCGCGACGACGCCGGCCGAGCAGTGCACCGCCCTGGAACAGCAGTTCAAGAAGGAAGCGGCCAGCCACAAGACGATGAAGTCCTACAAGGAGGCCGAGAAGCTGCGCGACCAGGGCAAGACGCTCTGCGCCGAGAACAAGGCGCCCGAGGGCATCAAGAAGCTGGAAGACGGCCTGAAGCTGATCGGCGTCACCCCGGCGGTGAAGAGCTGATCGCGGCAACAGCGCGCTTCTCCCGGTAGGACTGCGCCCGCCGCAAGGCTCCGCCCCCTCCCGCCCGCCGGGAGGGGGTGCAGCGGATTGCCGCCTTTTGGCTTTTAGGCCCGCCGCCCCTTGCCGGGCGCTCGGCGCTCCCGCTAAATGGCGCGCCATGGCTCTCCTCGCATCCGACCGCGTCTTCCAAACCGCCCGACGGGTCCTCCCGGTCGCGGCGACCCTGCTGCTTTGCACCCTGGCCGGGTGGAGCC
>WBZN01002360.1_pt1 | contig 10563 bp, 9 predicted proteins | sample 5204281 | NCBI WGS metagenome assembly WBZN01 (sample SAMN12344347, study PRJNA552823) | activated sludge metagenome | biome: Activated sludge suspended growth; feature: Nitrification reactor; material: Wastewater; isolation source: activated sludge from nitrification reactor of wastewater treatment... | reverse complement strand
GATCGAATTGGAGCAGGAGACCCGCCGAGAGGTCGGGGAATCCGAGGACCCGATTCCTGTCGATCAGCTTGCAGTCGGGGATGCAGTAGAAGTGATCGGACTGGGCATGACGGGAACCTTGCTCGAAAGTCCTCAGGGCAAAAAGCGCGTGCGTCTCAAAGTCGGTGAAGGTGAAATTCTTGCCAATGTGGCCAGTTTGGCCGGAATGGCCGGGAATCCGCGGTCCCGGCGCACTGAGCCAGCCAAGACAGTCGCCGTTTCGCCGAGGCGCACCAGCCAGACGCTGGCGCCCGAGGACATACAGGAAACGTTGGATGTGCGCGGTCAAGCCGCGGACGATGCGTTGGATGTCGTGGTGGCCGGGCTGGATCGTGCGGTCTTCGGCGGGAGTCCCTTCGTGCGGATCATCCATGGGCATGGGACCGGCCGGCTGAGGGCCGCGTTGCGGGAGTATTTGAAAGCGTCTCCCTATGTGGTGGCATTCAGACCGGGCGATCGCGCGGAGGGCGGCGATGGTGTCACCATTGTCGAACTGCGATGACCGTGAATGGGGGGCCTATGTTCGGCTCTCGAAATTTTGTATGCTGAAGGGGTGCGGTGCACGCCTCAAAACAGTGGAGTGTGACATGACGTAACCGGCGTGCGATCCGACGGGCAATTTCTCCTGGCAGAACGTACGGTCTGGTCCGAGGCTCCGCTCGAATCGCTCCCGTCAATAATGGCCTGCCGTCATGCGTCAGCGGGTCAGTCTCCAAAGTTTGATCACCCTCTCTGTGCTGTCGATAGGGATTCTGTCCGGCACAGTCGGTCTCGTGTATGCCTACTGGCATGCCACACAATCACTTCACACCACGGTCGGCATTACCTTCCGGGAAATAGCCCGTCAGAGCGCAGACAAAGCCGCGCTGCTGCTTGCCAAGGAACTCGAATGGATGCAACGGCTGAGCGCCCTGCCTGAGATTCGAGCGTCCGTGGAAGACATGCGATCCGTGAGTCAGCTGACACTGCAGTTCGAGCAGTGGCGGGAGGAGCAGCATCGTTATTTTCATTCTCTGGTGATTGTCCGTGCGGATGGCCAATTGATCGGAGGCCGGCAGAGCGAATCCTCACGCATGTTTTATACGCAGCAACCATGGTGGCCGGTGGTCTTCTCGGAAAACCGTCCCTGGGCCGGTCCGTTGACCGTTGACGAGGAGGGCCGTGGTTTTTGGGAAGTCGCAGTGCCGATCGGCGGACAAGGTGCGCCGGTGCAAGGAGCCCTGAAGGCCGTGATCGGGACGGACCGTATCCTGTCCTCGATTGTGGGAAGCCGAATTGGCCGGACAGGACACATGATGCTGCTGGCCGACGATGGTGCGGTGCTCGCCTGCTCCATGCTTGCCCCTAATCTTCATGCGACCCTCCAGGCACAGCTTACGCAGGCACCAGCAGACGCTCCCACTGCCCGATGGCTTCAGTTGGAGCAGGATACCCATGGGGGCAAGCAAAGCATCGTTGGTCTGGCCCGGATCGTCCTGCCTACGCAGATCGAGCAAGCACACGGCTGGTCCATCCTGATGCAGCAAGATCCGTCGGAGACATTCGAGCCGTTGCTGGCCCTCATGGGGAAACTGGGGGCCTTCTGGGTTGGAGCGCTCGTATTTACCGTGTGGTTGCGCTGGCGGCTGTCCCGACGCATCGTGCGTCCGCTCGGCGATTTGATTCAGCGGGTCAATGTTTTCGGAGGCGTCGGGCCGTCGGACCAGCTTCCGTTTCAGGCTTCGTCCGTACTCAGCGGGATTGCCGAGATCGATGCGCTGGCCGCGAGTTTCGACGATCTTGCGCAACGATTGGAACAGGCGTCGCAAGTAAAGGCACAGTACGTCCGTCGGTTGGAGCAGGTGAATCTTGATCTCGCCACGTCGGAGGAGCATTACCGCCTCCTGTGGAACCATTCGGTCGATACCAAAATTCTGCTCGATCCCTTCGGTATCGTTCGGGACATCAATCGGCGCGGGGAGGTCACTCTCGGGCGACCGGCATCGACGTTTGCTCAGCGGCCGGTCACGGACCTCGTCGCAGAGCCTGATCGCCCCCGCCTGCTGGAGCTGCTGGAGTTGGTGATTCGAAGCGGGGCGGACGTGCCGGGTGGGGCGATGCATGTCCCGATACCCGCCGGCGAGCTGACGATGGAGGTTGATTTGGTGCCAGTCAAGAAAGCCGGCCGTATTGAATCGATCATGGTCCAACTCCGCGATCTCACCGAACAGAAGGCGCTCGAACGGCAATTAGTCCGGTCCGAGCGGCTGGCGTCCTTGAGCCAATTCGCCTCGATGTTTGCCCATGACATCAGAAATCCGCTGGCCGGGATCAAGAAGACGCTGGAGTGGCTTGGCGGGTGCCCGGAGATGGAGAGGGATCAACCGCGCCGCTGTCTCGCGGATTTGCGTTTCACCACCGATCTCCTGCTGGGCATGATCAACGATATGTTGGATGTCTATCAGGAGAACTATTCGGGATTGCCGCTGAGTACGTCGCCGGTGTCGCCACGTGTGTTGGTGAGCGAAGTGTTGCGGCTCTTCCGTTCCGAGGCCGAGGCCCAGGAGGTGCGATTCAGCCTGGAGGTTCCCCGGCAGGATGTATGGATCATGGGCGATGGTCGGCGTTTGCAACGGGTGCTGATCAATTTGATCCACAATGCGCTGAAGTATTCCCCACCGATGGGCACCATCATGATTGCCGTGCAGGTGAATGGGGGACAGTCCTTACAAGGAGCATCTGTCGCCGAGCCGTATGACGGTTCGACCGTGACGATGCAGATTCAGGATGAGGGACCTGGAATTGCGCCGGAGGACCTGCCGCATCTCTTTGAAATGTTCTTCAGGAAAAAGGACGGGCAGGATTACCGGATCGGACGCGGCCTGGGGCTGCACTTCTGTCAGTTGGTGGTGGCCGCCCATGGCGGGCGGATCAGGGCGGCGAATCGCCCCGAAGGCGGCGCGGAATTTACGATCGCGTTGCCGGTCAGGCAGGAGCAGGTATGCCCATCACCATCGTGATTGCCGAAGATCAGCGTTTGTTCCGGCAGAGCCTGCGCCTCTTGCTTGAACATGAGCGGGACCTTATCGTGGTTGGGGAAGCGATGGATGGCCGGCAGGCGTTTGATCTTGCGGTGGCTCACAAGCCGGGCATTGTCCTCATGGATGTAGACATGCCCAGATTAGACGGCATCACGGCCACGCGGTTAATCCGCAGCTGCGTGCCGGACAGCAAGGTCCTGATGCTGTCGGTGCATGACGACGATGCCCGCATCGTGGCAGCCGTGCAAGCGGGAGCTTGCGGGTACATCCTCAAGGACGCCGATCATCAGGAATTTTTGCGAATCATTCGCGCCACCGACAAGGGAGAGCCGGTGCGGTCTCCTTTCATGCCTGATGGGTTTGCGAAGCAGGCGGTCGCGTTGGTGAATAAACAGGAGGGGGGGAGCGGGGACGGATTGTCGCTCCTGACCGATCGAGAGCATGAAATCCTCGCCTGCGCGGCTGCCGGGCGAAGCAACAAGGAAATCGCCGATCAACTCTGTGTGTCGCTCGATACCGTCAAGACCCATCTGCACCATATTTATCAGAAACTACGCGTGAGCGGCCGGGTTGAAGCCGTGCTCACCTATCTGCAGAGCCGCTAGCAGGATGCGGAAAAAGTCCGCCAGCGGCGTTCTCGCAAGACACCGCCGCCTCACCGACTCGGCGGCGTTCACAAACGTGACGCGCGTTATTCCGCGCGTCGTGAACCTCAGCGGCTCACCGTACGGCCACGGGGCAAGAGCCTGTCTCGGCAGGCTCGGGGTGGGTGGGTACGAAGGAACGATTCGCCTCTTCGTTTGCTGCGGCCTTGCTGGACGGCCTTTTTGCGCATCCTGCTTACTATTCTAATAGCGAGACGGCGCACGAGTTGATCCCAGCGTATACGCTACAATCGAGTTTTTCCGCAGCCTGGTAGATCCCCGTTTATTCCCGCAACGTCCTCACTCGAAGGATGGAGGAAAAATCCATCCTCCAGGCAATAGGCCCCGTATCCCGGTTCCAGTACTCTGCGGAGTGCTACCGCACAGTGCCGATGCGATGCGGTCATCCTTCATGGAGGAGGGACACATCATGGAGCCGGGATCACGAATCGAGTGTGCGTGCTTCGTTGTCATCGGGTTGGGCCTGGGGCTGTTCATTGCGTCCGGGGGGCAGGCGCAAGTGATCCATCCCGACCAGATTATCGGAGTGCCCCCGTCGCAAGCGGAAATCGGTTCAGTGGAGAGTCCGAAATTCTCCGAGCCGGCGGCCGGCGACATGGAGAAGGGGTTCGATCGTCAGATGATAGTTCCGGAGAGCGGCGCATCCGGAAGCATGGATCTGAACAAGCTGAAGACGCCGGATGCCGCCGACGCGGAGAATGCGCGTGAGTCGGATCGTCAGTCGTCGGTCTCCTTTTGATCCTGACGGGATCCTGTCATTGAGAGGAGGTGTACCATGAATAGGCGGAACAGGGGATATAGGATCTGCGCATTGGTGTTCGGGTTGTGTGTCGGCTTGGGCCTGCTTGCAGGGTCTGCGTTTGCTGAGCAGTCGTGGGTCGATGAAATCAATAACTCCCTCAATTTTTACAAGGTCACCTACCCCGGTTCGAACTGGGAGCCTTACAGCCAGCGGCTGCAGACCGTAAAAGAGGCGGTGGATCGTGCAGATACCAGGACGGTCAAGTCTGAAATGGGCAAATGGTTCAAGATGCTCAGGGCCCGTGATCAGGGTATCCACGATGTCGCCGCCGATGAGTTGTTCAACTTTGCCGTAATGGTCACGCCGATTCAGGAGTACGGCATTTCCGTTCCACCGGCTCCCGGAATGAGCAGTGAGCCGGGCTACTGAACGGAGGCGTAGCTCCCGCAGGCGCGAAAGGAGGTCGTCATGAGGCGGACGGCGTGTCTTCTCGTCGGGGTGATCGGGCTGCTGTGGCCGTCGGCACCGGCATGGGCGGATGCTTCCGACAGCCCGATGATCGGTGTGCACCTGGCGTTGAGCGGGCAGATTGCAAAAATCGAGAGCGGGCTGCTGTTTGTTAAAACTCCCTATGGGTTGCAATTACGGACTATCAGCCCAAATAAGGCCGATCGAGTCGGGCTGCATGATGCTCGGGTCGGTGATGAGGTCTGGTTGTTGGTCGACTCGGGAAATGTGTTGCTCGACGCGAGCAGGCCCGGCGGGGAGCATTTTGGAAACCACAAAGTTCTGGCAGGACGGATTCACTATGCGGATCCCTATTGGGGAGAAATCCAAATCTCGACTCCGGAGGGATTCGAGCGGTTTGAGGTCGATACGTTGGCGGGGAGCAAGCTCTCGATCTTTCAGGAGGGCATGCCCGTGACGATCGAGCTGGATGCGGACAACGTGATGATTGACATTCAGTCCAATCGGTAATGTGGCTGTCGCAGGTGTTGTCGCCTTGACTTCATCGTGAGAGGCTCGTACCATTTTTATGACGCGCGCTCCTGCGGGCAATCAGGCGCAGGAGCGCGGTGTCCTCGGAGTCCGCAACGCGAACGCACCAGAGGCGGCTCATGCGACGTCTGCCGTGGATGCTGGCGTACCTGGTAGCAGTAGGGTGGCTCTCCACCGTGCCGTCTGCCCGGGGGCTTGAGACCGCCGACCGTTCAACCATTCCCTTCCATGCCATCCTCGACCTCGAGCAGACGGCCCGTCTGCTGGCAATCCTGCTGGATTCCGGCCGCGCAGTGGTGAATGACAATCAAGGCCTGTTGGACGATCCGACCAGAGCGGATAAGGGCTTCACGCCGGAGGTTTTTGAAGGGCAACTGCGCGACATGTTTCGAGGCCGCTCCGGCATCAACCTGGAGGAGATGGCCGGCGGGACGTTATCTCCGCGTAGCCGTCGTCTGCTTCAGGAATTGGTGACGGTGAGCAAGCAGGTCATCGCGGATGCTCAAGCGGAACTCAATCGGCCGGGGGCCGGGTTCAAGGGGTTTATTCCGGCCGTGTTCGGCGCGCGTGTTTCCACGCGCTTCACCGCTGTGACGGGTGTACGACTCAAACAGACCGCCTTGGATCCCCGGAACCCCGCCAATCGACCTGACCCGTACGAACGGATTGCACTGGAAGCCTTTGCGGATTCCGCCTACCCCCGTGAGAAAGTCATCAGTGAAATGGCTGCCAACAGTTCGTCGCTCCGCCTGATGTTTCCGCTCTACGCGACGAGGCAGTGTCTTGATTGCCATGGCGGTCCGAAGGGCGGACTCGATCGCACAGGCTATCCTCGGGAAGGCCTCTCGTTGGGGCAAAATGCCGGGGCCATTAGCGTATTGCTGCCGGTCGGAAAATGAAGATCTATGTCGTCCTGCTGTTCCTGTTGTTCGCGTCTGTCGAGAGTGGGCGGGCGAACGAGCGTACGCCATTGCCGATGGAGAAGCCGGCCGGCAGCGGCGTTATTGTCCATCGTGATGGGTATGTTCTCACGGCCCACCATGTCGTCGCCCATGCCAAACGGATAACGATTGTGACGTCCGGAGAATTTCGGGCACCCGCCGTGGTGGTGAGCGTGGACGCAGAGCATGATCTGGCCCTGCTCAAGGTGGAGACGGTCGGGTTGTCTGAGGCACTGCTCGGGTATGCCGGAGCTGTGAAGCTGGACCAAGAGGTCATCGCCGTCGGGTTTCAATTCGGGTTGCGCGAAATCACGATCACCCGCGGTCACGTGGCTGCCGTTAGGACCAAAGGGGTGCAACGGGTCTTTCAGGTCGATGCCGCGGTGAATCCCGGCAACAGTGGAGGTCCGGTGTTTAACCGGAAGGGCGAGGTCGTGGGCATTCTCACCACGAAGTTTACCCATCCGTCCGGGATCGTGCCCGAGGGGATGGCGTTTGCCGTCCCGATCAGCTATGCCACGCCCCTGCTGGCCAATATTCCGGATTTTGATTTTTCCGCCATCGGCAAATCCAGAAAGGAATCCAAAAAGGGAAAAGGGAACGGAGATCTGGTGACGGAATTGGCGCGCACGTCGGTGCGGATTGAAACGGTTCGTGTCTCCGAAGCGGCTACCGGTCCTCCCCAGCCTGCTTCGCCTTCTCCGCCGCAGGACAGCCCGCGTAACGGGTATCCGTCGGTCGCCCATGTGCCGGTGCTCCCCGCCCGCCTCCACGAAGTGTCTCCGGTGGCCGGCGAGGAATCGATCGATCGCGTCAATGCCCAATTGCAGTCGAGCCAACAGGAAGAGCTCACGCGGCTCGTTGAGCAAGGCCTCACGCCTCCTGCAGGAATGGTGCTGATTCCCGCGGGTGAGTTCCTCATGGGCATGGAGGATGGCCTACCCGATGCGCGTCCGCTCCACCGCCTGCATCTCAGCTCCTATTGGATCGATCAGAAGGGGGTCACCAACGGCCAGTATCGAGCCTGTGTGAACGGAGGGAGTTGTCTGCCGCCGAAAGTGCGTGTCGCCTTCGATGATTCGCAGCTGGACCACCATCCGGTGACCGATGTCACATGGGTGCAGGCCCGGACCTACTGCCAGTGGGTCGGCAAGCGATTGCCCACGGAGGCCGAATGGGAGAAGGCGGCGCGCGGGATCGACGGCAGGCGGTATCCATGGGGCAACAGCGACGAGGTCATCCAGAAGAGCCGACTCCCGCTGACGGATGGAAAATCATCTCCCAATGGCGTGGCGCCAGTGGGCATGGCGTCGGTCTCTGTTTCGCCCTACGGAGTCGTCGGGATGATCGGGGTGGTCTCAGAATGGGTGAAGGACTGGTATGCCGAGGATTTTTACCGCACCTCGCCTTCCCGGGACCCGCAAGGGCCGTTGCGCGGGACGTTCCGTGTTTTACGCGGCGGCAGTTGGACGGAGCGACCCCTTGAATTGCGCGCCGGGTACCGGGGGTGGGATGAGATGACCTACTGGGGGCCGACGCTTGGATTTCGCTGCGCGACCGACGTTCCCTAGCAGGGTGCTGAAAAAGCCCCCCGGCAGCGTGCTCGCATCGTTCAAACCTTCAACGTACCCCTTGAGGGTACGCCTCAGGTTTTCCCTCGCTGCGGCCTTGCTGACGGTCTTTTCGACCACCCTGCGCGGTCCTCTCCAGTCGTACCGAAGAACCAGTTTTAACGTGCCCCATTGTCCACCACAACATGCTGGATTGATCGAGCCGATCGCATTCCTATCGCCCCCTTTCCCTCTGTGGCATTCTCACGTACGATAGCCCGATGGGCAACGTGTCTTTGATCGTGCAGTCGCCTTCATGATCTCCACTCCCTTTCGAAAAAAAATCCTGTCGGCGGTCGCGGTGGGCCTGACGGTGTTCGCCCTTGTGGCCGGGCTCAGTACCTCCCGCTGGTTCGATGTCGCGGAACTCAAAGCACTGGATCATTTGGTCCGACGCTACGCGGATCCGGCCAAAGCCGATTCGAATCTTCTATTACTCGCCATCGACGAATCGAGCCTCGAGGCATTTGGGCGCTGGCCCTGGCCGCGTGATCGGTTCGGCTACGTGGTCCGGTATCTCAGGCAAGCGGGCGCCAAAGCTGTCGTATTCGATGTGATGTTCTTCGAGGCGGACGAGAATGCGGAAGAATTCGACCAGTCCTTTGCCGATGATCTGAAGGCGGCGGGCAACGTATTCCTGCCGATGTTGTTCCAGGCCGAGGCCGCCGCGCTTCCGCCGGAGGTGCTGTCTCGCGCGATGGTCACGGTGGAGTCGTCGGATGCAGAACAAGCGCCGGAAATTCATGCCGGAGTGAAACTGCCGATTCCGGTGCTGGCGCAGCAGGCGCGCAGGCTGGGTGTCATCAACCTGTCTGCGGATGCAGACGGACCGACGAGGCGGGTTCCTTTGCTGGGGCGGGTAAATGGCAACCTGGTGCCGCATCTCTCACTGGCGGTTGCGCAATACCTGCTCGGCGCCGACCGGCTCTCGATGCGTGACGGGCGCATGCAGATCGGCGCGCACGACGTCCCATTGGGGACTGACGGCAGCCTGTTGATCGATTGGCATGGTTCGTTGGAGCAGACCTACCATGCGAAGAAATATTCGATCGGACGGGTGTTGCAGGCATTTGCGCAGCAGGAGAAGGGCGAACGACCGTCGCTTGATCCGGACTTGTTCAAAGACAAGGTCGTGTTTGTGGCCGGCACCGCCGCAGGGCTGTACGATCTGCGTGTCACGCCGTTCTCCTCCGCCACGCCCGGTGTGCTCATTCACATGGCGGCGCTGGACAATTTGTTGCATGGTCATGGGCTACAGGCGGCTCCTTCCTGGTTTTCGCTGTCGACCCTCCTGCTTCTCTGCCTCGCTTCAGCCGGGACCTTCATGTTGTTCCGTTCCTATCCGGTCAAATTCGGCGTGACGATGGGGCTCGCCGTGGCGTACTACGGACTGGTGGCGCATGCATTCGCCGGGCATGCGCGTTGGCTGGAGCTCGTGTTTCCCGAGGTGGCCCTGGCATTGACCTTCGGCACGGCTGCCACGGTCGAGTATGTGACTGAAGGCAAGCAGCGTCGGCTCATGCGGGCGGCGTTCGACAGGTACATGTCGTCTGAAGTCGTCGAAGAAATCATGCGGAATCCCGAGGCCATTGCGCTCGGCGGAGAAAAGAAAGAAATCTCGATCCTGTTTTCAGACATCGCCGGTTTCACGACGATCTCGGAGAAAATGTCGCCGGAGGATCTCGTGGCGTTGCTGAACCGCTACTTGTCGGCGATGACGACCATCATCAAGACCAGGCATCGGGGCAATGTGAACAAATATCTCGGTGACGGGATCATGGCGCTCTTCGGCGCGCCGCTGAACGATCCCAAGCATGCGTCGCTGGCCTGTTATGCCGCATTGGACTGCCAGCTTGAATTGGCCCGGCTCCGGCAGATCTGGAAACAGGAGGGGCTTCCGGAGATCGGCGCCAGGATCGGCATCAATTCCGGTCCCTGCATCGTCGGCAACATGGGGTCCGAGGAGCGGATGGAATACACGGTCACCGGTGACAGTGTGAACCTAGCCTCGCGCTTAGAGGGCGCCAGCAAGTATTACGACACGTTGATTTTGATCGGCCAGCGGACGGCGGAACTGGCCAAGAACGACGTTGAAGTGCGGGAGATCGATCTGCTACGAGTGAAAGGGAAAAAAGAGCCGGTCGTCGTGTTTGAACTCCTGGCCCGCAAGGGACAGATGGATGAGAGGAAGCAGCGCGTGGTCGAGATCTATGTCGAAGGATTGACCGCCTATAAGCTGCGCGATTTTTCGACTGCCTGGGCCAAATTTTCAGAAGCGGCAGCCCTGGATCCATCGGACGGCCCGTCGCGGGTCTATCTGGAACGATCCACCAATTACCGGCAGACGCCCCCGCCCGCGGATTGGGACGGGGTGTACGAAATGACGTCAAAATAAGCAGCCGTGCTGAAGGGGAGGAAGTTGTGACACCACCACGATCGCTTCGGGTTCCGCTCATCATCCTGTGGATCGGTCTGTTCGTCTGGGGGACGGAGGCATGGGCCGAGACCGTCTATGTGCAAGCCAAGACGGCGCAACTTCGCGCCGGT
>WBZN01002359.1_pt1 | contig 10573 bp, 7 predicted proteins | sample 5204281 | NCBI WGS metagenome assembly WBZN01 (sample SAMN12344347, study PRJNA552823) | activated sludge metagenome | biome: Activated sludge suspended growth; feature: Nitrification reactor; material: Wastewater; isolation source: activated sludge from nitrification reactor of wastewater treatment... | reverse complement strand
GAGTCCTGCAGCAATTCCGCGCTGTGCTGCGAGGGCTCGTAGTAATTGATCTGCGCGTAGGTGCCGCGATAGAAGCCGAGATCCGGGCTGCCCGGGGCCCAGGCGTCGCCCATGCCGCGGAACAGGCCGCTCGCAAGCATCGACATGTGGTCCGACGCCTCGCGCAGCGCGCGATGCAGCTCGCTCCCGGCCACCGCCTCCTCGACCTCGGCGCGGCCGCGATTGCGGTTCCAGGCGGAAAAGGATTCGGTGAGGTCGGGGCGCTCCGGCACCTGCGAGTATTCCGGGCCCAGTTCGCGGTAACCTTCGACGAAGGACTGCATCGAATACAGCATCTTCTCGGTCAGGGGCCGCTTGAAGAACTCCCGCCCGAGCCCGTAGACCCGCTCGATGGCGCGCGCCAGGACGTCGGTCATCGGGATGCGGGCGAAGCCCTTCTGCTCGAACTGCCGGACGAATTGGGAATAGTCGCGATCGTCTTTAACCGAGGTAAGCATTGGCCTGTCCTCTGTGGAGGTCCCGGATTGGGAGTGCATGATGCGCAGGCGTCTGTCAACCATGACCCTGGGAACGCGACAACTTGCGCGCGGAGTCTAGGAGCCGATCCTGACAGTTAGGTGACGGGGAAAGGGCGGCGGAGCCGGCCGGCGTTGGATTTCAGGCGTTTGGCGGGGGAATCCGGCCGGATTCAGCCCCATTGCTCGCGGACGCCCATGCGCTTGCCCAGGCGCACCGCGCCGGCGATGCTGGGGGGCGGGATTTCCGCCGCCGGCTTGCCGTAGAGCCAGCCCTGGCCGAGGTCAACGCCCAGCTCCATCAGGCACTTGTGCTGGTCCTCTTTCTCGATCATCTCCGCCACCGTCTTGATGCCGAGGCATTTGCAGGTGGTCAGCACGCCCTGGACAATGGCGCGTTCGCGCGGGGAATCCGTGATGCTGCGGATATAGACGCCGTCGATCTTGACGTAGTCGATGGTCAATTGCTGCAGGTACGGCAGCGACGAGGCGCCGGCGCCGAAATCGTCCAGGCAGACGACATGGCCGCGCGAGCGCAGGCGCTGCACCGCCTGGGCGGCGCGGCCCAGGTCCTCGAGCTTCGCCGATTCGGTGATCTCGACCATCAGCCGCTTGCGATCGGTGCCGAGACGCTCGGTGATCTTGGTGAACATCTCGGCGAAGCTGTCATTGAGCAGCGATTTCGCCGACATGTTCACGGCCAGGCTCAAATGATGGTTCTTCTTCGCGCCTTCCAGGATGCGCGCGATGGCGCCGTTGGCGACCGCCAGGTCGAGCTCGTGGATGATGTTGATCTCTTCGGCGAACTTGACATCCTCGAAAGGCGACCTGCCGTCGGCGAAGCGCAGCAGCACCTCGTAATGGTGATGCCGGCGGTCGGAGAGGCTGACGATCGGCTGGTAGTGCAGCGTGATGCGGCGCTCGTGGATCAGGTCGCGCATGGCGACGACCCGGCTCAAGGTCTCCGCCGTCTTGCGGCGCAGATAGTGGTCGGCGGTTCCGGATTCGATCGTGGCGCCGCCCTCGACGCCGAATTTGCTGACGACATAGGAGAGGATGCCCTCGACGTCGTCATCGCCCAGCGAGTTCTTCTGGAAGCGGACGGTGGTTTCCTTGATCTTCAGCGCGTTCCTGTCGATGTCGTAGCTTTCGCCCACCTTGCCGATGGCGGCGACGATCGACGCCGGGCTCTCTTCCTCCAGATGCGTGACGCCGAAACGGCCGTCGCCGAGGCGGCCGGCGGTGTCATGGTCGATGGCATGCAGCTTCAGCTGCGCGCCGATCTCGGCCATCAGGGCCTCGGACCGGTCGGGGCCGAGCAGCCGGCGCAGTTCCTCTTCCTGGCAGATCTCCACCAGGGTCAGGCAGGCGGCCTTGCCGGATTGCTTGGCGAGTTGCACCGCGCCGTTGGCGGCGCGGGTGAATTCGACGGCCTCCATCAGGCCGGTGACGCGGTCGCGCTGTTGCACGGTACTTGGGTCGGCGGCGGCCAGGGGCAGTTGCGTGATGGACAGGCAGTAGCGCTGCTCCTCCGCGTCGAGCACCCGGTAGATGCCGACCTCCACCACCTGCCCCGCGCCGTCGTCGTTGTGCAGGGTCATGTGCAGGCCACGCCGGCGCTGGCCCGGCTGCAGCTCGCGCAGCGCAGCCATCAGCAGGGCCGCGTCCTGCACCGTGAGGATGTGGGTGAGCGGGCGGTTGATCAGGCTGTCGGCGTCGCGGCTGAGGATCGACTTCACCGCGCCGCCGGCCCACTGGATCCGGCTGGCGCTGTCCAGCTCCAGCAGCAGATCGGCGTTGGCGAAGGCAAAGCCGACGAAACGGTCGCGGTCTTCACGCAGCCTGTCTGTGATCGACGCAACCATGATCCGCGAGCCCGCCAGGTGATACGAAGGGGCAGCCCATGCGACGCACCTGCGGCACACTTGCCCACGTCCCACACTTGGCGGCGCGACTTAAGATCGCGTTAATTGGCGGCCACTTGGCCGCCAATCTATACCGATGGGGATAGCGTGCGGCGGTCCGACGCGGGAAGCCGGTCCTAGAGCGGGCTCAGCCCGGCGCCCGGGTCGTGGCCCGGATCACCAGCGGACTGGGCATGATTTCGCGTTCCGCCACCGGGCGGCCGCGGCTGGCGGCGGTGATCACCATTGCCCCGGCGCGATGCCCCATCGCCGCCGCATCGGCCCGCACCGTGGTGAGCTGGATCCGCTGATGCGACGCCAGCGGCAGGTCGTCGAACCCGACGATGGAGACGTCGTCCGGCACAAGGCGCCCGGCGCGCTCGAGCCGGTCCATGGCGGCAAGGGCGTGCAGATCGTCATGCGCCACCAGGGCCGTCGCCGTCGCCTCCGTGGATACCGGGCGGAGGCCGCGCCGCGCCAAAGCCGCCTCGAAGGCCAGGCGCCGCCGCTCACCCGCGTGCTCACGCAGCGCATGGGCCAGGAAGCCGATCCGCCGATGGCCAAGGTCGTGCAGGTGCCGCACCACCGCCTCCATCGCCGCGTCGGTATCGTGGTCGACCACTCCCGGCCGGGCATCGTCGATCTCGCCGGCGCCCACCAGCACCACCGGCACGCCGTGGTCGAGCAGCAGCTTCGGCAGCAGCGCGCCGAGCGACAGGCCGCCGATCACCACGCCATCCACGCGCCGGTCGATGAAGGCGAGCGCGGCGGCATTCTCCGTCTCGGCGGCGCATTCGGTATGGGCCGTCAGCACCGCGAAGCCGAGCGCGCCGGCGGCGCGCTCCACCCCGACCGCCAGCTGGGCGAAGAACGGATTGGTCAGATCCGGCACCACCAGGCCGATGGCGTTGCTGCTGCGCGCCTGCAGGGAGCGGGCGATGGCGTTGGGCCGGTAGCCGGTTTCGGCGATGGCGCGCTCGACCTTGCGCCGGGTCTCCTCGGCGACGAGCGCGCTGCCGCGGATGACGTTCGACACCGTGGACTTGGAGACCCCGGCGCGCTCGGCGATGTCGACCAGCCTCGCCATCGCCGGCTCAGGCGGCCGCCTTGCGGAAGGCGGAGGTCAGCAGGGCGATGTCGCGGCGCGCCTGTTCAAGCGGAGTCGCCACCGGCGCCGTGCCGCAACAGGCGGCATGGAAGGCACGCAGCTGCTCGCGGAACGCCTCCTCGTAGCTGACGCGGTGATCCTGGGTTTCCAGCGCGTGGCCGCCGCCGCTCCGCCGCAGGGTCAGCCGGGTCGGCAGATGGCGCAGATAGGGCGACGGGAAGGTGAGCTCGACGATGCGGTCGGTGCAGTAGATGGTGATCCGCTCGGTGTAGTCGGGCACGCCCGCCAGGGCCAGATGCGTCATGCTCACCCGTCCGCCGCCCGGCAGCCCGAAACCGAGCTGCACGCCGCGGCCGTCGTCGAAGATGGCGCCGTGATCCGCCGCCTCGGGCAGCTCGCAGCCGAAATGCGCCAGCATCCCATGCACCACGGCAACGTCGTGCACCAGCGACGAGAGAAAACCGCCGCTCAGCGCGCGGATGCCGGCATCGCTCGCGGCACCGCCGGCGGCGATGGCCAGTTGCTCGCGCGCGGCGGCGCGCGATTGCTCGCGCAGCGCGGCCGGCAGATCCCCCGGCAGCGTCATCGGCAGGTGCGCGACGAACGGATCCTGGTCGGGATCGTTGACCTCGACGGAGATCAGCTTCACGTCGGCGATCCGGTCCGGCAGCAGTTCCAGCGCGCGGCGGAAGGCCGGATCGTGCCGCTTCATATAGGCGACCTGCAGCACCCGCCCGGCGCGGTCGCGCGCCGCCTTGATCCGGTCGCAGCCATCCAGCGTGAGCGCCAGCGGCTTCTCGCACAGAACGTGCAGCCCGGCATCGAGCGCCGAGATGGCAAGTTCAGGATGGAACGGATCCGGCGCCGCGATCACCACGGCGTCGAGGCCGCACGTCAGCAATCCGCCGATATCCGCGTGCCGTTCGGTGATGCCGTAGCGCGCGCCCAGCGACTCCCGCACCGCGGCCGACGCGTCGGCCAGCGCGACGAAGGCGAAGCGCTCGCGCTCCTCCCAAAGATAGAAGGCGTGCTCGGCCTGGCCCACCAGCCCGGCCCCGACCAGTCCAACCCGCAGTTTTTTCACAGGAAACTCCTTATTGGAACGCTCCAATTCCAGGCACTTCAATACCGCACCGCGGCCGCTGTCAAGCGTTCTTGGGCGCCGCTCATGGATTGCGCCCCGCCGCGCGATCGCTGCGGTTGTCGATGGCAGCGCGCAGGCGCTGCCGTCAGGATGCGATGGAACAAAATCGGCGCGGGCCCGAAGGTGTGATCAAGCGCACCCAGGCGATATTGGACAGCGCAACTGCCTTTGCGCTTTAGCGGCACCCGGCCTATAGTCCGGCCCCAGGGGGACTAAACAGCCGGCGCGATGCAGCGGCATGTCGACGAGGAGCGGGCGTGACCGATCTACTGCAATATAATGCGGGTACGCCATAACGCTCGGGCGAGGCACGCCGGCGATGATATGCCGGAACCAAGCCTGGCCTCGGCGATGAGAGGCACCGCGCAAACCGAGCCGTTCGATCGAATCAATCCCCGGACCCCGATGACCAAGACCAACGGCGCACCATCGCCAATCAAGATGCGGCTTCTGTCCTGCTGTGTGCTCGCGGCCAGCGCGATGCTGTGGACGCCGGCCGCGCTCAGCGCCGCCGATCTCACGGATCCTTGCGCCGTCCCGCTGTCCTGGCCGGCAACGGCGGATACCAGCATCGACCCGGCCGCGTTCTGGGACAATGACCGCGAGATTTCGATCCTGCGGCGCGAGGATGACGGGCGTTTCGCCTATCGCATCGTCGGCGACGTGGTGGAGATCAACCCGGCCCTGTTCCCCGCCCTGGCCACGCCGCCCGACGGCCAGTTGACCGACGTTTCCGAGATCGTCGTCGATGCCCGCGAGATCATCCTCGACATGCCGCTGCGCCTCGATGACGGGGTGATAAAGCTGCGCGCCGATGTCGTGCGCTTCGCCGGCGGCGGATCCATCTCCCTCGTCGTCCCGCCGCAGCAGCGCGAACAGAGCGTGGAAATCGTCGCCACCACGCTGGACCTGTCGCATGCCCGCGCCGTGCCGTTCGTGTTCACCACCCAGGGCTGGCAGCTGACCGCGCCGCCGCAATGGCCCGCCGCCGACGCGCCCAAGCGGATGATCCGCCTGAAGGTCGGCGAGATCGTGCCGGGCGAAAGCGACTCCGAGGCGTCCAAGACCCAGTTGCAGCAGGACCCGGTGCGCTGGCTGCACAACCATACCGCCGATCAGGGCTTCGATTCCGGCATGCCGAAAGAGGTATGGTCGGCGGGCTACGACGTGACCATCGGCGCGGCGGGCGCCGCCGCCTATGACGAGTTGTTCAAGACCGCCCTGCTGTGGCCCGACATGGTGGCGACGAAGCTGTTGCGCCTGCGCTCGCGCAGCGTCTTCGATGCCGAGATCGACGGGTTCCTGCGCACGAAGATCGCCGAATTGCTGCCGCGCTTCGACGCGCGCGCCAGCCGGCAGTCCGCCGCCACCATGCGCCGGATCCTTCGCCAGATCGACGATCAGGTCGATCCTTTCGGCAACCGCGCCTTCGATCTGCCGATGGCCGACCTGGCGCAGCGCGTGACTGGCTTCGGCAAGGCCTTGGATGAGACCTTCGGCACGGACAAGAAGGCCGGCCTGCTGCAATTGTGGGACGACGCCCGCACCGCCAGCATCACCGCCAACCGCCCGGCGAACACCGCCAAGCAGATCGAGCAGGTCGACCGCGCCCTGCGCGACGCCGCCGCCGCGCGGGAGGCCGCCGGCCAGAACCTGGCGCGCAACACCGGCCGGCTGCAGAAGCTGGTGCAGGACATTCAGGCGAAGATCACCGAGGTCAATACGCTGGACGGCGAACTGCGCGCGGAATACGAGAGCCGCAAGAGCGCCGCCGAATCCTATGGCGGCGCGGTCGGCAGCCTCTCCAGTGTGCCGGTGCCGGTCAGCTTCGGCTTCCTGGGCGCGGCGCCGGCCGCGCTCGGCAACAGCAAGATCGTCGCCACCGGGCCAGGCTTCTATTACGGCGCGAAGGACGGCAGCTGGCCGATGGATGTTCCCGCCAGCCTCGCCGACGTCTCCGCCCGCTACACCGCCTATGCCACGGCGCTGGGCGACCTCGCCACCGCCTGGACCGCGGCGGAGGCGCATTTCGGCGCGGTCATCGGCGACCTCACTGGCAAGCAGCGCAATGCGGAGGAGCTCGCCGCCCACGCCGCCGCGATGGTCGAGTTGCAGAAGACCGGCACGCGCCTGTCCGACCTGGTGAAGTTCGGCCCGGCGGAACTGAAGCTGCGGCTCGACAGCTTCGACCTCCTGGGACCGGAGAAGAACGAGAAGCGCTTCGCGCTCATCGCCCAGGCCGAAGGCATCGCCGCCGGCGGCGCCGCGCTCGCCTCGACGATCCAGGCGGATCTGGCGCGTCTCTCGTCCCTGGACGCCGACCTGGTCGAGCTCGGCGCGCTGCGCGCCGACATCGCCGGCCTCAAGTCGCTGCCGGCGGTCGAAGCGGTGCAGCGCCAGGCGATGATCGATGCGACGATGCGCGGGGCGCTGCTGGCCGACGTCGCGCGGCAGGCGACGCTGCTGCGCAAGGGCTTCTACTACGTGACCGGCGAATGGCCCGATTTGGCCGATGACGTCCAGCACTTCGCCGACGACGCGGTGACCGGCGCGCGCTTCGACCGTCGCCGCGCCGCCTTGTTCGATCCCGACGCGATGGACCAGGCGCTGGCCGACAGCCGGGCGCAGTTCGCCGCCTATTACCGCGCCTTCGCCGAACGCCGCGCGAAGCAGTTGGCGGATTTCGCGGCGAAGAAGCCCGCCGTGCCGGTGGTCGAGCTGTTCCGCGCGTCCTATGTCGACGATTCCGGCCGCGACCTCGATGCCGCCTATCTGCGCCGGCAGTTCCTCAACGCGATCAACCGCGCGATCGCGGCGCAGGTGCAGTTGGGCCGCGACGGCGCCGGCTTCGCCGAGCGGCCGATCCTGATCCCGATCCAGATCACGCCGCCCAGCACCAGCGAGGGCGTGCAGCTGCTGCTCGGCGCCGCGGTGACCAAGGTGCGCTTCCGCGACGAAGCGGGCCTCTCGGGCACCGTCAACCTGCGCATCGAGCATCCACGCTGGGGCAACGTGCAGATCGACGGCGAATGCCACCGTGTGGTCGACACCGCGCTGAGCGAAGCCGGCGAGGCCGGCGGCACCGTCGGCTATCTGCAGACCATCAGCCTGCCGAAGGGCGTCGCCAAGTCCTGGGTCGACGCGGTTTCGCCGGACAAGCCTTATGCCGACGTGCTGGCCACCGCCTTTCCCATCGACGCGCCCTATTACGCCTACGTGCAGTTGCCGCAGCCTAGCGCTTGGAGCAAGCCGCCGGTGATCGACGAAATCGAAATCTCCTTCATCAAGATCGGGACGCGGCTGCAGTGAGACGCTCGCTTCTCCTCTCGTTCGCACTCCTTCCCCTCGCCTTCGCCGCGCCCGCCGAGGCGCAGGACAATCTGCGCGAAGTCTATTTCCTCGACCTGGTGAAAAGCCGCACCGGCAACACCATCGTCGTCGAAGCCGATCCCGACACCGAGATCCTGGTGTTCAACGGCGGCGAGCTGGCGCTCGACAACCGCAACCTGATCGTCGTCGCCCGCCACGCGCGCATCGACGCCGACACCATCATCAAGTCGTTCGGTCTGGTATCGCGCCTGCCGCGCCCAGGGCGCCCGCCCCAGGCCGCCGCCGGCGCGGACGGCGCCGAACCGGGCGCCGCGGGCGCCGACGGCGTGACCGGAACACCCGGCGCCGCCGGCGACAATGGCAGCCCCGCGGGCAAGGTCGTGCTGCGCATCGGCGAGATCGCCGGCAACGGCCGGCTGCTCGTCAATCTCGACGGCCAGGATGGCGGCAAGGGCCAGGAAGGCGGCCAGGGCGGCGATGGCGGCAAGGGCGCCGACGGCAAGGCCGGCAAGTGCGGCGCCGATCCGATCCAGGCCGGCGGCGCCGGCGGCTGGGGCGGCATCGGCGGCCAGGGCGGTCCCGGCGGCCGCGGCGGCAACGGCGGCATCCTGATCTATTCCGACGCTCTGGCACGTTTGATCGAGGCGGGGCGGTTCGCTTTCAGCACCGCCTCCGGCCAGCCCGGGTCCGGCGGCGATCCGGGCGAGCCCGGCAATGTGGGCCTCGGCGGTGATGGCGCGCCGGCCTCGGCGCCTTGCGCGGCCGGCGTCGATGGCGCACCGGGCAGCCGCCACTTCGGCGCCAGCCCCGGGCCCATGGGCGCGCCCGGGCGCGACGGCACCGCGGCCAAGGACGAAAACGAATGAAGCTCCTGTTGCGCTCCTTCCTGCTGCAATTGGCGGCCTTCCTGGTCGTGCTGGTCGCGACCCAGGCGGCCTCGGCGCAGACCGTGGTGCCGTTCGATCAGGTGTTCAATCTCGGCGACGACCAGGGCATCCGCATCGAGCTCGACCCGACCGACGACGTGCTGGTGTTCAACGGCGGCACCTTCATCCTGTGGGGCCGCAACCTGGAGATCCATGCCGGCCGCATCCGCGTGAACGCCGACACCATCATCCAGGCCTTCCCGAAGGGCAGCCTGCCCGACCTCGCCCAGGACGGCGCGCCGGGCGAACCCGGACAGAATGGCGGCGACGGCGGGGCGGGCTATCCAGGAATTCCGGCGGGCACGGTCCTGATCCGCGCCACCTCGATCGAGGGTTCCGGCCGCCTCATCATCCTCAATGACGGCATGGATGGCGGCGCCGGCGGCAATGGCGGCCCCGGCGGCCCCGGCCTCGCCGGGGGACCGGGCGGCGACACCCAATGCACCTGCGAGGCATCGAGCTGCTCGGTCAGCAATTGCCTCGGCTCGATCCTGCCGGAGACCAGCCCGGCACGGGTCGATGATCCGGTGATCGCGCAATCCATGTCCGGCTATCTCAAGGTGCTGCGGGACGCCAAGGTGCTGGCGGAACAGCCCGCCGAGGGCCAGGCACAGGCGCAGCCCTGGATGCAATCGCTGCTGGTCTGCACGCCGACCACCACCGGCGCCAACGGCGCGAAGGGACAGACCGGCGGCGCCGGCGGCCAGGGTGGCCCCGGCGGCCCCGGCGGCACCGGCGGCAACGTTGCCTTCGTCCCGGCGCTGCAGGCGGCGATCGACAGTGGCCGCATCTTCGCCTCGGTTTCCGGCGGCGCCGGCGGCATGTCCGGCCGGCCCGGCCAGCCCGGCGATGGCGGCGCCGGTGGCGCCGGCGGCAAGAAGGGCTGCGAGCAGCAATCCCGCTTCGAGCCCGGGGCGAAAGGCGACAGCGGCCCCGCCGGCAAGCCGGGCGATGCCGGCAAGCCCGGCGATGCTGGCAAGGTCTATGTGATCCAGGACTGAACCGGCGCGGCGCGCCGGGTCCGGTTCCCGCTCAGCCGACCGGCTTCACCACGGTCGCCTGCAACCCCTTCTCGCCCGGCTCCGCTTGATAGCGCACCAGGGCGCCGAGCTTGAGCTTCTTGAAGCCGTCATTCGGCACGCTGTTGGCGTGGAAGTAGATCTCGCCCACCGTCTTGTCCTCGAGGAAGCCGTAGCCTTCCTTCGGGAACAGCTTCACCACCTCGCCGCTTGGCTCCGCCTCGTGGCTCTTCACGTCGCCGCGGCGCTGCCGCGCCGTGTCCTCGAGCTGGCGCACCAGGGCCTCGAAGGCGTCGCGGATGGCGACGTATACGTCCTGGTGCGCCTGGTGCTGCGGCGCTTCCCGGTTGATGACGATCTCGCGGCCCGGCACGTTCACGTCGATGCTGACGTGATACAGCTTGCCCTTGTGCTGGCGACGATTCGGCGCGCGCACCACGACCCGGCAGCTGATGATGCGGTCGTGAAAGCGGTCGAGCTTCGCCGCCAATTCCTCGATCCGCGCGCGCACCGCGTCGGAAGCGTCCATGTTGCTGAAGGAAATCTGGATTGGGACCTGCATCACTGACCTCGCTGGTGCTGACGGGACGCGAAGGCGCCGAAACCGGCCTATCATCTTAAATAATG
>WBZN01002358.1_pt1 | contig 10583 bp, 10 predicted proteins | sample 5204281 | NCBI WGS metagenome assembly WBZN01 (sample SAMN12344347, study PRJNA552823) | activated sludge metagenome | biome: Activated sludge suspended growth; feature: Nitrification reactor; material: Wastewater; isolation source: activated sludge from nitrification reactor of wastewater... | reverse complement strand
GGTAGGCATTCAAACCGGAAAAATCCAGATTTCATAAGACCGAACGACTCGCGAATCCTCTTAAGTCTGAAGCACTTAACGGTTGCACCGCCGCAGGGATTCTGTCAAAATCCGACCCCGCACTGATTATCACATCACGATTAACTCGATGGGCCGGACAAGTCATTCGCATTCTTCAGCAATCGTATTCCGGCCCAGCGTATATAGACGAGGAGGTTTGGGCTCATGAAGTTCCTCGCAGTTCATCCCGGTCCGCTCATGTACACCAAGATCTATCTGCGCCTGGAGCCGCTCGGTCTCGAGATGGTGGCTCAAGCGTGCCGCCAGGCGGGGCACGATGTTCGGCTGATCGATTTGCAGGCAGACACCTGGAAAGACTACGAGGCGTTGATCCGTTCCTGGAAACCCGACGCAGTCGCATTTGCCTGTAACTATTTGGCCAATGTTCCCGAGGTCGTGGATCTTGCGAAATTGACGAAAAAGGAGTTGCCGCAGGCCTTCGTCTTTGTCGGGGGACATAGCGCGTCCTTCGTGGCCAAGGATTTCTTGGAGCATGGGAATGGGGCCATTGATTGTGTCCTCAAGGGCGAAGGCGAAGTCGCCACACCTAAGCTGTTAGAAGCAGTGGAGCAAGACCGCAAGGCCATTACAAAGGTTCCCGGCGTTGTCACGCTTGACGGAGAAGGACCGCCGGCACAATTTATCGAGAATCTCGACAACGTCCGTCCGGCCCGCGACTTGTTGCGAAACCGGCACAAGTACTTCATCGGTGTATTGGATCCCTGCGCCTCCGTCGAATTCGCACGAGGCTGTCCCTGGGATTGTTCCTTTTGCAGCGCCTGGACGTTCTATGGCCGCAGCTATCGCATGGTCAGTCCGGAGAAAGCGGTCGAGGAATTGGAGCAGGTGCAAGAGCCAGGCATCTTCCTGGTCGACGACGTCGCCTTCATTCAAGGCAAGCAGGGCATGGAGATCGGCGAAGCGGTCGCGCGGCGCGGCATCAAGAAACAGTACTACATGGAAACGCGGGGTGACGTGCTCCTGCGCAATAAGGAAGTCTTCCAATTCTGGAAGACGCTCGGACTGCAGTACATGTTCTTGGGTGTTGAGGCTATCGATGCTGAAGGCCTTAAGATGCACCGGAAACGTATTTCATTGGGGCGGAACTTCGAGGCGCTCGAATTCGCTCGCTCGCTCGGCATTACCGTGGCCATCAATTTGATCGCGGATCCGGATTGGGATCGAGAGCGATTTGAGGTTGTGCGGCAATGGTGCCTGGATATTCCGGAGATTGTGAATATCAGCGTCAATACGCCGTATCCCGGCACGGAGAGCTGGGTGACGGAATCTCGCAAGATGCACACGCGGGATTACCGCCTGTTCGACATTCAGCATGCCGTCATGCCGACTAAAATGCCGTTGCCGGAGTTTTATGCTGAACTAGTGAAGACACAACAGGTCTTGAACAAGAAGCACCTGGGTTGGGCCGCGCTGAAAGGTACGGCGAAGATCGCGGCAGGGCATCTCATGAAAGGCCAGACCAATTTCATCAAGATGCTGTGGAAGTTCAACAGCGTCTACAATCCCGAGCTGCAATTGGCGGATCACCGCCGGCCGGTGGTCTACGAGATGACCCCGCCACCGGAGCACAAAGAAAAGGTCGATGCGAAACAGCTGTACATCCTGCCGGCCAAAGGTCGCCAGGGTCGAAACATCGACGACGCAACGGAAACCTTCGTCGACGAGACTCGCATGGGGACGACGGTGGTCTGATCGCTGCTTCGGCAAATCGATCGGTCAGCCGTCCGGAGCACGATCATCCAGTGGCGTGATGGTGCAACTGATGCGAATGGTGGGCCATGTCCGGCAAAAGGGTTTAGACATTCCAGAAGCCACGCCCATCGTCCAAGAGAAAATCGCCAACGGGATTGCGGGACTGTTCTAGGGCCTGTTCGTTTTCTTGCTACCTTTGCTATGTTCGAAAAATGCGCTTGAGGTGTTATGGCACAGCAAGGGGCTGATCCTCCTCTTATGCGGATCGGCCGAAACAAAGTTGGTTGCAACATGAAGATTGATCCCCATCGGCCACCTAAGCTTTACCGATATTCAGAGCGAAAATGGCTTGATCTGTCGCTTAGGCTCGGTAAGTTTCGATTGCGTCCCGCCTCAGAATACAAAAGCATTGAGGGTTCCGCCGCGCGCGCAGACGACGAGCAGTATCGCAGGCTTGTGCTGCGCAACCCGCAGATTGCGCATGTGAAGACAGGCCAGCCCATCATTCCAGTTGGTGGCGTCGTAATGGCGTCCAACATAGACTCAGACTACCTGACGTTATGCCTTGCTACGATCTACAGTGACCATTTCTTCCAAGACTTTGAAGGTTCTGACACTTGTCTCATTATTCACAACCCCGATGATTTTTTTGATCGTATGTATACGGCAATCGATTCAGTATTGCCCAATAGTTGGGGAGCAGTTGACGGCTCAGTTAGCTATGGAAGCTGTAGCAAGCTCGGTGCTCCATTCACGAAACCCGAGAATTTTCTGTTCCAGTTCGAGTGGCGTTTTGCGTGTCTTCCCATTCCGTCGCTTAACAAGTGTGAAGCAACCATAGTCACACTTGGCAGCATTGAAGACATCGCAGAGGTAGTTACTGCACCGGATTTGGCCACGCAACTAACATTCCGTTCAAGCGGACACCGTACTGCCGCCACTTAACTCAAACGTTAGCTGTCGATATGCACCCTCTGCACGACATCCTACGTTGGTTTCCAGCAATGGACTTCGCGGTGCTGGCGCATGGGTTTGCGCCTCATGGCCGGGATTATTTTGTGCACGTGCAGGACTGCCTTGGTCGAGACCCCGGCGAGCACCGCTTTGAGTTTACGCATATCGTGCATCTCAACTATGAAACACGTGTTCTCGACGCGGTCTGGCCTTCATCGTGGGAGGATGTCTTCCTGGACTACGAAGAGTGGCAGCGGAGCGGAGAACCAGGCGGGTATGTATGGGGAACGAATTGGTCGAATGCCTACTCTGGTATCGAAGTTGTGGAGCCATCCGAACTCGCCGATTCCTGGGCCAGACGCTTAGGAAAGACGTTTTATGAGGTGACCCTTGAGACCGATCGATTTCATATTCGAATGATCTTCCATTCTATCAGGCACAAGAAGATTTCAGGCGATACCAAGGTAATCGCATCGGTGATCGTACCGATGCCCAAAGAAGCAGGTCCTGATCGTGATGACGGCTAACCAGTGCATCGAGCCGACTGCCTGCAGTAGCACTGACCGGTTCCCTCAGCACTGTACGCTACGATGGCGGTTCATGCACATCGTCAGGAGGCAGAGCACACAATCTTCATCATTATCGGAGGTAGTGTGATCATCAACATTCAACCCATTGTCTTGAGACCGGACCAGCACGAGCTCTCATTGAATACGGTTGGAACACAGGTGACGGTGTTGGCCTCCAACGTAGCGGGACAAAGCTAATCTCGTTTCTTCGCTCTCCATACTCTCACCGTTTTGCTCCCCACCTGTTATACTGACCCATCTCTTCCATCACTCTGAGGACCAGCCTCATGAGCTCACCGACCTGGGATGAATTTGCCGAGCTTGCGCTGAAACGGATTACGGCCTCGGGTGCCGAGTACGGCGACATCCGCATTCAAGACAGCCAAACAGAACAGATCGAAGGCGAAGATCGTCGAATCGCGTCGATTCGAGATATCCGGGACATCGGCTTCGGGGTCCGCGTGCTCTATCACGGAGCTTGGGGATTTGCTGCCAGTTCGATTCTCTCACTGGAGGAAGTTCCACGAGTCGCGGATCTGGCCGTCGAGATCGCCAAGGGGTCTGCCTCCGTCGCCCTTGAAAAGGTCAGATTAGCTCCGGAGCCGGTTCATCGTGATCGTATCGTAACGCCATATCGCATCAGTCCCTTCGGCGTCCCGCTCGAGAAGAAAACCGACTTACTGTTGAGTGTAATGGAGATTCTCCACCGGCAGAAGGGGATCGCACGAAGCAGTGCGAGCCTCTGGGCGAGACGAGACCAGAAATTGTTTGTGTCGACAGAGGGGTCTCACTTGGAGTTTGATCTCTTGGCGGAACAAGGGGACTGTACCGCAACCGCGTTACATGATGGCCTGTTTGCGTCACGGAGCTTCAATACGCCTCATCTGCGCCAAGGGTATGAATTGATCGAGGAGGCTGACCTGCGGCGAGAGGCCTCGCGTGTGGCCACTCAAGCAGCCGAAAAAGTTAGATCTCCCACGGTCGATGCGGGCCAGTATGATCTCGTACTCGACCCGGAACATCTCTCCTTGACAATTCATGAATCCTGCGGCCATCCGAGTGAACTTGATCGTGCGCTGGGGTACGAAGCCAATTATGCCGGCACCAGTTTTTTGACGACGGAGAAATTGGGAACCTTTCGGTATGGCTCTCGGTATGTGAACCTCGTGGCGGATAACACCGAACCGGAGACGCTCGCGGCTACCGGATATGACGACGACGGAGTCTCGTGCCAGCAATGGGACGTGATTCGAGACGGGATCTTCGTCGGCTACTCTACCAATCGAGAAGTGGCACCGAAGATTGGCGCGACTCGTTCCCGTGGGTCCAACCGCGCTGATGGATGGGGCAGTGTCCCTATCGTTCGTATCGCCAATATCGGGCTTGAACCAGGGGCGGCGACGGTCGAGCAACTGATTGCCGATGTGAAACGGGGCATCTATATCGAAGGCCATGGGTCGTACAGCATTGATCAGCGGCGGTATAACTTCCAGTTCGGCGGGGACGCGTTTTGGTTGATTGAAAACGGTCGACGGACTCATATGGTACGGGACGTGATCTACCATGGGATCACGCCGGAGTTCTGGAACAGCTGCGATGGCGTGGCGGATCGATCGGCTCGTCGCCGGTATGGATTCATTACCTGTGGGAAAGGTCAACCAGGTCAATCGGGCTGGATGACTCATGCCGCGTCAACCGCGAGATTTCGACAGGTACAGGTGATCAAAGGAGAGGGACAGGCATGACCGCCGCGAGTGGGAAGTCCTGGCCGCACATGACGAGTCGTGAGGAGTTTCGCTTTCTCAGTGATCTCGTCTTCACACGCTCGTCCGCCGATCATACGATGGTCAGCCTTCATGACCACCATGCCGGAACCACTCGATTTGCTAATAATCAGGTTGTGCAAAACGTCGATACGAGACGCGGGACACTATCTGTTCGCGTTGCGTTCGATGGGCGGCAGGGAACGGCCAGCACAACGGATTTCACGGCTGGTGCGATTCAGGACGCCGTGAATCGGGCTGAGCGGATTGCCAAAGTTTCTCCGGTCGATCCGGAATACCTTCCCCCACCGGACCCCTGCGCCTTTGGCATGCGAGCGACGGCAAAACCTGAAACTGTTGGGGCGGGGCCAGCGCGCCGTCTGGAGTACACCAACGAAGCAATCAGTCAGTGTCGGATGGAGAATCTGATGGCGGCAGGGGTGGTATCGTCCTCGATGACGGCGGTCGGGATTGCTGCGAACAATGGGCTCTTCGGTTATGAGCAGCGGGGGGATGCACGGTTTAGCCTGACCGTGCAAGCCGGAGAGGCAACAGGCTGGAGTGCTGCCGCACATCGATCGATTGATCACTTAAAGGTTCAGGAGCGGACGTTGATCGCCATTAAGAAAGCCAAGTCCGGCCGTGATGTGCAGGAGCTCTCACCAGGGACGTATCCCGTGATCCTTGAGCCGGCGGCGGTGGCAGGCCTGTGGACGTGGCTGATGTGGTCGCTCGATGCCAAATCCTATGCGAAGGGAACCAGCCCATTTGCTGGGAAGCTGGGACGCCTCATCGTGGACGAACGATTGAGCCTCCGGAATAGTCCAGACCATCCTGATCTGTTGGGCGAGGGGTTTACGGCGGATGGCTTACCGAGTCTTGCATCGGTCTGGATTGAGCAAGGAGTCTTACGACAGCTGTCCCACAACCGGTTTACGGCCAAGACTGATGGCGTGGATCCTGTCCCGACTCTGGACGCTCCGGCCTTATCCGTAGAGGGACTGCCAGTGGCCTCCATTCAGGACCTCGTGAAGAATTCGGAGCGGGCGATTCTGGTCACGAACTTTTGGTACATCCGGCCTGTAAATCATCGCAACCTGCTGCTGACCGGCATGACACGAGATGGGACCTTCCTTGTGGAGAAGGGGGAGGTAGTGTCTGCCGTGAAAAACTTCCGCTTTCATGAGAGCCCGCTCGTGGTCTTTCAGCAGGTTGAGGCCTGGACGCGTCCGATGGAAGCCGTGAACTCGGAGATAGGGAAAATGCTCGTCCCGGCCATGGTCTTGCCACGGTTTGCCTTCTCCAGCATGACCCGGTTCTAGCTAACTAGTTATGAATACGAATATATTTTTGCCTCCAGTGAATAAAAAGGTTGACTCTTGATGCGATGAGGAGTAGGTACATTAATCATGGATGACTAGGTCTGAATGAAGGGATCCGTCAAATGCCTCCTCGCTTCAATAAAGAACCCATCAATTTAATCCATCGGATTCCGTCTCAAAAGCAAATTGATGAAGCACGACCGGTGCCTCCGGCCTACGGTCAAGTTCTGCTTCAGGCAGGGGCGCTCTGTCTCAGTAAAGTCCGTAATTTCATTACGAATGTGGTGCAATATGTAGGGGACACTTCCGCTCGAGTCAGGAAGAAGCCTCTTGCGCTGCCGGATTGGACAAAAGAACGAAGTGAGCAAGTTGAACGCTTTGGTGGTAACCATAGTGTGAGACGGGTGAGCGCGGTCGAAGAACATACACAGGTAACTGCAACTCCGTTGGCACCAAACGTTACGATTCTCCAAACCCCAACACCTGTTCAATCAGGAGAAGTTGCCGATCTCCGAGCCTGCTTGGTCGGCCAACAGGATGAGATTGCACGGCTCACGTCGCATATTCAAGAGTTGACCTCGTTGGTGACTGCCCAACAGCAGGTCCTTGTTCATTTAGGGAAAGAACTCGAAACGGGGGAGTTTTCAGCCACGTCCAACGGCACAGCGGCTGCGACGGTGAAGAGAAACCGTGTCGGTCGAAAGAAGCCGGCTGTTGGTGAAGCGCAAGCTCACCCGCAAGGAAATGAACGTCCGTTTCCCCATCAGGAAGCTGAAGGCCCGTCGCTCAACCTCTAGTGCTAAACCTTCATCAGTTGTCCTGCCCGTCTCCCGACTTCAATTTCCCGGCAAGCCAAACACGAGCCTAGTCCATGAGCATTGGTGAGATGGGGCCTGTGTTCCCTCATCCTCTAGTCAGCTACTGGTCTCGTCTGCTAAGACTCTAACGATGATGACTCGTCGACTCTCCTCCTGTGTCGTACTCTGTCTTAGTCTATCTGTACTAGAGTCGGCGGGAGCAGGTGAACAAGCTGCGAATCGAGTCCCTTTCTTCGAGAATCTCGGGACTCTGCACCACCCAATCACCACCCATTCTAAGGACGCACAACGATATTTTGACCAAGGGTTGCGGCTCGTCTACGGCTTTAACCACGAGGAGGCGGTCCGGGCGTTTGAGCAAGCAGCGAAACTTGATCCTTCTGCCGCGATGGCCTACTGGGGCATCGCACTTGCGCTCGGGCCAAATATCAACGCCGCCATGGACAAGACAGATGAGCGCCGGGCTTGGGAGGCTCTTCAGAAAGCCCGATCCTACAGTGCCCATGTGACCCTCGCCGAACAGACCTATATCACTGCAATCGGCAAGCGCTACACCCTGAAGGGACCCACACGAGCGATACTGGACAAGGCTTATGCGGATGCGATGCGAGTCCTTTGGAAACAATTTCCGGAGGATCCCGATGCCGGAGTCTTGTTTGCCGAAGCCCTCATGGATCTCCATCCCTGGGATTTCTGGACCGTCCATGGAAAGCCGAAGTCCGGGACAGAGGAACTTGTCACAACGCTGGAGACGGTTCTTGCGCGTGTACCGAATCACCCTGGAGCCTGTCACTACTATATCCATGCCATGGAAGCGTCATTGACTCCAGAGCGAGCCTTAGGTTGCGCAGAACGCTTGCCAGCGTTGATGCCCGGGGCCGGACATCTCGTTCATATGCCGGCGCATATCCATATGCGACTCGGTCGTTATCATGAAGCCGCGGAAGACAATGCACAGGCTGCTGAAATCGACCGACGCTACTTGGCTGGAAGATCATCTGTTGGGGATGAGGCTGATGGGTATTACCGGCACAACCTCCATTTTCTCTGGGCGTCGTTGATCATGGAGGGGCGAAGCGTCGAAGCCATGAAGGTTGCACGACAATTAATGGGGACGATCAGGGAAACGGAAATACGGCAAGATGTATCCAAGGACTTGTACCGGCCTGTGCCACTGTGGTCGATGATCCGGTTTGGACAGTGGGATGCGCTGCTCCAAGAATTGCCTCCACCGAACACGTTCCGACTCAAACAAGCCATCTGGCGATTGGGAAGGGGAATGGCTTTGATGGCATCCGGCAGGGGGCCTGGAGCCGAAGGAGAGCATGTCGCATTGGCGGCGTTAGCAAAACGATTTGTGCGACACCAGACAAGCGAGGAGCGAACCGAGCGGGCGCTCATTCAGATTGCCGAGAGACTGCTTGCCGGAGAAATTGCCGTTCATCACAAGCACTATGACGCGGCAATCACAGCTCTTCGGGAGGCCATCAAATTGGAGGACGCACTGCCATATTCGGAGCCATCGTTCTGGCCCCTTCCGGTTCGGCACTATTTGGGTGTCGTCTTGCAGAAAGCCGGGCAAGCGCAAGAAGCAGAAACGGTCTATCGAGCCGATCTGATCAAGAATCCACACAATGGATGGGCTGAGTATGGGCTGATGCAGAGCCTTCGCGCTCAACGCAAGGATCGCGAGGCGAACGAGGTGGAGCAGCAATGGAAGCGCGCATGGGCACATGCCGATGTGAACCTGGTTGCCTCTCGGTTTTGAGAGGCTGGATATGCAGAGGTGGAGGTAGGGATGCGATTTATCGTTGGAGTAATGGGACCAGCCAAGGCACCAAAGAAGGATCTGGATAACGCGCGAATCCTTGGCGAGTTTATTGCGCGACGTGGCTGGGTGGTGTTGACGGGGGGAAAGGACGTGGGCGTCATGGAAGCTGCCTGTGAAGGCGCCAAACGGGTTGGGGGCAGCCTGACCATCGGTATCTTACCGACGGCGAAGGACAAAGTGTCTCGGCATGTCGACGTGTCCATCATCACCGAAATGGGCAGTGGTCGGAACAATATCAACGTGCTGTCCAGCCAGGTTGTGGTGGTGTGTGGATTGAGCGGGTCCGGTACCGTTTCTGAAGTAGCATTGGCGGTCAAGGCCGGGAAGCCCGTCATTCTCGTCGCGGCGTCGGATGCAGATGTGACCTTCTTCCGCAAACTCGACAAGCGACTGGTCAATGCAGCAGCTACGCCGGAGGAAGCGATCGAGCTCATCATGAAGCTGATGGACAAACGGCAACGACGGGCACACCGTACGGCACAGGACACATATGGGTATCTACCGGTGTAACCGGACAACCAGCGCATGCCATCTTCGTTCTTGGATCACGTAGTGCGACAACGATTCTGCAAAGTGTGTTGTCTGGTAACGTAAGAATGCGACCTCTGAGACGACGATGAGGGAGGAGGATATCAACATGACAACTCAACGGCGGCTCGTCACCCTGGCAACCAGCCTCGTTGCATGCATGCTTCTCGCAAACGTCCCACTTGCCGAATCGCCTGGCGCTTCCCCAAGCGCCAAAGCCTATTTTGCCGGTGGATGTTTCTGGTGTATGGAGGAAGCATTTGAAAAGGTGGAGGGGGTCATCAGCGTCGTCTCAGGGTATATGGGGGGCACCGCGGCCAATCCAACATACGAGGAGGTGTCGGCCGGCCGGACAGGCCATGCGGAGGCGGTAGAAGTCACCTATGATCCCACCAGAGTCACCTATCAGAAGCTCCTCGATGCCTTTTGGCACAATGTGGATCCACTCACGCCCAACGCGCAGTTTTGCGATCATGGAACCCAGTATCGATCCGCCGTGTTCTATTCCACCGAGGAAGAAAAACGACTAACGGAAGAATCAAAGGCCATGGTTGAGCAGGCGAAGAAATTTCCAGCCCCAATCGTGACGCAGCTAGTCTCTGCGGCGACCTTCTATCCAGCCGAAGACTATCACCAGGATTACTACAAGAAGAATCCGCTCCGGTATAAGTACTACAAATACGGCTGCGGCCGTGCCGCGCGATTGGAAGCCTTGTGGGGGAAGCCGTAGGGAATGGTCGTGTAGCGGGCGGCAGACAGTGCAGCCTAACCTAAGCGCTCACACAATACCCATCCAGTTGCAACATGTGATTGCAGTTTCTCTCCAGCGGGCCTTGCTGTGAGTCGGTGATTCCACATCGTCACCTTATCTTGCTTCCCGAATTCAGTTTCCTGGGATTCATGTGAGTGTTATCGGGTACGCTACTATAGCTAAGCCCTCGATTACTGATGGACATTGATGATGAATATTAGCGATCATGGGGCATGCGATGCTCATCAGATCTGCGTCAACGGGTGGTGGATTT
>WBZN01002357.1_pt1 | contig 10587 bp, 6 predicted proteins | sample 5204281 | NCBI WGS metagenome assembly WBZN01 (sample SAMN12344347, study PRJNA552823) | activated sludge metagenome | biome: Activated sludge suspended growth; feature: Nitrification reactor; material: Wastewater; isolation source: activated sludge from nitrification reactor of wastewater treatment... | reverse complement strand
GATGGCGTACGCCAGGGCTTGCGCGGCGCCGAACACACCCATCAGCAGCCCCGCGTGCGCCCCGCGGGCCCGGACCATCATGCTGCCGATGGCCCCCACCGCGAACGCCCCGTTGGCGATGCCCAGCGCCAGCAGCGTACCCTTGAGCAGCGCCAGGCTCCCCACGCCCGGCGTCGCGGCGAGGAGGACGAAGGCCAGCGCCGAGGCGGCGCAGCCCCACGAGGCCCAGCGACTCAGCCCGCCCAGGCGGACCGCGAGGGCCCCGGCCCCGATCATCCCCAGCAGCATCCCCGCCTGGTGCACGCCGCTGATTCGGGTCGACTCGGCGGGTGTCAGGCCGAACACCAGCCCTGCGAACGGCTCCAGGATCAGGTCCTGCCCGCTGTAGCCCAGCATCGCCACGAACACGAACCAGGCGAACCGCCGCACCCCGGCGTCACGCCACGCCACCCGCCAGGCCTCCCCGAACGGCGCCCGCGCTGGCGCCGCGACCGGCTGCCCGGCGCGGCCTTCGAGCCGGAACAGGGCCACGGCGGCCACCAGGCACGCGACGCCACCCACCTGCCCCGTGACCTGCACCAGCCGGGTGAACGAGAACGGCTCCAGCAGCCGGCCGACGATGACCGTGGTCACCACGAAGCCGGCAATCATCATCAGCCAGACCACCGCGGCGGCCCGGCCCCGCCGTTCCGGCGCCACCCGGTCGGCCAGCAGGGTGAGCAGCGGAGTGCCGGCCGCGCTCACCCCCACGCCGATCAGCGTGAAGGCGCCAAGGGACGCGAGCAGCCCCGCGCTCCGGTCGGCGGCCGTCAGGCGGATCGCGAGGGACGCGCCCAGCGCCCCCGCCGCGAGCAGCACCATGCCGGCCAGGATGGTCCAGGTGCGGCGCCCGAAGCGATCGGAGTGGTGCCCCATCCAGGGCCGGGTGAGGAACTGCACCGCGAAGTGCAGCGACACCAGCACGCCCGGGATCGCGGCCGGCAGCGCCAGCTCCACCACCATCACCCGGTTGAGCGTGGAGGTCATGAGCACCACGATCGCGCCCAGCGACGCCTGCACCAGGCCGATCCGGACCACGCCCCACCACGAGAGCCCGCGGGCCGTGGCCGTCATGGCGCCGTCCCCAGCCGCAGCGCCACGGCCGTGGTCATCATCCCCAGCACGTACAGCGTGACCCCGGTGGCGTTGTACCACGGCGCCAGGCCGCGGGGATCGGTCAGCAGCCGCCGCATGCAGGGCACCTGCGCCACGACCACCGAGCCCACCACGGCGGCGGCCAGCGGCTGGCCCCGGCCCAGCAGCAGCACCACCACGACCAGCTGGGGCAGCAGCATCATCCAGCACGCCACGCGCGCGGCCCGCTCCGGTCCGAGCTGGACCGGGAGCGAGCCGATGCCCATCCGGCGATCACCCTCGATGGACTTGAAGTCGTTGAGCGTCATGATGCCGTGCGCACCCAGGCTGTAGAGCGCGGCGACTGCGAGAATCGTGGGCGGGGGCATGGCACCGCCCAGGGCGAGCGCCGCACCGGTAACCCACGCGAGACCTTCGTAGCTGAACCCGACGGCGGTGTTGCCGTACCAGCCATTGAGCTTGAGCCGCGCCGGCGGGGCGCTGTACGCCCAGGCGGCCAGCAGCGCCAGCGCCGTGGCGGCCATGGCCGCCCACCCGAGCGCGGCGCCGACCGCGAGCGAAACCCCCGTGCCGCCCACCGCGAGCCCCAGGCCCCAGCGGCCCGGGATCCGGCCGGAGGGGATCGGACGACCCGGCTCGTTGATCGCGTCGACGTGCCGGTCGAACCAGTCGTTGACCGCCTGGCTGGTGCCACAGACCAGCGGGCCCGTGAGCGCGAGCCCCACCGGCACCAGTGACCACCGTCCGGTCATGGCCTGGCCCGCCGACACCACCCCACAACTGAAGGCCCACATCGGGGGAAACCAGGTGACGGGCTTGAACAGCTCCAGGACGGCGCGGGGCGCCGGCAGGGAACCCGGGATGGGCTGGCGTAAACTACGCGAGACTCTTGAGGTCGTCAAGCAAAATTGACAGTTCGGGAGACAAGAATACCCGGGGAGCGACTGCCCCCCGGGTCAGCTCTTCTTCTTCCCTGCGGGCTTGGCCTTCCGGACCTGCTTGGTGGTGCCGTCGCCGCCCTCGGAGACCCCGAGCTGGTAGCGACGCAGCTTCACGTACAGGCTCTGCCGGCTCACGCCCAGGACCTCGGCGGCAGAGGTGCGGTTGTCACCGGTGGTCTCGAGCGCCGCCTCGATGAAGTGGCGTTCGACCAGGTCCGTGGTGTCACGCACCAGGTTCTTGAGCGACACCCGCCCCACGAGCGCGGTCAGCTGCTCCACCGCGCGGGTCAGGTCGCGGGCGCCACGCGGGCCCAGTGCCAGCCGGCGCCCCACGTCACGGATCACCACGCCCACGGCGGTCCGGCCGCCTTCGGTGATCGCGGCGCAGGACACCTCGACTTCACTCGGTGACCCGAGCTCGCCCCGGAGCGAGGTGCCGAACAGCCGGACCACCCCGTGCTCCCGCACGGTGGCGAGCAGCAGGCCGAGGTCGGCCCCGGGACGGCCCAGCCAGCGGCTGAGCGTCTCGTTCCGGACCTGCTCCTCCGTGGGCACCTCGACCAGGTCGAGGAAGGCGCGATTGGCGGCGAGGATCCGGCCCTCGGCGTCGACGAGGACCACACCATCCGGCAGGCTCTCGAGGACCTGCACCAGGGCGGCGCTGGCACTCCGGCCGGCGGGGCCCGGCCGCACGTCGCTGCTGTCAGGCAGCAGGCGGACGACGAACAGCGCCGTCGTGTCCTGCCGCACCAGCGACACCGCCAGGGTGACGGAACGGCCGCCCGAGGCGAGTCGCACCGGCGAGGGATCAGCCTGCCCGTGCGCCCGCACCGTGGCGAGGGTGTCGGAGATCGCGGATTCGCTGCGACGATCGAAATCGAAGGGGAACGGACGCCCCACCAGCTTCTTCGCGGGCTGGCCGAACAGTTCGGACGCCGCCGGGTTCGCTTCCACCACCTTCTGGGTGGAGGCGTCGACCATGAGGACCGGCTCGGTGGAGGCCTGGAACAGCAGCCGGTAGCGGGTCTCGATGTGGCGCATGCGCCAGTAGTCGCGCTGCAGCGACTGCTGGGCTTCGACGAGACGCTGCTGCAGGGCGGAGACGGCGCGGAGGTCGCGCCCGATGGCCACCAGGCGGTTGTCGCCACGGCCCAGGCGGATGGCCGTGTAGGCGACGGGGATGTCGACGCCGGAGGCCGACAGGTGGTTCACCTGGCGGCGACGGGAAACCCCCTCGACGGAGGCCTCCCGCAACATCTCTTCAATCTTGGCGCGACTCTCGGGCGTGACCGTCTCGACCCAGCCCTGGCCGAGCCATTCCTTGGACTCGTCCAGTGGGTGATCCGACTGACCCAGGGCGATGTCGCGGATCACGCCAGCCTCGTCGAGGACGAGGGCGATATCGGATGCCGCGGTAAGTATGGAAGCCATGGCCTGGCCGTCTACCTCGCCCAGCGAGCCAACCCGCGCGTCGAAGGTTTTCGCTAAACCTTTCATTATTCAAAACTTACCCGTGTTACACCTGAACTGTCAACCAGCGACATCCACCGCTTCGGTCCGATGCTTCGGCTCTGGCCGGAACATCCGCGCCAAGGCGACCGCCCTGGCCGAGTCCGAGGCCGTCCCATCAGCCCCGAAGGTCTCCGCCAGGTCATGCTGCTCGCAGAACGGACGCCCCCCGAGAAGGATCCGCATGTCCGGATTCCGGGCGCTCCGCCGGAGCGAGCGCAGCAGCGCCGGAACCCGGCGCACCAGACGTTCCGAGGAGACTGACAGCGCGATCACGTCGAACCACTCGTGCGACACCTGCTGGAGCAGCACCACCTGCTCGGCGTCCAGCGGGGTGAGCAGCACGTCCCAGCCGTCCTTGCGGAGCGCCTCGGCCACGAGCATCACGCCCAGGGTGTGCTGCTCACCGGGCACCGGCCCGACCAGCGCCCGCCCGACCCAGCCCGCCGCCAGCGCCGCCTCGGTCGCCGCCTCCTGGTGCAGGCGGGACACCAGCTGCTCCAGGCGACAGACCACGACCGTCACGTCCACGAAACTCGAGCTGTCTTCCTCCCATTCGTGGCCCAGTCGCCGCGCGACGGCGGGAATCAGCTCATGGCACACCCAATCGACCGACTCCCCCTCCCGCACCAGCTGCTCGGCATAGGCCTCCAGCGCGTTGCCGGGGAGGGCGGCGCGCCGGAGCAGCTCGGAGCAGGCGTCAGCAAGGGGGACATGGGCCGGGTTCACCCGGGCGACGGCGGTCGGCGGCGAGCGCCGCGGATACGCCGCCTTCGCCGCCGCGCGGTGAGCCGCGGGCGACGAGGGTACCAAGGAGGTCGAGGAGCCGCCGCGGAGCGAATCCGACACGGGGCGCCCTCCAGATGGGTTGTTGGCGGGCCAGGCGAGCGAAGTCTGGCCGGAGAATGGAGCGCGAAGCGGCCAGCGTCAAGAGAACCCTGTCTTTCGCGATGTCAACTTGGTGTCCAGTTTGCGTTACGTCAAGACTGCTTGACGCCGGTTGGGGCGGCCGGTAGGTTGGGTGCGTCTGTGTCCGGTCGCTCGCGCCCCTTCCCCACTATCTGGGTCCCATGTCCGGATTGGCCGAGCAGGTCAGCCCCGCCGTCGTCGCCACCAGCATCGGGCCGGCTCGCCCTCGGGTGTACACCCCCGAGCAGCGGAGGCGCCGGGATGCCTCCCGCTGGACGCTCGTACAGGGCCTCCTCGCGCCGGTCCAGTTCCTGGTGTTCCTGGTCAGCCTGGCGCTGGTGGTGCGCTACCTCCTCACGGGGGCCGGCTATGGGGCGGCCACGGCGTCGGTGGTCGTCAAGACGCTGACGCTCTACGCCATCATGATCACGGGGAGCATCTGGGAGCACGCGGTATTCGGCCGCTACCTGTTTGCCCCTTCCTTCTTCTGGGAAGACGTCTTCAGCATGCTGGTGCTGGCGCTGCACACGGCGTACCTGGGCCTGCTCGCCTGGGGCCGGGCCACCCCGACCACGCTGATGGTGCTGGCCCTGGCCGCGTACGCCACCTACCTGGTCAATGCCGGTCAGTTCCTCTACAAGCTGCGGCTGGCGCGGCGGGAGGAGCGGGAGGACCGGCGGAGGGTGCCCGGCTGATGACTGGTGTCCTGCAACCCCCGATCGCGGGCTGTGCCACGGCCGGTGCGCCGTCGGCGCTGCCGGTGCTGCGGGAGCGGGGGCAGCGTGAGGTCTTCTGCGGCCTCACCGGGATCGTCTGGCTGCACCGGAAGATGCAGGACGCCTTCTTCCTCGTGGTCGGGTCGCGGACCTGCGCCCACCTGCTCCAGTCCGCGGCCGGGGTGATGATCTTCGCCGAGCCGCGATTCGCCACCGCCATTATTGAAGACAAGGACCTTGCCGGCCGGAGCGACCCGCACGAGGAGCTCGACCGGGTGGTGGCCCAGCTGCTGGAGCGGCGCGGGGAGATCCGGACCCTCTTCCTGGTGGGTTCCTGCCCGTCGGAGGTCATCAAGCTCGACCTGGCCCGCGCGGCCCAGCGGCTCAACGCGCGCTTCGCGCCGGCGGTGCGGGTCTTCAACTACTCCGGCAGCGGGATCGAGACCACGTTCACCCAGGGCGAGGACACCTGCCTGGCCGCGCTGGTGCCGGCGCTGCCCGCCCTGCCCGCCGGCGAGACCGACCTGCTCGTGGTGGGGACGCTGCCCGACATCGTCGAGGACCAGTTCACCCGCCTCATGGCCACGGTCGGGTTCGAGAGCGTGCACTTCTTCCCGCCGCGGCATTCGCGCGAGCTGCCGGCGGTGGGACCGGGAACCCGGGTGCTGCTGGCCCAGCCGTTCCTGGCGGAGACGCTCAAGGCGCTGCAGGGACGGGGTGCCCGGCACCTGCCGGCGCCGTTCCCCTTCGGGGTGGCGGGAACCACCCGCTGGCTCACTGCGGCGACCGACGCCTTCCACCTTCCGTCGGAGCTGCTGCGGCGGGCCTGCCTGGCCCCGATGGACCGGGCGGAGCGGAGCCTGGACCGGCACCGGGCGCTGCTCGAGGGCCGCCGGGTGATGTTCTTCCCCGACTCGCAACTCGAGATCCCGCTGGCGCGGTTCCTCCGCGAGGAGCTGGGCGCCGCGCTGGTGGAGGTCGGCACCCCGTACCTGCACCGCGAGCTCGTGGGGCCGGACCTCCGGCTGCTGGGCCCCACGGTGCAGCTCTCCGAGGGGCAGGACGTGGAGCGCCAGCTGGACCGTTGCCGCGCAGAGCGTCCCGACCTGGTGGTATGCGGTCTCGGGCTGGCCAACCCGCTCGAGGCCGAGGGTATCCCGACCAAGTGGTCGATCGAGCTGGTGTTCTCCCCGGTGCACGGCTACGACCAGGCCGGCGACCTCGCCGAGCTCTTCACCCGGCCGCTGCGGCGCCGGGCCGCGCTGGGGGCCTGACCATGCAGCTCTCGATGTGGACCTACGAGGGCCCGCCCCACGTCGGCGCGATGCGCGTGGCGGCGGCGCTCACGGACGTCCACTACGTGCTGCACGCCCCCCAGGGCGACACCTACGCCGACCTCCTGTTCACGATGATCGAGCGCCGCGACCGGCGCCCGCCCGTCAGCTACACGACCTTCCAGGCCCGCGACCTCGGCGCGGACACGGCCGACCTCTTCCGCCGCACGGTGCAGGAGGCGTACGAGCGCTTCCGCCCGGCGGCCCTGCTGGTCGGCGCCTCCTGCACCGCGGAGCTGATCCAGGACGATCCGGGCGGGCTGGCCCGGCGCCTGGGCCTGCCGGTGCCGGTGATCCCGCTCGAGCTGCCGGCCTACCAGCGCCGGGAAAACTGGGGCGCGGCCGAGACGTTCTACCAGGTGGTCCGCGCCCTCGCCGTGCGCCCGCCCGACCCGGCGGCCCCGCGCGCCCGCCACGACGGGCCCGCCCGCTGCAACCTCCTGGGCCCGACCGCGCTGGGCTTCCGGCACCGGGACGACGTCCTCGAGATCCGGCGCCTGCTCGAGGCGGCGGGGGTCGCGGTGCACGTGGTGGCGCCGCTGGGCGCCTCCGCCGCCGACATCGGCCGCATCGGGGAGGCCGACTTCAACGTGGTCCTCTATCCGGAGGTCGCGCTGCCGGCGGCCGAGTGGCTGCAGCGGACCTTCCGGCAGCCGTTCACCAGGGCCATCCCCATCGGCGTGCAGGGGACGCGCGAGTTCCTGCGCGAGGTGGCCGGCCTGGCCGGCCTGGACCCGGCGGCGGCGGAGGCGGGGGTCGAGGCCCGCGCCACCTGGTACAGCCGCTCGGTCGACTCCACCTACCTGACGGGCAAGCGGGTCTTCGTGTTCGGCGATGCGACCCACGCCCTCGCGGCGGCGCGGGTGGCCCGGGAGGAACTCGCCTTCGAGGTGGTGGGGCTCGGGACCTACACCCGGGAGCGGGCCCGCGAGGTGCGCGCCGCAGCCGAGGCCCTCGGCCTCACCGCCCTCATCAGCGACGACTACCTCGCAGTGGAGCGGGCGATCGCCGAGAGCGCGCCCGAACTGGTGCTGGGCACCCAGATGGAGCGGCACATCGCCAAGCGGCTGCAGGTTCCCTGCGCGGTGATCTCCGCCCCGGTGCACGTGCAGGACTTCCCGGCGCGCTACTCCCCGCAGATGGGGCTGGAGGGCGCCAACGTGCTGTTCGACACCTGGGTCCACCCCCTGATGATGGGCCTCGAGGAGCACCTGCTCACGATGTTCCGCGAGGACTTCGAGTTCACCGACGCCGCGCCCTCGCACCTGCCCGCCGGCCACGGCGCGCCCGCGCCGGCGGGGGACGCCCCCCTGCCCCCGGCGGAGATGGCCGTGGCGGAGGAGGCCGCGGTGGCGGTGGAAGACGCCCCCGCGGCGCTGCCGGCCCTCACGCCGGCGTGGACGGCGGAAGCGGAACAGGAGCTGCGCAAGATCCCGTTCTTCGTGCGGGGCAAGGCCCGGCGCAACACCGAGCGCTACGCCGCCGAGCGGCGGCTGGCCTCGATCACCCTCGACACGCTGTATGAGGCGAAAGCCCACTTCGCCCGCTGAGCACCGGACGCCCGTCCGGTACGTGCTGGTGACCCTCGATGGTCACCGGCGCGACGCGTTCGAGCGCGCGCGCCTCCTGCTGGCCCACGACCTCCCCGGCCTCGACCTCCGGATGCACGTCGGCGCCGACTGGGCCGCCGACCCGGCGGCCGCGGAGCGCTGCCGCGCGGACCTGCGCCAGGCCGACTTCGTGCTGGTGACGCAGCTGTTCCAGGAGGAGATGGCGCGCGAGATCCTGCCGGTGCTGCGGGAGCGGCGGGAGGACTACGACGCGATCCTGAGCCTGCTCTCGGTGAGTGACCTGGTGCGGCTGAGCCGGCTGGGCAAGTTCTCGATGGCGGACGACCAGGAGCGGCATCCGTGGTCTCCCATCGCGCTGCTCAAGAAGCTGCGGGGGAGCCGGAAGGACGGCCAGTCCTCCGGCGAGCGGCAGATGCAGATGGTCCGCACCCTGCCGAGCGTGCTGCGCTTCATCCCCGGCGTGGCGCAGGACGTCCGGATCTTCCTGCTGTCGCTGCAGTACTGGCTCTCCGGTTCGGACGTGAACCTGGCCAACCTGGTGCGGCTGCACATCAACCGGTATGCCCGCGGCCCGCGGGCGGCGCTGCACAACGCGCTCACGGTGGGGGAGCCCGAGCTCTACCCCGACGAAGGGGTGTACCATCCGAGCCTGGCGGGCCGGGGCATCGCCACCAGCCGCGGGGCGCTGCCGGCCCGGGGAGCGCATGGCACGGTGGGGCTGCTGGTGGGGCGGTCCTACCTGCTCGCGGGCAACACCGCGCACTACGACGCGGTGATCGCCGCCCTGGAGGGCCAGGGGCTGACCGTGGTGCCGGCCTTCGCCGCGGGGCTCGACGCGCGCCCCGCGATCGACCGGTTCTTCCGCGACCGGCAGGGCGCGCCGACGATCGATGCGCTGGTCTCGCTCACCGGCTTCTCGCTGGTGGGCGGGCCGGCGTACAACGACCAGGCGGCGGCCCAGGCCGCGCTGGCCGGCCTCGACGTACCGTACCTCTCGCTGCCCTCGCTCGAGTTCCAGACGATCGAGGAGTGGGAGCGGGACCCGCGTGGGCTCAACCCGCTGCAGGCCACGCTGCAGGTGGCGATCCCGGAGCTGGACGGCGCGATCGCGCCGCTGGTCTTCGGCGGCCGCGGGCAGGGGGAGCATGGCCCCACCCCGGCCGCCATCCCCATGCCCGACCGGATCGCGCTGCTGGCCCGGCGGGTGGAGCGGCTCATCCGGCTGCGCCGCACGCCCCGCGGCGAGCGGAAGCTGGCGGTCATCCTGTTCAACTTCCCGCCCAACGCCGGCAACACCGGCAGCGCGGCATACCTGGCGGTGTTCCCGTCGCTGCAGCGGGTGCTGGCCTCCCTCAAGGAGCAGGGCTACCGGGTGGACCTGCCGGAGAGCGTCGACGCGCTCCGGGAGGCGATCACCGAGGGGAACGCCCGGCGCTACGGCGCGGCGGCCAACGTCCACGCCACGATCCCGGCCGACGACCACGTGCGGCGGGAGCCCTACCTGGCGGAGCTGGAGCAGGTCTGGGGGCCGGCGCCGGGCAAGCAGCAGACCGACGGCCGTTCGCTGTTCGTGCTGGGGGCGCAGTTCGGGAACGTGTTCGTCGGGGTGCAGCCCGCCTTCGGGTGGGAGGGCGACCCGATGCGCCTGCTCTTCGAGGGGAACTTCGCGCCGACCCACGCCTTCAGCGCGTTCTACCGCTGGCTGCGCCAGGACTTCGCCGCCGACGCGGTGCTGCACTTCGGCACCCACGGGGCGCTCGAGTTCATGCCGGGCAAGCAGGTGGGGCTGTCGTCCCGCTGCTGGCCGGAGCGGCTCATCGACGACCTCCCCAACATCTACCTCTACGCCAGCAACAACTCCTCCGAGGGGACGCTGGCCAAGCGGCGCGGGGCGGCCACGCTGGTGTCCTACCTGACGCCACCGCTCAGCAACGCGGGCCTCTACCGGAAGCTGGCCGAGGTGAAGGCCACCCTCGACCGCTACCGCGCCACGGCGCCCGAGGCGGCGGCGGAGCGCGCCGCGCTCGCCGAACTGCTGCAGCCGGCGGCGGCGGCGCTGGAACTGGCGGCGGCGGAGCCGGCGTGGCCCGCGGCCACCCGGGACCAGGAGATCGACGCGCTGCGGGGCCGGCTGCTGGAGCTCGAGTACACGCTGATCCCGCTGGGACTGCACGTGGTGGGCGAGGCGATGTCGCCCGAGGCGCGCCGCTCGACGGTCGAGGCGCTCGCCGCCACCGGCTGTTCCGGGGAGGAGCTGGAGCGGGCCGACCGGCTGCTGGCCGCGGACCACGAGGTGCCGGGCCTGCTGCGCGCGCTCGACGCCCGCTACGTGGCCCCCGCCCCCGGGGGCGACCTGCTGCGCACGCCGGCGGTGCTGCCGACGGGCCGCAACCTCTACGGCTTCGACCCCTACCGGGTGCCGAGCGGCTTCGCGGTGCTCGAGGGCCGCAAGCGGGCGGCGCAGCTGCTGGAG
>WBZN01002356.1_pt1 | contig 10587 bp, 9 predicted proteins | sample 5204281 | NCBI WGS metagenome assembly WBZN01 (sample SAMN12344347, study PRJNA552823) | activated sludge metagenome | biome: Activated sludge suspended growth; feature: Nitrification reactor; material: Wastewater; isolation source: activated sludge from nitrification reactor of wastewater treatment... | reverse complement strand
CGATGGCTCAATTTTTCTCGACGGCTCGGTATGCCGAGGAATATCGTCCTCCGGCAATTGTGCAGGTATTCTTGGTGTTTATGTACGCCAGCGCGCTGTTGGGCGGGTCTTGGTTTGCTTGTTCAACCGGGACCTATTCACGCGTGTTCGCGTTGTTCCCTTTTGTCCCAGCAATGCTGGTTACGGTCGTGCAGACAACCCGGGCCCCACTGTTGTTTCAGATCGTGTTTTGGCTTTCGGCTTATTGGGGAATGAAAATATTTCAAGATGGCCCAGGAAGACCGTTCTTTACGCGAAAAAGCATTGTTTTTGTCCCGTTTGCCGGGTGCGTGCTTCTTCTGGGTTTTTCAATGGTTCTACTTGTACGGTACGGCCTCACGTTGGATTCGCTCCTTCCAGTCATAGGACCTCGTTTTATTAGAGGGGATGTGGTTGGATATCTTGTTGCGTTTGGTGAATGGCTTAGGTCGGGAAGGCATCTCGATCTCGCTCCCTCGTTTGGTGCCATCACGTTCGGAGGAATCTTCGAGGTTCTTGGTATCAAAAAACGAGTGTTGGGGATTCATGAAGATGTCACCGACCTAGATCTCGGAGAATTTTCGACTGATACAAACATCTATACCGTTTTCAGAGGGCTTATTGAGGATTTCACCCTCCCAGGCACCCTCGCAATCCTCTTCTGTATCGGCTTTGTTGGTGGAACCGGGTACAGAATGGTGGCACGGCGAGCTGTCGCCGGACTTCCTCTCCTGATCTCGTTTTACTGGTTTGCTTTGTGGAGTCCTATCGCCGCAGTCACGACCTATAACACGCTGATCGTCGCATTCTTCATGTTTGCCATATACGTGGTGTTTTGGGTGAGGCCGCCCCATGCGCCAAGGTCACAGTAAATGAATGGCCGCGACGGACTGCACCGGGGTGCCCATCCTCATTTGCCGATGGTGGTCATTGGTGTCACCTATAGAAGTAATTCTGACGCGCTCCGTCTGGCGCGACAGATCAGTCGAGAGAAGGTAGCGGAACGGCCAGTTCTACTCCTCGTCGACAATAGCGAAGTATCTGATCTCGCGGCGGCGCTTTCTGATCTGGATCCTTGGGAGGCGGGCATCAGTATCCATATCCCAGGACGCAATCTCGGCTATTTCGGTGGGGCGGCTTCGGCGCTGGAAGAATTTGTGCTGACTCATGAATGGCCCGAGTGGGTCATCGTGTGTAATGTGGATTTGATTTTGGAAGGCAAGAAGTTTTTCGTGCGGCTGATGCAGTACGGAGAAAGTCATGCTCACACCGTGATCGCACCGGCCATTATTTCAGGCGTGTCAGGCAGAGACCAAAATCCATTCATGTTGGCACGTCCGACTCGTCTTCGGATGCGTTTTTATAAGGCCATTTTCCAGTGGTACCCTGTGCTGTGGCTCTACTCCGCAATGCATCTGATGAAAGAGCGGTTGCGGGGGGTATGGAGGCTCTTAGGAACCGATACCATGGTGTCCCGTTCCTATGTTGAACCATTGCCCATTTATGCAGGCCATGGTGCGTTTTTGGCGTTCCGAAAAAGCTATTTTGAGTCGGGCGGTACGCTGCATCATGGTTCATTCTTGTTCGGGGAAGAGGTGTTCGTAGCCGAGACCGCCCGGCGTGCCGGCTCAAGCGTTGCCTATGACCCGCGACTGCGTGTTCGTCATGAAGAACATAAGACAATAGGGATGTGGCCTACGAGATTGATGGCGGCCCGCATGAAAGAAGCGGCCACGTATTGCGCAGACACATTCTTCTAAGCCATAACGCGCATTCGAACTGAGTCACTCCTTCTCGCTATGAGCACTGATTGCGGGACAGCAAAGCCTTCGCAGACGACACAGGCCCACAACTATCCTATCGTCTCAATTATCATTCCCTGCCGGAACGAACAGGCTTTCATCGGCGGCTGTCTCGATTCTATCCTTGAAAATGATTTTCCCAAGGAGCAGTTGGAGATTCTGGTGGTGGACGGCATGAGCGAGGATGGCACCAGGGAACTCCTTGATGCCTACTCCCGTGAGTATGCCTTTCTTTTCGTGCTGGATAATCCCAAACGCGTAACTCCCGCGGCGTTGAACATGGGGATCCAGCACACGCGTGGCCCCATCGTCATGCGAATGGACGCCCATGCCCGATATGACAAACACTATATTTCCCGTTGCGTGGATGCGTTGGGGAAGTACAAAGTGGATAATGTCGGGGGGATCTGGAAGACCCTGCCTCGCACGGAGACGCTGGCGGGATGGTGCATTGTCAAAGCCTTGTCTCATCCGTTCGGGGTCGGGAACTCGCATTTTCGTCTGATCCATGGCGGAGAGCCCAAGTTCGTCGATACGGTTCCGTTCTTTTGTGTGAGGCGATGGGTGTTTCAGGAACTCGGCGAATTTAATGAACGTCTGGTCCGGGGCGAAGACATGGAATTCAGCCTTCGGCTGAATCAGCCGGGCGTATTCAATGAGCGGTTGACGCGAGGACAGGATATGGAATTCAGTCTTCGCCTGCGGAAGGCTGGAGGCCGTACCCTCCTCGTGCCCGATATCGTCAGCTACTATTTTGCTCGATCGGACCTCAAGTCCTTCTGGCGCCACAATTGGATCAACGGCGTATGGGCCGTCATGCCTTTTGCCTATAGCCGGGTGATTCCGGTGAGCCTGCGCCATCTCGTTCCGCTTTTTTTTGTCGGCAGCCTGTCGGTGACCATAGCCTTAATGTCGTGGCGGCCAGCATTCGGGTGGATCTTCGCAGGCATTTTCGGCGCTTATGTATTCGCGAATCTTCTGGCATCACTCCATGCCGCCTGGGAGGCGAGGAACCCGAAGTATGTGCTGATGATGCCGGTTATTTTTGCCATGCTGCATGTGGGATACGGGTTGGGCTCTCTATGGGGAGTAGCACGACTTTTGAGTGCCAAGGAATTTTGGAGGAAGGTATTAAGGGGGGACCCGGAGCACACAGCCCCTGTGGCCTAGAAATGGCTCCACAAGGTGCAACCCATGTTCCAGGACGAAGCCCTTATCTGTCTTGCCGATCGGTTTGCTTTTGGAGAACTGTAACGACCTGTCCTACACAAAACGGCAACGTTTTCTGGACAATGAAATATAAAGGCTGCAAGTAAGTAGACAGAAACCGGCCGATTGGCGGTATTAAAGCACCATACGTTCGGCAGTGTTGGGTGGTTTCTAGGCCTACTCCGAATAAAGAGGCAATTCGCTTTTTTGACAAGGCCTTGTATTCTGGGTGCCGTAAGCTATATCGCCAGTCAATCAGCATCACGTAGCCAGATGGCTTTACCACTCGGAGCATTTCCTGGGCAATTCTTCGAGAAGAGGCGTCATCGGCCAGCTGGATAAACATCGTCGACTCCATAACTATGTCAAAGGAATCAGAGTCATAGCTCATTCTTGATGCATCGCCCCAGGTGAGATTGAGGTTGGGAAAACGTTTTTTCCCTTCGTGCACTCTTTCTTGGATAATATCAATTCCGAACAAACAGTCTGGTGCGAATCCAAAAGCCAGAAATTGCAGCAAGCTTCCTCCAGTACCACATCCGACATCCAAAACTTTCCAGCTCCTGTTGATGGGTAGCGCCCGGAGTGCTTTGACGACCGACTGTTGAATTGCCAGTATTTGAAACAGTACTCCTGGATTGGTAAGAATATCGTTTCTATCCTTTCCCTTCCGAGAGTGATACTCATTGTACCAGTCAGAGGTTTGTTGCTCGGTGGCTTCTTTCATCTGTATGAAATTTGGGGCCTGTTGCGAGTTACTGTTTGAACGAGAAGACTTGGTTGTTGGTGCAATGTACTCAATTTCGTATAATCGCAGCAAATGTGGTCTTTCCCACTAATTCTGAGAGGAGTGGAATACCGTGCATGCCATCGGCAAGACCCTTGTCTTGGTGCAAGCAAGGGGCCGATTCCGATCCCCGAAACTCCCAATCCAAGACGTTGGGATCGGAAACGATCTTGCTGAGTCTTGCGGTGATCAGCCGGGAGTCCGGAAAGTTTGACGAAGGCACCGTTGTTATGGAAGACATCTTTGAAGCAGTAAGGTCTCAGCAGCCTAATGACCAATAAGATACTGTTCGTAGTAGGATTAGGGTACATTGTCCAATCGAGGCAGCGGCATTAGCACAACGGTGGGTTACAGCGCCTTTTTTCTTAGGATGAAACGACTGTTTGATTTCGTGTGCGCCGCTGCGGGGCTGGCCCTCCTCGGTCCACTGTTCATTATGATCGCGCTCATGATTGCGCTGTACGACGGTGGGTCGCCGTTCTTTCGAGGATGGCGTGTTGGGTTCGCCGGCAAGCCCTTTCGCATTCTCAAATTTCGAACCATGCAGCCGGATGCGGAACGGCTTGGGGTGAGTTCCACCGCCAATGACGATCCTCGAGTGACGAGGATTGGGACGGTGCTGAGACGGTATAAATTGGATGAACTCCCACAGCTTTGGAACGTGCTCTGTGGCGAGATGAGTCTGGTTGGGCCGCGACCAGAAGTACAGCGGTTTGTGGATCTCTATACTGAGGAAGAGAAAGCCATTCTCACGGTGAGGCCCGGTCTCACCGACTGGGCCAGTTTATGGAACATCGATGAAGGCGCCGTTCTTGAGGGGAGCGCTGACCCGGATCGGGCCTATTGCGAACTCATCAGACCGAAAAAGATTCAGCTCCAGCTGGCCTATGTGCGCCGGGCCGGCTTCTGGACCGATCTCGGAATTCTGTTTCAGACCATTGGTGCGGTTCTGTTCCGTGTGAAATTCCGCGAGCCACAGGTTGTGGAGCTGGGAGCATGAATCTTCAGACGAAGGGCGGTGCGACGTTGTCGCGTGATCAATTAATGTCGCTCTTTCGCGGGATGCAGCGAATCCGTCTGGCCGAGGAGCGCATCGGGGAACTCGTGGCGAGTCGTGAGGTGCGGACCCCCTGTCATCTCTCAATCGGGCAGGAGGCGATTCCGGCCGGTGTCTGTGCTGCGCTCAACGAGGACGATACGGTCTGGGGCGGTCATCGCTCGCATGGGCACTACCTGGCGAAAGGCGGGGATCTGCGTGCCATGATGGCGGAGATTCTTGGGAAAGCGACCGGTTGTGCTCGCGGGCGTGGAGGCTCCATGCATCTCGTGGCTCCGGCGCAGGGTATTTTCGGGACGGTTCCACTGGTGGCTGCCACGATTCCTATGGCCGTGGGTGCTGCCCTCTCGGCCAAGTTGCGAGGGTCCGATCAGGTCGCCGTGGCGTTTTTCGGGGATGGTGCAACCGACGAAGGGCACTTCCACGAATCGCTGAATCTGGCGGCCTTGTACCGTCTCCCGGTTTTGTTTGTCTGCGAGAATAATTTCTACTCCACGCATCTGACGCTGAAAGAGCGACGGGTCAAGGACAATATCGTCGAGAGTGCGGCCCTCCATGGACTGCCTGGTGTGGTGGTGGATGGGAACGATGTGACCGCTGTATATCAGGCGGCGCATCAGGCCGTGCATCAAGCGCGGATCGGCGAGGGCCCCACTCTGTTGGAATGTCGCACTTATCGATGGCGCGGACATGTCGGTCCCGCGGCCGATCTCGAGGTCGGCGAGGATCGGCGGCGCGAACTCGATGAGTGGCAGCCTCGCGATCCGATCGCCCGGTGCCGTGGCCTCCTGCATGCGCTCGGCCTGTCGCCCGAAGTGCTTGATCGGCTTGAGGCTGACGTACAGGAGGAAATCGACGAGGCCGTAACATTCGCACGCCAATCGCCGGCTCCCGATGAGAGCGACGTGCTGCAGCACGTCTATGTGCGGGGAGGGGGCTAGGCGTATGCGCACACTCAGTTATGCGCAGGCGATCCGTGAGGCCCATGCGCAACTCCTTGCAGCGGATCCGCGGGTGTTTTTGATCGGGCAGGGCGTTTGGAATCCCTGGTATGCGGGAACCAGCCTGCAGGATCTAGATAAGGAGTTCGGCAAAGACCGCGTGATCGATTCTCCGGTGTCGGAGAATGCCACCACCGGCGCCGCGATTGGCGCCGCCATCACCGGGATGCGCCCCATTGTGTTCCATCCGCGCATGGATTTTATGTTACTGGCCGTGGATCCCATCATGAACCAGGCAGCTAATTGGTCGTACCTCTTTGCCGGCCAGGTGTCTGTGCCGGTGGTGATACGCGCGGTCATCAATCGAGGCGGCGAGCAAGGCGCACAACATTCCCAAGCCCTGCAGGCGCTGTTTGCACATGTGCCGGGGCTGAAAGTCGTCATGCCTGCAACCCCCTATGACGCGAAGGGGCTCCTTGTGGCCGCCGTACGAGACGGAAATCCTGTACTCTATATCGACGACCGCTGGCTCTATGATCTGCAGGGAGATGTGCCTGAAGGCCTCTATGAGGTACCGATCGGGTCGGCAGCCCTTCGGCGGACCGGGAGAGATGTGACGCTCGTGGCCACGTCCTACATGGCGGCTGAAGCGGTCAAGGCGGCTGCAACGCTGGTTCAGCGAGGCATCGATGTGGAGTTGATCGATCTGCGTTCGATCAAACCCTGGGATCGCAATCTCGTGTATTCTTCGGTGGGGAAAACCGGCCGATTGGTCATTGCCGATGCGGCCTGGCTGAGCGGCGGCATTGCGGCAGAAATTGCCGCCTCGGTGGCAGGGGAGATGTTTCACGCTTTGAAGGCGCCGATCAGCCGCGTCTGTTTACCGGATGTGCCGGCGCCGACCTCTGCCGTGCTTGAACAAGCGTACTATGTCGGCGCGGAGGACGTGGTGTCCGCAGTGGAGAAAGTGCTTGTGTCGAGTACCCGATCCTAAGTATGGCCTATCACGTTCCCTTCATCGACCCGCGCAGTCACTACGCGAAACTCAAGTCTGAGATCGATCAGGCGATCATCGATTGCCTGGCCAACGGCGATCTCGTCAATCGGCACCAGCTCAAGGATTTTGAGCAGCACCTGGCCGAGTTCGTGGGCGTACAGTACGCCGTCGGGGTCAATAGCGGCTACCACGCACTGTTGTTCGCGCTGCTCGGTGCGGGAGTCGGACCGGGACATGAAGTGATCACCGTGGCTCATACGTTTGTCGCGACGGTCTCCGCCATCGTCCATTGCGGGGCGAAACCGGTCTTGATCGATGTGGGACCTGACTTCAACATGGACGTCGATTTGATCGAGCGCGCCATCACGCCGAGGACGAAGGCCCTGTTGCCGGTGCATCTCAATGGGCGAGTCTGTGAGATGGACAAGATCCTGGCGCTGGCCGACCAGCACGGGTTGGCCGTGATCGAGGATGCGGCGCAGGCTCTCGGGGCGACGTTTGACGGGAAATGCGCCGGAAGTCAGGGACGCGCCGGCTGCTTCAGTTTTTATCCCTTCAAGGTGCTCGGTGGATTCGGGGACGGCGGAGCCATCACGACGAACGATCCCGAGCTCGCCCGCATGGCGACCCTCCTCCGCTATAACGGGGAGGACCGCACGACCGGCGAATATCACTACCATGGGCAGACGGCCTTGTTGGACAATGTCCAGGCGGCGGTGCTGGATGTGAAGCTGCGCCATCTTCCGGAATGGATCGCGCACCGGCGGCGGATTGCCTCTGCCTACCATCGGGGGTTATCCGGAATCACACAACTGCGAATTCCTCAGTTCGATGAGGCGCGGCGCAAAGACATCTTTCAGAACTATGTGATTCGCACCAGGGACCGCGATCAACTGCGCGCCTATCTGAAAGAACAGGGAATCGAGACGTTGGTCCACTGGCCGAAGCCTATGTGGGAACACCGGGGGCTGGCGCTCACGGTGCCGGATGTGCCGGAAACCGAGGCCATGTGCCGGGAAGTTCTGTCGCTTCCAATGAGCGCGGAAACGACGGAGGCGCAGGTCGACATCATCGTCGCCGCGCTTCGGACATTTTTCTCAACGCAGCCGTGACCCTCCCCGATTACAGTCCGGTGACGGAAAAGGCGGGTGATTGGGTAACGCCTGAGGCGTTGTCCATGGTGTATACCCGCTATCGCTTCGCGGCCGACTTCTGCCGAGGCCGCCGGGTGCTGGACGTCGCGTGCGGCCCTGGCGTCGGGCTCGGCTACCTGGGACGGCATGCCGAGGCGATCATCGGTGGGGATCTGACGGAACCCTTGCTCCGTCAAGCTTGGAAGCATCTGCAGGGCACGATTCCTTTGGTGCAACTCCAGGCCGAAGCCTTGCCGCTGCGGGCTGCATCGTGCGACGTGATTGTCTGTTACGAGGCCCTCTATTTTTTTGAGGACGCCGGGAAATTTTTCACGGAGTGCCGGAGGGTGTTGACTGCTCAGGGACTTCTGTTGCTTTGCACGGTCAATCCGGAATGGTCGGAATTCAATCCGAATGCTCGCAGTTGCCGCTACTATTCCGCCCGTGAACTCTCGGCCTTGCTGCGGGAGGCCGGGTTTCAGCCGGACATCTTCTGCGCCTTTCCCGTTGCGCCGGCTTCGATTCCTGCGGTCTGCCTGTCGTGGATCAAACGCGTCGCTGTCCGGCTGCGCCTGATCCCTTCGAGCATGTCGGGGAAGCGGTTGCTCAAGCGACTGTTTCTCGGGAAACTGGCCCGCTTCCCAGAAGCCGTCGATGACAGCATGGCCCCCTACGACCAACCTGTACGGATGTCGCTGGAGTACCCGGTTACCGGGCACAAGATACTGCTTGCTCTTGGGCGACTCGCCTGAATCCATTGTCGTATGAATGAGCTCGCGGGTTTTCCCCGGTTGTTCTTCGTTTTTCCGGGGCTGGATTCATCTATCGGGGACAAGGTATCCTTCCGGTCTGAAGCGGCGGAACGTGAAGCCGCAGGAGTCGGCTCAACCGGGATAGGTCATGGCATGTCCGTTCACCACATCAATTGCCTTTGGTCAGTCCTGTCTGCTGCTGGTGTCCGTTCACGTAGGGGCAGTCGAACGCAAGCAGGCCTGATGATCTGTCATGCTGCTGAGCGGGAGACCGGCTGTTCGCGACGGATTCGCACCACAATGACTCCTTGTTTTGCCCGGCCTGTCTTGTGAGCCCATCTCGCGTCTCATTTGGTCTTGCCCTCGGTTTGCTCCTATGGCTGGTCGTGAGCGGGATCGCCCTGGCATCGGGCAACCTCCCGCTGCACCACTGGTCGTATGACGCCATTGAGCGCCTCATTGCTCTGGGAGTGATCGATCGGGCCCTGGTGGGCGCAAAACCGTTCACCCGCATGCAGGCGGCGCAGTTTGTGGCGCGGGCGATCGAACGGGTTCGCGCCGACGAGATCGACATTGACGGCCGCGAGGCTATTGCCGAGCCGCTGTTGGAACGATTGCTGGTAGAGTTCCGTCCGGAACTTATTCGCCTCGGCACCATCCGTGCGCGTCCTGACGACAAAACCGGTTCGCTTCGGTTCGGCGCCCGGGTCACCTCTGAGGTCGATGCATCCTCCGTCGGGGGCGGACAAACGATCCGGTTTCGTGAAAACCGAGGCGGGGAATATTTCGTCAACGGGGTCCAGAATCAAACCGATGTGCGCGCCTGGGCGGAGTTGAACGAATGGGCCGCCGTGATGGTCCAACCCAAATTCATCAGCAATCGCCATCTCCTGGGGCTGGGCGCGACCAATAATAGCGACAATTTTTACCTGCGCGAGTTCAGCCTGAAATTGAGTTATGCCAACATCGCGCTGGAGGCGGGGCGAGGGACGCAGTGGTGGGGGCCTGGCTACCACGGCTCCCTGCTGCTCACCGATCACGCGTTTCCGATGGATATGATCAAATTGGGCACGGAGCGGCCGTTTCAATTGCCTGGATTTCTGAGCGGCTTGGGCGATTGGAAGGTCAATGCCTTTCTGGCTCAGTTGGAACGCAATCGCGATTTTTCACGCGCCAGGATTTTTGGATTGCGCATCAGTTACCTGCCGGTCTCCTGGTTGGAGTTTGGCCTCACGCGCCTGACGCAGTTCGGCGGGCGCGGGCGGGATCAGTCTTTTCCAGAAACGATTGTCGATACGTATATCCACCCGGCGAACCAGGGATCTGATAAGGACGTGAACGAACAGGGTATGGCTGATTTCCGGCTCAGGCTCCCGTCGGTTCCGTACCTGATTCCCTTTCCTGCGGGGCTTCAGTTGTATGGGGAGATCGGAACGGAGGACAAGTGGTCGCAACTGCCGATCCCGAGCCGGGCCGCGTTTTTAGGCGGCATCTATATCCCACAGGTGTTTCAAGGCGATACCATGGACCTGCGCATCGAATACGCCGATACGGACTACGGACGGCGGCGGCATCCCGAACTGGGAGGTGTGTGGTACAACAACGGGACCTACACCAGCGGCATGCGCTACCGAGGATTTCCATTGGGTCATCATATGGGAACCGACGGGATAGACGTGTTTGTGCGCAGCACCCGATATCTGACCGACACCGTGCAGTTGGGCGCGAACTTCAATATTCAGGAGCGGGACCGAGGCCAGCCGATTCATGAAAAGAAGCGGGAAGCTGCCGTCGATCTGACCTGGTGGTATTCCAAAGACGTCCAGGTCATGGGTGGATACACCTTTCAGCGGCTGACGAACCCCGGCCAGGTGTCGGCCATTACGCCCTT
>WBZN01002355.1_pt1 | contig 10588 bp, 12 predicted proteins | sample 5204281 | NCBI WGS metagenome assembly WBZN01 (sample SAMN12344347, study PRJNA552823) | activated sludge metagenome | biome: Activated sludge suspended growth; feature: Nitrification reactor; material: Wastewater; isolation source: activated sludge from nitrification reactor of wastewater... | reverse complement strand
ATCGTATCCAGACTACGATTTCGGAGATTTTTCTAAGTTGCTCAAGATTTGGAAAAGTGCTATAAATCGCAATGTGGCTACGATATCGACAAACAAATTAAATAATCTCCTGAGCCAGTGGGCGCCGGGCTCTCCAATGGCATCCGCAGACCTCGCCAAACGAGGCATATCGGCGGATCTAGCGGTTCATTATGTCAAGGCGGGCTGGCTCGTTCGCCTTGCACATGGCGTTTACAGTCGGCCTGGCGAATCTCTTTCGCTGCATCCCTGTCTGAAGTTCCTCGAACGAAAGATCCAAGGGCTGCGCGTGGGCGGAAAGACAGCCCTCGATTGGTACGGCGTACGCCAGTATGTCTCCCAAAGACCAGTTACCCACCTCTATGGATGGAACACCGCGAAACTCCCCGAGTGGTTCACGAAGACATTTGCCGGCGACTATCACCGAAAGCGCCTCTTCAAGGAGGAGCCCAACAAACTTCTACATGCCGGTCCCTTCGAGAAGCAACCCGATGCACCGCTCGTTTCGGAGCCGGAGAGGGCGCTGCTCGAAGTGCTGAGCGATGTCGGAGTACGGCAGTCGCTGCAGGAGGCACGTGAACTCACGCAGAGCGCCCACACACTTCGCTCCGATGTGCTGCGGGAATTGCTGCGCATATGCACCAGCGTCAAGACCGTCCGGCTCTGTTTGCAACTCGGTAAGGAATTCGCGTTGCCGTGGGTAAAAAAACTGGACCCAGCTGAACTGCCTCTGGGTAGTGGTCGCCCGTGGGTATCCCGGTCGTCCGAAGGACTGCTTGTGATCAAGCGATGAATCGTATCTACCTCGAGACCGCCCGAGTGTTGACCCAGGTAGCCCCGGTTGTCCTCGTAGACGATCGATTGGCACTCAAGGGCGGTACCGCGATCAATCTTTTCATTCGGGACATGCCCCGATTGTCCGTTGACCTGGACCTCGTCTTTGCGGATCACACCATGGAGCGCGAAGACGCACTTGCCGGAATTAACGCCGCAATCGGCGAGGCTGCAAAACGCCTGCAAGCGCGGGGCCTTGAGGTTCACGTGCCGGCTGCTGGTGCCGACGGTGAGACTCGACTGCTGGTTCGCCGGGCAGGCACGCAGGTAAAGGTAGAGATAAACACGGTCATTCGCGGCACGGTGCATCCCGTGCGCCAAGCAGTCTTGACGAAATCGGCTCGAGAGACACTGCTGGCCGAGATCGAGATTCCCGTTCTTGCGCTTGAAGACGTTTATGGAAGCAAGCTCGTCGCTGCACTCGATCGGCAGCATCCCCGCGATCTTTTCGATGTAATGCAGCTATTCGCACACGAAGGGGTTACCGCGGCGATCCGGCGCGCGTTTGTCGTCTACCTCGCAAGCCACAACAGACCTGTCCATGAAGTTCTGTTTCCTGAATTGCGTGATATTCGCGCGGACTACGAACAGAATTTTGTGGGAATGACGACTGAGCCGGTCGAACTTGCCGCGCTCATCGAGGCACGCGACCGGTTGATCAAAGAGCTGCAAGCTGGCCTCGACGCCGATGAACGGCGTTTTTTGCTGTCTCTCGTGCGTGCCGAGCCTGATTGGAAGGCATTGGGTATCGCACACGTCAGCGATCTTCCGGCGATCCGCTGGAAACTGCAGAACCTAACCCGTCTGAAGCGAAATCGACCGGAGCAATTTCAGCTGCAGTACACTGCTCTCGCTGAAAGGTTGGATCGGTAGCTTACTGACGGAATGTGCTGCATGACATTGTGAAGCACGCCAATGCCCGATCAGGACTTGCTTGCCAAGCTGCAGGCCGAGAACGCCAGACTAGTCGCGCTGCTGGAATCGCGCCGGATTGAGTGGCGCAAGCCGCCCGCGTCGTTACCAGCAGCGTTGGAGCCATCGAGGCTGTCTACCGGCGAGAAAGTAGCGCTGTTTCGCCGTCTATTCCGTGGGCGAACCGATTTCTACCCAACCCGTTGGGAGAGCAGAACAACCGGAAAGTCCGGCTACGCACCCGCCTGCGCCAACGAGTGGCGACCCGGTGTCTGCGAAAAGCCGCGCATCAAATGTAGTGACTGCCCCAACCGCTCGTTCATTCCGCTCTCCGATGCGGTGATCTACGGGCATCTCGCCGGGGAGCACACCGTCGGAGTGTACCCCTTGCTGGAGGACGATAGCTGCTACTTTCTCGCTGTCGATTTCGACGAGGCGGAATGGCGGGACGATGCGCGAGCGTTCGTGCAGTCCTGTGAGGCTCTTGGTGTCCCGTCGGCTTTGGAGATTTCTCGGTCCGGGCAAGGCGCTCACGCCTGGGTGTTCTTCGCCGGCCGCGTTGCGGCTCGTGACGCAAGGCGCCTAGGCACGGCGATCATCAGCCATACGTGCGCTCGCACGCGGCAGCTTCAACTGAAATCCTACGACCGACTGTTTCCTAATCAGGACACGATGCCCAAAGGCGGGTTCGGAAACCTGATTGCCCTGCCCCTACAGAAAGGGCCACGCGACAAGGGCTTCAGTGTTTTCGTCGACGCTCACCTCTGTCCGTATCCGGATCAGTGGGCGTTCCTGGCGGCCATCCGGCCTATGGACGCTCACGACCTCGAGCCAACGATCTTGCAGGCCACTGGCGGCGCGCATCCGTTGGACGTCACCTTCATTGATGCGGAGGACCTTGCCACCCCATGGAATCGGCAGAGCCCATCGGCCAGCAAGCTACCTGGACAGATGCCAAACTCACTTCGCGTGACGCTCGCGAATCACATCTATTTCGAAAAGGCCCAGCTGCCCCAGCCATTGGCCAATCGACTCATCCGATTGGCTGCCTTTCAGAATCCTGAGTTTTTCAAAGCCCAGGCCATGCGGATGTCAGTCTGGGACAAACCGCGGGTTGTCGGTTGCGCAGAGAATTATCCGCAGCACATCGCATTACCCCGCGGCTGTCTCGATGCAGCACTGTCTCTGCTTCGTGATAACGACATCACATGCGATTTGCGAGACGAGCGTTTCGCGGGTCAATCGCTCGATGTCAGCTTCAACGGTACTCTGCGTAAGGACCAAGAAGGTGCGGTATCGGCAATGCTGCGTGACGACATCGGGGTCCTATGCGCTCCGACAGCCTTCGGCAAGACCGTAATCGCTGCCGCGATCATCGCCCGCCGGCGAGTGAACACCCTGGTGCTGGTGCATCGTACGGAGTTGTTGAAGCAGTGGTTGGAGCGACTTCAGGCCTTTCTAGGCGTGGGCAAGGACGTGATTGGCACGGTCGGTGGCGGGAAAGCGAGATCGACCGGCAAAGTGGATATTGCCGTCATGCAGTCGCTGTCTCGTCAGGGTGAGGTGAGCGCGCTCGTCGAGGATTACGGGCAAGTAATCGTCGATGAATGCCACCACGTCGGCGCCGTGTCCTTCGATGCCATCCTAAGGCGCACCAAAGCGAAGTATGTGCTCGGCCTGACCGCGACACCGATCCGACGGGATGGTCAACAGCCGATCATCTTCATGCAGTGTGGAGCGATCCGACACCGGGCGGCAATCCCTGTCGGGGCGCCTCGAAAGCTCGAAGTGGTGCCCCAGTGGCGCCTCTCGCACATCAAGTTGCCGCCAGAAGCTGGCATTCAAGACGTGTTTCGGCATCTTGCGACTGACTACGAACGGACGAAAGCGATCGCGGCGGAAGTCAAGGCAGCATTCGGCCAAGGTCGCAAAGTGCTGGTGCTGACTGAGCGGACAGAGCACCTCGACGCAATTAAGTGCGCACTGGACGGCGAGACTCCGACACCGCTGGTGATGCATGGAAGAATGTCGCGGAAGCAGCGCGGTGCCCTCGTCGCCGAGCTGGATGCGTTACCTGCAGACGCACCACGCATTCTGTTGGCCACCGGCAAACTTATTGGTGAAGGCTTTGACCATTCACCCTTGGACACGTTGGTGTTGGCGATGCCGATCTCGTGGAAGGGTACGTTGCAGCAATATGCGGGTCGCCTCCATCGGGACCACGCCGGCAAGTCCGACGTCCGAATCATCGATTTCGTCGACGCGGGTCATACTGCGCTGCTCCGGATGTGGGAGAGGCGGCAACGGGGGTATCGGGCGATGGGGTATCGCATCGGCTCCGCAGGCTCATCCGGGGAGCTGGACTACCGCCGAAATGACGTAGAAGTCTGCTGAAAATCGATCGGCAGGAATTGCCCGCATTGCCTTTGATATCGGCCGTTGCCGGAGAGGAGAGCACCGATGACGACCGAGGTACAGTATTCGGGTATCGTACCGACGCTTCCAGGAAGTTCGCACGAGAGAGGTGATCGCCAGTGACAGCTCCAGTGACAGCTACGGGGATTCCGGGGGGATCGTCGGGGACGGCAATGGAAATAGCGTCCATTCCTTGCTCAGCAATGAACGCACGATCGGTGCGGCGCAGGCGTTCTTCAGTGCCGCCGTGGCGAAACCCGATGTCGCGTGGCCGGCGACGGTCAATATCGATGGCAACCGTGCCACCCACCAAAGCTTGGTTAACCTGGGCGAGTTCGATGCCCGTTGGCGAGCCGTCAAGGTGCGGGAGAATCGATACATCAACAACCGCATCGAACTCGCGCACCGCATCCGTAAGGACCAGTTCGATCTACCTGATCGTGATGATGGACGGAAGCCATCGCTAAGAACGCACTGGGATTTCGCCCTGGGCTGCGCGCCCGACGACCGACGACCGACGACCGACGTCCGACGGACGCTGGTCCGCTAATGCACCAGAACTCAACAACGGCTTCCTGGATCATGGCGATGAGCCTGCCTTTCGCGGGCGCCCAGACGCTTGGGCGCGAAGATGCCTGCAATCCTAAACGCCCCGGAATAAGTCTAATTTGTACATTTTGTATCTTTTAGATATAGTTCACTTCCAGAAAGGAGTGTGGTTATGCGTACAGTCTCTGCGTCAGATGCGAAGCAAAACCTGGCTTCCGTGTTGGATACCGCCCAACGCGAGCCCGTCATGATTCGTCGACAGAATCGTGACACTGCTGTCGTGCTATCGCCCGTAGAGTACAACCGGCTGCGTGGCCTGAATGTCGCCGAACTGAAGGAGCTCTGTCGGCGTGTCTCGGAGCGAGCAGCTGCACGTGGCCTGACTGAGAAAAAGCTGGCCAAGTTGCTAGCCAGCGATGACTGAGCGAGTCGTTACCGACACCAATGTGTTGGTGAGCGGGGTGCTGGCGCAAAAGTCGGTACCTGGGCAAGCCATGCACAAAGCTATCCATACAGGGCAGCTGCTGATTTCCGATGCGACATTCGAGGAGTTGATCGAGGTACTCTCGCGCCCCAAATTTGATCCGTACATCACTTCAGGTGAACGACAGACCTTTTTCTCGTTGATCGATCGGATTGCAGAAAAAGTGGCGGTCGATACGGTAGTTCGAGCCTGCCGCGATCCGAAAGATGACAAGTTCCTGGAATTGGCTGTCAGTGGAAATGCTGGTTTGATCGTGAGTGGCGACCAGGATTTGTTGGCGCTCCATCCTTTCCAAGGCATAAGCATCGTCACGCCGGCGCGGTACGTGAATGAGTAGCCTGAAGGCATGGAATTCACGAGAGGTCAACAAACGATCAGATTGACTCGCTGCGTGAGCAGTTCCAGCTCGAAATTTCTGTTGGTACCGGTGATGGTATTTCAATTCGGCGGCGAAACCGGGCCTTGGGAATCTGAGACTTGGCGACCGATGTGGATGCCTCTCTCGCCAACTCACACCGTAATCCGTTGATTATCCAAATTGTACGCTGAGCAGTCGGTTGTTACCCACGCTTGGAATTGCCGTGCATGACCTGGGGTGCCGCCTCTTTGCGATCCAAATTTCCTTGGCTCGAATCAAGCAGTTGATCCGGAGCGGCGGATAGCGAAAGCGATTGCCAAAAAGCGCGAAGTTGGCTGACAACCTTGATAAGCGCCGGCGTCTCGAGTTTATTGCGTGAACCAAAGCCCTTCCATTGAGACTTCTTGAGCGCATCGTCGCCAAACTCATCGGACAACCCAACGGGCATGTCCAGGGGGATCAGTGTCTTTCTTCGATCAAAGGTGGCGAGAATCGCTCGCTAAAAAATGCGCGGATCCAGATCGGGTCCCTGCGTCAGTATCCACAGGTCGAAGTAGTCCTTCATGCGGCTGTTTTCCATGCCATGCTGGACGATGGCGTGAAACTTCTCCGCGATGACGGTGTACTTGGGGTATATGCGCAGATGCGGCGCCGGCAAGTCATTCAGAAGCGTGGGATAGGTCGTTTCCTCCGGTCCCGGCGTTACGGCGTCACCGAAGCCGATGTCGACCTGCACAGGGCAACGAGCGCCAGCAAGCCTGCCCATGAGATTGACCCGTACGCCGCCGTAGTTCGCTTCAAGCCAGATCTCGGCGGCGTTCACTGAGGATGCGTCGAAGACGATGCCATCTGGGACGACGATCTCGCACAGATCGCGGAATACGGATTCAATTCTTGGAATGTCATCGGTACCAAGTCCGAGAAGGTCAATATCGCGAGTGGGTCGATGCGGCTTCCGTTGCCATAGGTTGAACAGCAGGGCGCCTTTCAGCAGAAATTGTTCGCGGTACTTCGAGATGCTCAACCGATAGAGAAGCCGCTCCAGGGCGAAACCCGTGAGTATCTGCTGGAACTCGATGTTGTCGGCCCGCGCGCGGTTGAGCAGGCGGGCGCGGATGGACTCGGCATTGCCCTCTGCGCTTCGGGTCATGTGATGCTCTCCAGATAGGGCCGCATGACGTTCGCGACGCGACAGATCTTCGCGTAACGCCATAGTTCATCGCTCGTGGCCCGTTTACCGCGGCGACATTCGCGTAGCGCCTCCAGCGCGACGTCGAGACCAATCTTGTGCCGGAATTTGAAGCAGTCCGCCACCGTCTTGGCGACGCAGTACATCCGGATATCGATTCCATCGACGCGATGTGTCTCGACGCCTTTGGTCAGGGCAGGGCCCGAATAGCGCACGGCGCGCAGCGGCGGATACTCCATGCGCGGCGGCCGTGCCTTGTTCGGCAGGGCGATCCACAGTTCGTGCGGATTCTGGGTCGTGAGGGCATGGAAACGCAGAGCCGTGAGCAGGCAGAACACTCCTTGGGGACTGCGCGCTGCCACCTCGGCGAGCTGGTGATTCTCGGAGAGCGCGCGCCCGGGAACGGAGTAAACGCCGCGCGAAAGCCTCGTCAGCTGCCCGCTTTTGACCAAGCGAGACACGATGACCGCCGGAATGCCATGGTCGGCAAGATCGCGGGCGCGTATCACTCCCCGCTGTGTGGCGAGCTTAAGCGTGTGGGCGGTGTGGGTGGTCTTGGTCACCCAATCAGTATGTAAATAAAAGACGGTGAAAATCAATAAATACCGTCAATAAAGAACATCTCCATAGGAAATTGAGGGTCTTGCTAGGGCGGAAAATCGCAAACCAAAAAGTCCAAGTGCCAAATCCGGGGATTTCAGGGGAGGGAGGGGGAGTGCGGTCTCAATTGAATCAACAACTTATTTAGGCCGTTGACCCTTCCGCCGAGTGCGAATCCCTCTCTCAGCCAAAATTTACTAATAAAATCAATATAACACGAGAGTCGCGGCTGAAATTTCGCGCTACGCGGATCGCCTTCTTGACTCGGACGATCCCACATCGTCTCGCCCCGTCTCAGAAGGAAACGCAAAGTGAAGTCCTCATCGAACTTCACTCTGTTGGCAGAGCTTCAGGCCGACGTGGGCTTTGCCGCTTCGTCGATAAATGCCGCCACTTCCTTCGGGCGCGATGCCAGCGAGGCATGGCTTGCATCCAGCGTGATGACCTTGCGCGCGTACATGCGGCCGGACATCCGCCGCTGGTTTTCCGGCGCAATCATCCGGTCCTGACTGGAAATCTGGTACCAGCACGGGGGTGTCTCCAGGCGGGGTTAACAAAGGGGATTGTGGGAAATGGATATTCGGATCTGTAGACGGTAATATTCTCTGCCAGATTATAATACGAGACCGATATGGCCACGGTAACGGTAAAAATTCCGGCGGAACTGGAGCGCAGTGTGGCACAGGCAGCGCGCCGCGAGCGTGTGACGAAATCCGAATTGGTACGCCGGGCAATGCGGCAGTATGTGGAGAAGAAGGATAAAGGGATTCGGCGTCGATCGGCGTTGGATGCGGCTGGGGCACTGGTCGGCAGTGTCCGTGGAGCGCCTGCCGATCTTTCCACCAACGCGCAGCACCTGGAAGAGTACGGGAAGTGACAGCATCCCCGGTTGTCTTGCTGGATACCGGACCTTTGGTCGCCCTGCTGAGCCGTAATGATGGTGCTCATGAGTGGGCAAAGACCCAATTTGCCTCGTTGCCGGCGCCCTTCCTCAGCTGCGAAGCCGTGATTTCGGAGGCGTGCTTCTTGCTGCGCAAGTTTCGTGGCGCTGCAAGTAATGTCCTGGCGCTGCTGGAATCGGGCGCGATAGCCGTGGCGTTCGACTTGAACGATGAATTGCCCACGGTACGGAAGATTTTCAATCGCTACAGCGATGTTTCTGCATCGCTAGCGGATGCTTGCCTCGTACGTCTATCGGAACTTCACGATCGATGCCTATTGTTGACGCTGGATTCGGACTTCCACATCTATCGTCGACACGGGCGCAGGGCGATCCCTCTTCTACGACCCGAGTGAAGGCTCCGATTGATCCAGGCAGACGTCTTATGGTTGTTCAGTCCCCGGCCGATGGACTCGGCATTGCGCTCTGCGCTGTGGGTCATCTGATGCTCTCCAAATAGGGTCGCATGACGTTTGCGATGCGGAAAATCCTGGCATGACGCCACAGTTCGTCGCGCGTGGCCCGTTTGCTGCGGCGACACTCGCGCATGGGCATCCGGCGCGACATCGAGTCCGATCTTGTGCCGGAACTTGAAGCAGTCCGCCACCGTCTTGGCAATGCAATACAAGTGAAAAATGGGCTCAGGCATGTTCAGCAATGCAGAGCTGACGAAGCTCACATAGAGAGCGGCAGACTACGCCGGTGGCGAGGCGACCTCGGCGCGCGGGAAAGATAGACTGCCGGACGCACGGACGTGCTCGAGGATCGCCGTCTCGGAGATCTGTGTGACCGTAGCGGTGTCCGCAGACACATAGGGACAAAGAATGCTCAGAATCGCCTCGTAACCGTGCACGATCGCGTGTTCGTTGATACCAATGTCGAGAGACCAAACGGAGTTCAGCCAGTTATCGCACAAGATCCAGGTGCTTTCGACCAGGGATTTGATGAGGGCGCGATTGCCGTGCATCCGCACAACGTCGCGCCTGTCCAATTCTGCGAAGAATGATTCCATTACCGAGGTTCGTCGCCGGCGGTACTCGAGATAGCGCTGCATCAACAGCGGATCGGCTCTGATGAGGTCGGGTAACTCGCGGTAGAAGAAGCGATACCGATAGACGAGAAGAGTGTGTCGCGCAAACATCTCAGCCAAGCGATCCAGGGTTGGCGACAAGTGGTCCTTGTACCCGTCGATATCCATTTCGCGGATCATTCGCTGAAAGATCGCCTGGATGATCTGCTTTTTGCTTGGAAAGTGGTAATGGAGGTTGCCGCGACTGAGTCCGCAAGCCGCGGCCAAACGGTGCGTGGACACCTTTGTTGAGGTGAATTCGTTGAAGAGTCCGACCGCCTTGTCAAGAATCAAGTCCTGGGTGCGACGAGTGGCCATTTGCCTGGTTCCTGCTTGTTACGCCAAGGTTTTCACCAAAGCAGGGGGGTGTCAAATAGGGCATTTCTAGGGCGGCTTGCCTAATCGCGCTACCCAAGCGCACCGGGCTTTGGGAGACTGATGGGAGCATGGAAAGTACGCCGCTCATGAACCACAGTCCGTCGTGGGCCGCCGATGGCGTCCGCGAGCATTTGCGGCGGATGCCGGTGGAGAACATCGCCGAGCTCGCGCGCGGCACGACGCGTGCCGCTGATTTCATACCCCTGTGGTTCGGCGAGGGCGACCTGCCGACACCGCAATTTGCGGCCGATGCCGTGGCACGGGCGCTTGCTGCGGGCCAGGTGTTCTACACCCAGCAGAACGGGGTCCCGGAGCTGCGTACGGCGATCGGCGAATACTTGACGGGTCTCGGCTCCCGCACGATCCCGCCGGAACGCGTGACCGTGACCGCGGGCGGCATGGGAGCGATCCTGCTCGCGGTGTCGCTGGTGCTCGATCACGGTGACAACGTCGTGATCGTGGATCCGGTCTGGCCGAACATCGCGGGCGCGGTCCGCATGGTTGGCGGCACGCCGCGCTCCGTGCAGATGGATCTTACGCCGGCCGGCTGGCAGCTCGATCTCGCGAAGCTCGAAGCCTGCTTCGACCGGAGAACGAAGGCGGTGTTCTTCGCCTCGCCCGGCAATCCGACCGGCGCCATGATTCCGGTTGAAACGCAGCGGGCAATCCTCGACCTCTGCCGGCAACGCGGCATCTGGGTCATTGCGGACGAAGTCTACAGTCGCATGGTATTCGGTCAGCGCGCGGCTGCCTCGATGGCCGACCTCGCCGATCCCGAGGACCGTGTGCTCATCGTCAACAGTTTCTCGAAGTCCTGGGCGATGACCGGCTGGCGGCTCGGC
>WBZN01002354.1_pt1 | contig 10589 bp, 10 predicted proteins | sample 5204281 | NCBI WGS metagenome assembly WBZN01 (sample SAMN12344347, study PRJNA552823) | activated sludge metagenome | biome: Activated sludge suspended growth; feature: Nitrification reactor; material: Wastewater; isolation source: activated sludge from nitrification reactor of wastewater... | reverse complement strand
GTAGCCATGTTTACCCCCTTCCCTTCTTCAGTCGCGCGAGATGCGCGTCAAAACGGTCATCGGCCTTGCGGATCAGCTCGCGATAAAACCGCTTTTCGCTGATGCCTGATTTATCCCCAGCGATGAGTAGGACTTCCTTTCGCTTCGTATCAAAGGCGAATGCGACTCGCCTCCTGCAAGGAAGACATGACACTCTTTCACACTGTCTGCCAGCACGGCCTCACGCCTCGATCACAACGGCTCGCCGTACTCTTGGCACGCCGGCTTTTCGAGCCTGCCACAAGTCGTAGGCCGCCTGCTGGGCCACCCACACATCCGCACGGCCTCCGCGTTTCACGCCCAGCCATCCCTCTAAGCGGAGAGCCATTTCCGGAGAGATTGCCGCGCGGCCATTCAAGACACGCGATAAGGCGGCACGAGTCACTCCCAATTGGGCCGCGGCTTGCGTGACACTCAAGCCCAGCGCCGGTAAAATATCCTCTCGTAACGTTTTGCCTGGGTGCGACGGATTATGCAGTCGGCTCATATTGAATTCCTCCTAATGATAATCTTGGTAATCGAGGAGGACAGCATCTTCCCCCTCGAAACGAAAGATCAGTCGCCAATTCCCACTCACTGATACCGCATACCGGCCCGCAAGATTACCAACCAATGCATGCAATCCCCAGCCCGGCACATTCATATCTGCTACCGTTTTAGCCAGGTCAAGTCGAGCCAATTGCCGCCCGCGCCGAGCGGCATGGTGTGCCTGGAGCTTGCCTTGCTCTCAGTTTCACAAAAGGTTTGTAGCCCCTTGTGTCAGAACGACCTAATCATACCCTAAGCCTGCACAGCGTAGCGTTTCAGATGTCAACCCAACGTATGCTTGGCCAGCCTCTTATGTCCATCGGACTCGAGCGGTTGCCGACTGCCCGTCGCTCACGAAGGGATCACTCCGCGAGAAGAGCCAGCTTCGACAGGCTCTCAGCGCAATTCCGAAATCATCTACTCACACGTGTCAGGAGTCGCCATGCTGACGCCAGCTCGTCGAATGCTCGTCATCTGCCTCCAGTTTCTTCAGGACATCCTGCGCTGGCTCAGTGAACGAGCGCGTCCCGCGCACCGACGATGGATGCGGGCCGGGAAGCCCGCGCGGCCTCAGATATTCCGCGCACAACCTAAGCCGAAATGGGTGAAGCATGAAGTTATTCGATTGAAAGTGCTCATGCCGCAGGCCGGCTGCCGGACGATTGCGCATCACTTCAATCGGCGACGGCACGGCCGCCGACAGATGCCGGTCTGCAACACGTACGTCGCGGACAGGTGTCGGACGCATTAGTACCTGATCTACGAAGCGCGACGACATATGAAACATTGCGTGCCGCGGCCGATGCCGCGCAACCGAATCTGGGGCTGCGATCTCTTGACGAAGACGGATCAACAGGGGACTTCGTATCTCGCGTTGGCGATTGTGGATCATGCGAGCCGCGCCTGCCTGCGATTGCAAGGGCTCACGGACAAATCCTCGATGAAGCTGTTGCAGGCACTTGTCCAGGCGGTGATGCAGTATGGTCGCCCACGGTTCGTGCGGACGGACAACGAAGCGGTGTGCACGTCGGCCTGGTTCACATGGGGGGGTGCGGATGCTCGGCATCCGTCACCAACGGACGGAGCGGGGCTGCCCCTGGCCGAATGGACAGGTGGAACGGTTCATTGGTACGGTCAAACGAGCATTGGCAGGAGAGCCGATCGTGGACAGGGGCGCATGCACTGAGGCGTTGCGGGACATTCGCGCCTGGTACAATCACGAGCAGCCCCACGATTATTTGTGCGGGCGGACGCCCGCAGAAGGCTGGGTCGGGATCGATGTCTTGGCGGCACCCCCTCGGACAGGAGGCAACAGGGACGACCAAAACAACGCAGCGGGAGTCAGGCTGACGAGGGTGTCCGTTGGAAGAAACTCCGCAGAGAAGACGTATCCTAATGGAATGGACCCAGCCCGCTGACTTTGGCATCATGGCGATCATGCGAGTCCACTACTTCAAGGAGGCAATCATGAGCATTGCAACCTTAGGGATTGATCTAGCGAAAAATGTCTTTCATGTGCATGGGCGGGATGCCGCTGGGCGACCCGTGTTCCAGAAGCGGGTCTCGCGGGCCGCGTTGGTCACATTCATGGCCAATCTCACCCGCTGCCGCGCCAGGCTGGAGGTCTGTAGTGGGGCGAATCATTGGAGCCGCACGTTGCAGGCATTGGGGCATGATGTACGCCTGATCAGCCCCCAGTTCGTCAATCCCTACGTGAAGAGTCGACGTCCCCCCGTCTTGAGTAGCGCCGCGATTAGAGTCCAATCCCCAACCAGAAAGGAGATTGGACATGAAGCAGCGGTTTTCAGAGGCACAGATTATCGGGTTCTTGCGCGAGGCAGAGGTCGGGGTGGCGGTGAAGGACCTGTGTCGGCGACATGGATTCTCCGAAGCGAGCTACTATCTCTGGCGGAGCAAGTTCGGTGGGCTAGACGTGTCAGATGTCAAGCGGTTGAAGACGCTGGAACAGGAGAATGCTCGGCTGAAGCGATTACTGGCAGAGGCGGTGCTCGAGCAGGCGGTGACCCGAGAGGTGCTCAGAAAAAAGTGGTAGGCGCACCGGCTCGTCGCGAGGCGGTGCGCTGGATGTGTGGCCGGGGCCTGACGGAGCGCCATGCGTTGAGGGTGATAGGCATGAGTGCCAGCAGTGTGCGGTACCGCCCTGCGCCGGACCGGAATGCCGATCTCCGGAAACGCATTGTCGCCCTCGCGCATCGCCATCGGCGGTACGGAGCCGGCATGATTTACCTGAAGATGCGTCAACAAGGCCTCACGGTGAATCATAAGCGGATTGAACGTCTCTATACCGAAGCGCAGTTACAGGTGCGGCGCCGCACCCGCAAGAAGGTGCCGGTGGGTGAGCGGCAGCCGCTGGTGAGGCCTGAGGCCGCGAATGAAGTCTGGTCGATGGATTTCGTCTTTGACCGCAGTGCGGAAGGCCGGACCATCAAATGTTTGACAATTGTAGACGACGCCACGCATGAGTCGGTCGCCATTGTGCCGGAACGGGCGAGCAGCGGGAAGCATGTCACCCGGATCCTCGATCACTTGGCCGCGACTCGCGGGGTGCCGCAGGTGATTCGCACCGACAATGGCAAGGAATTTTGTGGTCGTGCCATGCTGACATGGGCCCACGCGCACACCGTGACGCTGCGCCTGATTGAACCGGGCAAGCCCAACCAGAATGCCTACATCGAGTCATTCAATGGGCGCCTGCGTGATGAGTGCCTGAACGAGCATTGGTTACTCACCCTCGCGCATGCCCAAGCCATCATTGAAGCGTGGCGGCGTGAGTATAACGAGGAACGACCGAAAAAAGGACTGGGCGGACTGACACCCGCCGCCTATGCGAGGCAATTGGCCAGAACATCGGGTACAGTCGCATCCGGACTCCAAACGTAGCTGCTACTCAAGACGGGGGGGGACGTCGCACCTTTTCGATCCGTCGCCCCAAGCCATCGTACCGGTACGTGGACGTCGTGACAGCCGTGGGATTGCCGGCGAGGAATTCCTGGATCTGCGTCAGCTGATTTTCAGTATCGTAGCTGTACTGCGTATAGTTCCCAGTGGCGAGCAGCGTCTTACGGGTCAGGTTGCCATTGTCGTCATACTGGTAGCCAAAGTTGCTATCCGCCGTCAGCTGATTGCCTGGGTTCACGACACTTCCGCCTGTGGCTCTATTTCCCACCGCGTCATAGGCAAAGTTCTGTGGATTCAGCAGCAGCGGATGGCTCGCACTGGTGAGGCGATCCAATTGGTCATAGCCAAACGTCTGCGCGCCTCGGCGGTCCGTCAGACTGGTCCGATTGCCCACCGGGTTGTAGACGTAGTCGGCCTTGTTGATTTGCGTACTGGTGGCCGTGAGTTGATGCAGGATGTTCGTCACCTGACTCGCCGGATCGTAAGTATAGGTGGTCTGGATCCCTTGGGATGGATTATGGCCATGCGGATGGAACAAGCTAATCCGCAATCAACTTCTTAAGTTGGGGAAAGATAATCATCTAGATACCATGTGCAGCCCGTCGCAGGAATGCTACGAGCGATCTCTTCATCTATTTCGGAAAGTTCGCCTATCGTGATTTCAGGAACATCCTCTGGTTTGTTGAGAAGGATTGAACGTAACTCCTCATTAAGGTTTCGTTCAATGGCTGCAGCGGCCTGTACGGGATCCGTGCCCTGAGCTACTCTTGTCGTAACAAATCCTAATCTTCTGCAAGTGCCATCAAGATTGGCCCAACAATTTCTACCCTCAACAAGGACCTTATAGACCTTCATCATTGTCACACCATACTGTTAATAGGCGGTACTACTCCTGTACTGCACACTTGTCGCACACTGGAATAATCATGTCATCGTCCGGTTCAGCCGTCGCAGATGCATCTAAAGGATCGATCAAGCCGCCTATGGTAGCGGCCATACCAGACCAAAAAGTATGCCCTGATCGACCAGGCGTTTGGTAGTGGGGGCGACCTCTGGCCCCTTCTCCAAGATCATGCCCAGTGTGTTTTATAATCGTACTGCCTTCGCTTGCTCCGTTTTCGATTTGATGTGCCTTTTGCCTACCTCCATCAACCAAGACATTTTCACCTTGTTTGCGCGCTTGCCTCATTTCTTCATCAGAGAAAAGTGCTTTTACTTTCTTCATACACTTATCCCCTAGCTTAACGATCCATCCAACAGGTGACAGGCCGCTGGGATCAATTAGATTCAAAGGACTACTTTTCACGTAAGAATAACCGTTCGGACCAGCTGCGATGCCGATCGGATCTTTCTGCAAGAATCTCCCCATCCCCGCATCGTAATACCGCGCCCGATAGTAATAGAGCCCTGACTCCTGATCGAACTCCCTCCCCGTATACGTATACGGCTGCTCCACCGTGCCGGGTGATTCCAACATATTGCCGTAGGCATCATAGGCGTACGCTTTGGCGACGCTGCCGTTGCTATCCGTCAGCTCCGTCACCGTGCCGGGTAGTACAGCGTGCCATCCGCCACCGGCGTGGTCGTGGGCGGCGTCGTCGAGGCAAAGGTCGCACGGGCGGGAAACAGCAGGCGGCTTTCGAGCACCTGGTTCGTGGCCTGGTCGCGCGTCACCAGATAGAGCGGAGCATTGCCACCGATGCCCCCCGTATCGATCAGGTCCACCGCAAGCGTGCCGGTGGCCGCGGCGGCCGTGACGTCGATCGGCGCGATCGGCTGTTCGAGGCCGGTCGAATCAATCGGCTGGCCGATCGCCGGCGCCGGCATCCCGGAGACGAAGACAAAGCCCACCGACACCTGGCCGTTCACCTTGATCCCATCATCCACCACCGGCCCCCGCAGGCCGTCCGGGGTGGAAGCCAGCACTGCGGTCTGCCCGCTGCCGAGGCCCGGCACCATCGGCGTCCGGCTCAACGGCTCGTCGATACCGGGGCCGTGGGTGTAGCGGGCCTGGAGCACGTTGCTGCCATTATATTCCAGCAGAATATCTTCGCCATCGTAGACGTACCGCTTCGTCTGGCCATTGGCCACCTTTTCGATCCGTCGCCCCAAGCCATCATACCGATAGCTACTGGTCGTGATGGCCGTGGGATTCCCTGCGGCGAACTCCTGCACCTGGATCAGGCGGTTCTCCGCATCATACGTGTACTGGGTATAGTTGCCTGTCGCCAGCAGCGTTTTTCTAATGAGGTTCCCATTGTCGTCGTACTGGTAGGTATGGTTCGTATCCGCCGTGAGCTGATTCCCTGCATTCACCACACTCCCACCGGTGGTGCGGTTCCCCACTGCGTCATAGGCAAAAGCTTGCGGATCAAGCAGGAGCGGATGGCTGGCGCTCGTCAGTCGATCCAGCTAGTCGTAGCCGAAACTCTGCGGCCCTCGGCGGTCGGTCAGACTGGTCCGGTTGCCGACTGGGTTGTAGACATAATCGGCCTTGTTGATCTGGCTGCTGGTCGCGGTGAGTTGATGCAGGATGTTGGTGACCTGTGAGGCGGAATCATAAGTGTACGTCGTCTGGATCCCGTTCGGGAGCGTGAGGCTTGCCCGTCGCGAGAGCGCATCGTAGACATAGGTCGCCACGGGTTGGGTCTGCGCCCGGCTCTGTACCTCGGCCAGCGTGAGCGTCCGCCCATAAAGCCGCACTTCATGAGCTCGCCCTTAAAATGGCCGCCCCCACCCGCCGTGTTCGGGTCTTGCCGTCGGCCCAGATACTGTTGGTTCACATTGAAGAGCGTTCCACTGAGGGTCGCCGGATCGAACACGGCGGTCAGGCTGATGGCCTGCCCATTCACCCAGATCTGGGCCGTGCCCGCCACGGTATCCACGGCTGCGGCCACATGTTGCCATTGATCGAAGGTGATCACACTCGCGGTCGAGCGGAACGTGGAGCCGGACACGGTGGGGCTGGTGGTCGTCCGGGCGGTCAACTGAATCCGGCCATCTTGGAGGAGCGCCACGGAGAACCCTTCGCTCACGAAGGGATCACGCCGGGCAAAGAGCCAGGCTTCGGCCCCGAGCGGGATCTCCGGCTTGATCCAGGCATCCAGGGTGGCGTTGGTACTGAGGCTATCGAGCACCGGGGAATCCGGGATACTCACATAGTCATCCACCCCGTCGAAGACAAAGGCCTGCTGGCGGACACCGGGCCCGAAGGTGGTGCCCAGTTGTACGGTGCCCGACTGGCCGCCCACCGGATCGGCTGCACTGCCATCCCCTGGCCAGGTGGCGAGCAGCTTGGGGAGACGAGTGGCCGGGGCTGTCGGCTGGGTCAAGGACTGCAGGCGATTCAACGCATCATAGCGGTAGCTGGCCACCTGGACCGGATCGGTCAGACTCAGCCGGTTCCCGGTGGGGTCATAGCTGTAGGCTAAGGTCACGGCGGGTTGATTCGGGGAGCCATCGGTCTTGACAGTGGTCAGCCGATTCGCCAGGTCGTAGGTCATGGTCAGCACGCTATCCGGATCGGCCACGGTGGTCACGTTGCCGTCGCGATCATAGAGGTAACTCGTCACCTGGCTCCCCGGCAGGGTCTTACTGAGCAATTGATTCACGGCATCGTAGGCGAAGCTGATGGTCTCGTTCTTGGGCGTGATTCTCGTGAGCAGGTTGTCGTTGCCGTCGTAGGTGTAGCGCTCAATCTTGCCGAGGGGATCGGTGGTGCTCAGCAGCCGGTTGCGGGTGTCGTAGGCGAAGGTGGTCACTTGATAACTAGCGTTAGTTAACACTCAATCAGGGACGTTAATTCCGTTTTTTTAAACGGTACGACTCATAGCAAATGATTTCATCGATATGTCCATTTTCATCAAGATAAATCTGAGGAATTGTGGCTATGAGTGCCGGAGCCGAGTAGAGCAACACTCTGCCCTTGCCAGAATTTACAATCTGTTGATCGATCTTCATTGGCTCACCCATCAGCTCCCGCACAATCTGTTCAGTATCTCCCAACTGCAGCTTCTTACACCCCTCAAGAGTTTTTTCGTATTTCACAGATTCACCGTTGCAGCTAGCGCTCATAAGCAGTCCTATCAGGAGCAAACGCAGACTCCAATTCCTTGGCCGATGTCCTTCACAACCGTTTTCCATACCCATCCTTCTACTTACAAGAATTCACTGGATCCAGCGGGCAGGCGATATGCTTCCGCTTAGCAAAGAAGGCACGGAGTTGATCTCCAAAGCTCTGGTTTGGATCCGCTGTCGCAAAAAATTGTGCACCGAGTGCATTCGAATAAAAATCCTGAGGATCAAAAGCGCTATCCCGCGCCTTAGGATTCAGCGCTTGCCCGATTTCAACACCAAGGCCGAACAGCTCACCCTGCTTTCCGACCACCAGAAAATGTCTCATATCAATCACACTATTGGGATCGGCTGGGTCACGAACATATCTTTTCTCTTCCTTCGGTCCTCCCGCTTCACTTTCTGGAGCATTGGATGCCCCGTACTCATACTGAAGATCTCGTAGACCTCGATTCCCTACGTGTTTAATGAAATCGTCGGCACTGATCGATATGTTGTGATACCCCTTTCTCGAACCACAAAAAAATCTCTCAAGAAAGAGGCCGGACGGATCTGTGAAGCCCACGGGACTGTTCAACACATACCCATACAGATTTACACTTCCTCCACCCAGTCTGAGCGGGTCCTGCTGCAAGAACCTTCCCGTTGCCGCATCATAGTACCGTGCCCGGTAGTAATAGAGCCCGGTCTCCTGATCCAACTCCCGACCGGTGTACGTATACGGCTGCTCCACCGTACCAGGCGATTCCAGCATATTGCCGTAGGCATCATAGGCATAGGCCTTGGCCACGCTGCCGTTGATATCCGTCAGCTCCGTCACCGTGCCGAGGCCATCCTGGTGGTAGTATAGCGTGCTCCCCGCCTTCGTGACGGCAATCGGTTCATCGATCCCCGGCCCATGCGTGTACCGAGTCTGGAGCACATTGGCGCCGTCGTACTCCAGCAATATGTCCTCGCCGTCGTACACGTACCGCTTCGTCTGGCCGTTGGCGACCTTCTCAATCCGACGGCCCAAGCCATCGTACCGGTACGTTGACGTCGTGGCAGCCGTGAGATTACCGGCAGCGAATTCCTGGACCTGCGTCAGACGGTTCTCCGCATCATACGTGTACTGAGAATAGTTCCCTGTGGCGAGCAGGGTCTTTTTGATGAGGTTTCCATTGTCATCGTACTGATAGGTGTAGTTCGCATCCGTCGTCAATTGATTGCCTGGGTTAACCACACTGCCGCCAATGGTTCGGTTCCCGACCGCATCGTACGCGAAGCTCTGCGGATCCAGGAGTAGCGGATGACTCGCACTCGTCAAGCGATCGAGAGCGTCGTAGCCGAACGTTTGTGTTCCTCGTCGATCCGTCAAACTCGTGCGATTCGCTACGCCGTTGTAAAGATACTCCGCCTTGTTAATTAGCGTGCTGGTGGCCGTCAGCTGGTGCAGGATGTTCGTCACCTGACTCGCCGGATCATAGCTATAGGTCGTCTGGATCCCGTTCGGCAGCGTCAGGCTCGTCCGGCGCGAGAGGACATCGTAGCCATAGCTCACCACCGGCTGTTCTTGGGTCCGGGGCGCTTGAAGCTCGGCGACCGTCCAGGCCCGATCCGCCATCGTGATCTCATCAAGCTGACCGGTGAACGGATTCGTACCGCAGCCGCCGGTGCCGATGCGGAGGCCGCCCGCCGGCAGGCTCGTCAAGACCGGCGGCCCGTTAATAAAGTTCCAAAAGCCTTCCATCTGGCCGTCGCGGTAGAGTCGGAGTTCGGTGCCATTGCGGACCAGGCCGAGCCGATGCCACTGTCCATCGTTGACCCGCTGCGTCGTCGCCACGCCACCGCTCACGAACGTCGTCCCCGCCCCCGCGTCCGGTCCGGTCACAGCAAAGCTAGCCGTGCCGTTCGGTTGTAGCTGGAGTTCCCAGGAGGCTGAGTTGGCCGGAGACGTGACGGTACAGGTCAGCCGGTCGCTCATGATGGTCTCGCGGCGCGTCGAAGAAGTCTTGATCCACAGATCCACCGTGGCCGTGAACCCGAACCGGCCCACCGTGCTGGTGAAGCCGATCGCATCGTCGACCCCGTCGAAGTGAAACGCCTGTCCGGCCATGCCCGCGGCGAAACTCACACCGTTCTGCAAGGTCCCGGGGTTGGTGCCTTGGGCATCGGCGGCCGAACCATCGCCCTTCCACCAGGCCACCAAGTTCGCCGACGGCGGCGGCAAGGTCACGCCATCGCCCAATCCGGTCAAGCGATTCAACGGATCATAGTGATAGCTGGTCGTCTTGATTCCGTCGGCCAGGGTGAGGCGATTACCGGTCGCATCATAGTCATAGCCGAGGGAGACCGTCAGTTGATTAGGCGAACCGGCGGTCGTGACGTTGAGCAGGCGGTTCGCCTGGTCATACGTCATGCTCAACACGCTATCGGGATCCGTCACGGTGGTCAAGTTACCGGCGAGATCATAAAGGTAGCTCGTCACCTGGCTGCCCGGCAGGGTCTTACTGAGCAATTGATTGACGGCATCGTAAGCGAAGCTAATGGTCTCGTTCTTGGGCGTGACTCTCGTGAGCAGGTTGTCGTTGCCGTCGTAGGTATAGCGCTCGATCTTGCCGAGGGGATCGGTGCTGCTGAGCAGCCGGTTCCGGCTGTCGTAGGCAAAGGTGGTCACCTGATTCTTGGCGTCGGTGACGGTCAGCAAATTGCCGTTGCCGTCGTAGGCATAGGCCGTGACACCCGTGTTGGGATCGGTGACCTGGGTGAGCCGGTTCTTCACGTCATAGCCGAACGTGGTGACGCGGTTGAGGGCATCGGTGCTGGTCGCGACATTGCCCGCCGCATCGTAGGTCAGGGTGGTCGTCCGAGTCAGCGGATCAGTCGTAGTGAGCAGCCGGCCCAGCGCATCATAGGTAAAGGTGGTGGTCTGATTGAGCGCATCCTTGGTGGTGAGCAGCAGGCCCTGCGGGTTGTAGGTGAAGGTCGTGACTTGATTGAGCGCGTCGGTGATCGTCAGCGGATTGCCCTTGGCATCATAGGCGATCTGC
>WBZN01001766.1_pt2 | contig 10593 bp, 13 predicted proteins | sample 5204281 | NCBI WGS metagenome assembly WBZN01 (sample SAMN12344347, study PRJNA552823) | activated sludge metagenome | biome: Activated sludge suspended growth; feature: Nitrification reactor; material: Wastewater; isolation source: activated sludge from nitrification reactor of wastewater... | reverse complement strand
ATTGCCAGCCTTGTACGCTTTCACATCGTTCTCTGCTTCATACTGGCCGTCTGCCGGCTTGATGGCGAGCTTGACGACAAGGTTGCCGCCGATAAGCTGGTCTGTATCTGCCAGCGTGGCCAGACCGATAGCGCGCATGATATCGCCCAACTGCTGCCGGCCGATTTCTTCAGCCTTTGGCGACCTGTTGCGGATGTTCAAGTTGCTGAACACCGTCCGGCCTGCATGGGTAGGACCGTTAACCTTGAGCTTGAGCTTGATGTACTGGCCTGTTCCGTCTTTCGTGGCATTGATATCAGCCGACTCGACCGTCACCTGATAATCACCAGCCGGCAGCGGCTCAAAAGAGCCGGTCTGGCCGACTGGAAGGTCTGCTGCATTGATTGGGGTATCGAGAAATGCCATGAGTTATTGCTCCTGTTCGATTGCAAAAGATGGCCGACCGGCCGTGGTTGTGATTGCGCCGGCCAGTGCGCCGGTTATTTCTGGGGCTGCTGCTTTCCATTCCTTCATATTCAGTTCTGGCTTCCAGCGGAACAGAGCCGACAGCGTGTCGTGACCGATACCGGATTCCAGCGCCAGCTCCTGCAAGGCTTCAGCGTCAACCTTGCGAGTCATGCGGCAGGTCACCTTTACCTTGTAGTCTGCCGCCTCTGTCGTCTGCTGACCTTCGATGGCCGGATTGATGCGCAGAGCTTCCGCCATCTGGTCCTCAATCTGCCGGCGGCGCTCTTGTGCGGCTGTTTCTTCTGCCTTGGCGTCAATCCACTGAGCGGCCAGAAAAGGCAGGTCATCTTTGATGAATGTCACGACTCACCCCCGATCTTGCGAATGATTGCGCCAAGATCCGGCATCTCCCATGCATCAAGACGGCCGGAGCGGTCCTTTGCCTGCCACAAGCCGTCCGACTGCGTCATCAGAGCGCGTACCGGCTGGCCGGACTCATCCTTTTCAACGCGCATGGCAAAGACAGCATCAAAATAGTATGGCAGAGCCTGTCCTACCTTGTTGCCCGGCATGGACGGCGCATACATCACCCGGCCCTGTTCATCTGTCGACTTCTCGCACTTGGCGGAGAAATAAACATGACGGCCCGGCAGGTCGCGAAAGGCACGGATGATGTCTGTCATCTGTTCTTGCATTGCCCTGTAGGCTTGGCGCGGGTCTTTGGTCAGCTTCTTTTCAGTGTTGAGCACCACCTCGGCAATCTCGCTGATGCTGTCGAGTGCAACGGACTGAAACGGATGCGCCTCGCTGGATTCTGACAGCCAGCGATAAGCCTCCTGCAATGACTCCATCGAGTTGATTTCGATAAAGGGAAGGTCAGCGCCAGCGATGGACAGAAGCCCGCCTTCTGCTGACAAGATGATCGGGTCCGGCATGGTAGCGATAAGCGATGTTTTGCCAGCGCCTGCATGACCGTACACCAGAAACTTAACGCCAGAGGCGTGCAAGCCGCCTGTGCGCTTCAGACTGATAGCCATATTGTATGTCCTGTTGTATCCCGGTCGGGTAATTCCGTTCGGGCGTGTTGCAAACATACCGGCCAGCCTGCTAGGCTGTCAACACTTCTGTTTAATTTCTTTTACAGGATTGTAGAAAATGATGACCATAGAGGAAATACGGGAGGCTCTGCGCTGGCGCAAGCTGACTGTTATTGCTGAAGAAACCGGACTCAGCTACCAGACAATCTGGCGCATTACTGCCGGCGAATCTGCAAGTTATACCACCGTCAAGAAGTTGTCCGACTACCTGTCGCGGAAGGCTGCATAACATGGCAAACATCGTAGACCTCATGGGTCAACCCTTTCAACCACCACAACAAAAACAGCCGGAACCACCTGAAACACAATTCAGGCAAGCCATCGTAGATGCCGGAATGACTCCGCCGGAATACATCGAGGCAGACGGACAGCTTCACCGTTACAGCACCAACGGCAAGAGCCACGACAAAGCCGGCTGGTACATCCTCTACGGCGGCAAGGTGCCTGCCGGCTGTTTTGGTGACTGGCGCATCGGCTCGAACGTACCATTCCGCGCTGACATCGGACGCGAACTGACCGCGAGCGAGAGCATCGAGCACAGCCGGCGCATGGCGGAGATGAAGGCAATCCGCGAGCGTGAACTTGCCGAGAAGCGAGCCGACGCAGCAGAGACAGCAGCCGAGATATGGGAATCCGCCAGCCAGGCGAGTGACGACCATCCGTACCTGGTGCGGAAACAGATCAGCGCCAATGGCCTGAAGGTGGCCGGCGATGGCCGGCTCATTGCGCCATTGCTGATAGCCGGCGAGATTGTCAGCCTGCAATACATTGCGGCCGATGGTCAAAAGCTGTTCTTGAAAGGCGGCAGGACAGCCGGGGCATCATGGCTTATCGGCGACCACGGCGGGGCCAGCACCTACTATCTGGCCGAAGGCGTGGCGACTGGTATTACCATTTTCGAGACAACCGGCGAGCCGGTAGCGATTGCCTACAGCGCCAGCAACATGACCGCAACGGCAAAGGCACTACGGGAATACGTCGGAAACCAGGCACGCATCGTCATCGTGTCCGACAACGACACCAGCGGCACCGGGCAGTCTGAAGGCAAAAAAGCCGCCGACGCCATTGGTGCGGAATTGGTAATACCACCGGAAACAGGGCATGACGCCAATGACTTCGCCATTGCTGGCGGCGACCTTTCCGGGCTACTCAATCCTGCACCTGTGGAATCAGGCTACCTCATCCCCGCTGATGACTTCAGCCGAGAGCCGGCACCTATCAAGTGGCTCATCAAGCACCACCTCCAGCGTGACGCGCTCATCATGGTTCACGGCCAAAGCGGCGGCGGAAAGACCTTTGTCGTGCTCGACATGGTCCTGTCTATCGCCTCCGGCAAGGCCGACTGGTGCGGTAACGTGGTAAGGCCCGGCCCTGTTGTCTATCTGGCTGGTGAAGGCCATCACGGCCTGCGTGGGCGCATCGCGGCATGGAAACAGCATAACAGCGTCAACAGCCTGAATATGTGGCTCAGTAAGGCCGGCGAGGACTTGAACACGCCAGCCGGCTACCTCCACGTCCAACAGGCCATAAAGGCGCTTCCATACCCGCCATCGGCCATCGTCGTGGATACCCTGCACCGATTCCTGGCCGGCGATGAAAACAGCGCGCAGGACGCCAAAACCATGCTCGACGCCTGCTCAGGACTCATGCGGGAGTTCGGTTCCTCCGTCGTGCTGGTGCATCACACAGGTGTATCTGATGAGGCGCAGCACCGGGCGCGTGGGTCATCGGCGTGGCGCGGCGCACTCGATATCGAAATCAGCGTAGTCCCAGGCAAGGACGGCGCACCGCTCGAAATCATCCAGCGCAAGAGCAAGGACGCCGAACTGGCCGAACCCGTCTACATGACCATCACCCCCGTTCCGCTGCCGTGGCAGGACGAGGACGGCGAACCCGTCACCTCCGCCGTCGTGGTACAGGCCGACACCCCAGAAGAAAAACAGGACGGCCCGAAAGTACCGGGAACCGCTAGGCAACTGTTCGAGTCGGCATGGTTTGCACTTGGCGAGATTGACCAAGGAAGGCCGTACCTGACCGCCTCGGCGTGGAATGAGTACACCAAAAGCCGTGACTTCCCGACAGACGGCGCTCGAAGAAAGGCGCTCCAACGAGCAAAAAACGACCTGACCTCATGCGGATACCTGGAAGAATACAAGGCCGGCTACATCGTCGCTGACTCAATGGCGGCAATGGTTCTGTGCCTTTTATGGCGGTTAAATGAGTTGTGACATCTGTGACATTGATGCGACATTGTCACAATGTCACAAGTGGGCAAAGGCTCTTGATTTGTGACATCACTTAGGGGTACGCTGCGTGCAGCGTCCCCCGTATGTCACAACAAGAAGCGGCGATTTTCGTCACTAAAAACGAGGGAACGAAATGCAATCTGTAACACTACCCTACCCGCCATCCGCTAACCGATACTGGCGCATCTTTCGCGGTCGGGCCGTACACTCCAAAGCAGCTACCGACTACAAGAAAGCCATCCGATCTATGGTGGAGTCAGAGCCAACCGATGAGCCGGTACAGTTGGCAGTTATCTTGCATCCAAAACAGAACAAAGACGGCTCCGAGTGCAAGACCATCATCGACCTGGATAACTGCCTGAAGGTGGCGCTCGATGCACTACAGGGCGTGGCGTATACCAATGACAGGCAGGTCAGAAAGATCACGGCCGAGTATGGCGACCCCTTGCCCGATGGCGGGCTTACCGTAACTGTATCCCCCATTACCATGGTAGTTGACACGGACAACCTGTAAGCTATCCTTACAACATGACTCCCTTCCATGGATGGCGACCTTTCACCACCAGGTGAACATCGGCCCTGATGGTTTTGCCCGTACCACCGGGCTTTTTTATTGTTTTCCCCATGGATTCAGCCGTGGTATCATGTGCCAAACCTATGCGGAGTCCGCACATGGAAAACCAGACCGAAAAAGAGTATAAACCGCGCGCGCGTAAAGTGCCTGGCGGGGAATCCATTGTTACTGCCGACGACTCCAAGCCACATGAGCCTATCGTCCTGCGAGAAATCAAAGAGGACATTCCCAAGGCTCCGAAGTGGGTACTTACTGAATCAGGTTGGGAGATGCAGTAATGGCAAAGTCACTTCTTCAATCGGCAATGGATGGCGATTTTGCTGAAGGCCCTGTAACTAGCGCAACCATTACGGCACCAGCTATTGCCGAGTCAAAGTCAAAGGCAAAGGGACTTAAAATAATGTCCTTTGATGAATTTGCGCGCGGAAAAAATACGCTCGAAGTAAACCTGGCTTATCGCGATTATCTGAATGAGTCTTATCGGTCTGGACAGGTTGAGGACGTTGGAAGCCTTGAGCATATCAAAAAAATAATGACTGAGAGCTTCGGCTCTTATGGTATCCCAGGGCTTGTTGAGGATTTAGGCAGGGATATTGCCGCTATCCGAGGCGGCAAGCGAGCAGTCAGAGAACGTCAATCAGGTCGTATTGCTGGCCTTGTAGGGCAGGTCGCACCGCGCACAAAACAGCAAACCGCATCACTTCTGTCATCGTCTCAGGCCGCGCCTGCTACTCTGCTGGGGTAATCATGGTAGACGCATATCTTAAACGCCTGGAATCGCTAAAGTCTGAATCTCTGCCGTACCAGAATACGTGGCGGGATTGTGCCCGTTACGTTGACCCGCTGCTTATGGCTGGATTGCAACAGGGGACAATCCTTGATGGTGCATCCAACCTGTCATCGTCCAATAGCGAGAAGTACCGCATCTACGACAACACGGCAGCCGATGCGCTGTGGGACTTGAGTAATGCCAAGGTGTCGGGACTGGTGCCGGCCAACATGCGCTGGTTCGACATGGACGTTCAGGGTGAGCCTGAGTTCCGCCATGCCTGGATGGATGATACTGCCGACCAGATGTGGCGCGAGATTCACGCCAGCAATTTCGACGCCATCAGCCCGTCCCTGTTCTATGCCTCTGACGTAGTGGGGCAGACGGCTTCCTTTATCGACTTTGACGAAGAGAAGCAGCAGCTTTACTTCGAGCATTGGCATCTTGGCGGCCTGTACTTCGCTGCATCCAGGTTCGGGGATACTATTGACACAGTGTACCGAGAATTCCAGGTGACGGCGGAGCAGCTTGTCAGCCGCTATCCTGACGGCGTCTCGGCTGATACCCGCAAGATTGCCCAAGAAATGCCGGGAAAGATGATTGACGTATGTCATGCAATCCAGCCTCGCAAGGGTGGGGTTTATGGCGGGCCGTCTGATAACAAGCCGATCCAGTCAATCATCATCGAGAAGGCTACTCGCCATGTTGTGCAGGACATGGGCTATGACGAAATGCCAGTCATCGTCCTGCGTGGGCACAAGATCATCCCGAACAGCCAATACAGCGTCGGGTCGGTTTATGACGCACTGGGCGACATCAAGACCCTGAATGACGTGGTACGCCAGCAGTTGCAGGCAGCGGAGATGCAGATCGGCGGCATGTGGTATGCCGTTCACGATGGGGTGATGAATCCAGCAACCGTCCAGATCGGCCCGCGCAAGGTAGTTATGCTGGCCGACAAGAACAACTTCGGCAGGCTTGATGCGCCTGGCAATCCTAATGTGGCATTCTCAGAAATCGAGACACTACGCGCCCAAGTGCGGCGCACCTTGAAGTCAGACAGATTGGCAGTACCACAGCAGCCCGGCATGACGGCAACTGAAGTGTCAGTCCGAATGGAGTTACTGCGCAACCAGATTGCTCCGATGTTCGGGCGGTTGCAAGCCGACTTTCTTACTCCGCTGATTACTCGTTGCTTTGGCCTGCTATCGCGTGCAGGGTTGCTGCCTCCTCCACCAGAGGAATTGCAGGACGCAACACTAATGATCCGCTACGTTTCTCCTCTGGCGCGTTCTCAGAGGGTGGGCGAAGTGCAAGCAATGGATAGGTTTGAGGCTGGTCTTGCTGCTCTGAGCCAGGTTAAGCCGGAATTGATGGACGTATACGATTGGGATGGCGCGCAACGAGAGAAATCGTGGAACCTCGGCGTTCCCCAGAAGTTTATTGTGTCGCCTGAGAACGTCAAAAAGATACGTCAGCAACGCCAGCAGGCCATGCAAGAGGCGAAAGCCCAACAAGAACAGGCCGCCATCGTTGAGAAGGCTGCCCCTGCGATGATGAAACAATGACGCCTAACGATCGTATCGACCTATACAAGCGGGTGTTCATCCATAACCCGGATGGCGCTCGCATTCTTGAGGACTTGTCATCCCTGTTCTATGACTGCGAGGTATTCGTGCCGGGGCAGGATGGGGTAACACAAACCGCCTTCAATGCAGGCCGGCGTAAGGTCGTCGGCTTTATCATCAGCGTCCTAGCTTCCCAACAGACCATGGAGTCTACCAATGACTGAGCCAGTCGAGACAACCCCGGCAGCAGCCGAGGCCGCGACGCAGCCAGAAACCCTGCTTGCAGGAACTGAAGCAACCACAACACCTACAACCTATGGCGACTGGCGCGACGAGGTGCCGGCCAAGTTCATCAAGGACGGCGAGGTCGATCACGCCAACCTGGTGAAGTCTTACCGCCATCTTGAGACAAAGATGCGAGCGAAAAATGCGCCACCGGAAGCCGCTGACAAGTATGAGTTCAAGGCTCCAGAAGGTGTTGAACTGACTGACGAGATGAAGGCCGACATTGAGCAGCACAAGGCGCGCGCGCTTGAGCTTGGTCTGAGTCAGAAGCAATTTGAGGAGTACACCGCTGACCTGTATGAATTGGCTGGCGAACTTAATGCGCAATACGCGCCGAGCCGTGAGAAAACCGAAGCCGCCCTGAAAGAAGCATGGAAGGGCGACTACGATAAAAACCTGGAGCTTGCAAAGAAAGCCTTCTCGCGTTATGGTAGCGAGGCGGAGATTGCAGAAGTTGGCAACAATCCAGCGGCACTTAGGCTGCTTGCCAAGATTGGTGCAGAACTCCGCGAGGATTCGAGGCCGGCGCATGGTCAGGCAGTGAATGAGAGTCTTGCACAGTTGAGGGCAGACCCTGATTACACTAACCCGCATTCGCCACGGTACCGTATCCTGCAAGACAAGGTACTCCAATTGACCCGGGAGCGCCTTGGTCAGAACTGAGTGAGGCCGCCGCAAACTTGGCGACAACCGAACGACGTTTGAGAATGGGCATTTTCTTAAACTTGTGAGGTAATACAAATGAGCTACTCTGTAGATCATGCATTTGTTACCAAGTTTGCGGAGGACTTCCACCTGCTTGCAAGCCAGACCGTTTCTCGTCTGGAAATGCTGGTGAACCGCCGCCCTGGTAATATCGTTGGTGAAGCCTTCACCATTGAAACCCTCGGCACCACCGAGGCCGACGTCAACCGCGCCCGTCACAGCGACCTGACCTATGCCAACATGGCACACGTCCGTCGCTATGCTGATATGCGCAACATCGACAAGGCTGAACTGGTCGATTCCATGGATAAGCTGAAGTTGCTGGCTGACCCCATGAACGCCTACAGCCGTCAGCTGATTGCTGCCGTGAACCGCCAGAAGGACAAGGCCATCATTGATGCTGCCCTGAACCCTGTGCGCACCGCGTCCGGCACAAGCGCCCTGCCTGCTTCGTCCATCATCGCTACGGCTGCAACCGGCCTGACGCTCGCCAAGATCATCCAGACCAAGGGCCTGCTTGACGCCTCTGAAATGGACGATAGCGATTTCTTCCGTCGCACCGGCCAGCATCAGAACCAGAACGACCCGTACGGACTGAGCAACACTCCATCCTACGTCCTCGTTGTTGGCAACCAGCAGATTCAGAACCTGCTGAATGACAGCACCGTGCGTGACGTGGACTACAACAGCGTGAAGGCGCTGGTGACCGGCTCCCTGAATACCTACATGGGCTTCAAGATCATCCGTGTTGCCGACAGTCTGCTGCCGAAGTCTGGCACTGACCGCTACGCTTTCGCGTTTGCTCCGCGCGCCATCAACTACGGCATTGGTCTGGATACCACGGCTTCCGTGGACTATCTGGCCCACAAGGACGCTTGGCAGATTCTGGCCAAGGCTTCCGTTGGTGCCGGTCGTGCTGAAGATGCTGGCGTTATCCGCATCGACTGCGTTGAATCGTAAGAGGAGGATTAAGACATGGCTACTGTATATGTGAATGACGGTCTGAACCCCTCCGCGCAGACTCCGGGCAACCGCCTTAAGTCTTACGACATGGGCGGGAAAATCCGCATGGCCACACTGAAGTACACCGCGCCTGCCACTGGCATGCCGCAGGTTGCTGACGTGCTGGTCTGGATTCCCAACCTGCCTAAGGGCGCGCGCATCATCCCGCACATGACCAAGCTGTACTGGTCTGCTGGTACTGCGTCGTCCACCCTGACGCTTGGCGACAGCGCAACCGCAAACCGCTACCTGACTGCAACCGCTATCACCTCGGCAGGCTCTGCCGTCGCTGAAACGGGCGCGGCCAATGGCGCTACCTACGTGACAGGCACGAACAGTGGCGACACTGTGCTGACCTCGACCGTGGCGGGTGCCGCAATCGCTGCAAGTCAGGTCATCACCCTGCGTGTTGCATACGTGCAGGACTGATGCAAGTGCTGTAGAATAAGGGGGAGCTTCGGCTCCCCTTTTTCTTAGGAGGCCCGTATGGCCAGCAAGATCACCATTTGCAACACGGCATTGATCGCGCTTGGCGATACGCCGATTGCCGCTTTCCCGCCGACCGAAACAACGACCCGCGCCAAGCAGTGCGCCAACATCTATGATGATGTGCGTGATTCTGTACTCCGCGCTCATCCATGGTCATGCGCAAAGAAGCGCGTGATTCTCTCGCCAGACGTTTCCGCTCCCGCCTTCGGCTATTCGTATCAGTTTACGCTGCCGGCAGACTGCCTGCGTGTGCTGTCGATAACTGAGGACGGCCAGCCCGAGGACTTCCGTATTGAGTCGGGCAAGCTGCTCTGCAATACCGCAGCCGTCTATCTGTCGTACATCTGGCAGAATGATGAGCCTGCAAGCTATGACGCGCTGCTTATCGCGGCTATGTCATGGGCTATTGGCTCGCGTCTGTGCTACGCCATTCCAAATAGCGCCAGCCTGATGCAGATGTTCGATGGCAAATATCAGCAGGCGCTACTTGATGCCAAGGCTATCAATGCTCAAGAGTACCCATTTCCTCAAATGCCTGAGGGGAGCTTCATCCTGTCGAGGGCTATCGGATGAAGATCAAGACAGTACAGACTTCGTTTGTTGGCGGTGAGATTGGCCCGGAACTGTACGGGCGCTTTGACTTTCCGTTCTACCCTAACAGTGTCAAGACAGCTATCAACTGCCATTCTGTTGTGCAAGGCGGGATTGTTGCTGCGCCTGGCACCAAGTACGTACTGAACACATTCATTCCGGACGGCAACAACCGACTTATTCCGTTTATCTACAACTCTAAAGAGTCTTACTTGTTGGAAGTGTCTGGTTTAGGTGTTCGTGTGTTCAAGGATGGCACGTATCTTTGGGGAAGCACTCTACCTAACGGGCTTTTTGGCGACTCATCCAAGATTGCATACACTCAACAGGACAACTTCCTGATTATGTGGCGAACGGATGGGCAGGGTATCTTCCGGTTCAATCGCGTGATTGATGACGGAGTGACGTTTGTATTCAGCATCACTCCGTTTGTGTTTCAGGTTCCGCCCATTGATGAAATTGGAGAAACCAGATTCAACACGACGTTTACCCTGACAGGAACTACACTGGCCAGTGGTGCGGCTGCTTTCTTGGATAATGATGTTGGTCGTCAGGTTAAGTTTTACGACGGATTGCTTCTGATTACAGGATTCACATCGGCAACATCAGTAACAGTATCAGTTCTTACTTACCCGTCTATTACATCTATAACTGCAAGTAGCACCGATTTTGTATTACTGGATTCTCCACAGGGAAAGGTTACACCTAGCGGAGACACAGTTGTAGGAGGAACAGTTACATTAACAACCGTAAGCAACACATGGAAGAATAATGCACAGATGACACATATTGGGATGTTTGTTGAGATCAATGACGGATT
>WBZN01001422.1_pt1 | contig 10601 bp, 9 predicted proteins | sample 5204281 | NCBI WGS metagenome assembly WBZN01 (sample SAMN12344347, study PRJNA552823) | activated sludge metagenome | biome: Activated sludge suspended growth; feature: Nitrification reactor; material: Wastewater; isolation source: activated sludge from nitrification reactor of wastewater treatment... | reverse complement strand
CGTCCGGATCGCCTACCTCGAGGACGAGATCGACTTCGGTGACGGCGCGCCCACCGCGCAATTCCGCGAAATGGCCGCCGAATATCGCACTGCCCTCGACGCCGAGCTGGCGCGCTGGAAGGCACTCACCGGGACCGACGTGCCGGCACTGAATCGTCAGTTGGCGGCACGGGGGTTGCCGGCGATTTCTATCCGGTAGCCGGAATCGCGCCGAGCGCTCCCCAGCCAAGTTTTCCATCGGCGCACCAGGCGCGAAATGCGCGGACTTGAAGCCAGGCGGCGGAGCCGCGTTCCCCCGGCGAGCCGACCCACGAGCCTCCGAAGCACTCGGCCCTGTCTCAAGATCCGGACATTGGCAGGGCCGGCATCGCTAGATCAGCGGGGGGATGCGGTCCCAATCCTCGTAGTAGGCACAACTTCCCCACGAGCCCGATTCGTTCTCCGCGCAGTGAATCCACTCGTGAAACGTTCGATCCCACGCGGTGCAGTCGTAGCAAACCTCATCCCTCTTCGGCATGCACTCATCGGTAAATCCGAAGAAATCGGGCTGGTGATTCTCGAGTCGCGAGTAGCCACCTGTTCCGCCGGCGTCGGAGCAGACGGCGAGGGCAAGTCCGGACCCCAGCGCTGCTCCGCAGGCTATCCACACCAATGCATGGACGCCGATGAGCTTCTTCATGTTCCCTCCATCGTTGGTCTCTCCTGTGCTCAATCCGGGATTGAAACAACAAGCACTTCTTGCTTTCCGGCTGAGTCTGGATCTCGAACTCGAGGTGCAGTCAACAGAGCTATGCGGCCCTTCGCGTCGGCATCTGCTTTTAGACGATCCGTGGAGCCAAGCGAACGAATCGGGATCGAAAACGTTCGAATGCCGCTGGATTCCAGCAGAACGAGAAGCGCCTGCGAGCCGAGGGAAGCCTGTCGAACAACTACCGCCGGGGTCTTGTTCACGAGCAGAACGTCGTCGACGATCGCGGTTGCCTTCAGCCAACTGCTCATCAGATTCTGAGGCTTGCTCTTGTCGCGAAGTGCGGCATCCATGGCAGGCCGCATGTTGACGTCGCCATGAACTCCGAGCTCGGCCAGGCTCCAGTGAGCCTCCTGCCTTCCCGAGGATGAGATCACGCGCACTTCGTCGTCGAATCCAGAGAACACCAGTCGGTCCCCGTTCGGAAGAACACGCAGTGACCCAGCGCCCAGGATCGAGAGATCGCCACGGCGCTTGATCTCCGCCATGCTGGTCGCTTTCTCAAGTCCCGGAGCAGACTCCAGATCGTTAGCAGAATCCAGACGTCCTTGCCAAAGGTAGGTACCGCCGCTGAGATCACCATATAGCGCGTAGCCCAGAACCAGGATCTCCTCTCCGTCAAAGTCGAAGTCACTCACGCTTGCAGGAACGTTCCTGATCTGGGCCTCGGTAGATGACCCCGAGGCAGGAAGTCGCGCCCAAAGGAACTGGGCGCCCGGACTGGAAGATGCGATCCAATCTCCCGAGACAGCGAGATTCTGTTGAGGATGGATCTTGCCCATCTGGTGTCGCCCGGGAAGCAACGAGCGCAGGATAGGCATTCCCTCGCGGAGCTCCACCTCGGCGACACCGTCTTCTGACCGCAGAAGAAACAAACGATCCGCCCCAGACCAGCGAAGATCGACGGCGCTCGAGCCCTTACTGTCATAGAGGAATCTCTGCTCCACCACGAGCGAGCGAACCTTCGCGCGGGACTCTGGCGCACGAGACGCGAGGAGAAGTGTCGCCACGAGGCTCATGCCGGCGGCCACGCTCAACGATACTGCTCTCCTGCAGGTCATCATGCTTCCGAAGATACGAGTGCCTACTTCAAATGGTCAAGGCGCTGCACAAGCCCTCGAAATCCTGACAAGAACCTGTGCCCGTGTCGTTGATCGAAGCCTCCCATTTCGATGCCGACACCGCGTACGTGGCGGTCGACGCGCACAAGCTCGACGACATGACGCCGTACATCTAGCGCACGCACGATCGCGGCCGTTCGTGGACGCGCATCACGACCGGCCTCACGGCGCCCTCGCACGTCTACGCCGCGCGGCGTGCTCGCGGTGCCCGGCTAGTACACGGTGAAGCTCACGGCCGGCGATCGCACGCTCACGGCGCCGCTCACACTGGTGAACGATCCGCGGTCGTCGGCAACGCCCGCCGCCATGGCGGAGGAATTCGCACTGGCGACGCAGACCATGGCGATGCTCGGCGAGGTGCACGCCACCGTGCGCCAGATCAACGACGTGCGCTCGCAGCTTCAGAACCTGCAGTCCAAGGCAGCCGGCACGACCGAGCTCGCGGCCCAGCTCGACGCCATCGATCGCCGCGCCGACGAGATCCTCAACGTGCTGTTCGAGCCCAAGGCCAAGGCGGGCGTCGACCTGCTCAACTACCCCATGCGCCTCAACGTCCGGATCGCCTACCTGGAGGACGAGATCGACTTCGGCGACGGCGCGCCCACTGCGCAATTCCGCGAAATGGCCGCCGAATATCGCACTGCCCTCGACGCCGAGCTGGCGCGCTGGAAGGCACTCACCGGGACCGACGTGCCGGCACTGAATCGTCAGTTGGCGGCGCACGGGTTGCCGGCGATCGCAGTTCGGTAGAGCGATGCCAATGGGCCCTGTGGCCGGGTACCGGCTCGCCCTCAGCCATGAGCCCGGCCCCAGGATTGGACGTAGACTCGACTGACTGCGATGCACCGAGTCATCCTGATCGCTCTCGCGGCGGTATGTACGTTCGCCGGTTCCCAGGCCCCGGCTGCAGACCGGTGGATTCGCGCTTCGCCGCCCGGCGCCCGCATGGGAGCGTTGGCCGAGGCGCCCGGCGCTCCCGGCGTGCTCTACGCGGCGCGCGCTGACGGCGCGCTGTTCCGCACTGCCGACGCAGGCGGACACTGGACCCGCGCGAAACCTCCACTGGCCGGCTCGGCGATCCTCGAAATCGTGGTCGCACCGGAAGACGCCGATTCGGTCTTCGTGAGCGCCGGGGGCTCGCTGTGGCACTCGGCCGACGCCGGAAACTCCTGGGCTCGGTTGGGAGACGATCAGGTCTCGGGCCTCACCGCCCTCGTCGGCGACTCGCGTCGGCCCGGCTCGCTCCTCGCAGGAACGGAGCTCGGACTCTTTCGGTCGAAAGACAGCGGCCAGCATTGGGAGCGGCTTCCTGGCGTCGATGGGGAGATCATCGCGGTGGGTCTCGATCCTACGGACTCGTCGCATCTGATTGCCGTGGAGAATGCGACCGGCCTCGTTCGCGTCTCCCTCAGCACCGACGATGGCTTAACCTGGCAGTCTGCCGGCAGGTTGCCCGGATCATCCGGCCTGCAGGCTCCCGCGACGCTCCTATTCGATCGCACCAGGTCGGGAGTCGTGTATTTGTTCAGTGGCTTCAAAGAACACCAATCGTCCACCGTCTGCCTGCGCTCGCAGGACAGCGGTCGCACGTGGGCGGGCCTCGCCGTCGGGTATCTCACGACCGATCTCGCAAGCAGCGAGGACGGTACCCTGTACGCCGCGACTCTCTTCGGCATCACCCGCAGCGACGACGCCGGTTCCACCTGGCGCCCCGCCTTCGACGGCGGGCTCGACCGCGGCGCCCCGCCCTGGGATGGAGTCGAACGCCTGATCGTTTCGCGGAACTCCGTAGGACGCCGAGTGATCGCGGCTGGCGACTCCGGCGTTTGGATATCGACCGACGGCGCATCGTGGCTCGAAGCCAGTCATGACCTCGAATCACTGCCGGTGGCTTCGATCCTGGCTGCACCTCGCGGGCATGGCACGCTCCTCGCGGCCACGAGCGACGGGATCTGGGATCCAGGCAGCTCGATCTTCCGCAGCGCGGACACGGGCACGACCTGGGCGCGCCTCCACACATTGCTCGAAGGCCTGCAACCCAATCGATTGTTGGCCTTCGACCCGCGCGCGCCGCGCACGGTCTACGGCATCAACGGCGACGGCCAGACCGACGACCTGCTCCAGAGCCGGAACGGCGGCAAGACCTGGCGCGTTCTCGTGCAGGGCCAAGGCGGAGACTCCCTGAGTGGAGAGGAAATGCCGGCCTTTGCGGTCGACCCGCAACGGTCGGGAACCGCAGTCCTGGGAGGAACGGTCTTCCAGCACTTCGGCTCGACCTATAGCTACCTCCTCCGGACGACCGATGCCGGGAACACCTGGACGAACCTCACGTCCGTCGCGAACATACAGGCGCTCGCCATCGACGAGCGCGACAGTGCGCACATGGTCGCCCTGGCGTGCGACCGCTTGGTCGACACCCGAGACGGCGGCCGGACGTGGCGCAGGCTGGGTGACTCGCTGCCCAACGAGATGTGCTGGGGCCCGGACGATCAGTTCCGCAGGCCAGTCCTCGTGCTCTCGCGGAGCACCCTCTACGTCGGTGTTCCGCAGTTCGGGGTGCTCGCGAGCTTGGATGGCGGAACGACCTTCCACATCCTCGGCGCTGCGGACGACGCGCGCGAACTGGTGTCGCTCGCCCTCGACCCGACCGCGGGCGGCGCACTCTACCTCGGTGCACTGAAGCGGGGCGTCTTTCGCTGGCTTCCCGGTGAGGAGATCTGGCGTCCGCTGAACACAGGGCTCCCACTGTCCGGCTTCAACGGGGACGTCGTCGTCGACCCCAAGGAGCCGGGGCTGATCTACGCCGCTTCGCAACGCGGCCTGTACCGGCTGCGCGTGCGCGACGGTCTGTGAACGGCTACGGTTCTACCCGCCCAGCCAAGGACGCCTCCTCGCTCGGCGAGATGTCGCGCCCGGAATCGCTCATCGCCCGCCGGTCAGGACGCCGCGCTCGGCGCCGCCGCCGGGCCGACGGACGGTCGAGGCCTTCTCGGTCCTCGAGGCGCCAATGCGAGCCGTCGGCGGCGCCAAGAGCAGCGCTCAGGCGCGACGTACCTGAGCAACGTCCTCCCCGGTGTCGTGACCGCTCCTCTGGATCAACGGAGCGATCGATCAACGGAGCGACCGGAACGTGGCGCGGAGCTCGCTCGTGAACAGCTCCGGCTGCTCCCACGCCGCGAAGTGCCCGCCGCGGTCGAGCTTGCCGTAGTGGACGAGCTTCGGATAGGCGCGCTCCGCCCAGCTCTGCGGCGCCGAATAGATCTCGTCGGGGAAGGAGCTCACGCCGGTCGGTATGGCCACGCCCTTCGGCGCGAAGAAGGCGAGCTTGCTCTCCCAGTAGAGCCGCGCCGACGACACCGCCGTGTTCGTCAGCCAGTAGAGCGTGACGTTGTCGAGGACGTCGTTCCGGGTCAGGCCCTCGGGCTTGCCGTCGAAGACCCGCGCGATGAGCTCGTAGCTCCGCGCGTCGTGGTCGAGCATCCAGGCTGCGAGACCAACGGGCGAATCGGCGAGCGCATACAGCGTTTGCGGGCGGTGCGACATCTCCTGCGCGTAGCCCAGTCCGTTCTTGTAGAAGAAATCGAGCTGATCCCACGCGCGCCGTTCGTCGGCCGAGAGGCTGGAGGGAGGCGCTTGGCCGAGCCCGAGAGCCTTCTCGATGTCGGCAGGCACGGTGGCTGCCATGTTGGTGTGGATGCCGACCAGCTCCGGAGCGCCCAACAGAGCCATCTGCTCGGTAACGGCATTCCCCCAGTCGCCTCCCTGGGCCACGAACCGCGTGTAGCCGAGGCGTTTCATCAGCACGATCCACGCGCGGGCGATGCGGATCGGGTCCCAGCCGGTCGCGGTCGGCTTGCCGGAGAAGCCGTGGCCCGGAAGCGACGGAATCACCAGATGGAACGCGTCAGCGGCGCCGCCGCCGTGCGCCGTGGGATTGGTGAGCGGATCGACGATCTTCAACTGCTCGATGATCGAACCGGGCCACCCATGCGTGACGACGAGCGGCAGCGCGTTCTGGTGCTTCGACTGGACGTGGACGAAGTGGATGTCGAGGCCGTCGATCTCGGTCATGAAGTGCGGCAGTGCCTGCAGCCTGGCCTCGCACTTGCGCCAGTCGTACTCGCTCGCCCAATAGCGCGCCAGCTTCTGCGTCGTCGCGAGCCGCACGCCTTGCGAATTGTCCGCGACCGTTTCTTGCTCGGGCCACCGAGTCGCCTCGATGCGCCGGCGCAGGTCGATGAGCTCCGAGGCAGGAAAGCTCACATGAAACGGACGAATGGCGGCGGCGCCGGCCTGTTGTGGAACCGCACTGCTCATGGCATTGCTCCTCTCTGAAAGAGTCAGAAGACCGAGTGGAACCGCGGCAGCGGCTGCCGCGGCAACGGTGCAAAAACGACGGCGATCGAGACCGGGAGGGCGAGTCGGCTCTCTCATGACGTGACGGTTCCTTTCGGCAGTGTGCGCGGCGACGTTTGGCGACCGGAGGGTCTGGCGCTGGATGCGCTAGACCTCATCCTCCGGCTGCGGCGAAGCCATCGACATCGAGGATCGCCTGAGCAAACGCGCTGGGGGCCTCCTGAGGCAGGTTGTGCCCCACGCCGCCCGCAACGGTCCGGTGTGCGTAACGGCCGACGAACTTCGCGGCGTAGGACGCGGGGTCCGGATGGGGAGCGCCGTTGGCATCGCCCTCCAGGGTGATGGTCGGCACGGCGATGACCGGGAGGGCGGCAAGCCGTGTCTCGAGCTCGTCGTAGCGGGGCTCACCCTCGGCCACGCTCAACCGCCAGCGATAGTTGTGGATCACCACCTCGACATGGTCCGGATTGTCGAACGCCGCCGCGGTGCGCTCGAAGACCGCGTCGTCGAAGTCCCACCGCGGCGAGGCGAGCTGCCAGATGAGCCGATTGAAGGCCTTCCGGTTCGCCGCGTAGCCGGCCCGGCCGCGCTCGGTCGCGAAGTAGTACTGGTACCACCACTGGAGTTCCGCCGCCGGCGGGAGCGGCTTCAGGTTGAGCTCGCGGCTGCCGATCAGGTACCCGCTCACCGAGACCATCGCGCGGCAGCGCTCCGGCCACAGAGCGGCGATGATGTTGGCGGTCCGCGCTCCCCAGTCGAAACCGCCCAGGATCGCCTTTTCGATCCCGAGGGCATCCATCAGCGCGACGATGTCGAGCGCGATCGCTGCTTGCTGCCCGTTGCGAACCGCGTCGCCGGAGAGGAAGCGCGTCGTGCCGTGGCCCCGCAGATAGGGGACGATGACCCGGTACCCCGCCGCGGCCAGCAACGGCGCCACGCCGGCGTAGCCATGGATGTCGTAGGGCCAGCCGTGCAGCAGAACGACCGGCCGGCCGGCCTTCGGCCCGGCCTGGGCGAAGCCGACGTCGAGCAGGCCGGCGTCGATCTGCTCGACGCGCGGGAAGGAGTCGGCGGTTGAGGGTGCTTTCACGTCCGCCTCCGCCGGTCGCCGTTGCGCGGCCCGCTCCGCCCCGGCGTCGGACGAGCCGAGCCGACCAGCGGCAAGCGCCAGGGCCGCGGTGCGCAGGAAGCTGCGGCGGTCATGACCCGTCTCCGGAGACATCTTCAATGCCCCGTCGCGCGGCCCACGCCCGGCGCCTTCACCGCCGCATCCACGATGACCGCAGCCACCGCCTCCGGCTTCGAGAGCATCGCCAGGTGGCCGGCCTTGACCTCGGTGGTCGTCGCCTGCATGCGCTTGGCGAAGAAGCGCTCCTCCTCGGGCGCGATGGCCTGGTCGAGCTTCGCGACGACGTACCACGACGGCTTCGTCTTCCAGGCCACGCCAGAGACCTTGGCGTTGAAGGCCGAGACGGCCACCGGACCCTGCGTGGCCGCCAGCCCGCGCGCCTCGTCCTCCGGAAAGTCGGACGCCAGGTGTTTGACCACGGCGTCCGCGCTCAGGCTCATGAAGCCCTCCTTGTCGACGATCGGCGACGCCAGCGCCGGTGGGTCTGGATAGGCCTTCCCGAGGTCGCCGACCGCCTCGCCCTGATCGGGGGCGAAGGCGGCGACGTAGACCAGGCCAGCCACTTTGGGATCCGTCCCGACCTCGGTGATGACGACACCCGCCCACGAATGACCGACCAGGATCACCGGGCCCGCGTGCAGCGCCAGAGCGCGCCGGGTCGCCGCGACGTCGTCGGCAAACGAAGTGAGCGGAATCTGCACCGCAGTGACACCGTAGCCCTTCGCCTGCAGGATCTTGATCACCTTCGACCAGCTCGAGCCGTCCGCGAAGGCGCCGTGCACGAGAAGGATCGCCGGTTTACCGGCGGACGAATGAGCCTGCTGCGCTTGGAGGGCAGCGGCGGCGAAGATGCAGCCAACGAGGACTCGCGAAAAGCTCATGGTTGGGCTCCTTTCCGTTTGTCGGGACTCATCGGGCGAACGCTGCAAAGGCAGAGTTACCGAACGCGTTTGCCGGATCTAGTGGACCTTGGTATCGCCTCGCGGCGCTGGATTCGAGCTCCGCTGCGTTTGAAACGCTCCGCCAGTCCATCGTTCGCAGGAGGCGAGGTCGGTGGTTGCCTTGTAACGAATCACCCCGGGCGGACGGCCTTGGATGGGTTACTCTGGGCTGGAATTCGCAGTGCCCTGGACTGTGGAGGGCGTGTCCGATGGCGAACGACGCAACGCCGATCTCCCTCGCCGGCTCCACACTCGGCGAAACACGTCACGTGTGCGCCTTCTTCGGCGACGATGAAGAGGAATACAGGGTGTTGTTGCCCTTCATCAGGGACGGTTTCGACAGCGGCGACAAGGCGATTCACGTCATCAACCCGGATCAACGCGACGATCACCTCGTGCGCCTCGCGGCAGCAGGGATCGATGCGGCGGCCGCCGAGAAACGCGGACAACTCGACGTGCGCCACAGCACGGACACCTACCTTCCGGACGGACGTTTCGCTCAGGAACGAATGCTGAGCACCTTCGAGCAACTCGCGGGCAGCGCCGCCCACGAAGGATTCGCTCGCAGTCGGATCGTGTGCCGCATGGATTGGGCAGCCGACCGGGCGTACGTCGACGACGTCATCGAATTCGAGGCGCGCGTGAACGACGTCTGGCGTCGTCACCACGATACGGTGATCTGTACGTACCATCTCCGGCACTTCACCGGCGACGCGGTGATCGACATCATGCGGACGCACCCGATGGTGATCCTCGGCGGTGTGCTGCAGCGCAACCCGTTCTTCGTCCCGCCGGAGCAGTTCGTCGCCGCCTTCCGCCAGCGGCGCGAGAAGCAGGTGTCGCGGGGCCGCCCGGCGGTGTGACGTGGAGGCGCCACCCGAACCGGCAGACGAAGTCGCCCGGCTGCGCGGCTGCCTGAACGATCTGATCAGCGTCATGGCGTTGCCGGCGCTCTGGCCGGGGCGCGAGCCTCGCGAGATCGTCGGTCCGCTCATCGATGCGCTGGTCGGAATGCTCCGCCTCGTGTTCGTGTTCGTGCGCTTGAACGACACCGAGGGCGGTCAGCCGATCGAGATCGTGCGCTTCGGCGAGTCGCGCGCGGGCTCGATCCAGGAGCGCGACATCGGCAGCGCGATCGACGCCAGCCTGGGCGGTGCCGCGTCGAGCCGTCCTTTCGCGGCATGGACGCCCGTCGCCGACGCCGAGCTGTCGACAGCGTTGGCTCACCTCGGAGTCCAAGGCGAGCTCGGCATCGTCGTCGCCGCGTCCCAGGGTGCAGACTTTCCGTCGCAGACCGAGCGCCTGCTGCTCGATGTCGCCGCCAATCAGGCAGCCATCGGGCTGCAGCACGCGCGCCTGCTCAGCCATCAAAAGCGCGTTGCCGAGGAGCTCGACGCGCGAGTCGCCCGGCGAACCGGTGAATTGGCGGCGGCGAACGAGCGCTTGGAGAACGAGGTCGCCGAGCGTCGACGCGTCGAAGCCGAGCTCCGGCGCGCGTACGACAGCTTCGCCGACGCACAGCGCCTGAGCAAGACCGGCAGCTTCATCACGGATTTGGTCGGAGACGACCCCAACTGGTCCGACGAGACCTACCGCATCTTCGAGTTCGGCCCGGGCTCCAAGATCACGGTGCAGCGCCTTCGCGAGGTCATCCACCCCGACGATCTACCGGCCTTGGAACCAGTGGTCGCGCGCGCCATGACGGGGGTCGAAGTCAATTTCGCCTTCCGGATCATGACCGGCCGAGGGGCCGTGAAGCATGTTCGGGGCGTCGCTCACCTGATCGAGCGGGCTGCCGGGCGGCCGATGTTCGTCGGTGCCTTGCAAGACGTGACCGAGAACAAGGTCGCCGAGGAAGCGTTGAACAGAGTCGGCGGAGAGCTCGCGCGCGTGTCGAGAGTGACGGCCCTGAGCGCCCTCACCGCGTCGATCGCTCACGAGGTCAACCAGCCACTGTCGGGCATCATCACCAATGCCGGTACGTGCCTGCGCATGCTGGATGCAGATCCGCCGAACGTCGTGGGCGCGCTCGAGACCGCGCGTCGAACCATTCGCGATGGCAATCGCGCCGCGGACGTGATCACCCGGCTGCGCGCGCTGTTCAGCAAGCGGGATTTCAGCCCGGAGCCGGTCGATCTGAGCGAGGCCGCGCGCGAAGTCGCGGCGCTGTCGTTGAGCGACCTGCGGCGGAACCGGATCGTCCTGGAGCCGGAGCTCGCCGATGATCTGCCGTCGGTCGCCGGCGATCGCATCCAGCTCCAGCAGGTGATCCTGAACCTGCTCCGCAACGCCATGGATGCCATGAT
>WBZN01002349.1_pt1 | contig 10604 bp, 8 predicted proteins | sample 5204281 | NCBI WGS metagenome assembly WBZN01 (sample SAMN12344347, study PRJNA552823) | activated sludge metagenome | biome: Activated sludge suspended growth; feature: Nitrification reactor; material: Wastewater; isolation source: activated sludge from nitrification reactor of wastewater treatment... | reverse complement strand
AAGACCCAACCGGTCGGATAATCCGTGCTCGGGCCGTTGCGCAGATTGACCCGGTCAGACTTCAGGCTGACAAAGCGAGGCACGGGCAAGCCGCTGCCCGAAGGTGCTGGCTGCTCCTGGGCTTGCGCGCGCTGATGAACACCGTCGGCGAGCACCGTTGCGGCAATGGCGCATACAAGTATGAACACGGTGTGCAGCGGTGTTCCCGTCCGCATCCGCCTCAATCGGCCAATACGATAGGAAAGATTGACATGGGTATCGGCCAATTTCGTCACGGTGGTTTTGTTTGATCCCTGCAAGACTTCAGCCGGTTTGGACTGGCGGCGGGGCATAACTTTGACGACAATTACTCCTTCGCCCTTCATCCAACCAATTTCAGTACTTTGTCATCGCCAAGGCCATCTGTTAGACACGGACGTCGACCGGCCCTGCCCGGCTCGCACGTCCGTCTTTACTGCAACGACAGTTCCCCTGGAAACACTCTATGCCCAGCACCCCCAAGAAACCGGTTGTCATCGTCACGCGCAAGCTCCCCGACGTAGTGGAGACGCGCATGTGCGAACTCTTCCAGACGGAACTCAACACCGACGACAAGCCGATGAGCCAACATGAGCTGGTGGAGGCTGCGAAGCGGGCGGATGTATTGGTGCCGACCGTGACCGATCGCATCGATCGCTCGATCCTCACGCAGGCCGGCCCCAATTTGCGGCTGATCGCCAACTTTGGCACGGGCGTCGACAATGTCGATCTCGACACTGCTCGCAACCGCTCGATTCTTGTCACCAACACGCCGGGCGTGTTGACCGAGGATACCGCCGACATGACGATGGCGTTGATCCTCGCCGTGCCGAGGCGCATCTATGAAGGCGCCGCTTACCTGAAACAGAGCGGCGAAGAGTGGACAGGCTGGTCGCCCACTTGGATGCTGGGTCACAGAATTTATGGCAAGCGGCTCGGTATCATTGGCATGGGCCGCATCGGCCAGGCCGTGGCGCGGCGCGCCAAGGCGTTCGGCCTTCAGATCCATTATCACAACCGCCGACGCGTTTCCGCCGATGTCGAGCAGGAGCTTGAGGCGACCTATTGGGAGAGCCTCGATCAGATGCTCACCCGCGTGGACATCGTATCGGTCAACTGCCCGCACACGCCCGCGACCTATCATTTGCTGTCGGCGCGCCGGCTCAAGCTGCTGAAGCCGTCGGCATATGTCGTCAATACCTCACGAGGCGAAGTGATCGACGAGAACGAGCTGGTGCGCTTGCTCGAACATGGCGCGGTGGCGGGTGCAGGGCTCGACGTGTTCGAGCACGAGCCGGTTGTCAATCCGCGCCTGCTTGCATCCAATCGGGTTGTGGCCTTGCCGCATATGAGTTCGGCAACGCTCGAAGGCCGCATCGACATGGGCGAGAAGGTCATCATCAACATCAAGGCGTTTGCCGACGGGCACGCCCCCCCTGACCGCGTACATGCAGCCATGTTCTAAAAGCCGTTCAGGTTCTAGTGGACACTTGCTGTCAGGCGGATGCCTCGGCGGTGCCTAGGGCAGCGGCCAATTGCACGATTGTGTCGGTGTAAAACGCGAATGTGGCGGCATACGCGATGGCGAGCAGGACCCATTGCGCGCCTGTCAGCGGCGGCAGACGCAGCGCCTTGGCTCCGCGGTCAGATCCTATCGCGGGTGCAATGAGCAGCAAGACGAAAAGCAGCAGGTAGCTCTTGATGGCCATCGCGATTGCCGCGCCCGCCAACAGCGCAACTGCGTTGAAGATGCGCGCCACGCCAAGCCCGAAGCGTGACAGAAGCGCTTGTGCGATGTGACCGCCGTCGAGCGGCATTATGGGCAGCAGATTGAAGCCGTTCAGCAACGCGCTCATGTAAGCAAGCTCCCTCATGAGCGGATCGTTGCCCTGCATCGCGAGGAATAAAAACGCTATCGTGGTCAACAGGCTGAAGCCTGGACCCATCAGCGCGACGAGGCCGCGTTCCGCCTCGCTGCGATAACGGTCGGCGCTCACTGCGACGCCGCCGAAAAACGGCACGAAATAGAGGCCCTTCACTGGAATGCCGGCCCATCGCATGGCCAGAACATGGCCCAGCTCGTGGATCAGGATGAGCACGATCAGCATCATCGCTGCCGAGAGCCCGAACATCGCAAAGAAGCTCGCGAAGGTCAGCGCGCCCGTCAGCAGCGCGTTCTTTACGGCATCTTGACCCGTATCGCTGGTCCGGCCGGCGCGCAGTTGCGCGTTCGTGCGCAAGCGGCGAACATTCTGCACGGCGGCCAACGGTACCATCAGGCGCGAGCTGAAGCGCGTGTGTGTCACCTCGTAGGTTGAGGTGATCATGGAGTTTCGATCGTCACCCGTGACCGCAAAAGCGCATACATAATCCTCGCCAGGGCAGCATTCCGGCGCCGATTCCGCTTTCAGGACCTCGATGGCCATGGCTTCGCCCGGGCGTTCATCGAGGACGCGGTAGGCCATGGGCAGGTCGAGTTCGCCGATCTTCAAGCGCCCGGTATAGACGCCGGGGCGAGCCGGATCGGCGGCCGTCGTGATCTCGATCGGGGGTGTGCCTTCAAGGCGCACCGAGTGTGCCGACGCCACCGCCCAGGTGACATCCTTCGGCGCGGCGACACCGATCGAGATCGTATAGCGGCACCTATCGCGTCCCATGAGGGCGTCGAAGGGCGCGCGCACGAGCTCGGCAAGCACGAACCAGATGTGTGACAGGAGCGCAAGCACGCGGTTCTCAGGCTTTCGATCTCTACAGTTGGCCCGGTGTCGCCGGGACGGCGCTCATAAAGTAGGTCTCACCCTAGAGCCGTTCCTGTTCTGGTGGAATAACGCAACGGCTCTAGGTCTTGTCTTGTCGTGCTTCCGATCGGACAAACCGGTTCCCACTTTCCGTAGAGCACTTTAGTTGCTTCCCGGGTTGAACGCGAGCAAGGGGCCGGATCGATAGGGGGTCGTGGTTAGTTGAGCCTTCGTGGCAGGAGGCGGTGGCGGTTCGCTGCCCGCAAAGACGGGGGCACCGAAATCCCAGGCTCACGATACGGAGCAGGCAGGGCTTGGGATTGGCGCGTGGCCGGACAGATCGCGGATGGACGGATTTTTGCCCGACAATGGGTTGTCTGGGTCCCAGGCCAGTTGAACGGTGTCAAAACGGCTCGCCTGCGCGTCATAGATCAAGAGTTTTCCTGCCAGACTCTCGCCGATGCCTGCGATCTCCTTGACCACCTCGGTCGCCTGAAGCGTGCCGATGACGCCGGCCACCGGCCCCAGCACGCCGACTTCAGAACAGTTGGCGACAAGGCCTGCGGGCGGAGCCTCAGGAAAGAGGCAGCGCAAAGTGGGGTAGGGCATGCCATCGGGCTTCGTCTCGTGTGGCTTGAAGACCGACAGATAGCCATCAAGCGGGCCGAGGGCGGCATAGACCAGAGTCTTGCGCGCCAGATAGCAGGCATCTGACACGAGATAACGGGTGGCGAAATTGTCCGATCCGTCAGCCACAATGTCATAGTGCGCGATGATATCGAGCGCGTTGCCGGCATCAAGGCGCGTACGATAAGTCTCCACCTTCACCAGCGGATTGAGCCGTGCGATGGCCTCGGCGGCACTGTCAACCTTTGGGCGTCCGGCGTCCGCCGTGCCATGCGCGACTTGGCGGTGGAGGTTGTCGATCGACACTCTATCGTCATCGATGACACCCAGCGTACCCACCCCTGCTGCTGCCAGATAAAGCAGCAACGGCGAGCCTAGACCGCCCGCCCCGATGACGAGCACGCGGGCGGCCTTGAGCTTCTGCTGGCCCTGGCCGCCCAGTTCGCGCAACACGAGGTGGCGCTTGTAGCGCTGGGATTCCTCGGGCGTCAGTGTCGTCATCAAGATTGCGTCGTCCTGCACTCAGCTCTTGGCGGGGTCCAAAAACAGCTCGCTCGAATAATAGCGCTCCGCGCACGACGGTGCGACGGTCACGATTGTCTTACCTTCCATGTCCGGACGCTCCGCCAGGGCGATGGCGGCGGCTAGATTGCCACCCGTCGAGATGCCGCCGGGAATGCCCTCAACCTTTGCCAGCATCCGAGACGTCTCGAAGGCGGCTTCGCTCGAGACCTGGATGATGTCATCAATCAGGTTGGTGTCGAGAATGCTCGGCACGAAGCCCGCGCCGATGCCTTGGATTTTATGCGGTCCGCGCTGGCCACCCGATAGAACGGCGCTCGTCGTTGGCTCCACGGCGATCATCTTCAGGCTTGGCTTGCGGGGCTTTAATGCGCGGGCCACGCCAGTCAGCGTGCCGCCGGTGCCGATGCCCACGACGATGGCGTCGACGTTGCCGCCGGTATCCTTCCAGATTTCTTCGGCCGTTGTTTTCTGGTGGACCAGCGGGTTGGCCGGGTTGTCGAACTGGGCGGGGATCACAGCGCCGGGAATGGTCTTGGCCAATTCTTCGGCGCGCGCGACGGCAGCGGGCATGCCGCCTGGGCCGGGCGTCAGTTCAAGTTCGGCGCCCAGGTGCGTGAGGAGCTTGCGCCGCTCGATCGACATCGTTTCTGGCATCACGAGAATAAGCCGGTAGCCGCGCGCGGCCGCCACGAAGGCGAGCCCGATGCCTGTGTTGCCCGAGGTCGGTTCGATGAGCACCGACTTGCCTGGCGTGATACGCCCTTGCGCTTCAAGCGTGTCGATCATCGCGACGCCGATACGGTCCTTCACCGACGAGAGCGGATTGAAGAACTCCAGCTTCATCAGAATGTCGCTCTTGAGGCCCTTGGCCCGCTTCACGTTGTTCAAGCGAACAAGCGGCGTATGTCCGATTGTTTCAGCGATGCTGTCGTAAACCCGGCCACGGCCCCACGATTGAGTTGCGGCGAGCGTCTTGATTTCGATGTTCGTCATCGGGTGATCCTAACTGCAATTCCAAGCCATTGCGCCACACTGTTGGCAGCACGGGCCGATTAGTGCTTGTTGCAAGGAATGCGCCCCGGCTCAAGGGGCGCTCAAGGGAAGCTCCGCCTCACCTCTAAGAACCTGATGGTCGGCGTTTCTTTTTGCGATCAGGCGCGCGCAAGGCAGGTTTCGTCGCCTCGGGCGCAGGCGCAATAGAATTCTTTTCAAGCGCCGCCGCGCCGCCCGTGGAGCCGAATCCGCCGCTGCCGCGTACGGTCTTAGACAGCTTACGGGCTTTGGTAAGCTTTACCCTCGTGACTGGGGCGATAACCATCTGCGCGATGCGCTCGCCACGCCGCACCACGAAAGCCCTCGGTCCATGGTTGATCAGAATGACCTGCACTTCGCCGCGGTAATCGGCGTCGATGGTGCCGGGGCTGTTGAGCACCGTAACGCCATGCTTGGCGGCAAGTCCGGAACGCGGGCGCACCTGCGCTTCGCTGCCCGTTGGAAGCTGGAAGGTCAAGCCGGTCGGGATCAATGCATAGCCGCCGCGCGCCTTGAGTGTCACGGGGGATCTCTCGGGCACGGCCGCCAGCAGATCCATACCGGCCGCGTGAGCGCTCTGATAGGCAGGCAGCGGCAGACCTTCGGCATGGGCCAGACGCGAAACCTTCACAACGGTTTTCTTCATTCTGCGGCCGTCCTTGCCGTCAAATAGTGGCTGAGATCGGCTGCCGCCCGCGCCATCAGGCGCTCCGCAACCTTGTCCTTGCTCATGTCGGGCCAGCTTTCGATGCCCGCGGCGCTGAGCAGATGCACGGTGTTGCGGTCTCCGCCCATGATGCCGGTTCCGGGCGACACATCGTTGGCAACAATCCAGTCCGCGCCCTTGCGCTTCAGCTTGCGCCGTGCGTGCGCGACAAGGGTCTGGGTCTCGGCGGCAAAACCGATGACGAGCGCGGGCCGGCGGCTCTTCAAGTGTGCGATGGTTTTCAGGATGTCGGGGTTTTCAGTCAGCGCGAGTTTGGGCACGCCGGCCTCGCCACGACCCTTTTTGATTTTTTCCGACTTGGGCTTGGCGACGCGCCAGTCGGCCACCGCGGCAGCGAAAACGGCGATGTCGGCGGGCAGAGCCGCTTGCGCCGCCTCCAACATCTCGGCCGCCGTGACGACGCGCACCACGTCGACGCCGGCAGGATCGGGCAGCGACACCGGGCCCGATACGAGCGTTACGCGCGCGCCAAGGCGGGCTGCGGCGACGGCGATGGCATAACCCTGCTTGCCGGAGGAACGGTTGGCAATGTAGCGCACCGGATCAATGGGTTCGTGTGTCGGACCTGCAGTGATGAGCACATGCCGCCCCGTTAGGACGTCTTGGCGCTGCGAGGCCATCGAGACATCGTGTGGTGGTCGAGGTGCGGCGGCGTTGGCTGTTTGGTCTCCACCAATCAGCCGTTCCACCGCCATCAGGATCTCAGGCACTTCCACAAGGCGGCCAACACCGGCCTCGCCGCGCTCGGCCATTTCACCTATCGCTGGTCCCAGGATATGAACGCCATCGGCCTTGAGCTGCGCGACGTTCCTCTGCGTCGCCTTGTTCATCCACATGTGCGGGTTCATCGCCGGCACCACGAGAATGGGCTTGTCGGTGGCAAGCAGGACGCTGGTGGCCAGATCGTTGGCGTGTCCGCCCGCCATGCGCGCCAGCAGATCGGCAGTTGCCGGTGCGACGACGATCAGGTCACAATCGCGCGCCAGCCGGACGTGGCCGATCTCGCGTTCGTCGTCGAGGTCAAACAGGTTTGTAAAGACCCGTTCGTTGGTGAGCGCGCCGACGGAAAGCGGCGTAACGAAGTGGTGAGCAGCGGCGGTCATGACGACCCGCACCTGAACCTCACGCTCGCGCAGGCGGCGAATGAGGTCCAGACACTTGTAGGCGGCAATGCCTCCGCCCATGATCAGAACAACGCGCTTTGCCACGAATGTCTTCACCCGTTGTGGGACCAACATGACACCAGCCTGCTAGTCATAGGCCGACGATACCGGCCCCTTGTCTACTGGTTGCATGTTTAGCACATTTGGGATGGATAACGGTTAAAGACCAGTGCTTTGGCGCGTTTCCATGTGACGAATTGATGAAAGGTCCAGATACACTTGGCGCGTTGATGCCGCAGGCCGCAAAGGCGCGATTATTCACTATAGTCCCGGTTCGAAACCACAAAATACAGAGCGGAGGATCTCCCATGCGAAACGCTGTCTTCACCATCGCCCTTGCATTGGGGATGTTGCCGTTGGCAGGTGCCGGCGCGCGCGCGGCCGACGCGAACGGCGTAACGATATCCCATCCCTGGGCACGCGCCACGCCGGGAGGTTCCACCATCTCGGCCGCCTTCCTGGAGATCAAATCGGAAGCCGGGGACAAGCTGGTTTCGGCCTCCTCGCCTGTCGCGGGCCGCGTTGAGGTTCACACACACATCATGGAAGGCGATGTCATGAAGATGCGGCGCGTCGATGCGCTCGACATCGAGCCAGGCAAGGTGCGCGTCTTGAAGCCGATGGGCGATCACATCATGCTCATGGATCTCAAGGAGCCGCTGAAGGAAGGTGGAACCGTGAAAATGACCCTCACCTTCGAGAAGGCTGGCGCGGTCGATGTCGAGGCACCCGTTCAAGCGCCCGGTTCCATGGGTCACGAGATGGGCGGCAAGCCCGCTGACGGGGCCGCTTCAGGTCATGACGCTCACAAGCACCAATGACCTGTTCTGACCAAAAACAGAGCACGGTCTCTGCGGGTGCGGCAGGCAAAAAATTTATCTGGCGCGGTGACTTGACGCACGTAAACACTTGAGGCATGGTGCCCGCGCTTTCGGTGCCTGGGCCGGTGCCGAGACGGCAAAACAAAAAGAATTAGGTCCAAGTCTAGGGACGTTACGATAGGGGCGGTGCCTACCGGCGCCGCCTCTCTGTATTTCTAGGTATGCCGCGCGCCGCCAGCGTACCCGGGTCCAACACTTTTTGACCCCGCAAACATCCAAGCACGCCACGCGCCTTGATCGAAACGCGATCCTTGGCCACAAGTCCCTGCGGAGCAGGGCTTGAGGGCGGAGAATGAGCGCGGACGAAGTTGCCGGAGCAAGTCGGCCGACTCGGCGGCTGACGCTTTTTTCTCTCTCTGCCTGGGCGCTCGTCTCATTCGCGTTGCCGCTGGCAGCCCTCACCCTCAATGCGGTGAAAGTGGCGGGCTTCCCCCTAGGCTTCTGGTTCACCGCCCAAGGCGCGTTGGTGGCGCTGGTCGTCATCGCATGGCTGTTCACTTGGCGAGCCGGTGGGGAGCGGGGCAGGGAGGGCGTGCTCGGCCCGCTCGTGTTCTCGGGTGAAGCCATCGCCAGCGCAGGGTTCATTGGCTATGCGGGGCTGATTGCGGCCCTCGGATTCGATGCCCTTTCCTATCCTCTTGGGGTGGCATCCGGCCTTGCTTTGATGGCTATTCTGATCGCGCCCCGATTTGTGCTCTATCCTGTTTCGACGCTCGCGGGATATTTCACGGCGCGGTTCGGCGGGTTTTGGCCGCGCCGCATTTGTCTGGCTGTGCTAGGCATTGCCACCACGCTGTTGCTTGCCGCTGACGTGCGCGGCGCGGGGCTCGCCATACAAGCGCTGAGCGGGCTCGACCGCGCCGCCTCGTTCGCGCTGGTCGCCGTAGCGCTCAGCATGTGCTGGCTCGGGCTGGCACTGGCAGGAGGACGGCGGCCTTTCGGCATTGTCTTTGCCATTCTAATCGGCGTGTTCAGCCTGATCCTCGTCGTGCTTACGCTGGTTCAAGGCCGCCTTCCGCTGCCCTACTGGTCCTACGGCATCGCCTTGCAGGACGTTGCTAATCTCGAAATTTCGCTCATCGGCCAGAAGCTTGCCGATGTCAGCGCGCTAAAGCCCATGGCCTCGCCCTTCCTGCAGATCTCCAATTTGAACTTTGCGGGCGTCGTCCTGGCCATGGCGCTTGGCATTGCCGGGTTGCCGCAACTGCTGGGCCGCCATATCTCACGCGCCGCCGTGGCTCCGGGTGAGGCCCCGCGGCGGGTGAGCATGACACTGACCCTGGTGGCGGTGTTCTTGTGCGGATTGGCGCCATTTGCCGTCTTCGCGCGCGTCGGGCTGGCGGAGTTCGTGCAATCCGGGATCAAGGTCGCGGAGGCGCCCGCCGCGATCACCCAAAGCGCGGCCAACGGCTGGGTTTCTGTCTGCGGGGTGGCATCATCCTCTCCAGCCGACCTTGCGGCGGCCTGTGCCAAAGTCGGTGGCCATAAGGGCATGCTGCGACTCCAGGATTTGCGCTTCGATAACGACGCCTACGTGTTCGCGGCTTCCCTCATCGCCGGTGTTCCCGATATGCTTTGGTTAGCGCTGGTGTCAGCAGCCTTGGTCGCCGCGCTCGTTGCAGGCAACGCCCTTTTGGCGGGCTTTCTGGCGGCGGACGCCGAAGCGCGGCGATCCGGCCCGCCCGCGCGGCGCAAGCTCGATCTGCGCTCGGTCGCCCTCGGCATCCTTCTCCTGCTGGGTTCGGTGACGCTTGCCGCCCTTTCACCAGCCGATCTGGTGGCACTGGCGAGCGAGGGGTTGGCGCTGATCGCCGCTTCAATTTTCCCTCCCGTCGTGATGGGGCTCTTCTGGCGGCGCTTCGGCGCGCGCGGCGCGGTGGCCGCGCTGCTGACCGGGTTCGCCGTCGCAGGCGCCTATATCTTCGGCGTACGCCTCGCCCCGCTATGGATGTTCGACCTGACGGGAGCCCTCTCCAATGCGCCGCCCTCCGCGGTGCGAAAGCTCGTCGACCTGCGGGCGGCACTTGAGGGAGCGTCTGATTCGGGTGCGCGGATGCAGGCGCAGATGGCGCTCTACGAGCAAGCTGTAAACGTCGCGAACTGGTGGGGATTGAGGCCGGCGGCATCGGTGCTGTTTGCAGTTCCGAGCGCCTTTTGCGCCGGCATTCTCGTGACGCTGTTGACCGTGCCGCGCGCGCCGCAAGCCTGATCAAACGCGAACCCGCGGACGGCTTAGCGCGGGCATATGGGAGACCCCGGCCTTAAGGAATTTCACTTAAGGGCTCCGCCATAGGCTGTTCAGGCTGGTACCTAACGGCCAATTTTTATACTACGCCTGTACTTGATCGATACCCCAGAATTTCAGAAGAAGTTGCGGCCGCCCGCCGCATGCTTTGCAATTTATAGTGTGCCAATCTTGGAGTTTTGAATCTGTTTGCCCGAGTTCGCAAAGAAATACAGAAAGTGTAATGCGAGAAATAGTATATGTCGCAAGTGGGTTTGACGAATATTAAGGTCATTCTTGTGCATTAACCAAGAATTTAGATTGGAAGTTCTCACCGAGCTCTTGCCCGTGTAGGGCCCAACAGTTTGTCAGTTGTGACTGCAATGGGTGGAACGTCCATCACGCCGGTGGCGTCTGGGGAGTTCCAGGGTAGGGAGTAACATATGCTGTATTCGCGTCTTTCCGGCAGGAGCCGGGTGATGGCTGTCGCGCGTGGTGCGTTGGTGGCGATCATAGCTGCAATTGCATTCTTTGCCGGCTCGGCGCTGCCGGGTTCTCAAGCCAATGCAAAAGATCTGGCTTTCTGGGAGAAGTCCGAAACGCCAAAGGCCAAAAAGTCCTATTATCGGAAAGCGTCCTACAAGAAGTCCTCCTACAAATCGTCCCGTA
>WBZN01002347.1_pt1 | contig 10614 bp, 2 predicted proteins | sample 5204281 | NCBI WGS metagenome assembly WBZN01 (sample SAMN12344347, study PRJNA552823) | activated sludge metagenome | biome: Activated sludge suspended growth; feature: Nitrification reactor; material: Wastewater; isolation source: activated sludge from nitrification reactor of wastewater treatment... | reverse complement strand
GCTTCGTCGAAGAACTGATCCGAGGTCGGTTCGTGGGGAAACGCCGGGTGGCGCGCCGCATAGTCCTGCACGTCCGACGGTTCGTTGCCTGTCAGTGACGGCTTCAGATAGATCAATGTGCCGGCCGTGGCATTGGCGTCGACTTTGTCATACCGGATGGTGCCGATCGCGTGATGGCGATTGCTGGTCGCGGCGTCGCCTGCTCGCTTGATCTGGTCGAGATTCAGTTCGATGTCAATACCGAGATCGATCCGGATCTTGCGAATGGCGTTGCCGAGATCCTCAAAGGTGAGATGGGGATCGCACCCTGCGTCCACCACGAGGATGCAGTGGCAGCGACGCAGGACCATTTCATACAAGCCCAGATTTTCGAAATGCCCGCCGTCCGAGAGATACACGTAGGGATGGCAGGAATCAGTGAGGCCGAAGGCTTCGGCCAGCAGGGGACGGATCGAGAGCGACGGCGAGGCCCGTCGGTAGGTGTCGGCTCCAGCGGTCCCCGGATTGCCGAGCCACCAGCCCAGGCGAATATTGAACAGGGCCAGCAGGAACGTCACTGCGGATGATGAGTGATAGCCCATGTTGGGACTGGCGGCGGCACCAGAAATCGCCAGAGCGGTTCCCAGCGAGAGGCCCTGATCGAGATACCGGTTCGCGCCATATTCTTCGGAGCGGCGATACCCCAGATTCCAGCTGCCGCTGTGGAGGGCGCTGATGGTGAAAGATTGGGCCTTGCGTTGTTGCCAGGCCAGGTTGTCTCCCTTCACCAGGTTGAGGGCGATATTGATCAGGTGAAGCGGGCGCGGGGCCTGATGGTGCAGTCGGTTCAGAAAAAGTGCCGTAAACCATGTGATAGCCTGTCGGCCCGCGGCGGTATCCGGCTGTTGCAAGGCCGCCATCTTGCTGCGGCAGACCGGCCCGACTCGCAAGTCGTCGGCGATCGGGGTAAGCGTCTTGCGGGCGGCCGCATCGGAGACTTCTTGCGTCAGCCTTTCGAGCAGGGCTTGCAACTGGGCCGGTGACGACGAGGGGAGCGCATGAAACGCGTCGAGTTGAGCGCGCGTGGCGGGCGAAAATTCTTTGTCGAACATCCAGCGGGCCAGACGCACATTGTCGAATCGCACATCACCCATCGCCGGGTTGTCCAGATTGTCGAAGCCGGTGAAGGGGTTGAAGCTCCGTTCCCGTTCCGTCCGTTGGCGAGAGGCCCCGAGGTAGGCACGAATGAGCCGGTTGCGGTACATCGCATGCAGGGAGAACCGGTTGATGTTGATCAGCCCGGACATCAGCAGTCCCAGGAGGGCCACTGTCACCGTGAACCGGAACAGCATCCACAAGGGCGTGTTGTGAAGCACCTGATCGTGGCCCCAGGGATCCAGCGAGATCCCGATTCCGGTCTGCATGGGACCGAGAAGATGGTTGAGGTGCATCGCGTAGTGGTGGGCGAAGAGGTCCAATTGCCAACTGGTGCCTAGTGCCAGGGCGATGAGGATGCACAGCATGAACAGGGGCGAGGCCGCTTTCACGGCCACGTCGGTCACCATGGTCACGGTGGAGCGCTCTTCCGCCTGTTGTGCGGTGGTTCGAGAACCGAACCCGAGCGCCAGGGTAAGGATTCCTGAGAGTCCACCCAGGGAGGCGGTGAGTTTCGGGGCCTCGGCGATGAGTCCGGGGCCGAAAATGACGATTGCGCAGAGCCCCGACCACATCACCATCACGATTAATACCCATGATCCGGTGCGTCCCCACCATTCGCGATCCTGCTCCTCAGTAAATCGGCTCGCCAGTCCAATGAAGACGGTGGCTGTGAGTAAAAACACCGTCAGAACAGTTGGCACCGCAAAGGTGGCATACCATTCGGCAAACTGCGCAACGCTCTGTTGATCGGGGGTCTTATTCAGCACGGTCCGGAGAAACCATCCGCCCAGCGCGCCGGTGGCTGCTACCGCGAGGGTTTCCCAGATCAGCCACCGGGACAGGGCTTTGAATCGTTTGAGTGTGACTGCGGAAAACAGCCAGCTGCCAGAATGGAGCAAGGCGCCGCCGAGGATGGCGTGGCGGAGGGTGAATTGTTCGATCGTGCCGCCGCCATTGCGAAACCAGGCCCAGGCGGTGGTGAGGCACAACACGGCTCCGATCAAGGGCCCCAGGCACGCGAGGAGAAACCACCCTTGAGATTCGAGCCGCTGCGCCCAGGTATCACGGCGATATTCACGCAGCGTGGGACGGCAGAGGTGCAGGTAGATCAATGCCATGACCGCGAGACCGAGCCCGACGATCAGGAGTGAGGGGACGGCGCCGGGGGAGAGGGGCGTCTTCGTGTCGTTGAGTTGGGTGAGGGCGATGATCCATCGGGGGCCGAGCAGGGGCATCATGAGCAGGGGCAATAGGACCATCCAGTTCAAATGCAGATTGCGCAGATAGATGCCGAGGAGGGTCCAGGAATCGGCGGAGAAGAAACCCAGATGCGGACTCAGGTAATTGCTGTAGTTTCGTAGCCACTGGACCGGAGGAGGGGATTCGGTGGTGCCCGTTTTCGAGGCGACTCGCAGATCTTCGATGACGCCATCGAGGCCTTGTGGATGGCGGTGGATCCAGGCCGTGAGCCAGCTGCCGATGTAGCCGCCGCCGGATACGGTCGAGAGGAAATCGAATTTATTCAAGAGCTGCAGCCGGGCGAGAGATTGCAGGACGCCGAGTCCGAACGTGGCACTGCGTATTCCTCCGCCCGAGAAACAGAGCCCGGCGCGTTTGGGGTTGCAGGCGTGAATGTGCCGGAACAGTGCGGCGGTGCGGACCGGATCGGGCTCTCCTACCGGGTGGTCTTTCGGCAGGGGCCCGTGGAGCAGTTCAGTTTCCTCCTCCAGAATGTTCGCGAGTGTGAGTGGGGCGTTGTTCTTCGGAGCTGGGTTGCTCATCACGTCTCCAGATGGAATCATGGATCAGGTGGCAGGGTTATGCCGGGAATCAGACGCACCGGCCTCGGTGATGGTACGGTCGAAAAAGGCAAACCACGTGCCTCCACCCAGCAACCGAGGGTCGCACGGAGTGGAAACTGCGTAGAGGCTGGGATGGCAGCGTGCCAGAGTGAGATGCGAGCGAATGCCTCTGTCGACATGGGCCGGCGATTATCGGAATAGATACAGCTCGTATCTCAATCGATACGGTGCATCAGGCGAGTATCAAGTCTCGCCCCCTGTCGCGAGACGGTCAGTGTTTCCGGTCCCGTTGCATCAACTTGTCGGTATAGGCCAGGAAGATTGCGGAACCCAGGAACGTCATGTGAATGAAAATCTTCCACTTGATGTGTTCAGGATTTTCGTTGGTCACGTCCACAAAGGCCTTGAGGAGATGAATGCTGGAAATACCGACCAACGAGGCCGCCAGCTTAATTTTGATGGTGCCTGGGTCCACATGGGTCAGCCACTCCGGCCGGTCGGGGTGGGTTTCAAGATCGAGTTTGCTCACGAATGTGGCATAGCCGCCGATGATGACCATGGTCAACAGGTTCGCCACCATGGTGACGTCGATCAGTGACAGCACACCCAGCATGAACAGGGTTTCGCTCTCCTCGCGGAAATGGACGATCATGTGCCAGAGTTCCGTCAGGAACTTGGCGGCATAGAGCAATTCGGCAACGATGAGTCCGCCATAGAGCGGGGCTTGAATCCATCGGCTACCGAAGATCAGGATTTCGAAGAGCTGCTCGACGCGATGGGCGGCTGTAGATGGTGCGGACGTGGTATGGGATGGAGACGGATGACTCACGCGTGTACGTACCCTCCTTGTTGAGGGCGTATCCTAGTGGGCGCGTCGTCGTCTGTCAATCGCGAGATGGGGCGAGGATCGGACCATGATCCTTCTGGGTATGGGAATCAGCAGATGCGATTGCCCGGGCCGATGGGCCGGTCCAGGCTAAGGGGTTTCGGGAGTGGTGGTCTTGGTGCGATCAGTCTCGGCCTGCGGGAGCCATCGCGCGATGATCTTCCGCAGGTCGGCGGGGAGGATCGGCTTGCTGATAAAGTCGTCCATGCCGGCTTTCAGGCAGGCCTCACGATCGCCTTCCATCGCATTGGCCGTCATGGCAATGATAGGGAGCCGATAGCCAGATGTTTCCTGGGAGCGGATCAGACGGGTGGTTTCGAGTCCGTCGAGCTCCGGCATCTGGCAGTCCATGAACACCAAGGGGTACTGATGTCGACAGACGGCGGCCAGCGCCTCCATACCGTTTCCGGCTAAATCCACGCGGCATCCCAACTTCTCCAGCATCTTCACGGCGACTTTTTGATTGACCGGGTTATCGTCCACGACCAGCAGGCGCTGTGCTGTCTGGGCTACTGTCTCTGTGATGGTGTGTCGCGTAATCAACGGAGTGGTCTGCCCGTCGGCGTCTTCCCGGCTGAGGATCAAGCGGATGCAATCGAGCAAGTGACGTTCGCGAATCGGTTTGGTCAGGTACGCGGCGGCGCCGGCCTCCTTGGCGGCCAGGCTGTCGCCCCGTTGGCCTAATGCTGTGAGCATGATCAGGTGAGTCTTGCGGAGTCCGGGATCCGATTTGATCAAGCGGCAGAGCTCGAGCCCGTTCATCTCCGGCATGTACATATCGATGAGGGCGAGGTCGAACGGTGTGCCTTCCTCAGCCGACTTCCGTAACAGGGCAACTGCCGAGGGGCCGTCGACGGCGCTTTCGTGGTGCATGTTCCAGGCGGACATATGGTATTGGAGCAGGCTTCGATTGGTCGCATTATCGTCCACTAGGAGGACCCGCAGGCCGCGGAGGTCCTTGACCGGCGGCAATGGCGGGACTGCCGAGGGGGCGTCTGCTTGTGTGCCGAACCGCACCGTAAACCAGAGGCGGGTTCCCTGCCCGGCAATCGACTGCAGGCCGATCTTGCCTCCCATCAGTTCCACCAGTCGCTGACAAATCGTGAGGCCGAGACCCGTTCCTCCGTACTTGCGAGCCGTTGAACTGTCGGCTTGGGTGAAGGCTTGAAACATTTTGGCCTGGGCCTCCGGGGTCAGGCCGATTCCGGTATCGATCACCTCGAAGCGGAGCGCCACCGATCCTGGCTCCTCGTCCGTTTGCAGGACTTGAATCAGAACTTCCCCCTGTTCGGTAAACTTGATCGCGTTGCCGACCAGGTTGGTGAGAATTTGACGGATCCGACCTGGGTCGCCGACCACCGTGCGTGGGGTTTGCGCATCAATGAGGCCCACCAGTTCCAATTGCCTCCCCTGCGCGGTGGGAGCCAAGATGTCCAATGTGTCTTCAATGGTCAGCCGCAGATCGAAGGGAATGTGTTCAATGGTGAATTTCCCGGCCTCGATTTTGGAAAAATCCAGAATGTCATTGATGATACGCAGCAGGGATTCGCTGGAATGCCTGAGCGTATATAAGTAGTCCTGCTGCTCCGGGGTCAGATTGGTGTCGAGCAGCAGGGTGGTCATGCCGAGAACCCCGTTCATCGGGGTGCGGATTTCGTGGCTCATCGTGGCCAGGAAATCCGTCTTGGCCTGGCCGGCCCGGACGGCCTGGTCACGCGCTTCCGATAATTCCCAGTTTTTCCACTCAAGGTCCTGTGCGGCTTTAGCCAGGGCGTCTTCCGTCCGCTTCCGGAGGGAGATGTCGACAATGGAGGCGAGGGCAAGTTGTCCCTTGGGCGTGTCGATCGGATTGAGGCCGAGCTCGACGGGGAACTCGGTGCCGTCCTTGTGGAGGCCGTACAACTCCCGTCCAGCCCCCATGGCGCGTGAGGCGGGGGCGGAGAAGTAGTTTGTGCGGTGGCCCGGATGGTTGGGGCGAAAGCGTTCGGGAATCAGCATTTCGACCGTCCGGCCGAGCATTTCTTCCCGGCTGTAGCCGAACATCGTCTCGACTTGTTTGTTGACCAGCGTAATGGTGCCCTGGGGGTCAATCATCAGCATGCCGTTCGGCGCGGATTCCACCACCTGTCGAAACTGCATTTCGGCCTGCCTGCGCGACGAAATGTCGCGGACGATGCCGGTGAATTTTCTCGACTCGTCCACCAGCATTTCACTGACGGCCAATTCGATGGGAAACGATTCACCATTGCTCCGGCGTCCCAGCACTTCGCGCCCAATGCCGATGACCTTTTTAAAGCCGGACGCCAGGTAGTTACTCAGGTAGTGGTCATGCTCGGAATGGTAGGGGTCGGGCATGAGCATTTTGACGTTGTGGCCGAGCATCTGGTCGGGGGTATATCCGAACATCTTCGTGACGGCGGGGTTGACGGATTCGATGATGCCCCGCTCATTGATGACGACGATGCCGTCTACCGCCGTCTCTACGATCGCCCGTAACCGGACTTCACTCCGATGCATGGCGGCTTCCGCCTCTTTCAGGTCCGACACATTGATATGCGTGACGACCGCGCCATACCGCTCGTGTCCTTGCATGGGGGTGACGATGACGCGGAACCAGCGCCGGAGGAAGGGGCTGGAGCTTTCGTATTCGTAAGAGAATGCGCGGATGGTGCCGTCCAGAATATGTCGGATCCCCTCCGCCACATGAGCCGCATCGGGATGGGTTCCAGCCGAGTCGCAGACATGAAGATAATTCAGGCCGACCCCGTACGCGTCTCCGGTGAACCCGTTGGCGGCGGCGAATCGCTCCCAGGCTTCGTTCACGGCGAGAATCGTCCCATCGGCGGCCAGGACGGCGATATTGGCCGGCAAGACATGCAGGATGCAGGGGTCCAGTGCCGGTTCCTGTCGTTGTCTGAGACGAAGCGGATGGATGGACATAGCGGCGGTCCTTTTACCCCGTGGTTCCGGTTCTGGCTGCCTGATGCCCGAGCCAGGTGTCCAGCACAGCCTGGAGGTCTTTCGTCCGGATCGGTTTGGCCACGTAGTCGTCCATTCCTGCCGCAAGACAGCGTTCGCGGTCCCCCTGCATGGCATTGGCGGTCATGGCGACGATGGGCGTATGGGCGGATCGGCCTTCCATTTTGCGTATCAGCGCGGTCGCTTCGAAGCCATCCACTTCGGGCATTTGGCAATCCATAAAAATCAGCGGATAGGGCGCGCGTTCGTGGGCGGCTACGGCTTCTTGTCCGTTGCCGGCGACATCGACCCGATAACCGAGCTTCTCCAGCATCCTGCAGGCCACCTTCTGGTTGACGGGATTATCCTCTGCCACGAGCAGACGAAGGGGGCCCGCTCCCTGAGATCCGGTCAGGGTATGTCGCGTAATCAGCGGTGGAGGGGCAGTCGAAGCTGAGTCTGTCGCCTTCGCGGTCGTCTTGCCATCCAACAGCTGACAGAAGCAGTCGAGCAACTGTGATTGTCGTAGCGGTTTGGTGAGGTAGGCATCGATGCCGAGCATCTGCGCGGTACTCCCGTCACCCCTCCGGCCGACCGGGGTGACAATGACGAGGCGCATGGCGGCGGTCAGCAGGTTCTGCTTGAGTACGGCGGCTGTTTCGAACCCGTTCATGTCAGACAGATGTAATCCGATCAAGGCGAGGTCGAAGGGCGTCTGCATGGCTGCGGCCGTATGCGCCACGTCCAGCGCTTCCTGGCCGTTCCTGGTACCGACGCAATCCATGCCCCTTGCCGCGAGCTCCTGCTGCAGGACTCGCCGGACGGTTGTGTTCGGCTCCACGAACAGAATTCGTTTCCCGCATAGAGGCGCCCACGAGATCACGGACGGCGAGGCGTCAAGGGTCGCCTCCGGAAGTTGCACGGTAAACCAGAAGGTGCTGCCTTCCCCGGGCTGGCTTTCCACGCCGATCTGGCCCTGCATTTGCCGGACGAGGCGGTGACAAATAGCGAGTCCGAGGCCGGTTCCTCCGAATCGGCGGGTCGTGGAACTGTCGGCCTGGACGAAGGCTTGGAACAATTTTGCCTGAGCGTCCTCCGAAATGCCGATGCCTGTATCGGTGACGGTAAAGCGCAGGAGGTTCGCTCCGCCTTGCGACTCACTGGTGACCCGGACGAAAATCTCGCCGCTGGAAGTGAACTTGATGGCGTTGCTGACGAGATTGAGCAGGATCTGCCGGAGCCGGCCTGGATCACCGAGGACGCCGGTCGGAACGGCGGCATCGACCAGGGCAATCAGTTCGAGGCCTTTGCTCTGTGCCTGTTCGGCCAGCAGCTCGATCGTGTCTTCGACGGCCATTCGAAGATCGAACGCTAACCGTTCGAAGTGGAGTTTCCCGGCTTCGATTTTTGAGAAGTCGAGAATATCATTGACGATCGTCAGCAGCGCATCGCTGGAGCGGCGTACGGTATCGGCAAAATCGTGTTGTTCCTCGGTGAGCGCCGTATCCAGCAGGAGCCCGGTCATGCCGATAATCGCATTCATCGGCGTGCGGATTTCATGGCTCATGGTCGCGAGGAAGTCGGTCTTCAGCTGGGCGGCTTGCAGCGCCGCGTCCCTCGCCTGGGCGAGCTCGGCATTCTTGCGCGCTAACTCCTGGGCGGCCTGTGTGAGGGCCGCCTCTGTTTCTTTTCGTTGGGTGATGTCTTTCCCGATCGCAAGGAATCCGGCCAGGACACCGTCATTGTTTCTCAGTGCCGTAATGGTCACTAGAATGGTCAACAGGCCTGCGTCCTTTCGCCTGTAGGTCCATTCCCGCTCGTCGAATCCCCCTTGTCTGGCGTGTCTCGTCAAGGCCTCGAAGCCGTGGAGGGGAGTAGTACATGACTCGCTCAGGTTCTTGATATGCTGATCGATTTCTTCCGGCAGGTGAAGACCTGTGAGCAGCTGTTGTCCGATCATGTCCCCGGCGGAATAACCGAGCATCTCCTCCGCACCGGTGTTGAAGGTCGTAATCATCCCGTCGATATTCGTCGCGATGATGGACACTTTTGTCGCGCTGGCGAGAATGGCTTCCAGTTGCAGATTAGTCGCGAGCAAGGCCCGTTCGAGGTCCTTGCGGGCACGGATGTCGGTTAAGATGAACTGGATCGCCGGTTTGTCTTCGAATCTGATGGCAGAGGCTGCCACCTCCACCTCAATGAGGGAGCCGTCGAGCCCTACGAAACGTCCCTCGGCCGAGGTCACCGCGCAGTTCATCGACTGAATGCGGGTGATTTCCGCCTGCGCGATTACACGCGAGTCCGGATGGATGAAATCCATCATCGGTTTCCCGAAGAGTTGCGAAGGTGCGATCGCACCGAAGAGCTTCACGCAGGCTTGATTGGCAAATACAACCTTCCCGTCACAGTTGACGAAGATGGCATGGGGGGACAATTCCACCAGCGCGCGGTGCCGTAGTTCACTGGCGCGTAGTTGGGTCTCCAGCTGCTTGGCCGCGGTGATGTCTTGAGCAATGCCCGCAATGCGATAGGCCTGTCCATCGGAATTCTTAATTGTGAAACTGCGATCCCTGATCCAGCGCACCTTTCCGGTCGACGTGATGATGCGATATTCTTCGTCGTAGGGTAGGTGGGCCTGACAGGCGGCTGCGACGGAGACTCGTTTCTGGTCTTCCGGATGGATGTGATCGAGCCAGTACAGGGCATTCGAATAGAGCAATTCCCGGGGACATTCCCAGACAGTCTCGAATGCGGGACTGACGTAGAGGACCTGACGCTTATCCGGCGTGGTGAGCCAAAAGACGGCATCGATGGATTCCGCCAGTTGTCGAAACCGCTCCTCGCTCTCCCGGAGGCTTTCCTCCATCCTTTTTCGGCCGGAGATATCCCGGACCATGCCCGTATATTTCTTGGACGCGCCGATTTGCATCTCGCTGACGGATATGTGAATGTCGATGGTGGTGCCGTCTTTCCGCACGGCGGACACATCGCGGCCGCTTCCAATGATGACCCGCTTTCCGGTGACCAGATACCTCGCAAGATACTGTGAGTGGTTCTCACGGTAGGGCGAGGGCATGATCAGTGAAATGTTGTGGCCGATAAATTCGTGGGCCTCGTAGCCCAGTAACTTCAAGAGGGCTTCATTGGCGCTCTCGATCTGTCCCCGTTCATCAATGACGACAATGCCCTCGATGGCGCTTTCAAAGATCGAGCGCGTGCGCATTTCGCTTTCACGCCAGGCTGATTCAGCGCGTTTTTGCTCGGTGATATCCTGCACGGTCCCGGTCATGGTTGCGGGTGAGCCATCGGCATGACGACGGACGATCCCGCGGCAGTTGATGTGCCGGATCTCGCTGCTCGGACGGATAATCCGGCAATCCACGTTGTAAGGGAAGTCGTATTTGAGTACGGCATCGATCGCCTGGTGCACGCGCGCACTGTCGTCGGGGTGCAAGACTGAAAGGAACGTGGCATAGGTCGGGGTGGTTCGACCTGGATCAAGCCCGAAAATCCGACATTGCTCATCGGACCATCGTTCTTCCCCTGTGGCAATGTTCCATTCCCAGAAGCCGAGATGGGCGAGTGACTGCGCCTCATCCAGCGCCTGTTGTTTGATCAGCAAGTCTTGTTGCGCGCGAGCCTGGGCCTCCTCCAGTTCTTTTCGGGCGGAAATGTCGAGATGAATGCCGGCGGCTCGCAACGGGGCGCCTGTGGCATCACGCGCGACGACGCGCCCGCTGTTGAAGATCCAACACCAGGTCCCGGATTTCGTTCGCAGGCGATGCTCGCTGGAATAGGTCGGCGTTTCTCCGCGAAGGTGGGCAGCGATCT
>WBZN01002346.1_pt1 | contig 10618 bp, 14 predicted proteins | sample 5204281 | NCBI WGS metagenome assembly WBZN01 (sample SAMN12344347, study PRJNA552823) | activated sludge metagenome | biome: Activated sludge suspended growth; feature: Nitrification reactor; material: Wastewater; isolation source: activated sludge from nitrification reactor of wastewater... | reverse complement strand
ATGAGGAACTAAATGGCAGACGAAGTCCAGACCGCCCTTGGCGATATTGCCGCTCGCCAGCTTGCCAATGCGACGAAGACCGTCCCCCAAATGTCGAGCATCACGCCGCGCTGGCTGGTGCACTTCCTGAACTGGGTGCCGGTCGAAGCAGGCATCTATCGTGTGAACAAGGTGCGTGACGCTTCGAGCGTGGAAGTCGCCTGCTCGCTGCGTGACGAGCGCGTCCTGCCTCAGACCTACGTGGACTACGTCGAGAACCCGCGCGAGTACCTCTTGAGCGCCGTACAGACCGTGCTCGATGTTCACACGCGCGTGTCGGACCTCTATTCGGTGCCCCACAACCAGATCAAGGAGCAGTTGCGCCTTACGATCGAGACGGTGAAGGAGCGCCAGGAAAGCGAACTCATCAACAACAAGGAATACGGCCTGCTTGCGCACGCTGCAGCCTCCCAGAAGATCAAGACGCGCACCGGCGCGCCGACGCCCGACGATCTGGACGAACTCATCACCAAGGTCTGGAAGGAGCCGGCGTTCTTCCTCGCGCATCCGCTGGCCATCGCCGCCTTTGGGCGTGAATGCACGCGGCGCGGTGTGCCCCCGCCAACGGCAACGCTGTTCGGATCGCCCTTCATTACGTGGCGCGGCATCCCGCTCATTCCCTCCGACAAGCTCGAAGTAAAGGGCGGCAAAACCAACATCCTGCTCATCCGCACGGGCGAAGCCAAGCAGGGCGTCGTCGGCCTGTTCCAGCCGGGTTTGCCGGGCGAACTGAGCAAGGGCCTGTCGGTGCGCTTCATGGGCATCAACGATCAGGCGATCGCGTCCTACCTCGTGTCGCTCTACTGCTCGCTCGCCGTCCTGACGGACGATGCGCTCGGCGTGCTGGAAGGCGTCGAGGTGGGCAAGTATCATGTCTATAGCTGATCTGGCGCGTGGGCCGGCTGACCTCGATGCGCTGGCGGCAGCGGTGCGTGGAGTTGGCGGCGGAGGTCTGACGCCGCCGGCGGGTCTGCCCGATCCGGCTTTGCTCGCGCGGATGGCCAATCAATTCTTCGCCGCTCTGCCGGGACAATCCGTTCCGGTGAGCGCGGGCCCCTCGTTATCGGGGTTGGGCGCGTCACCTGTGGACGTGGCAGGAACATCGGTGCCGCATGTGGCTTCGCTGCCGTCGAGCATCGACGCGGGTCCTTCGCTGGCTGGTCACGGCACCTCTTCGGAGATCGCTCCGGGAGGGGACGCGTCGGTACATTCCGGTCTTCCCGGCAATGGGGCCAACGGCATTCCGCAGCCACCTGCCGTATCGCCGCCGGACCAGGTGCTTGTCGATGACTCAGGGATCGCAACGCCCTTGTCGGCGGGAACTCAGACCGGCAGCCCGATCGAACTGCCGTACGAGCGTGAACTGCAGGCGTTGCTTGCGCCTCTCAATGGGTCGACGGCTATCGTCTCGCAGCCGGTGGCTTCGGCCTCCACGCCCTACTTCCTCACTGGCGCCGGAGCACCCGCGTTCTCCCTATCGCAAGGCGCCCCGCATACGTCGCCGTTCGGCTCGGCGCATCCCGCGTTCGATGTGCATGCGATCCGCCGCGATTTCCCGATCCTGCAGGAAACGGTCAACGGCCGTCCCCTGATCTGGTTCGACAACGCGGCAACGACACAGAAGCCGAAGGCGGTCATCGACCGGCTGACGTACTTCTACGAGCACGAGAACTCCAACATTCACCGTGCGGCCCACGAGCTGGCGGCGCGCGCCACGGATGCCTACGAGGGCGCACGCAGCACCATCGCGCGCTTCCTGGGGGCAAGCTCGGCGGAAGAGATCGTCTACGTGCGCGGCGCAACCGAGGCGGTCAACCTCGTCGCGGGCACGTATGGCCGCCAGCACGTGGGGCCAGGTGACGAGATTGTTCTGACCAATCTCGAACACCACGCCAACATCGTGCCCTGGCAGCAGCTGGCGCTCGAGAAGGGCGCGAAGATCCGCGTCGCCCCCGTCGACGACCGCGGCGCGCTTCTGCTCGACGAGTTCGGCAAGCTGCTCAACCCCCGCACCAAGATCGTGGCTTTCACGCATGTCTCCAATGCGCTCGGCACGATCAATCCGGTCAAGGCGATGACCGGGATGGCTCACCGCGTCGGCGCCTGCGTCGTCATTGATGGTGCGCAGTCCGTCTCGCACATGAAGGTCGACGTGCAGGACATCGACGCCGACTTCTATCTTTTGTCCGGGCACAAGCTGTTCGGGCCGACGGGCATCGGCGCGCTGTATGGCAAGAAGAAGATCCTGGACAGCCTGCCGCCCTATCAGACGGGCGGCAACATGATCCGCGACGTCACTTTCGAGCGCACCGAGTTCAATCCGCCGCCGTGGCGTTTCGAAGCCGGCACAGGCAATATTGCGGACGCAGTGGGGCTCGGCGCGGCGATAGATTACATCGAGCGCATCGGGCTCGATAACATCGGCCGCTACGAGCATGCGCTGCTGGAGTATGCGACGCACCGCCTGCAGGAAATCCCGAACCTGCGCATTATCGGCACGGCGCCCGAGAAGGCGAGCGTCATCTCTCTCGTGATCAAGGGCGTGCCCAGCGAAGAGGTGGGCGCGCGGCTCAACAAGTACGGCATTGCCGTGCGTTCCGGCCATCACTGCGCCCAGCCGATCTTGCGCCGCTTTGGTCAGGAGACGACGGTGCGTCCCTCCTTCGCGTTCTACAACACCTGCGCGGAGATCGACGTACTGGTTGCGGCACTGAAGGACATCCAGGTCGAGACGGGATTGACACGCGTCTGATCGGATTTACGGCCGCCGCCTCACGCTCGAACGCCGAAATCGAAGGATTTTCGGCCTCTAGAACTGAGTAGACAATCCAAATGGTAAGGCCTGTGGATACACATTTCGCCACCAGGACGTCTTCCAGTGCGGCCCACCATGTGCCTTGCTACCAGGGCCTGCGGGCACCCAGACGTCACCATTGCAAATCTTGCCAACCACGGGTGGAAAAGTAAGATGAAAATGACAGTGCTTAAGGCAACATCGGTGCGCTATTTTTCGAGCATCGATGAAGATTTGTTTTTTGCCTGGATTGGAAGAATTCGTTGCATCGAAAGCTATCACGGCGTTGGAGAAGAGTTATTGATCGAGATAGACGCAGACAAGGTTGGCCCAGAGGAACTTAGCGAACTTATCGCGCTGTTTTTGCGCTACAAAGTTAACTTAAGTCAGCTTGCTGAGTTTGCGAACGGAGAGCAGAAGACTTGGCTGCAAGAGCAAAACAAGTAGCTAAGTGAGAGACAGGTGATGGCAGAAAATGAACTTAATGCGGTATTTAAGAAGGTAGTCGAAGAATCTGCCAAGAGCATCGCTCATCTCGGCTTTAAAAGGAATGGATTGAAGATCAGCAAGTGCCTAGACGGCAACTGTGCTTTGATTGAATTCCAAAAGAGCCGGGATAACACCGCGGACAGGATAAAGTTCACGATTAATCTAGCTGTCATCTGCGGCAAGCTTCTCGAGCTTTTTCAGCCGCCTCTTGAAAAGGCAGGTAGCGCAGATAGCCATTTTTGGAATCGCATCGGAGGTTTATTGGGAGGAGAACCAGACAAATGGTGGGAACTTACGCCGTCTACGAACGAAAAAGTGTTGATGAACGAGATATCCAGCCTTGTTCGCGAAAAGGCCGCTCCGTACGTGCTGCAGTACGTGCGCTCGGACGCGCTTATTCAGTTGTGGAAGTCAGGAAAGTCACCTGGTTTGACCCATAAGCAGCGTCTTCAGTATCTGAAACGCCTCGAAGGCGACGCCTCAACCTCTCAATGAGTGGATCTGTACAAATTACGAATCCGCTTGACGTCCGGTATCCTATGTCGACGAGCTTTGCCTTCTAAGACGGCCCGCGCGATCGACAATTGGCCGGGCGATCCTGATACAGCTACTATTCTGCTAATGGTCGCCTTCCGAGGCTAAACCGAATCTTTAAATAGGAGCCTCTATGGAGCTTTTGGTATCAGCAGAATTGTTCAAGGATGCGGGCGCTGCATACAGGAGAACGTCTGCGGCCGTAAAACGCTATCTTTTACGGTCATTCTCGGAATCTTCTGCCCTATCGTCACTACCTGTTACAGTTCGGTATATACCAATTATCATGCCCGACCAGTTACGAGAACGATATCCGCCAAGGTCCAGATTACGGGCCAAAGAACGGCTCTACGATTGTGCTCCACAACTAATATACGATACATTTGTTTGCGGAACCTTCGAGCAGCAGATTGAGGAGTACATTCGCGGGCTATCCGAATCAGTCCCTCATCTTGAGAAACTGGGAGCTACCGCTGAGCAGGTCGCACAGTACGAAACTATTTTGCGACAAGCTAGGGATGTTATACTTCGCGACGAGTTGGATCAAACTCGACACTAACAATAGCTCCATCTCGACTTGCCCGATGCGGTGACTAATGCCAACGGCGATGTGTGGCGACTGTCGTCGAATGCCCTTCTATAATTGCGCATGGCGACTCTCCTTCGTCGAGCCGGCCGGAAGCGCGCGTTGCGGCCGGCTCTGCGCAGCGGAGTCGTAACGCGCAACCTGAAGAGTGCAGAACAACCCGCTGTCCTATCCTTGCGCTTCGGATGCCCACCCGCATCCGCGCTGTGTCCGCCATCGCCGGCGGCACCGCGTCGGTGCTCTCCGGCGGCAAGTTCGCTAACGGCGCCATTACAGGTGCCTTCGCGCAGCTGTATAATGTGGAGGGTGGTGCGCTCGTAGGATCGGCAATAGGCATAGTACACCAACGACAAAAGGCATCATCCATTATGGTAGTCGCGGCGCGCACATTGTTCCATCGAGGCCTTAAATGTCTCCTAGCGAATTGAGGGGCGCAATAATGGGCTCCCTACAGGTGGCGATGTTAGGGATGGTCAAGCCCAACTTGAGATGCGTTCTCATGTCCTATGGCGGTAAAGACATCCATGCTCGGTTTGTCTACGATGAAATATTCACGCCCGACGATGTGGAGGATGTTAGCTGTATTGAAACAGAGCTAGTATCGCATTTTTTCCCGGAGTTCAGCGTGCAATGTTTGGCGGAAAGTGTGCCGCCTTGGACTAAGATCGAGCCTCGGCCAGGAGAGGTAATGGTTTTTCACCGCGCGGAGTCTCGAGATTACCGCTCTTAGAATGGCAATGACGGAACTGCTTAAAATTTTTTCGCGGTGAGTTATCTTTGGCGGCTTCGAATGCGCAGCGATTGCTGAGCGTGTTTCCTCCGAAGCGTTTCATCGTTGAACTACATGGTGCATGAAAATAGATCCGACACCGACCCGAGCGGCTTCTTCCTCAAGGGCCTGTTCAAGGCCATCGGCAACTTCCTTCGCGCCATTTTGATGGCGCAGACGACACGCGTTCCGCGAGCCGGCCGCCTGCGCATCCGGCCGTGCCTTCGTGCACGCGGCCCGCGCGATCGCGCGATCGACAATCGGCCGGGCGATCCTGCAGATCGTGGCGTGCGCGACGCCAGGGGTCAACGCGTTCGCGTGTGCTGCCGTGGGGGCGGGCTCACGCTGGCGGCGGGGGGAACACTGAAACAGGCCTTCATCGGCGCAGCCTATGCCGGAATCCATCAGGCCATCGGCGGGATTGCGAATTCGACGGTGGCCGCGGCGGTGAAAGTCGGATTGCACGCGGTCGTGGGCGGGGCATTTTGCTTTGGCGCTTCGGATGCCCACCCGCATCCGCGCTGTGTCCGCCATCGCTGGCGGCACCGCGTCCGTCCTCTTCGGTGGCAAGTTCGCCAACGGCGCTATTACCAGGCGCCTAAGCGCAGCTGTATAATGTGGAGGGTGGCGAAAATCCGCGAGTTCGTATCGGAGGCAATGGTGGGCCTCCGCTGGAAAATCTTCAGAGTGGGACGAACTGGTGCTTTTCTGAGACGGTTGAGGTGGTAACCCCACGAGGAGCGCAAACATTTGTGGGTTCAAGATGAGCGTTATATTTTTTGACCTCTATTTCGAAGGTAATCCGCTGACGTCAAAAATATTTGGCGACGGAGACGAAGCCATCGCAGCGCTACAAAGTGAAGCAAAAAAGGCTCCCCATTTTGTGGAGTTGCGTTCCAACAAGGATACGAAGCTTTTGATTGGATTAGGTAGCGGGAAGGGTTGCGCCCAATTTAGTTCGCTGTCTGGTGACCCTCCTTATCTCATGGCATGTTTGCCAGAGCAGAGGAACATGAGCGGATCTGAATGGTTCTACATATCGGGGGAATTGTCAGAGGTTCCTTGCCGGTACTGTGTTCCGCTTAGCACCGTTCTGGAAGTAGTTAGGTACTTTGTTGATACCGGAGGGCAAAGCGGAGCAGTCGAGTGGGACGAGATTTAAGCTTCCACGCTTGAACAAGATTGTTTAGCGCGTCTTGTATGTAATTTGTCTGTTCGGATCGAACTATTTTGAGGACGTAGGTTAGCGCACGGCATCCGATGCCTGGGACAAGCGAAGGTATTTTCGGGTAGATGAGCCATGTTCGTATCGAAAAATCATATTTGGGCTTCCCTCAATGAGTTGCGAGATTTTCTCGGAGCTACATCTCGATATTTGTTAATCGGGATTGGAGCTCAGTCGTCGAAAAAATTTGAATCGTTCGTCGTGGAGTACAAGGGCAAACAAGTTCGCATTGGAATCCAATCGAGTGACTTTGGAATTCCATCGCAGGTAGCCTTCATAACGGGAGCACCAAGGATATTGGTTGGGCATGATTGCGAGATATTTATTATAGACGTAGAGAACCTCGCGCTGGTCGCGCAATACGAATTAGACGGTCCCTTTTATAAATTCATAGCTGATGAAATGGATCATACAATATTTGCGGTGCACGAATTAGGCGTCTGGCGAATCGATCCACTTATCGGGCGTCAGTGGATCTTCGATACAAAGGACATTTTATCTGAATGTGTCTTGGCTCAGAGACTGCTCAAAATAACGATCGCTGACGCATCCGAGCCAATAATTTTGAACCCTAAGACAGGCCAACAGATAGTGTAGAAAATTGGTTCTCGGGCGACGGCAATCCCGAGTACATCGCAGAACGCACCGCTGTGTCCGCTATCGCGGGCGGCACCGCGTCGGTGCTCTCCGGCGGCAAGTTCGCAAACGGCGCGATTACAGGCGCCTTCGCCCAGCTGTATAATGCGGAGGATTTCCTTGACCGAATGTTTTCAGGAACGGACGCACATCAGACGCTGCAACGCTGTGCGACGCAATTCCTGTCCCATAGACCAGGAGGAAAAACCAGTGCCCCCAGCCAAAAGCGCAACCATCTCTCTAGACCAAGGTTGGAGGCTACTGCGTGGTGTCCTCGCGATTTGTGACAAACAGGAATTGTTCTGTCACATTCTCCGAGAGCACGGTTTCTCGGCTTTCGACCCGCTTTTGGCGAACTATTTTACCTACGTGTTGCCTGTTGAAATTGAGGCAACACAAAAACGTATGGCCGAAGAAACAAAAGAAGTATTCTTGCGAGAGCTTAGACGGCCGATTGACGGCGATAAAGTTTCGGAAGCAGAGCTAGCTTCGCCGCACTTGGCTGAACTTAGACGTCTGCGCGATTTGCGGAATGGAGTGCCGGCAGAGGACTTGATACTTCATTTCTCCGAACAGGAGGCTTATATTTTGCACGCGCTAGATGAGCCGGAAAGGCGGCGACGTGCGGACAGTATTCTCAATCGCATCAGCTGTGAGCATAAACTTCAGAAGGCTCAGGAAGAAGCGATGGTGCGTCTCAAGTGGGAGGCGCAAAGAATGGCGTCGGCTGACTGGATTAACTTTGCCACAGATGGCGCGTCTCGCGGACAATTATTTCTAGATACATCGTCGTCTTTGCTTAAACAAATCGGGTTTAAGAGTGCGATGTCAAAACAAAGATCGCCACTATTCGTTAGGCGACAACTTGACAGTGAATTTGAATTGCGATGGGTCTTGAGAGACGTCGATTATTTAGCTGCTTGGCCTGGACAAATGAGGCCATCCGGATTTCATCCAGCTCTTTATATGTGCCACCGCAAAACACCGGCCAATATTGAAGTCGGTGCTCAGCGCGGTCAATGCCTTAGATTAGCCTATACAGGGCTGGTGCCCTTTTTTGGAAACGCCTATCTTCATTTTTACTCTAATGAAGAGCTTGAGACAATTATCAAGGCTCATGTTTTTCTTATGCAATCTTTTATTGAGCAATTTCTGGTCGTATTCCAAATGTCACTTAAATAATTATCGTATGTGCAATAGGCGCATAGCCTTCGAGGTGGCAGTGGCGCAAGGCGGCTCGTTCGAGACGGGCGCGGGATCGGAAATTATAGGGTAAGAAATGAATCTGCCATATAAAGAAGGGACCGTATTCTTAGTACCGCTTCGAACAGGCGGCTATGGAAGGGGCGTCGTGGCCAGATGCAGTTCAAAGGGTAAGATTGTTTTTGGTTACTTTTTCGGCCCACGCCTTATGGGTATTGAGGAATGTCATTTTGATGACTTGAGCCCGGAGGAAACAGTATTGCGCCTGAGATTTGGTGATCTTGGATTAATTGATGGCGAGTGGCCCATAGTGGGATTAATTCCGAACTGGAAGCGCTCTCATTGGCCGATGCCTGATTTTATTCGAGTAGAGGATCGAATCGGTGACGAAAGAAAATATTTGGTACGCTACTCCGATTCTGACCCATCCATAAGATTGTTCGAAACACCTCAGATTGAGAATTCTGATTTTCAGCTCGACGTATTATCGGGTTACGGTCTTGTAGAAATTAAACTAACGAAGTTGCTCGGTGGCTAAGCCACAACCACGGTGACAAACTCCTTCGAAGCGTCGGCCGCCTTCGTGCACGCGGCCCGTGCGATCGCGCTATCGACAATCGGCCGGGCGATCCTGCAGATCGTGGCGTGTGCAACGCCAGGGGTCAACGCGTTCGCGTGTGCCGCCGTGGGGGCCGGGCTCACGCTGGCGGCGGGGGGAACGCTGAAACAAGCCTTCATCGGCGCGGCGATCGCGTTCGTGCAGATCGGGACTTATACTAGAATCCATCAGGCCATCGGAGGCGCAAGGTTGACAGTTCAAACTCCCAATAGCAGTCACGTATTCATTGGAAACGGTCGATGACAGCGATTTATCAAAATCTTCAGCATCAAGATGACGTACTTAATGGAGTGCGCGTGCGAAGTGCTGCTGAGCTGGCCGAAGTCATAAATCAGATTTCAGAGAACCCTGGCTTCATCGCCGAGCTTGTTTTTGAGAATAAGAAGCGCCTCGAATTTGGCGTGGGGCCCATAGCGTACTGCGCGCAGATCACCAATATTGATGACCTTCCTCCATACCTTGTAGCGAAATCAAAGGCGCCGCACTTTAAACAGATGTCGGCTTTCTATCTGCTGGACGGATCATTAACGGAGATATCGCCCCAGCATCAGATTTCGCAGCGTGAATTAGCTGATGTTCTTGAACGCTTTATTGCGTGCGGAGAGGCATCTCCCGCTGTGGAGTGGGACTCGATTTGAGATTCTGTTCCACCTGTACCCGCGGCCGCCTCCGGACTGCACCGGCCGGACGATCCTGCAGATCGTGGCGTGCGCGACACCAGGGACGCACCGGGATTTTGCGATTTACGGATCCCCGATGATCTTACGGACGCAAGCAACCGCATTTGCGGTTCCTCTCTCGGCCTGAAGCTTGTTTCCAATTGTCTGTGCGGTCTGTCGAAATCGTTCCGTCTTGGTCAGTGCGCGCAAGGATGCTTCGAGGCGGTCAGGCGACCAGTTTCGCATCGGCAGCGGCTTGGGGCCTGCGCCTATCGAGGCAATACGATGCCCCCAGAACAGCTGGTCGAATCCTAGAGCACACACCAGTGTCGGCAGCCCGGCCCGCAAGCCGGTCGCGGTAGAGCCGGCACCTCCGTGGTGTAGCAGAGCGTCAACTTTCTCGAAGATCCATGAGTGTGGAACCTCTCCCAAAGAATAGAATTGATCATGATCGGCAGGGCCTAGTTCTAATCCGGCCCAGCCACGCGAGATGATCGCCCGCATGCCGAGGCGGCGAAGTGAGTGCTTCAATATCGCCAGATTTTCTTGCGCATTGGGGATCGGCATGCTGCCGAAGCCGACATAAATGGGTTTAGAGCCCGAAGCGAGAAAGGCCGAGACGCTTTGAGCCGTATCGGAGTCGGGCTCGCCACACAGCGCGGGATCATAAAACCAGTACCCAACGACATGGTCTTTGTCAGACCAGTCGCTGGGAACAGGTAGAACGTGCCGGCTGAATCCGTAAATCCTGGGGATGGGCCGTCCGGCGATCGTAAAGGCTGCCCAGCTTGCCGGTTCGGGAGAAAGACCAAGGACATTCCTCCGCCAAGCGGTGATCTTGCGTCGCGATAAATATCGCGCCCTTAAGGCGACCTCCGACGAGAGGCGATTCAACCAAGGGCCCATATTCTGGTATGGCGAGAGAGCACTGGGAAAGTGGCGCGTCGGCATTGCCGGCTGCAACAGCAACGCCGCGGCGGGCAGCTTACGCGCTTCAGCCAGATCACAAACCAAGTGTGACAGCACACTGAATAATACGGCATCTACGCCTTCTGATGCGGTGAT
>WBZN01002345.1_pt1 | contig 10620 bp, 9 predicted proteins | sample 5204281 | NCBI WGS metagenome assembly WBZN01 (sample SAMN12344347, study PRJNA552823) | activated sludge metagenome | biome: Activated sludge suspended growth; feature: Nitrification reactor; material: Wastewater; isolation source: activated sludge from nitrification reactor of wastewater treatment... | reverse complement strand
CCTTCGGGCTGGTCAGGAAAGTGTCGAGGTCTTCGAAGGTCCAGGGCTTGCCGGCGAAGCCCTTCATCGCGTCGGAATAGGGGAAGTCCTCGACCGCCGCATGGTTGCGGCCGATGACGCCCCAGAGATGCGGGCCGATCTTGTTTTTTCCGGCCTGGGCGAAATCGTGGCACGACTTGCACTTGGCGGCGATTTTCTCGCCCTGGGCCGGGTCGGCGGCGGCGATCATCGCCACGGCATTGGCGGCGGGCGCGGCGGCGCCTTCGGCCGGAGCCGCTTCCGCCGGCGCGGCTTCGGCCGGCGCTGCTTCGGCCGGCGCTGCTTCGGCTGGCGCTGCTTCGGCCGGGGCTGCTTCGGCTGGGGCCGCGGCAGCCTCCTGCGACGTCTTGAAGGCGGCCTCCTCGGCGCTGATTTCCTCCGGCGTCGGCAGGGCGGCGGGGCTGGCGGCCTGGTTGCGCAGCCAGGCGAACAAGGCCGCGCGGTCGGCGACCTTGGGCAGGCCCGGGAAGGTCATCTTGGTGCCGGGGATATAGGCCTTCGGGTTGGCGATGAAGTGGTTCAACTCCTCGAAGGTCCAGGCCTTGGCATGCGCCTTCATCGGCTCGGAATATGCGAAGCCCTCATGGGTGCCGGACACGCGGCCGACGACTCCGTAGAGGCCGGGGCCGACCTTGTTGGCATTGGCGGCGGTGAAATCGTGGCAGGACTGGCATTTCTGGGCGATCTTCTCGCCGGCGGCGGCATCGGCGCCCGCGATCAGGCCCAGCACCGGTTCGACCACGGCGGGTGCTGCCTTGGTTGCCGGTTCCGCCTCGCCCTCTTGCGCGACTTCGGCGCCATGATGGGACGGAAAGATGAAGTTGGTGGCGATCCCGACGCTGAGCGTGATCATGCCGCCCACCAGGATGGCGGCGGCGATCTTGTTGCCTTCCAATGACGACATCACGAACCCTTCAATTCAATGCGCCTGGATTGCGCGCGGCGGTCACGGCGTCGCGGATGCGCCGGCAAGCGGTCCGCGCGGGCATGACTTAGGCGAGCTTCTCCCCAACCACGGTGATCCCGGGAGATGTCCCAGGCGCGGCAAATCGGGCGCGAATTTAACGGCTTTGCGCGCCCCTGTCCAATCCGGCCTGGGGTTCCGCGCCTAAGCCGAACGGGCGTGATTTACCGTTTCATTCCCGCTTGTTGGTGAGTTTTGCCAATACCCATAAAGCGGCATAATGTCGCGCCCGCGAGTCGGGGTCGCCGCCGGCCCGGTCCGGTGGCAAAACCGCCGGACCGGCTCCGCTCGCAACCCGAAAACGGCCAAGACCCGCCCGAGACCCGCCCGAGGCCCGATGTCCCGTCCGCAAGCCCCGATCATCCTGATTCCCGCCCGCATGGCCTCGGTCCGCCTGCCGGGCAAGCCGCTGGCCGACATCTGCGGCGAACCGATGATCGTCCAGGTCTGGCGCCGGGCGATGGAAGCGGGGATCGGCCCGGTCTGCGTCGCCGCCGCCGAGCCGGAAATCGTTGCGGCGGTGACCGCGGCCGGCGGCCAGGCGGTGCTGACCGACCCCGCGCATCCTTCGGGCTCCGACCGCATTTTCGAGGCCCTGGGCAAGGTCGACCCCGCCGGCCGCCATGACGCCGTGGTCAACCTGCAGGGCGATCTGCCGACCATCGACCCGGCGTTGATCCGCCGCGTGCTCGACCCGCTGGACGACCCGGCGGTCGACATCGCCACGCTGGCGGTGGAGATCACCCGGGAAACCGAACGCACCGATCCCAACGTGGTGAAGGCGGTCGCCCCCTTCGATCCCACGCAAGGCAGGCCCGTCGCCCGCGCGCTCTATTTCAGCCGCGCCACGGTGCCGGCGAATGCCGGGCCGCACTACCACCATGTCGGGCTCTACGCCTATCGCCGTGCGGCGCTGGCGCGTTTCGTGGCGCTGCCGCCGGGATTGCTGGAGCGGCGCGAAAAGCTGGAGCAGCTGCGCGCGCTGGAGGCCGGCATGCGCATCGACGTGGCGCTCGTTGACACCGTCCCGCTCGGTGTCGATACTCCCGCCGAACTCGAGCGGGCGCGCTCCATCCTGGCGCAGAAAGCCCGCTGATCCCGAACCCAGCGGATTTTTCGTGCCCAGCCATCCAGACCAGACCATCGCTTTCCAGGGCCTGCCCGGCGCCTATTCCGACCTCGCCTGCCGCGCGGCGCTCCCGCAGATGCAGACGCTGCCCTGCCCGAGCTTCGAGGATGCCTTCGCCGCGGTGCGCCAGGGCGACGCGCGGCTGGCGATGATCCCGATCGAGAATTCGCTCGCCGGCCGCGTCGCCGACATCCATCACCTGATGCCGGAATCCGGGCTGCACATCGTGGGCGAGCATTTCCAGCGGGTGAACCACTGCCTGATCGGCCACAAGGGCGCGACGCTCGCCGGGCTGAAGACGGTGTCGAGCCATGTGCAGGCGCTCTCGCAATGCCGCAACTTCATCAAGCAGCATGGGCTGAAACCGATCGTGCACGCCGATACCGCCGGCTCGGCGGCGGAGTTGGCCACGCGGGACGACAAGAGCGCCGCGGCCATCGCCTCGGCGCTGGCGGCCGAGATCTACGACCTCCAGGTGCTGGCCGCCGACATCGAGGATGCCGAGCACAACACCACGCGCATGGTGGTGCTGGCGCGCGACCCGATCGACCCCGATCCCGCCAAGGGTCCGGTGGTGACCAGCTTCGTGTTCCGCGTGCGCTCGGTGCCGGCGGCGCTCTACAAGGCGCTGGGCGGCTTCGCCACCAACGGCGTCAACATCACCAAGCTGGAAAGCTACATCCTCGACGGCAATTTCACCGTGGCGCAGTTCTACGCCGACATCGAGGGCCATCCCGACCAGCGCTCCGTGCGCCTGGCGCTGGAGGAGCTGAGCTTCTTCTCGCGCGAGGTGCGCATCCTCGGCGTCTATCCCGCGAGCGCCTTCCGCGCCGGGCAGAAATAGAGACTCGCTTCCCACTCAAACTCGTTCGTCACCCCGGCCTTGCGCCGGGGTCCACGGTGCCGCCGCAAGGGCTGTGGGCAATGTCGAAGGCTCATGCGACTGAAAAATGGATTCCGGCGCAAGGCCGGGATGACGAGCGAGTTGGTTGCGCGGATCGAGCGCCGGCTACGCGCCCTGCGCGATCCAGTCGTTCACCAGGGCGCGGGAGATCGAATCCTTGCGCGACAATTTGAACGTCTCGTCTTCCGGCGAGTTGATCAGCTGCTCCCGCGTGAACCAGGCGGCGGAGTCGATCTCCTCGCGGTTGAGGTTCATCTGATCGTCGAGCGCCTCGGCGACGAAGCCGACCATCAGCGAGGACGGGAACGGCCAGGGCTGCGAACCGAAATAGCGTACTGCACCCACGCGCAAGCCGACCTCCTCGAAGGTCTCGCGCCGCACCGTGTCCTCGAGCGATTCGCCGGGCTCGACGAAGCCCGCCAGGACCGAGTGCATGCCGGGCGGCCAGCTCGCCTGGCGGCCGAGCAGGATGCGGTCCCGGTATTCGATGCGCATGATCACCGCCGGGTCGATGCGCGGAAAGAACATCGCGCCGCACTGCGGGTCGGCGCAGCGCCGCTGGTAGCCGGCCTGCTCGCTCACCGTCGGCCCGCCGCAGACGCCGCAGAAGGCATGCCGCTCATGCCAATAGGCCATGCCGCGCGCCAGGGCGGCGAGGGATGCGTCGCGGGCGGGCAGCAGCGGGCCGATGCTGCGCAGATCGACGGCTTGTCCCAGACTTGTCACGACGCTCTCCGGCTGCGGCGACAGGTCGATGGCGATATGCGCGGCTTCCGCGTCACAGCCAAGCAGGACGATGGAGCGCGCCTGGGCGACCAAGTCATTGTACGCGGCTGCGTCCAGCAGGTTCAGCGCTGCGTGGTCTTCATGCCGCACCAGCGTGCGTCCCTGCCACACCACATGCAGCCGGGTGGTGGGATTTCGCAAAGACGCCTGGAGCCAAGCCGAGTCCGCGCGCTTTTCCACGGCGCGATCCCACGCGCCGGTGGTGTAGAAATTGACAGGGAAGCCGGAAGAATGAATCATCGTCCGCGCATGATGCTGGTGAAACGAAGCAGTCTACGGAGTAGGTGATGCTACGCTTGACCTCGTCAGTCAACCTTTCCTGCCGTTTCCTGCGTCGCACGCTCCTGGGTCCCCTGGCGCTGGCTTTCGGCTTCTCGGCCTTGGTGCTGGTCCCCGCGATGGCCGCCGCGCTGTCGCCGACGACGGCGGGCACCGGCACCTATGTCTACAAGGTGATGCGCAATGGCGATGTGGTGGGCGAGCAGCGCGCCGATTTCGAGCGCCGCGGCGACGACCTCTCGGTGGTGACGGAAGTCCGCATCAGCGTGACGCTGCTGGGGCTCAGCCTCTACGACTTCACCCAGCGCATCGAAGAGAAGTGGGTTCAGGGCCAGCTGATGGAGCTGCGGTCGCTGGCCGACGACGATGGCAACCACCGCAACGTGCAGCTGGTGCGCAAGGGCGACCGGCTGGTCGGCGCCTATGACGGCAAGAAGCGCGACCTGCCCGGCGATCTGATCCCGTCGACCCTGTGGAATTCCGACGCGGTCGACGATTCCGCCGTGCTGGAAACCGTGAAGGGCCGCGCGCGCACGACCCAGGTCACCGCGGCGGGCGTGGAGCAGTTGACCCTGCCCATCGGCACCGTGCAGGCGCGGCACTATGTGTTCACCGGCGAGTTTTCGCGCGAGGTCTGGTACGACGATGCCGGCGTCCTCGTCGCCTCGCAGATGGAGGCCAAGGACGGCTCCATCATCCGCCAGGAATTGCTGCGGATGCCATAGGTTTAGCGGGCGTTCCGCGGCGCTCCGGCCGCGGTCTTGCCGGCCTTGGAATCCAGTTGCAATCGGCCGCGGCAACCCTGATATAGTCGGGTCGGGAGGTTGGTGCGGACGGGTGTCTCGCCAACCCGGTCAGGTCCGGAAGGAAGCAGCCGTAACGAGTTTTGCCCGGGTCGTTGCCAGCCTCCCACCCGAAGCAGGAAAGCGCCGACCGGCGCGCCAGATCGCGCCTTTCAGGGAAATATGGCAGACGCAAAACCGCCTCTCGCTCCTTCGGCTGACGCCGCCGACGGCAAGCCGGGGACGGACGGCTATCGCGTTCTTGCCCGCAAATACCGGCCGCGCGATTTCTCCGCCCTGATCGGGCAGGAGGCGCTGGTGCGCACCCTCACCAACGCCATCGCGCAGGGCCGCCTGGCGCATGGCTTCATGCTGACCGGCGTGCGCGGCGTGGGCAAGACGACGACCGCGCGCATCCTGGCGCGCTGCTTCAACTGCATCGGCCCCGACGGCCAGGGCGGCCCGACCGCGGCACCCTGCGGCCAGTGCGAGCATTGCCGCGCCATCGCCGAGGACCGCCACGTCGACGTCATCGAGATGGACGCCGCCAGCCGCACCGGCATCGACGACATCCGCGAGCTGATCGACGGCGTGCGCTATCGCCCGGTCAGCGCGCGCTACAAGGTCTACATCGTCGACGAAGTCCACATGCTGTCGGAGAAGGCCTTCAACGCGCTGCTGAAGACGCTGGAAGAGCCGCCGGAGCACGTGAAGTTCATCTTCGCGACGACCGAGATCCGCAAGGTGCCGGTGACGGTGCTCTCGCGCTGCCAGCGTTTCGACCTGCGCCGGATCGCGGCGGAAGAGCTCGCCGCCTATTTCCTGAAGATCGCCGAGAAGGAAAAGGCCAAGGTGACGCCGGGCGCCGCGGCGATGATCGCGCGTGCCGCCGACGGCTCGGCGCGCGACGGTCTCTCGCTGCTCGACCAGGCGATCGCGCTCTCCCATGGCGAGATCGACGAAGCGCAGGTGCGCGACATGCTCGGTCTCGCCGACCGCACGCAGTTGATCGACCTCTATGACGACGTGCTGAAGGGCAAGGCGGCCGAGGCGCTGGCGCGGCTGCAAGGCATGCACCAGGCCGGCGCCGACCCGGCCATCGTGCTGCAGGACATGCTGGAGCTGACGCATTGGCTGACCCGGGCCAAGATCACGCCCGACCCCTTGAAGGACCCGGCGACGCCGGAAGCCGAGCGCGCCTGGGGCGCGAAGATCGTGCCGGATCTCGCGCTGCCGGTCCTGGCGCGGCTCTGGCAGATGCTGCTGAAGGGCCTCGGCGAAGTGCAGGCGGCACCCCAGCCGCTGGCGGCGGCGGAGATGGTGCTGATCCGCCTGATGCACGCCGCCAACCTGCCCGATCCGGCCGATCTGGTGCGGCGCCTGGCCGAATCCGGCGCCACGCCGGCAAATCCCGCGCCGCGCGCGCCGGCCGGCGATGGCGGCCGCGCCACCCAGGCGACCGCGCCCCGCATGCAGCCGCAATCGCAACTTGCTCCGCAATCCGCGTTGCAGCCCAGCGCGGCGCCGGTGACGCAGGCCCTGGCCACGCCGCAGCCGCAAAGCTTCGGCGAGGTGGTGGCCCTGTTCCAGAGCAAGCGCGAGCCGATCCTGGCGGCGCATCTGCAATCCGACGTGCACCTGGTGCAGTTCGAGATCGGCCGCATCGATTTCCGCCCCAGCGACAAGGCGCCGAGCAACCTGGCGACGCGGGTCGCCGCCGCGCTCAACGAATGGACCGGCAAGCGCTGGCTGGTCAGCGTCTCCAGCCATGCCGGCGCGCCGACCCTGAAACAGCAGGCGGCGGCGATGGCCGAGGCGCAGCGCGCCGAGGCGGCGCAGCATCCGCTGGTCAGGGCGGTGCTGGCGGCCTTTCCCGGCGCCACCATCGACGAGGTGCGCGACCTGGCCGGCCCCATAGGTGACGCGGAGGTCGCGGCCGCGGCGGAAGTACCGGAAACGGCGGCCGAGATCGGCAATGCCGACCTGCCCGAGATCATCGACGAGGATCTGTCATGAAGAATCTGAGCCAGATGCTGAAGCAGGCGCAGGAGATGCAATCCAAGATGGCGGAGATGCAGAGCGCGCTGGAGCAGATCGAGGTGACCGGCCAGGCCGGCGGTGGCCTCGTCGCCGTCACCATCAGCGGCAAGGGCGAGGTGCGCAAGGTGAAGATCGATCCCAAGCTCGCCACGCCCGAGGATATCGAGGTGCTGGAAGACCTGATCGTCGCCGCCGCCAAGGACGCCAAGACCAAGGCCGACGCGCAGATGGCCGAGCAGATGGCGAAGCTGACCGGCGGCCTGCAATTGCCGCCGGGCTTCAAGCTGCCGTTCTGAGCCGGCAATTGGATTGAACGCGCAATGGCGGCACCGGAGATCGATCGCCTGATCCAGGTCCTGGCGCGTCTGCCGGGCCTCGGCCCGCGCTCGGCGCGCCGCGCCGCGCTGACCCTGATCAAGCGCAAGGAATCGGCGCTGCTGCCGCTGATCGACGCCTTGAAGGGTGCTGCCGAGCATGTGCGGACCTGCAGCCAATGCGGCAATCTGGATGCCGCCGATCCCTGCGGCCTCTGCACCGATCCGCGCCGCGACCCGGCCATCCTCTGCGTCGTCGCCGATGTTGCCGATCTCTGGGCGCTGGAGCGCACGGCGGCGTTTCGCGGCCGCTATCATGTGCTGGGCGGCGTGCTCTCGGCGCTCGACGGCATCGGGCCGGAGCAGCTCAATTTGAAGCCGCTGTTCCGCCGCATCGAGGCGGGTGGGGTGAAGGAAGTCGTGCTGGCGCTGGGCGCCACCGTCGACGGCCAGACCACGGCGCATTTCTTGAGCGACCGGCTGCAGCCCTTCGGCCTCGCCGTCTCGCGCCTGGCGCATGGGGTGCCGGTCGGCGGCGAACTGGACTATCTCGACGACGGGACGTTGATCCAGGCATTGCAGGCGCGCCAGGCGATCTGATCCGTCGGCCCGATACATGTGACGAAACAGACCGTCATTGCTTGCGGGTTATCCGGATTCCGTAGCGCCGCGGAACCACAAGGTTCGATCAAGATTAATTGAGGCGCGGGGTGATTTTGGTCATAGTGGCGCCATTGTCTCGCCGCAATTTTCGGGCGATTCTGCCGATGTTCCCGGCGCCAAATACCCGCGCCAAGTCTTAACCGCAATAGGGATAATCCATGCGCTCCATACTCTGTGCCGGCGTTGCCGCTGCCGCGCTCGTCGTCAACTTCGCGGCCTTTGCCGAAACGCCGGTCGGCGCCGACAAGCAGAGCGCCATCGCCGTCACCATCTACAACAACGATTTGGCGCTGATCCGCGATTCGCGCAGCGTGACCCTGACCCAGGGCGAGAACGACCTCGCCTTCATCGAGGTCAGCGCCGGCATCCGGCCAGAGACCGCCCTGCTGACCGGCCGCGGCACCGCGCTCGACATCCTCGAGCAGAATTTCGACTTCGACCTGCTGACGCCGCAGAAGCTGTTGGAAAAATCCGTCGGCCAGACCATCCGCGTCGTGCGCGTCAATCCCGATACCGGCGCCGATGTGACCGAGGACGCCACCGTGCTCTCGGTGGCCGAGGGCCAGGTGGTGCTGAAGATCGGCGACCGCATCGAGGTGACGCCGCCCGGCCGCCTGGTCTACAGCGCGGTGCCGGCGACCTTGCGCGACCGCCCGACGCTCGTCGTGAAGGTGCAGAGCGACAAGGCGGGCGAGGTGCCGGTCGACCTCTCCTATCTTACCCACGGCCTGTCCTGGGCGGCGGATTACGTCGCCGAACTCTCGCCGGACGAGAAGACCGTCAACCTCAACGGCTGGGTCACCCTCACCAACCAGAGCGGCATCGCCTACAAGGATGCCAAGCTGCAGCTGGTGGCGGGCGAGGTGAACCAGGTGCAGCCGGCCTATCCGGCCGCGCCGATGATGGAGGCGATGGATGCCGTTGGCGCGGTGCGCCAGAAGATGGTGGAGGAGGCGGCCTTCGAATACCACCTCTACAGCCTCGACCGCCCGACCACGCTGAAGGAGAACCAGACCAAGCAGGTGGCCCTGCTCTCGGCCGAGGCGATCCCGGTGGAGAAGCAGTATCTGCTGGCCAATGTCGGCAACGTCGCCGGCACCTACCTGACCCGCATGGGCGAGACCGGAAGGATCAATGCCGAGGTGCGGATGAAGCTGCAGAACGACGACAAGTCGCATCTCGGCCTGCCGCTGCCGGCCGGCGTGGTGCGCGTCTACAAGAACGACAGCGACGGCGACGCCGTCTTTGTCGGCGAGGATCACATCGACCACACGCCGAAGAACGAGGAACTCGACCTCATGCTCGGCCGCGCCTTCGACGTGACCGCGCGCGGCAAGCAGATTTCCTACGACAAGATCTCCGACAACGTCTACGAGACCGGCTACGAGATCGAGGTGAAGAACGCCAAGAAGGAGGCGATCACCGTCACCTTGCGCGAATTCGTTCCCGGCGACTGGAAGATGCTCGAGGAATCGGTGAAGCACAGCGAGCGCGATGCCGCGACCGCCGAATGGCAATTGCAGGTTCCCGCCGAAGGCAGCGCCAAGCTGACCTACAAGGTGCGGATCACATACTAGGCCCGGTCAATGCCGCCACAAGAACGGCCGGCGAGGCAACTCGCCGGCCGTTTTGTTCCGGTCTTTCTGCAATGCTGGATCGTCACCCCGGCCTTGCGCCGGGGTCCACCCATCCGCCGCAAGGGCGGCGCCAGGCGACGATGGCTCGTGCGACGGCGCAATGGGCCCCGGCGCAAGGCCAGGGTGACGAGCGGGAGGGTGGTGAGGGTTGCGCGACTGGCCCCACGGAAAGCGATTGGTGAGGCGTTGGCCGGGTCGTAGATTGCCGCTCATGGCACCGCCAAGGGGAAATGCATGCTTGCCGACCTGTTGTCCGCGCTGAAGGATCAGCCGCTGCTCCTGGCGTTGAGCAGTGCTGCCATCTTCCTGGCGGCGATCGTGCGCGGGTTTTCGGGTTTCGGCTTCTCGTTGCTCAGCGTCACCGCCCTGTCGCTGATCCTGCCGGTGTCGCAGATCGTGCCGTCGATCTTCCTGCTGGAGATCGCCGCCTCGCTCAACCTCATCCCCGGCATCTGGCGCGAGATCGACTGGAAGTCGCTGCGCTGGTTGATGTCGGGCTATGTGGTTGGGCTGCCGCTCGGCGCCTATGTGCTGATCCACGCGCCGCAGGACCCGACCCAGATCGTGCTGGGGGTTTTCGTCATCGTTACCGCGATCATGATGCTGCGCGGCTTCCGCCTGGCCCGCACGCCGGGGCCGGGGGCTTGCACCGGCACCGGCGTGGCCTCGGGCGTGCTGAACGGCGCCTTCGGCATCGGCGGGCCGCCGGTGGTGCTGTTCTATTTCTCGACCCCCGCGGCCGCCGCCATCGGCCGCGCCTCGGTCATCTTCTTCTTCCTGTTCACCGATCTGCTGGGCATCGTCTACTTCGCGACGCAGGGCATCGTCACGCAGCAGAGCTTCGTGCAATTCATCGTCTGGATCCCGGCCTTGCTCGTCGGCGTGTGGATCGGCGCGCATGGCTTCCGCCACATGAACCAGGAGGCGTTCCGGCGCTGGGTGCTGGTCATCCTGATTGCCCTGGCCGCGCTGGGCATCGGCAAGGCATTGCTGGCGATGAACGGCGGCCTCTAGGCCGACAGCAGGCGCCGCGCGTGGCGCGCGATGGTCAGCTCCTCGTCGGTGAAGACGATCCAGGCGGCG
>WBZN01002344.1_pt1 | contig 10622 bp, 14 predicted proteins | sample 5204281 | NCBI WGS metagenome assembly WBZN01 (sample SAMN12344347, study PRJNA552823) | activated sludge metagenome | biome: Activated sludge suspended growth; feature: Nitrification reactor; material: Wastewater; isolation source: activated sludge from nitrification reactor of wastewater... | reverse complement strand
TCCGGAGCCGTAGGCCCGGATGCCGGAGCGTCCGACGTTTCCGTTTTCGGCGCGGGGTGGAGCAGCCCGGTAGCTCGTCAGGCTCATAACCTGAAGGCCGCAGGTTCAAATCCTGCCCCCGCAACCATCTTTACTTGCGACCCCGCAGCGCCCGCTGCCGGGGTTTTGCTTTTGGACCGAAAGCGTAAGGATTCCAGCAAGATCGCCCCGAACGTCGATCTCGATCTTGCCATCCACCGGCGTCAGAACAATGTCATCCCCCAGCGAGCGGATTGCATCCGCCGCCGCAATGCGCTTTTCCTCGGAATCGTCCTGCAACGTCCCATACAGTTGCTGAACGCGCTTGCGGTATTGCAGCGCCATGTTCGGATGCAGCAGGGGAGGCGGCTCGTCGGCCGTCGCAAGGAACGCCGTCAGTTCCGCCTTGCGGAGCTTGAGCTGGTCGCCCCGTTCCTTCACCGCTTCGATTGAGATGGCCTCTTTGAGATAGAGGTCCATCAGTCGCCCTTCTTCACGACCAATCTTCTCCATCTCAGCCTGTGCGGCATCGATGTTGGCGCGGGCTTCCATCCGCAGGCGGTTCATCTCCCGCGTATAGGCGTCGCAGAACTCCGCGAAAATCTTCGGGTCGAGCATCCGGTTGCGCAGCGCATTGAGCACGCGCGTCTCCAGTTCGTCGCGACGGATGTTGACCCGGTTGTCGCAGGTGCCCTTGTTGCGGGCCGTCGAGCAGCCGATCAGCGTCGCCGAGATCGCCGAATAGCCGCCTCCGCAGCAGGCGCATTTGGTCGGGCCGGAGAACAGGTATTTGGGCCGGCGCCGGCGGCGTAGTCGCGGAAGATGCGACGGACGACATCGGCCTCTCGCTCGTTGATGGTCCGGTCGCCACGGATCGGTTCGCCATTGCCATCGAACTTCTTGACGACATCGTAGCCATAGGAATTGCCGCCGCGGGATTTGCCCGCCTCGACGCGACCGCGCTGTCCGCGGCGGGTCTTGTCGGCGAGATCCTTGAGGAACAGGGCGTTCATCGTGCCCTTCAGACCGACATGCAGGTGCGAGACCTCACCCTCGGAGAGAGTGAACATCTTCACGTCCGCATAGGACATGCGCTTGAACAGGCCAGCAATGTCCTCCTGATCACGGGACAGGTGATCCATGGCCTCGGCGAGAATCAACTCGAAGCGGCCGCGCGTAGCCTCCGAGATCAGGGCCTGGATGCCCGGACGGAGGAGCGATGCACCGGAGATGGCGTGGTCGGTATATTCCTCGACCACCTGCCAACCCTGTTTCTCGGCATGAAGCCGGCACATGCGGAGCTGATCGGCGATCGAGGCGTCGCGTTGATTGTCGGAGGAATGGCGGGCATAGATCGCGACCTTCATCGGGCATGGCTCCTTACCGGGAGCGGCCTGGCCCCCGCTTGATTCTTTGCGCTGCAAAGTTCTCCCGCGCCAATTGCTCGCCCAGCAGCCGGGCAAGCCGGACGAGGCGCGGGTCTGGGTCGCCGCGCGGCGTGAAGGTCAGCTCCGGCACGTCGGCGAGCATCGCTTCGAGCAGTTGCTCGCGCTCGCTCCCCGTTACCTTCGATTTGCGTCCTTCCTGAGCCATGGCCGAAAGGATCGTCGCTAAAATGACTGCAAGCAACTGAAATCGCGGAAGAATATCCGGCGGTATGTGGTGCGTTCATGCGCGCGGGAGAGGCGTGCAGCGTAGCATCGGCGGTGCTGGCAGAGTGAAATGACCTGTGCAGTTTCCGAAAAACCTGTCTCTCGTGCATGTGCCCGCTCGGACGGATAGCCTCGTCCTTCTTCTTGATCGTGCCAAGGATAACGTATTGCGGTTTACGCTACAAACGGATATATTCTGGTCAAGGAGATCACCATGGCGAGCACCGCTGAACGCAAGGAATACCCCATCTCGATGCGACTGCCGGAAGCGGACGTTGCAATGATCGACCGCGCCGCCAATTTGCGCGGCCGTTCGCGCACTGACTTCGTCCGCGATGCCGCCGTGCGCGCGGCCGAGGATGTGCTGATGGAAAACCGGCTGATCCGTATGAGTCCGGACGGATTCGCTGCGTTCATGGACGTTCTCGCCGCCCCGGCTGCGCCCGTTCCCGAAATGGTCGAATTGGCCAAACGGCCAGCGCCCTGGGAAGCTGGCTATGAGCCGAAGCGGTAAGCTGTGGTTTTATCGGCTCCCGAACCGCTGACCGCTGCGCATGATGTTTCCGGGTTCTCCTGCGGCAAGCCCACGCTCAACCATTGGCTGAAGATGCGCGCTCTTTCCAATCAGCAGAAGGGCTTTACCGCCGTTCTCGTCGTTCATGAGGCTAGGTGTGTTGTCGGCTATTATGGTCTGGCGCCGACCGCTGTGGTGCCGGCGATCATGCCGCGCTCGATCCGCACGGGACAGCCGCCCGATCCCGTTCCCTGTCTTCTTCTTGGTCAGCTTGCCACGGATACGGAATGGGCCGGGCAGGGTATAGGTACTGGTCTGGTGAAACATGCCCTCCAACGGTGCGTTCAGGCTGCCGCTCTGGTCGGCGGGCGGGCGCTGATGGTCAATGCTGTCGAAAAGGAAGCCGCCAGATTCTGGCTGCGCCGGGGCTTCGTGCCCTCGAAGGACGATTCACTCGTCCTCTTCCGCTCCATCGCCGATATCGCTGCGTCGCTGGCGCGGGCGTGAAATGCCGATGGATGAAAGGCCGCTGAGCGCAGCGGCCCGAAAGGGCCGAAGATTGAGGGGAAGGCTACGGCGTAGAAATGACGTTGCCCTTCGGGCCGGGCTTTCGGCTGCGCCGGAACCACGCCTGTGGCGCGTTTTCGCCATTCGGCTTCAATCCCTAACGCAAGAGCGATGGCCATTTCGCGGGACGCCCTGGCGGGATCGGGATGCACGGTTTTCAGGTTTCAGCCTTTTCGCATCCTGATCGAATCCTATTCCCGGCTTCCGCTCCGGCCAGGCCGGTTGCTAAGGGCGCTGCCACCGCGCGGCGCAAGGGATCGCTGACGCTCGACCGGGCCGGTCTCCCTAACCTTCCTCCACGTCGTTCCTCCGTTCCGTGCAGGCTGGGTGATACCCCTTCGGCCCGCTCGCCCTTGCGCCTTGCTACCCCGGTCTCGCCCGAGCTTTGACCGAGACCGACAAACGTGAAGCTGGCAGGTCTGGATTTGGTTTGTAGCCGGGTTTGCCGCTGCGATCGATCCAGTCGAGGACGGTGCCAAGCTCACCTTGCAGGGTGATGGTGTAGTCGCCGTGCTTCTTGCCGGGGGTGACGACGATGCGGTCGATGACCTCGCGGATGGCGTCGGCCGCTTCCAGGGCGTCGTCGGGATGATTCAGCGCGGCAGTCAGGCGCTCGATCCTGCGGCGGTAGGTTTCGGCGATGCCGGGATGAATGTCGGGCACGTCCTGCGGCACGTCGGACAGGCGAGCGGCGAGGCTGTCCTGTTTCGCCTCCAACTCGGTCAGCCGCTCGGACAGGGCGCGATGCCAGCCGCCTTGCTCGATCACGCGCACGATCTCGGCGACGGCCTTGGCCGTGTCGGCAAGATCGCGGCGGGTGGCATCCTCTGTCTGACGGCGCTCGCGATTAAGGCGGTTGGTTTCCTGCGCATAGGCGCGCATGGCCTCGGCGGCCATGTCCGGGGTCATCATGCGGTCGCGCAGGCCAGCCAGCACGCGGGTTTCCAGCACCGTGCGGGCGATGGTGCGGGCATTGTCGCAGCCGTTGCCGAGCACATGATTGGTGCAGGCATAGCGGTCCTGTCCGCGCCGGGCGTAGGTGCCGCCGCAACAGCCGCACAATACGAGGCCGGATAGCAGCGTGCGGGGGCGATGGGTGGCGTTGAGGCCGCCATTCCTCGCCATCATCGCCCGCGTGGCGGCGCGCGAACCGTCGATCTGCTTCTGGTAAAGGGCGGTCAACTCATCCTGCCGCGCCCTGGCAGCGTCCCATAGAGCCTGCGGGACAATGCGCAGCTCGGGAGCCTCGGAGCGTATCCATTCGCTTTCGGGATTGAGTCTGTAGGCGAAGCGCCCAGTATCGGGGTTCTTGAGCTTCTTCTGGCGGTTCCAGCGGATGACGCCGATGTAAAGCTCGCAGTTGAGAATGCCGGAGCCGATGATGCGATTGCCCCGGATGGTGGTGTCGTTCCAGCGCTGGCCGGTGGGGCTCGGGATGCCGTCACGGTTGAGGTCGGCGGCGATGCGCTGCGGCCCCTTGCCGGCGACGAATTCGCGGAAGATGCGGCGCACGATCTCGGCCTGTTCCTCGATGATCTCGCGTTCGCCCCGGATCGGCTCGCCGCGCGCGTCGAGCTGGTGGACAACGCGGTAGCCATAGGCGTTGCCGCCGCCGATCTTGCCCGCCTCGACGCGGCCCCGGATGCCGCGATGGGTCTTGATGGCGAGGTCTTTCAGGAACAGGGCGTTCATGGTGCCCTTGAGGCCGACATGAAGCTCGTTGATCTCGCCTTCGGAGAGGGTGAAGATGGAGACGCCCGCAAAGCGCAGGCGCTTGAATACGCCCGCCACGTCCTCCTGATCGCGGCTGAGGCGGTCCAGCGCCTCGGACAGCACCCTATCGAAGCGGCCCGCCTGCGCGTCGGCCAAGAGGGTCTGAATGCCGGAGCGGATCAGGGACGCGCCGGAGATGGCGCGGTCGGAATAGCTCTCCACGATGGTCCAGCCTTCGCGGGCGGCGCGCTCGCGGCACTGGCGCAACTGATCTTCGATGGAAGCGTCACGCTGGTTGTCGGAAGAATAGCGGGCATAGAGCGCAACGCGCGGCATCGGACGGGCAGTCATCGGGGCGGTCCTTTCACTCCTTGCCGGCCCCGTCCTCCGTTCCCTCGGGCACGATGGGCCTGTTGTCGTTAGCGGCGACCAGCGCCGCGAAATCCTCTCGCGCCATGCGGCGGCCGATGATGCGGGCCAGCGTCAGGGCCGCGCGGTCGATCTTGTGCCACGCCTCGGCGTTCGGCTCGCCGTGCGGGCCGCTATTGTCATTCGCCGGCCTGAACCGTTCCGGCCTTGGTTCGGTGTCGTCTCCCATGCCGCCGCCTGTTTCCGATTGAACTCAAACAGGCATGAAGCGACGCGGAGCGTAGAACTGGAAACGAAATCGAACGCCGTGCGGCGATAGCGAAGCAACGGCGGCAAATAGGATAGATTACAAGACACCACCGCCTCCGTAGTTGCGTTGTCGGAAGGGGAGCGCCTGCGCTCACCCCCCCGCCTTATCTGCTTGATAAGCCCGCTGCCGGGGCGGCGGCATCCGGTCAAGGCTGGCGCGCAGCGCCACCGCGAAGCGGCTCGGCCTTGACGGGATGGCGGCGCTCCGGCCCCCTGTCCGAAGCAGAAAGGCTTTCCCACCGCTCATTGGCCCGATCCGCGCCGCATCTGGTCCGCAAGGTCCAGCAAGTTCCGAAGGACCTGGCTGCGGTTATAGGGCGACCATACGGCATGGAAATCCGCCCGCTCCGGCTCGTCGGCAATCGCTCGAAAGGCTAGGCCAGCGGCAGCGGTCGCCGCCGTCGATTCCGTGGTGATCGTCACACCCCAGCCTTGGGCGACCATGTGGAACAGCGTTTCGCAGCCAACATCCCAACGGAGAATCCGGGGATGGCGACCCAACTCCGCGATCCGCCGCGTCACATGGTCCTGCGCTTGCGGCCCTGCGCCGCCATGTCGGACAAGGAAGGTTTCTGCCACAAGTTCAGCCCATGTCAGCGCCGAACGATCTGCAAGCGGATGGTCCGCCGGAAGGGCAACCATCAAAGCCTCCGACCACAGAGCGCGCGAATGGCAGTCGTCGGCAACGGGTGCGCCAACCACGAACGCGATGTCGAGTTGTCCTTCCCGCACCAGCCGGATGAGGTCGGCGGATCGACCCTCGATTACGTCGATGCCGATGCGCGGATGTCGTTCACGCTGGCGCATGAGCAAATCGGCGAGGAAACCGGCCATCGGCGGCACATGTAGGCCGATCCGCAAGCATCCCTCCTCGCCTCGCGCCAATGCGCCGGCCGTCTTCACGGCATGGTCGAGATGGTCGATGCCTGTGGACACCAGCGCAACGAAATGGCGGCCGGCCTCCGTCAGTCGAACGCCTCGTGTGTTGCGCTCGAACAGGAGGATGCCAAGATCTTCCTCCAACGCCTTTATCCGCGCGCTGACGCTGGACTGACTGATGCCGAGCGCGTTCGCCGCGTGGCGGAAGTTCAGATACTCCGCGACAGCAAGCGTCTGGATGAGCGACGCGAGGGGAATGCGCGATCCTAGCCAGGTCGGTATCCCCAATCGACAATCGACCATGTGTGCTGAACGTAGCCGCCGCATCGCTACCTCTCTCTCCTCGTTTTAGCGGAGACTTGGTTTGGCTAGCCGCATTGCCTTCATCATGCCAACTCGACTGATTTTTCCCAGTTGAGCTTCAATTATGATTCATGGTCACGAGGAACGAGAGCAACGTAGATATGAGAACGCCAAGAATGTTCGTGCTATGAATTAATAGCTCAGAAATTCCTCAAGAATGACACCCTAAAAATCCAAGTTTCGATGAACCAACATGCTGGTCACGCTACTGATGACTTCTCAACAGGAAAGTCCAGACGCTCCCATTCCACTATACCGCCGGTGAATAGGCGAACGTCCGTTTCGCCCATGTCCATTGCACGTTTTGCGGCGTAGCGCGCGGCACCGCAAAGTGTGCCGGTACAGTAAAAAACCAGAGGCGTTCCTGGCTTGGCTTTCAACTGCTCGCGCCGATACCCTGCCGGATCGACATTGATGGCACCTGGAATGTGCCCTCTGCGGTAGCGTGTGGGCGTATTGGCGTCCAAAACAATGACCGAGCCCTGCCGAACGAGTTCCAGGAGTTCGTCGGCTTCGATCTTTGGTACTGATATCATCTGTTTCAATGCTCGGAGCATCTCACACCTTGCAGCAAGATTTTAAATGCACTAATAGTGCACTCAAATGGACAAGTCAATGAGAACTTACGATCGCGGCGGTCGCGACGCAGCAAGCGAGGCCCGCACTGACGCGGCTGTTTCAGCGGCCTGTGAACTGCTTTGCAGCAAAGGCATTGATGGCTTGACATTCGACGCAGTGGCCGAGCGGGCACAATTATCTAGAAGAGCCGTCTTCAACCGGTTCCAGACGAAAGCCGCGCTGATCGAAGCGATGTTCGACCGAATCGCGACGATCGGAAACGCGCCCAACCTCGCCGAGCCAGCTAAGGAGACGAACGGTCACGCAGCTATAGCGGCATTCGTCAGGGCGTCATTTGATCTCTGGAACGCCAGCCCGGACCTAACCCGTCGGCTCGTCGCCTTGTCGAGGCTTGACGACGGCGTCGCCAGATTGCTTGCGGAAAGGGAAGGGCGTCGGATACGCAGCATCGAAGCGTTGGTCGCACAACTTGCCGATCTCGGGGTGCTCCGAAAGGACCCGGCGGCGGCGACAGCCCTGCTCTCGACATTCGTTGGATTTGATGCGTGCGATAAGCTGAGAAGTCAAGTTGGCGACGCAGCAGCCCGTGAGCTAGTCACCGATCTGCTGCAAATAGCGCTCTTGAGGGATTGATACTCGGCAGCTCTATCGCATACCCTCATATTTCCGCCGTCTGCGTTTGGTCCTTCAGTACCTGTGGAGGCAAAACTTGCCGTGATTGGCGGCAAGTGGAACGGCGTGCTCTGACATCTGACGCAAGACATTTTGCGCTTCCACGATATCCGCGCCCACTTCCGAACGTCATGCAGCGGATGGTGACCAACCTGTTTCCTGAGATGCAGAAGGCCGCGCCGCGCCCCGCTTGAGGCCCGGTCCTTTGACTGAGCGCGCGGCCTTGCCGCCTTTCGTGCCGGGGTTCGTGCTCGGCTGCTGCGACGACCGCACTGAGGGTCTGGACGGGCTGTTGCCGTGCTGGCAGCGAGCTTCTTGGCCTGCGTGAGAAAGCTCTTGGCCTTGCCTGCCTTCGGCCTGTTGGATCGAACGCGGCCGGGCTTTGGCCGGAAGCGGTTTTCGTCGTCGGCGTTCATGGCCGCTCTCCCAGCCGAAACCCAAGAAAATCGGGCGATTTGCGCCTATGGTGCCGGTCAAAACCCAGCAACGCCAAGGCTTTGCGCAAGATCGCGGCACGTGGGGTCCAAAACCATGGTGCCGCTTGCACTCCAGCTAAACAGTGTGCAGACAACGACAATTTCAGAAACCGGCCCGACGTGGTGCCGGTTTCCTTTATCTCGCCCTCCAGAAATTCCCGCTTTGTTCTCATGATCGCGGGATTTTTGATTTTGCTCCAAACGCGCCGATTTCTTGCATAGACACTGCAAAAAGTGCGCCGCTGAAACCGCGTCTGGACAACTGCCGATCCGCAGAACGACCGCCGGGTTCACCTCGATGAAGCAAGCGTTTCGCGGCGTCCGGCTTGCTGTGAACACCCCGGAGAATTGCAGAAATCGCAACCATGAAAGCGCCGTCACCATGCCGTCGCGATGCGCTGGAAATGCAGACGACCAGCCGTCACGCTGCGCTGGCGGTGCAGTTTGGCCGAGCACAACAGGTTCTCTGATTGCACTTCGTCGACGAGAGATTGCACTACTCTCAAATAGCAGGCTGAGAATTGCACCTGGACAGCAGACCCGTCGAGCGTAATTTGGAGGTGTGGCGACACGGGATGAAGTCTATGCCAAATACGGCATAACGGCAGAAGCAGCCCAGCTCTTCGAAGCAGAGCTGGGCACCTTGCTTCTATGTGCCGATGGCCTTCAAAATGGTTGGCACGTAATCCCTGACCGTGATCGCGCTCGCGCTGCCCTCAACAGCGTAGACCGCCACACATTGGGCGGCCTGCTCACGACGCTCAAAAAGAAAGTCGAACTCAGCGAAGAACTTGCAGACCGCTTTGCAATTGCGTTACAGGCGCGTAATCGACTGAATCACGGCTTCTTTGAGAAACACAACTTTAAGATTCAGAACGATGATGGACGCGACGAAATGCTCGCGGACCTGGAGAATTTGCATAACGAGCTTTTCAATGCGTGGCAGATCGCCAGTGCAATGACAACAATTGCGATGCAGGTAGTCGAGGAAGATCGGACTGAAAACGATGTCTAACTCGCGAGAGCCAAACTCAACCAGTGACTGGCTGTGGTGCTCGACCGCATGGAGAGCAGCCACGGCAACTAGCCCGTCGGCGTTCCCACGCCGTGCGTTGCATGAAATCGCGCGAGATATTCTTGGAACCGTTTGCCGTTCATTCCTAGCTTTTCGCGAACTGGAGCCAGTTCGGCATAAAGCTCTCCATCGATGGCTTCAAACATATCCCCATCTTCATGCAATTCGGCGATCATTTTATCACGGCCGGCGCGAGTGCTGAACTCAACGGCCCGTTCCCTAAAATAGTGATGGCCGAGAAAGTCTCTGCGCTTCTTGGCTTCCCTAAGTCTCTCTTTTAAACTGCCGCTAAGATCAGGTAGCGCGGAAACTCGCTTGATTAGATTGCCCAACGTCTGGGCGTGCTGGTTCTCCATGAAGCGATCGAATTCAGTCTCATAATGTGCCCGATCAAACGACTTTCCCTGATCGGCCAAATATTGGTCACGGATGCGACCAAGGAAGTCGATCTGCATCAGTGCAATCGCTAACCCTGCCTCCAGCACTCCTGCTTCGTAGTAGGCCCTACCAAAATAGGCGAAGACCTCCTTGACCTGCGCTCCCTCGTCATATGCCATTTGTGAACCACCCGCTTTTGCCGTCAAACCGGCTACTCTCGGATGATGGCGTCAGATTTTCACGATCAACAAGTGTCTGTCTCGGTCAAAACCTGCCGACGGGCAAGGGTTCAGACGCGGCGCTTCGCTGCTCTGAACCCCAGACTCGAAGGAAGACAGACATGACCGGAAACGCCAAAGCCGCCCGCAATGTGATTTTCAACGCCGATTGCATCGACGCGATGCTGTCTTTTGATCGGGGAACGGTGGACTTCATCCTGACCGATCCGCCCTATGTGACCAACTTCCGCGACCGTCAGGGCCGCACCGTCGCCAATGACGACAATAGCCGCTGGCTTCGCCCGGCCTTCAACCAGATGCACCGCGTTTTGAAGGATGGCGGCTTTTGCGTCAGCTTCTACGGCTGGAACAAGGTCGATTTGTTCATAGACGCATGGAAGGCGGCACGTTTCCGCGTTGTCGGCCACCTTGTTTTCCGTAAGCGTTATGCCTCATCTGCGCGTTTCCTTCGCTACGAGCATGAACAGGCTTACTTCCTGGCGAAGGGCAATCCGTCGCTTCCCGAGCGCCCCATACCCGACGTGCTGGACTTTCCCTATACGGGCAATCGCCTTCACCCGACCCAGAAGTCGGTCGAGGCGCTGCATCCGCTGATTGAGGCGTTCACGAAGCCGGGCGAGCTTGTGCTGGACCCGTTTTGCGGCAGTGGCTCGACATTGGCAGCCGCGCAGCAGGTGGACGCCTCCAAAAACCTCTAGAGCGGGATGGGATTTTGGTGAATCGGGGGGGATTCCCGAATCGGGGATGATCTGATTCATCGTTCTGGCGGAAGCTGGAGGCCGTCGGAATGAGCAAGGCCTATTCGATGGATCTTCGCGA
>WBZN01002343.1_pt1 | contig 10625 bp, 8 predicted proteins | sample 5204281 | NCBI WGS metagenome assembly WBZN01 (sample SAMN12344347, study PRJNA552823) | activated sludge metagenome | biome: Activated sludge suspended growth; feature: Nitrification reactor; material: Wastewater; isolation source: activated sludge from nitrification reactor of wastewater treatment... | reverse complement strand
GGAGAAGACGTGCTTGGCCTTGCCCGGCGCATGCGTCACCAGCCATTCGGCGAACAGGTCCTTGATCTCCAGCGGCAGGCGCACGACGGTCCAGTTCACGGCCTGGGCGCCGGCCGCCGCCGCCGCGGCGATGATGGCCTCGATCTCGTGGTCGGTCAGCGCCGGGATGATCGGCGCCACCGAGACCGCCACCGGCACGCCGGCATCGCTCAGGCGCTTGATCGCATCCAGCCGCTTGGCCGGCGTCGAGGCGCGCGGCTCCAGCTTGCGCGAGAAGTCGCGGTCGAGCGAGGTGACCGACATCGACACCATCGCCAGGCGCCGCTGCGCCATGTCGGCCAAGAGGTCGAGGTCGTCCAGCACGCGGGCGCTCTTGGTGGTGATGCCGACCGGATGGTTGAAATCGCTCAGCACCTTCAGCACCTGGCGGGTCACCCGGTATTGCCGCTCGATCGGCTGATAGGGATCGGTGACGGCGCCCAGCGCCAGCACGTCGGGCCGGTAGCTCCTCTTGCGCAACTCGCGCTCCAGCAAGGCGGCGGCGTCGGACTTGGCGTAGAGCCTGGTCTCGAAATCGAGGCCCGGCGAATGGCCGAGATAGGCATGGGTCGGCCGCGCATAGCAGTAGATGCAGCCATGCTCGCAGCCGCGATAGGGATTGATCGACTGATCGAAGGGGACGTCCGGCGACTGGTTGCGCGCGATGACCGAGCGGCTGGTATCCGGCAGCACGATGGTGCGCAAGGGCGGCAGTTCCGCCTCCGGGTCCTCGACCGTCGGGTTGCGCCAGCCGTCATCCTCCAGCGGCCGCTCGCCCTGCTCATAGCGCCCCGGCCGGTTGCTCACGGCACCACGCCCCTTCACCGCCTGGGGCGGCAGGGTCGGGTCGGGCGCGCCATCCGGATCGGCGCCGGGCGCGGGGTATCGCGGGTCACGGGACATGGCCCGATCCTGGCGCGGAAAAGAGAACAAATAAAGAACAAAACGCCCGTTAACGCGAAATCCGGTCAGGCGCTGACTGGGCGACCCATCCAGCGTGGCCGAGGGCCAGCCGCGCCCGCGCGGCCACGTCACCCGCTTCGCCCGCGGCGTCGATCCGGGCCCAGTCCAGCGGGCCGAGATCGTAGGTGAGCTGGCGGCGCAGCACGGCCGCGTCGGCGTCCGAGGCGTCGCCCTTGCGGGCCCGCAGACGCGCCATCAGCACGTCCGGCGCCGCGTCGAGCCAGAGGCCGGTGAACGCCACGCCCGCTGCGGCGGCGAGCGCGGCGAAGGCCCGACGTTCCTCGGGGCGCGCGGCGACGGCGTCGACGATGACGCAATAGCCGGCGGCCAGCGCATCGCGCGCCGCGTGCTCGAGCGCCGCGTAGACCCGCGCATTCACCTCCGGCGCATAGGCCGCGGCGGGCAGGCGGCTTTCCGGTTCCTGGCCGAACAGGCGCTTGCGCAGCACGTCGCTGCGCAGCACGCGGGCGCCCGGCGCCTGGCCGAGATCGCCGGCGATGGCCGCCGCCACGCTCGACTTGCCGGTGCCGCTGAGGCCGCCGATGGCGATGAGCCGCGGCGGCGATGGCCGCAACAAATCCTCCGCCATGTCGAAATAGGCCCGAGCCTCAGCCAGCGCGCGGTCCTGCTTGTCACCCGCCGGCTGGGAATGCGCGGCGGTGGCGGTGACATGGGCGCGCACCGCGGCGCGCAGCGACAGGAACAGCGGCAGAAGCGGCAATCCGTCGGCTTCGTCGGCGCGATCCAGATAGCGGTTGAAGACCTGCGCCGCCGCCGCGTTGAGGCCGCGATGGCGCACATCCATCAGCAGGAACGCGAGGTCGTAGAGCACGTCGATGCAGGCGATGAGGTCGCTGAACTCGATGCAGTCGAACAAGGTCGGCGCGCCGTCGAGCAGGCAGATGTTGGCGAGGTGCAGGTCGCCGTGGCAGCGCCTTACCTTGCCGGAATCGCGGCGGCGGTCGAGCAGGGCGGCGTGGCGCGCCAGTGCCGCCAGCGTGGCGTCGCGCAGGCGGTCGATATCGGCGGGTCCAAGGCCGCGCGGCAAGGCGCGGCGCAGGTTCTCGTCATTGATGCTGACCACCGCGCGGATTCCCGCCACGCCGCCCTGGTCGGGCGTTGGCGCGGCGATGGCATGGAAGGCGGCGATGCGGTCGGCCGTCTGCATCGCCAAGGGCAGCGTCAGCTGGCCGCTTTCCGCCAGGTGGCTGAACAGGGCCTCTTGCGCGAAGCGGCGCATGACCACGACCCAATCGACGGCCTCGCCCTCGCCCGCGAAGGCGAGCGCGCCGTCCTTCCGGCGGCGGATCGGCTGCACGGCGAGATAGAGGTCCGGCGCAGTGCGGCGGTTCAAGGCGAGCTCGGCCTCGCAGGCCCGGCGGCGCAACTCGGCGGTCGAATAGTCCAGATACGAGTATTTCACCGCGCGTTTGAGCTTGTAGGCCCGATCGCCGGTCATAAAGATCACCGAGGCATGGGTGGTGATGGTTTCGACGCGGCAGGATGCATCCCCGTGGCTGCGGGGATCGGCGAGGAAGGCGACAACGTCGGCTTGGCCCGGATCGCTGCTCATGCTGTAAGCTGGCCTTATCGGGGAAGGGTAGTGCAAGCGCGATGAGCGAAACCGAGGGCCAAGCCATCCAGATCCGCGTGGACGAAGTGTCGCAGCTGTTCAACACGCTGGACCCGTTCCCATTTCATGAGCGCGATCTCGACGACGATGCCGAGGAATACATCGTCGGCTGGGCCCGTGAGCTGCCGCGCGACCAGCCGCTGCGCATCATCGTGCATGTGCCGCGCCCGGAGGCGAACGCCGAGGCGATCGCACGGCTGGAAGAATCGCTGCAGCGCTTCTTCGCCTATCGCGCCGACATCATCGGCCGCGACCTGCACGAACTGTTCCGCATCGGCTGGCGCGCGCTGGCGATCGGCCTTGCCGTGCTCGGCCTCTGCCTGGCCGCCGGCCACTTTGTCACCGGCCGCTTCGGCAGCGGCTATCTGGCACGCTTCCTGGAAGAAGGCCTGATCATCGTCGGCTGGGTGGCGAATTGGAAGCCGCTGGAGATCTTTCTTTACGACTGGTGGCCGCTGCAGCGCCGGCGCAACCTCTATCGCCGCCTGGCGGCGGCGAAGGTGACGGTTTCCTCGTTCGAAGGATAGCTCTCACCACTCCACCAACACCAAATCGTCATTGCCGGGCTTGACCCGGCAATGACGAAGGGAGGAAGGCGGTGCGGTCAGCTATGGCTTCACATAGTCGCGCCAATAGTGCTTCTGCTCGAAGCCGAGCTTTTCGCGCGCCTTCTTGTTGGAGAGCAGCGTCTCGAACGCGCCGAGTTTCCCTTTGACCGGCACCTTCGGATAGAAGCGCTGCAAAAGTTCCGCCGTCGGCAGGTCGGAGGAGGTGTCGCCGCTAGAGGCGTTGAACACCTGGAAGCCGAGGCCGCTCACCTCGATGCAGCGATGGCACAGCTCGCCGAGGTCGCGCGCGTCGACATAGGACCAGGCGATCTTCTTGCGGAAGCCCGGGTCCTGGAACCACTTGGGGAACAGCGCGTATTCGTGCGGCTCGATGACGTTGCCGATGCGCAAACAATAGATGTCGGCGCCGCTGCGGGTGGCGAAAGCGCGCGCGGTGCGCTCGTTGACGATCTTGGAGAGGGCGTAGGAATCCATCGGGTTGACGTCGTACTCCTCGTCGAGCGGGAAATAATCCGGCTCGCGCGGCGTCTCGGCGAAGACCACGCCATAGGTCGTCTCGCTGGAGGCGATGACGATCTTCTTGATGCCGAGCTTCACCGCCGCCTCGATGACGTTGTAGGTGCTCATCACGTTGACGCGGTAGAGCTCGTTGTCCGGCACCAGCATGACCCGCGGCACGGCGGCGAAATGCACGATGGCGTCGACCTTCTGCGCGCGCATGTCGGGGTCGAATTCGTGCAGGCCCATATAGGAGGTCAGCGCGTTGAACACCTGGCCGGAATCGGTCAAATCGGTGACGAGCGTGCGCGCCCTCGGGTTGTCGAGCGGCTTCAGGTCCAGGTTCATCACCTGGTAGCCGCGATCCAGCAGAACCTGCAGCGCATGCTTGCCCGCCTTGCCGCTGCCGCCGGTGAATATCACGCGTTTCATCTCAATCTCCTCCGAACCGGAAAATCCACAGGCGCGACTCTATAGCGGGCGCCGGGGCGGCTTGGAAGAATCGATGCGCGGCTGAGGGGTTTTGCCTCAGCGGCGATCAGGCGGCGCGGCCGGGGTCGAGCGACATGTCGCCGGCGTAGGTCTCGCTCATGAAGCGGATGAAGTTGTCGCGGAACTGCCGCGTATGCGCATGGGCCAGCGCGTCGGCGCGCTCGATGTCCCGCGCGGCGATCGCGGCCAGCATCTCGTCATGCTCGCCGGTCAGCATCTGGCTGCCGGGCGTGCGCTCCAGGAACTCGAAATGCATGTGCAGCATGCGGCGGCCCTGGTCGAGCAGCCGCTCGTAGAAGGCGATCAGGTACGGGTTCTTGCCGGCCCGGGCGATGGCCATGTGAAAATTCTTGTTGGCTTCCGACATGGCCAGATGGTCGCGGGTCTTCAGCGCCGCCTCGAACGCGCGCTGCCGGCGGGCGATGGACTCCAGGTCGGCCTCGGTCCGCAGCTGTGCGGCCAGGCGCGCATGCATGCGCTGGGTGATGTCCAGGGCCTCGACATATTTCGGGAAGCTGGCGAGCTCAAGCGGCGCCACGATGGTGCTGCGATTGGCCAGGGTGACGACCAGTTCCTCGCCCGCGAGGCGGATCAGCGCCTCCCGCACCGGGGAGCGCGACAGGCCGAACCGGGCCGCGAGGGTCGTCTCATCCAGCGGTTGGCCAGGTGCCAGCGCGAGGGTCAGGATCTCGGCCCGCAGCGCGTCATAGACGCTTTTCCATCCCGGTCCCTTGATCCGCTTGCTGTCCGTCCCTGAAGCCACGCGACGCCCTCCCGGCCCACCGGATGTGCCCGGCGCTAAGAGATTATAGCGCCTCCCAAGCAGATTGTCGACATAATGTATTTGACATTGTCGACATAAAGACGACATTATGCGGCCAGTTCCGACGCAGGAGACAGACATGAAGCTCACCGGGGTCATGCCGGCGCTGGTCACGCCGTTCGACGCCAACGGCAAGATCGACTTCAAGGCTTTCGAGAAACTGCTGACCAAGCTGCGCGCCGACGGCGTCAGCGGCTGGGTACCTTGCGGGTCGACCGGCGAGTACTACGCGATGAACGCGGAGGAGCGCGCCCAGGTGCTGAAATTCGTCGCCGGGTTCGCCAACAAGGACGAGCTGCTGATCGCCGGCACCAATGCCGGTTCCACCGCCGACGTGATCGAGCATACGAAGCGGGCGCGCGACCTCGGCTACGGCACGGTGCTGCTCTCGGCGCCGTACTATGCGACACCGAAGCCGGACGAACTCATCGCGCATTACCAGGCGGTGCTCGATGCCGTCGATGTCGAGATCGTGCTCTACAACTATCCGCCCAAGGTCGGCGTCGAGGTCGGGCTCGATGTGCTCGACGCGTTCGTCGCCAATCCGCGGGTCATCGGCATCAAGGAATCCTCCGGCAATCTGCTGCGGGCGATGGACATCCGCCAGCGCTACGGCACGCGCTACCAGCTCACCAACGGCTCCGACGATCAGACGCTGGATTTCTACCTCTGGGGCGCCACGTCCTGGATCTGCGGTCCGGCCAATTGCATGGCCAGGGCCTGCGTCGATCTGGTGAAGACGATCGAAGGCGGCGACTGGATCGCGGCGCGCGATAAGGCCATGGTCATCTATGGCGCGATGGCCAGCCTGGAAAGCGGCAAGTTCGTGCAGAAGGTGAAATACGGCTGCGAGCTGGCCGGCACCCCGGTCGGCCTCGCGCGGCGGCCGCTGCTGGAGCTTTCGCGAGAGGAGAAAGCGGCCTTCCGCAAAGCGATGGAGCCGGTGCTGGGCTGAGGCGATGAAGTTCGCACGCTCCCTGCAACTGATCCAGGTTCATTGCCAGGGCGAGATCGGCAAGGTGCTGGTCGGCGGCGCGCCGGAGATTCCCGGCCGCACCATGCTCGACAAGATGAACCACATCAACCAGGTCGACGACAGCTTGCGCCGGTTCGTCACCTTCGAGCCGCGCGCCAGCGTCGCCATGTCGGTCAACCTGGTGCTGCCGGCGACGCGGCCCGACGCCGATGCCGGCTTCATGGTGCTGCAGGCCGACCGCGCCCATCCGATGTCGGGCAGCAATTGCATCTGCGTGGTGACGGCGCTGCTGGAAAGCGGCCGGGTGAAGATGGCGGAACCGGAAACGCTCGTGCGCCTCGACACGCCGGCTGGTCTGATCACGGCGCGGGCGAAATGCGCGGACGGCCGCTGCTTCTCGGTCAGCCTCGACAACGTGCCGGCCTTTGTTGAAGAGCTGGACCGCGTCCTCGATACGCCACGCTGGGGCCGCATCAAGGCCGACATCGCCTTCGGCGGCGTCTACTACGCGCTGGTCGACGTGGCGCAGATCGGCCTGGAGATCGCGCCGAGGAACGCCCGCGCGCTGGCCGAGGCGGGCATCGAATTGAAGGCGCTGCTCGCCGAGCAGGTGAAGGTGCAGCATCCGGAGCTGCCCGGCGTCAACGAGATCGCTTATGTGATGTTCCGCAGCCAGGAGCCGGACGGCGCCTTGCGCACCTGCACCACGTTGAAGCCCGGCCGCGTCGACCGCTCCCCCTGCGGCACCGGCAGCTCGGCCAATCTCGCCGTGCAGCACGTGCGCGGGCTCGCCAAAGTCGGCGACACGCGCCGCTCGCGCTCGATCATCGGCGGCGAATTCGTGGTGGAGCTGATCGGCGAGACGCGCGTCGGCAACAAGCCCGCCATCCTCCCGCGCCTGACCGGCCAGGCGACGGTCTATGGCACGGAAGAAATGCGCTGGGACCCGGCGGACCCGTTCTTCAAGGGCTTCGCGCTGTCGGATACCTGGGGACCGCAGGTAGATCAGCTTGGTTAAATATCCGTTCTGTCGTCATGGAACATGAACGGATTCTATCTCGAAACGATAAGAACCTTCGCTTGGGTGAACGCGCACAAACAGCACCAAGTCGCTAGCCCCCTCTTCGACTGTGAAAAGGTCTACGAGGACTTGCCAGTATATCCCCATCCATAGATATATCGACGTTCGCCAAGCGTCGTCCGGCAAGCGACGCAATTCACACCCATACGACCTGACATAGTCCTGGATGGCCAAGTAGCGTTCATCGGACAGCGAGACAGCAGCAGGTAAACTGCTGATATCTCCAGATGCCAAGCAGTCTACGATCTCAGCGAGCGTCCTCCTCCATTCCGCAGGAATGGGGAGTTCCTCATCTGCATTCCGCTCGACCGCTCCATGTTCGCTCATGGCTTGCGCTACTTCCGATGCTCTTCCAGCCTTGGCATCAACTCTACCAGGTTGCAGGGCCGGTGCCGGTTGTCGAGCTGGAGCTTCAAAATCTCATCCCAGCCGTCGCGGCAGGCCGAGGGTGAGCCGGGCAAAGCGAACAGATAAGTGCCGTGCGCCACGCCGCCCACGGCGCGGCTTTGGATGGTCGAGGTGCCGACCTTCTGAAACGAGATCCAGCGGAACAGTTCGCCGAAGCCTTCGATCTTCTTCTCGAACACCTGCTCGAAGGCTTCCGGCGTGACGTCGCGGCCGGTGACGCCGGTGCCGCCGGTGGAGATCACCACGTCGATCTCGGGATCGCCGATCCAGGCGCGCAGCTGATCGGTGATCGCCGGCACATCGTCCTTGACGATGGCGCGGGCGGCGACCTTGTGGCCGTCGCGCTGGATCATGTCGACCAGGGTCAGGCCGGATTTGTCGTCGGCCAGCGTGCGCGTGTCGGAGACCGTCAGGACGGCGATGTTGACGGCCAGGAACGGCCGGCTTTCGTCGATGCGTGGCAAAACACCCTCCGTCCCAACGCGGGTGGGACGGAGGCTGCCATGTCAGGAGAAACTCAGTTGGAAGCCGTCGCCGTCCCGTCCTGGGCCGTATAGCGCGGCCAGCCGCCGGTCGCCAGCGCCTTCAGCGTCGGCGTGTCCTGGCCCAGGCGCTCCTGGTAAATCCAGTAGGCCGCGAGCACCCGCTTCACGAACTGGCGGGTCTCCTTGGCCGGCAGGGTCTCCAGGAACATCAGCGCGTCGTCGCCGGCGCGGCTCGCCTTCTTCCACTTCTGCAGCTTGCCCGGGCCGGCATTGTAGGCGACCGCGGTCATCATCAGGTCGGAATCGACGAGGTCCATGGCCATCAGCCAGCCGAGGTACTTCTGCCCCGCGGACATGGAGATCTTCGGGTCGCGCAGCTCCCCGGGTTCGAAGCCGAGCTTCCTGCCGGTCTCCGGCATGATCTGCATCAGGCCGATGGCGCCGTCGCCGCTGACGGCGTTGGGATTGAACCCCGATTCCTGGCGCATCACGGCATAGATCAGGGCACGGTCGACGGTGAAGCCGCCTTCGGGCTGCCAGACCGGCACCGGGTAGAGCGCCGCCGGAATCACCGAGTCGCCATAGAGCCGCTGGGTGGCGCCCATTTTCAGCGCCAGGGTCGGCAGGTTGGCGATCTGGGAGACGGCCAGCAGCGCCTCGTCGAGCTCATCCTTGGCCTTCTGCTGGAGCAGCAGCAGTTCCTTTTCCGCCATGCCGTTCTGGCCGACCTGGAGCAGCGCCATCGCGCGCTTGCCGGAACGGGCCTTCATCAGCTGGTCGCCATGCGCCCGAATGAAATTCGGCGCCGACCAGTCGATCTCAGGGGAAACGCCCAGGGCGCGGGCCGCCAGCTGTCCGTAGAAGGTGAGCGGATGCTTGGCCGCCTGTTTCAGCCAGGGGCTGACCTTGTCCGGCTGCTTGGCGCGGAGATAGGCGCGGGCGACCCAGAACGAGGCCTTGGACTGGTCCCAGGGGTCGTTCTCCGGGTTTTCCGCATCCTGCGCGAAGGCGAGGGCGGCGCCGGCGAAGTCGCCGCGCTTCCAGGCTTCGAGCCCGGCCAGCCAATTGGCGTCGCGGTCGTTATAGGCCTCGTCGGGCGAGCCCATATGGATGCCGATGGTGGCCGGCTGGGTCGGCGCCTCGGCGCCCTTGTCGAGGGCGAGCAGATAGATGCGCTGGGCCACCGCCAGGGTCGAGAAGCGGCGCAGCCAGTCGGTCAGCTCCTTGGCGTTGGCCTGGTAGAGCGGCGACAGATAGCGGTCGGCCAGCACATGGCCGAGCAGCGACTGGTCGGTCAGTTCGCTGATGATCTCATCGGCGCGGCGGAAATCGCCCGCGGCCTGGAAGCGGAAGATGTCGCGGTAGCGGTCGGCGTTCACCGCGTCGAGCGGCTTCGGCAAGGAAACGCCCTTGACCTGCACATCCACGCCCGGCAACGACGCCGTGGCGCCATCCTGCGCGAAGCCCGCCGCCGGAAGCCCGGCGGCCAGCGTGATCGTTGTGAGAGCGGTCAGCGCCCAAGAGCGCCAGCCCCGTCGGTGCCATGTCGTCGCCAAGGTCCTGTCCCCCTGGTGCATCCGTTCCAGCCCGAAAGGAACGAATTGGTTAACGATTTCTTGTTGTCTCCCGGAGTCACGGTTAGACGATCGGGGAGGGGGAGTCCACTAAAAATCTCGCGCGCCAACAACCCGTATGGTCATCCGCGTGTTCCAACCTACTATACGTATTAGTTAATACCCCCGTGTGCATACTACAGGGCTTTTTAGACAATTGTTTTAGTTCGGAATCACTTTATGGGAAAACGGTTCTATTAACGACTAGCCCAAGCGCGCTTTCAGCTTCAGAAGATCGCGCCACGTCTCACGCTTTTGTGCTGGTTGGCGCAGCAGATAAGCGGGGTGGAAAATAGGAAGGGTCGGGATCGGCTCCGGGAGGCCCGGGGACCGATACTCGAACCAGCGCCCCCGCAGCCGGGTAATACCTTCGGTGGTCTGCAGGAGCCCCTGGGCGGCGGCGGCTCCGACCAGGACCAGGACCTTGGGGGCGATCAATTCGATGTGCCGCTCGACGAAGGGCTTCTGGGCGGCCAGCTCGGCATCGGTCGGCTTTCGATTCCCCGGCGGGCGCCAGAAGCACACATTGGTGATGTAGAACGTGGTCCGGTCCAATCCGATCGCCGCCATCATCCGGTCGAGCAACTGGCCCGAGACCCCGACGAAGGGGAGGCCAAGGCGGTCCTCGTCCGCCCCCGGGGCCTCGCCGACCAGCATCACCCGGGCGGCCGGATTGCCGTCGGCGAAAACCAGATTGGTGGCGGTGCGGCGGAGGCCGATGCCGTCGAAGCTTTCCAGCGCGGCGCGCAGCGCGGCCAGGTCGGGCGCGCCGCCCGCCGCCTCGCGGGCCGAAGCGACAGCCTCCTGGTCCAGCGGACCGAGGGCCCGCACGGCGGCGGCGGGCGGCGCCGGATTGGCCACATAGGGCGCGCGGCCAACCGGTGCCTCGGCCAGTTGCCGCGGCGTTTCCGACTTGGCCGGCGTGGGATTGGCCGGCGTAGGTTTGGCTGGCGTGGGAATCGGCCGTGCTTCGGACGGATTCGGCCGGGCCGTGGCCGGGGTCGTCCCAAGGCGGCTTTGCGGCGTCGGCTCAATAGCCTCGTCG
>WBZN01002342.1_pt1 | contig 10626 bp, 5 predicted proteins | sample 5204281 | NCBI WGS metagenome assembly WBZN01 (sample SAMN12344347, study PRJNA552823) | activated sludge metagenome | biome: Activated sludge suspended growth; feature: Nitrification reactor; material: Wastewater; isolation source: activated sludge from nitrification reactor of wastewater treatment... | reverse complement strand
TGTAGAGGAAGTGCGAGGTGATCATGTCGTGCAACAGCCGCTTGTCCTCATCGCTGACGACCGGCTCGAGCTCGACCATGCCTAAGTTGCAACGAGACTGGAACTTATCCAACTCGTTCAACACAAACGCCACTCCGCCTGACATACCGGCCGCGAAGTTCCTACCGGTCCTGCCCAGGACCGCCACGACCCCGCCGGTCATATATTCACACCCGTGATCGCCGGTTCCTTCAACGACGGCGCGCACACCGCTGTTCCGCACTGCGAAACGCTCGCCGGCCATGCCATAAAAATAGGCTTCCCCCTGCGTGCCGCCATAGAGTGACGTGTTGCCGACGAGAATCGTTTCTTCCGGCGTGTAAATGGCGTTCTTCGGCGGGAAGACGATGATCTTGCCGCCCGACAGGCCCTTGCCGATATAGTCGTTGGACTCGCCTTCGAGGATCAGCGTGATGCCGCGTGCGAGGAATGCTCCGAACGACTGACCGGCTGATCCGTTGAATTTGATCGTGATCGTGTCGGCAGGCAATCCATCCTGACCATATTTCTTGGAGACCTGGCTCGACAACATGGTACCCACGGTTCGGTTCAGATTCCGAATCGGCAGTTCAAGCGTCACCTTTTGGCCACGCTCAATCGCCGGTGCGCATTGTTCGATGAGCTTGCGGTCTAGAATCTCGGCGATGCCATGATCCTGCTTCTGCACGCAATACCGCGGCACCTCAGGACCGACGTCAGGCATCTTCAGCAGCGGCGCCAGATCCAGCCCCTTGGCTTTCCAATGTTCGACGGCCTTGTGAATCTTGAGCTTGTCGACGCGCCCGACCATTTCATTGATGGTGCGGAATCCCAGCTTCGCCATGATCTGCCGCAACTCTTCGGCGATAAAGAAGAAGAAGTTGACGACATGTTCCGGCTGGCCGGTAAATTTCTTGCGCAAGACCGGATCCTGCGTCGCAATGCCGACAGGGCAGGTATTGAGATGGCACTTCCGCATCATGATGCAGCCTTCGATGATGAGCGGAGCCGTCGCAAATCCGTATTCTTCCGCGCCCAAGAGTGCCGCAATGGCCACATCGCGGCCCGTCTTCATCTGACCGTCGGTCTCTACCCGGATCCGGCCGCGCAAATCGTTGAGCACCAACGTTTGATGCGTTTCCGCCAATCCCAATTCCCACGGCACACCGGCGTACTTGATGGAGGAAAGCGGAGAGGCTCCAGTCCCGCCGGAGTCGCCGCTGATGAGCACCTTGTCTGCATGGGCCTTGGCGACCCCTGCGGCTACCGTACCGACGCCGACTTCGGAAACCAGTTTGACCGACACGGCCGCATCGGAGTTGGCATTCTTCAAGTCGAAGATGAGTTGCGCTAAGTCTTCGATGGAATAGATGTCGTGGTGCGGCGGGGGTGAAATGAGTTGCACACCCGGCGTGGAATAACGCAGCCGCGCGATGTTCTCATCGACCTTGTGTCCCGGCAACTGCCCGCCCTCTCCCGGTTTCGCCCCCTGCGCCATCTTGATCTGCAATTCTTTGGCATTCACCAGATAATGGCTGGTGACTCCGAATCGCGCCGATGCCACCTGCTTAATATAGCTATTGCGGGAATCCCCGTTCGGGAGCGGCGCAAATCGTTCCGGATCTTCGCCACCCTCGCCCGTGTTGCTCTTCGCACCTAATCGGTTCATCGCAATGGCCAGAGTCTCGTGCGCTTCCTTGCTGATGGAGCCGAACGACATGGCGCCGGTGGTAAAGCGTTTGACGATGTCTTTGGCCGGCTCGACTTCCTCCAGCGCAATCGGTTCCGGCAGGAACTTGAACTCCAGCAGGCCGCGCAGGTTCGAGCGACGTTTGCTTTCGTCGTTCACGAGTTGGGAGAACTCGGCGAAGGTCTTAGGATCGTTAGTCTTCGTCGCATGCTGCAGCTTATAGATGGTGTCCGGATTCCAGTTATGGTGCTCGCCCTGAATCCGGTAATGAATCTCACCGCCGAAATCCAGTTGCCGAATCGGAACAGGCTCATAGGCCACCCGGTGGCGGCGCAAGGTCTCTTCGCCAATCTCACGAACGCCGATACCTTCGATCCGCGACGGCGTGCCGGTGAAGTATCGATCGATCAATTCATGATTGAGGCCGATCGCCTCAAAGATCTGCGCGCCGCAGTAGGATTGCACCGTGGAGATGCCCATCTTCGAGAAAATCTTGAGCAAGCCTTTGTTAATGGCTTTGATGAACTTGCCCTCGGCCGTCGCGGCATCCAATCCTTCAGGGAAGTACCCATCCCGCTCCAGGTCGACCAGTGATTCGAAGACCAGATACGGATTCACAGTTCCGGCTCCGAAGCCAATCAAGCAGGCGAAATGGTGCACGTCGCGTGGCTCTCCGGTTTCCACCGTGAGGCCGACTTCGGTTCTCGTGCATTCCCGCACCAGATGGTGATGAACCGCCGCCACACCGAGCAAGCTCGGGATGGGCGCCCATTCCGCATTCACCCCGCGGTCGCTGAGGATGAGGAACTTGTAGCCTTCACGAATCGCCTGGGATGCCTGCCGGCAAAGATCGTCCACCGCCGCTCCCAGTCCTTCCGGACCTTCGGCCACGCGGAACAGCATCTTCAACGTTTTGCTTTTGAAATGCGGATCGGCAATCTCGCGGATCTTGTGCAGATCGGCATTCGTCAAAATCGGCTGCTTCACCCGGATGCGGCGGGCCGACTCCGGATGTTCATCCATCAGATTGGGCTTGGGGCCGATGCTGGTGGTGAGCGACATCACGAGCTCTTCGCGGATCGGATCGATCGGCGGATTCGTGACCTGCGCAAACAATTGCTTGAAGTATTTGAAGAGCAGTTGCGGCCTGTCGGACAACACCGCGAGCGGCGTATCCGTGCCCATCGACGAAATGGCCTCCTGCCCCTCCACCACCATGGGAGTGATGACCATTTTGAGTTCTTCGATAGTATAGCCGAACGCCTGTTGACGCTGCCGGATCGTGGGATGGTCGGGCTGCGGCACATTGATCGGATCGGGCAATTCGTCCAGGGAAATACGATGCTCGGTCACCCAGGATCGGTACGGCTTGCGGCGAACGATATCGGCTTTGACTTCCTCGTCGTCGATGATACGGCCCTGTTCGGTATCGACTAGGAACATGCGGCCCGGCATCAACCGGCCTTTTTGACGGATTCGCTGCGGGTCCATCGGCAACACACCGGCTTCGGAAGCCAGCACGACCAATCCATCAGTCGTCACTTGATACCGGCAGGGGCGCAGCCCATTCCGGTCCAGCGTGGCGCCGATCAATTTGCCGTCGGTAAAACAGACCGCCGCAGGGCCATCCCAGGGTTCCTGCATGGCGGCGTGGTACTCATAGAATCCACGGCGATCCAAATCCATCTGCGGATTGGCGACCCACGGTTCAGGGATCAGCATCATCATGGCATGCGGCAAGGAGCGGCCACCGAGCACCAAAAATTCTAAGGCGTTGTCCAGGCTGGCCGAGTCGCTCTGATTCTCATAGACAATCGGGAACAGCTTCTTCATGTCGTCGCCGAACAGCTCGGAGTTCAGCCGCCCTTGCCGCGCACGCATCCAGTTCACATTGCCCTTCAGCGTATTGATCTCGCCGTTGTGGCAAATGTAGCGATACGGATGGGCCAACGGCCAGGTAGGAAACGTATTCGTGCTGAAGCGCGCGTGGACGAGGGCCATGGCGCTCGTCAGGCTGCTGTCGGTCAGGTCCTGGTAATACTGCGGGATCTGGTGCGGAAGCAGGAGCCCCTTGAAGACGATCGTGCTGCTGGACAAACTGGGAATGTAGAAGTAGTCCCGGCCTTCGATGGCGGATTCGCGCACCGCCCGCTCCACGCACTTGCGGATGACGTACAAGCGCCGCTCGAATTCCTCATCCGTGAAAATGCCGCGAGCGATGAACACTTGGCGCATGAACGGTTCGGTGGTGCGTGCCAACGCCCCGATGGCGTCACTCTTAACCGGCACATCACGCCAACCGAGGAGTTTAGCGCCCGAGTCTTTGATCACCCGGTTGAACAACGTTTCGCACTGCGCACGGGCATCGGCATCAGGCGGCAAAAACACCATGCCGACGCCATACTCTCCCGCCCCAGGCAGTTTGATACCGCTGTCTTTCGCGGCACGCTTGAAGAACTCATGCGGGACTTGAAGCAGGATGCCTGCGCCGTCTCCGGTGCAGGGATCGCACCCCTGTGCGCCGCGATGGGTCAGGCTTTCGAGAACCTGCAGGCCCTGCTGCACGATTTGATGCGAGCGCTGGCCCTTGATATCGACGACAAAGCCGACACCGCACGAGTCTTTCTCGTGCTGTGGATCATAGAGCCCTTGTTTGGGAGGAAGCCCTGGTACATTCATGACACGTATTCTCGTCAAAGAGGCAGGCAATTACGAACAGACTCCCCTCACGGGGACGTTGAAGCTGCCGCACGACCACGGTGACTGCTACCATTCATTTGGGGAAATAAGCGAAGGCTCAACTTACTGGATGGGCCGTGAAACTGTCAAGAGAACGGCGACACAATCCGACCGGATACCGGCCGACCGGTGCTTGACTTAGTGGAGTTTCCTGCCCTACTATCCGCCCCATGTCGAACGGACCGACCACCCTCACACTCCACAGCATGGCCGATGTCTGGGATGTGTATCGTGAAGAGCTCGAGGGGGTCGAGGATCAGATCCGGAAGAATCTCGACTCCAGCGTCGCCCTGGTTAATACCGTCGCTGCGCATATTCTGAATAGCGGCGGCAAACGGGTCCGCCCCCTCTTCGTGCTTCTCAGCGCTCACCTCTGCGGATACGCCGGTCAGGATCATCAAGCACTCGGCAGTCTGGTGGAATTCATCCATACCGCGACCCTGTTGCACGACGACGTCGTCGATGACGCCGATCTGCGCCGAGGCCGCCGTACCGCGAGCAAAGTCTGGGGCAACCAAATCAGCATTCTCGTCGGCGACTATCTCTATTCTCGCGCGATCTGCCAGATCGTCGACTTCCGCAACCAGGGCATCAACGAAGCCCTCTCGGAAGCCTGCCGGAAGATGGCCGAGGGCGAGGTCCTGCAGCTCTACTACAACGGCAATCCGCTGATGCCGGAGCCGGAATATCTCCGCATCATCGAACATAAAACCGCTGGGCTGATTGCGGCATCTTGCAAGATCGGCGCAATCGTGGCCGGAGCCACGGAAGAGTTACAGGAGGCGCTGTTCCGGTTCGGACAGCGGCTGGGCATCGCATTCCAACTGGCGGACGATACACTGGACTATACCGCCAACGGTGAGCATTTGGGCAAGACCCTTGGGCAGGACCTTCGGCAAGGCAAAGCGACACTGCCGTTGTTGCACCTCTTGCAGCACTGCTCGGAGCCGGACCGGCAGTTGATCAAAGACCGCATGGAAACCAGGACCTTGACCGACGAGGAACTCCGCCGCATCGTGGCCTTGATGCAGGAGTACGGGTCCATCGCCTACGCCATGGAACGGGCGCACGCATTTGTCGCCGCCGCCAAACGCGATCTCGATCTGTTCCACGACAACACCGCCAAGCGCGCCCTGTCCATCGCCGCCGACTATATGGTGACTCGCGACCGCTGAGTTGCCGCCGGCTGGATTCACAACGCCCACGCTCTGCTGACCGTACGTAGCCGTTCAGCGCCGGCGTCCATTCGCCGCCGGACGAACGGAGAGGGACAGTTGACCGCTCACTCTCTACAGCCAGTTGTGTGCACCGCGCGCACGCGAGAAAAGGATAGGAACCCGCATGGCACATATCATCCCCTTTCACGGCACCCTCTATAATCCGTCAACGGTCGGCGACGTCCGGCAGGTGGTCGCACCGCCCTACGACATCATCGACAGTACACTGCAAAAGACGTTGTATGATCGCCATCCGAACAACGTGATCCGGCTGGAACTCGGCTACGAACAACCGGGCGACACGCCGGCAAGCAACAAATACACTCGCGCTGCTGGGGCGCTCAACGACTGGCTAAAAGCCGGGGCTCTCCGCAAGGATTCCCAGCCGTCCGTCTACTATCACACCATCGAATACCGGCCGCCCTATTCGGCGCCCGGGACGCCGACCAAGGTCTTCAAAGGATTTCTGTCCACGGTAGAGCTTGAGGAATTCGGATCGGGGAAAATTTACCCGCACGAAAACACCCGCGCCGCGGCGAAAACCGACCGGCTGAATCTCCTCGAAGCCTGCCGCGCCAACTTCAGCGCAATCATTTCATTGTATTCGGATCCTCAGAATGACGTGCTCGCCCTGCTCGAACAGTCGATCGGTGCGGAGAAACCGCGCATCGATTTTCAGGATGACGAAGGTTTCCGGCAACGGCTGTGGAGCGTCACCGATGCGAACGTGCTCGCAAAGGTCGTCCAGATCATGAACACGAAACAACTGTTCATCGCCGACGGCCATCATCGCTACGAAACGGCCCTCAACTATCGCCGCGCCAGACGGCAACAGGCAGGTGCGGCTTCGTCGCCACAACCCTATGACAACGTCCTGATGCTGTTCGCCAGCCTGGAGGACAAGGGCCTGACCGTGCTGCCGACCCATCGCGTCCTGACGACACCGGTTCCCGCACCGAAGGATCTGCTGGGGAAGTTTGAGCCGGTATTCGACGTCACCGCGCTTCCCTTCCAAGCGGGCAATGAATCGCAGGTGCGCGCGCAGTTCATCGAACGGCTGCGTAACCAAGGACAGTCCGTGCCGATGTTCGGACTCGCCCTGAAGAACGATTCAAACTATTACCTGCTGACCCTGCGGGCCTCCCATCGCCCCACGGCATCGACTTCGCCGCGTGATCGCCTGGATGTCTCGCTGCTTCAACAGCATGTGGTCTCCACCCTCTGCCCCACACAGCAGACACAGGAAGCAATACGGTATTCGAAGGATGACCACGAAGCCTTGGATTGGGTACGGCAGGGCACCGGTACGGCCGCCCTCTTGCTCAATCCGACCAAAGTGGCCGAAGTCAAAGCCGTCGCCTCGGCGGGCGAGCGGATGCCGCACAAGTCGACCTATTTCTTCCCCAAGCCGCTCACGGGCCTGGTCATGAATGTGATGGAGGGGTAACTCACAGCCTTCGCCCTTCTCACTCGTAACACGATGACGAAAGCTAAGGTACTCATAGTCGACGACGATCAGGACATCGTGACGATGTTGCAGGATCGCCTCGACGCCGGCGGGTATCGGACCCTGACGGCCACCGATGGTCAACGCGGCATCGAGCTCATCGAACAGGAATCCCCCAACCTCGTCCTGCTTGATCTCTACCTGCCCCGCCTCAAGGGCATGGACGTGCTCAAACGCATGGCGCAAAACAAGCAATGCGAGGACATCCCCGTGATCGTCATGACGGCTGCCGGAACCATCCCCGACGCAGTCGAAGCGATGCGCCATGGAGCCTACGACTTTCTGACCAAGCCGCTGGAGAAGGATCACCTGCTGATCGTCATTCAGAAAGCGCTGGAACGAGACTCGCTCAAACGGCAGGTGGCCGCGCTCAAGTCGGACGTGCAGAACCGCTATGCCACCATCGTCGGAGACAGTCCAAAGATCAGGGGCATCATTGAATCGGCCCAGCGCGCCGCGAACTCGGATGCCAGCATCCTTCTACTCGGGGAAAGCGGAACCGGCAAAGAACTCTTTGCGCGCTCCATCCACCAATGGAGCCCGCGCCAAGGCATGCCGATGGTGGTCATCAATTGCGTCGCGCTCACGGAAACGCTGCTGGAAAATGAACTCTTCGGCCACGAACGCGGCGCGTTCACCAGCGCCGACCGCTTGCAGAAGGGCAAACTCGAGATGGCAGACGGCGGAACCGTCTTCCTGGACGAGATCGGCGACATGCCGTTGCCCTTGCAAGCCAAACTCCTGCGCGTACTGCAGGACAAGGAATTCCAACGGGTCGGTGGCACACGATCGATTTCCGTGAATATCCGATTTGTCGCCGCCACGAACAAAGACTTACGGCAGGCCGTGAAAGCGGGGCAGTTCCGGGAAGATCTGTTCTTCCGGCTCAATGTCGTCAGCTTTACGCTGCCGCCGTTACGGGAACGAAGCGAAGACATCGTGGGACTCGCGGAGTTTTTCCTCAAACGGCACGCCTACGAGGCCAAACGCCCCGGTGTGACGCTAAGCCCCGCAGCCAGGGCCGCGCTGACGCACTATTCCTGGCCCGGCAACATCCGCGAGCTCGACAACGTGCTGTCACGCGCCGTCGTGCTGAGCCCTGGGGATGTGATCGAGCCTGAATTTCTGGGGCTCACGGGGGATGACACGGGAGTCAAGGGGGCGGGCGATCCGCTGTTACCGTACCTAAACCTGACCTACCATGAATCCATGGAGGCGCATAGCGCCCATATCATCGACCGGGCACTGGAAAAAGCGGCGGGCAATCAGACGAAGGCAGCGGAGTTTCTGGACCTGCAGCGAACGTATCTGGCGCGATTGATCAAGCAGCGAAAACCCACCGCCGCCGAGTAACCAGCCCGGAGGCTGAAAAAGCCCGCCAGCTTCGTTCTCGCATCGCTCCGAGGCTCAACGTACCGCAAGGGTACGCCTCGCCTCCTCGCATTGCTGCGGCCTTGCTGGACAAACTTTTTGAGCCTCCGGTTATACCGAAGAACCAACCTTTCGAGCTGACAGACTGAGTCGTCCGGCCGCAGCGTCCCGCTCAACTTGTGCGTACCGTTCCGGCGTTCCCACGTCACTCCAAAAGCCGTCGAAATCAAACCCAACGATTCGCTCCCCGTCCTGAATGCCTTTCACGTAGGCATCAATGATCGAACATTCCTTTCCGGCAGGCAGGTACTTCAACAGCCGCGGATGGAGAATGTGGATACCGGCAAACATACGCGCGGCCGTGGCGGGTGATTGGGAGAGTCCGCGTCCCGTGATCCGCACCACTTCGGCGCGATCCGTCACTTCCACCAGCCCCCAGCGGGCTGCCTCAGGATCCTTGCGCAACACCAGGGTCGCAGCCGCCTGTTGCTCACGGTGGAACGCCATCAGTGCGCCGAGGTCCAACTCGAACAAGGTGTCACCGTTCAGAATCAGCACCGGTTCACCGTTGAAGTGCGGCTCCGCCTGTTTGATTCCACCGCCAGTGCCGAGAATGACCGGCTCGTGAGAATAGACGATTCGCATCCCGAACGCTCCACCGTCGCCCAACGCCTGTGAAATCATCGTGCCGAGATGATGGAGGTTGATGACGACATCACGAATGCCGTGCCGCTTCAAGAGCAGCAGGTTCCAGACGATCATCGGCGTGCCGGCGACCGGGAGAAGCGGTTTCGGGGTGGTATCGGTGAGCGGCCGCAAGCGAGTGCCCAGGCCCGCGGCGAGGATCATCGCCTTCATACCGACCAGGCGTGAAAAGCGAAATGTGGAAGGGGGGTCACGTGGTACGTTTTTCGTCTTAGGATGATTGCAGTTCGGCCACGTACGGCGCGAGATGCTGCCGGAGTGTGCCCAACTCGGGATATTTCGAAAGGTTCCGTCTGACGTAACCCAGCACTCGTGGAATATCGGCAAGAAACTTCGGGTTGTGTTTGACCCGATCAATATACACGAACCGGCCGGCGGCTTTGAGATTGCGCTGGATACTGGTCAGATCGAACAGACGGCGAAAGGCCGCGCGGTCACCAACCTTCACTCCCAGGCCCGCAAGGCGATCGAGAAAGTGCTCGACCAGTGCATCCACGACCGCATCATCCAATTCGATATACGCGTCCTTCAGTAGCGAGGCCAGATCATACGTGGCTGGCCCCATGAGTGCGTCCTGAAAATCGATGATGCCCATGCGCGATCCATCGACCATGAGGTTGCGGGAATGGTAATCGCGATGGACGAACACCTGCGGCTGTCCCGCGAGCAATTCGGCAATACGCTGAAATGCCGCGCGCACAGCCGCATCGTCCGCCGGCTTCATCGGTTGCCCCACACGGGCGGTAATGCCGTATTCGAGAAAGTGGTCGAATTCCCACATCAAGAGCGGCACATCGAAGCGCCGGTGGAACGCAATACAGCCCGGAGCTGGCGGTGTGGTGCCTTTGACTTGGAGAAGAGCCAGTTGATCGATTGCCTGGCGATACAAGGCCTCGAGCCTGGCACGGTCTGCGTGACGACAGGCTTCCGCCAACGTCAGGTCCCCGAAGTCTTCGAGATACAGCAGCCCGGCTTCGCGATCAAAGTAGTGCAATGTGGGAACGGTGACACCGGTCCGTTGCAGATGGGTCAACACATTGGTGAACGGCAATTCTGCGATCTGAGCAGACGCGCCGCTCACCGCCTCTTCGGATTTCTTGAATCCTTCCGGGTCGGCAAGCTGCATGAGAATCAGCGCCGAGGGCGTACCCTTCAGAGCAATGCGGAAATACCGGCGATTGGACGCATCACCGGCCAGCGCGCTGAGTGCGGTCATCTCACCACGAAAGGGCAATCGAGTGGCAACCGTCTGGGCGATACGTTCAGGATCAGGGGGAGCGAGCGGTGCCGCGGGCGCGGTTGGATTTGTCGTGGTCATACGATCGGCATTATAGCCAAACCCTCCCGAACTGCCAGCAGAAACTCACCTCCTGCAACAT
>WBZN01002169.1_pt2 | contig 10626 bp, 20 predicted proteins | sample 5204281 | NCBI WGS metagenome assembly WBZN01 (sample SAMN12344347, study PRJNA552823) | activated sludge metagenome | biome: Activated sludge suspended growth; feature: Nitrification reactor; material: Wastewater; isolation source: activated sludge from nitrification reactor of wastewater... | reverse complement strand
TCGTCGACAGCAACTACACTTGGTGCTTTTTCCTCTTTGTCCATTTAAGGCGTATCCTCTTTAGCTTCTGTTGTTAGCCGATTAAAAGTCTAGACCGGACTCGCGTGCGCCTTCGGCGACAGCAGCGATGCGTCCGTGATAAATGTAGCCGCCGCGATCGAAGACTACAGCTGTGATGCCTTTGTCTTTGGCGCGTTTGGCAACCAGTTCGCCAACTGATTTGGCAGAGTCGCAATCCCAGGTCTTCTTGCCTTTCAACTCGGCATCGAGTGTACTGGCAGAGACAATAGTGGTCGCGGCGCTATCGTCGACAATCTGAGCATAAATATGCTTGTTGGAGCGATAGACGCAGAGTCTTGGGCGCTGAGTGGTGCCCGTGAGACCACGGCGAATCCGCATGTGGCGCTTTTCGCGATTAAGCTTTCTATCTGGTTTCGTGATCATTGCTTCGTCCTCGAGTTACCCAGTCGGGCAACGGCTATCCTAAATTACTTCTTCTTACCTGCAGCTTTGCCAGCTTTGCGACGAATCAATTCGCCTTGATACTTAACACCCTTGCCTTTATAGACTTCAGGTCCGCGTCTCGATCTTATGTCTGCCGACAGGTCACCGACCGCTTGTTTGTCGATACCAGATACGGTGAGGATATTACCTTTGCCGACGACGATTTCCAAACCCTGGGGCGGTTCGATCTCGACTGAGTGCGAGTAACCAAGCTGCATAACGAGCTTGCGTCCTTCCATTACGGCACGATAACCGACACCGATGATTTCCAGATTCTGTGTGAAACCTTCGGTCACACCCTTAACCATGTTTGCCACCAGAGTGCGGGTCAAACCGTGCAGACTGCGCACGATGCGAGTTTCCGCAGTGCGTTCTACGACGATTTTGCCGTCTTCTTGTTTGATCGTCACTTCAGGACGAAACGATCTGGACAACTGACCCTTGGGTCCTTTGACGGATACTTCGCTGCCTTTTATGTCGACGGTGACTCCAGCTGGTACTGGGATTGGTGCTTTGCCTATACGAGACATTTTCGAATTCCTCTGCGCTCTTCGTTCGTTTCTTGCGATTTTGGTCGTGTGTTTAGAATCGACTACCCTTGGATAGCCTCTGCAGCGAAGCTGCTCGGCTTACCAGATGTGACCCAGCACTTCGCCACCGATATTGCTCTTGCGAGCTTGACGGTCGGTCATAAGACCACGGCTGGTGCTGATGATAGCGACACCCAATCCACCATAGACTCTGGGAACCTTTTTGGCAGAACGGTATATCTTCAAACCAGGCTTGCTGATTCGGCGCAAACCTTGAATGACTTGCTCGCCTTTGCTGCCGTACTTGAGTACGATACGCATTTTTTGATTAGGCGAACCCAAAGCTTTTGTTTCGAACGAAGAGATGAATCCCTCGTTGCGCAGAAGTTCTGCCAGAGCAACCTTCTGTTTGGAAGCCGGCATTTCAACGGCTGGTGCCTGCGTCCGCGCTGCGTTGCGGATGCGTGTGAACATGTCAGAAATAGGATCTGTAACGGGCATTTATTGTCTCTCCTACCAACTTGACTTTGTGACGCCGGGGATCAAACCTTCATGAGCCATCTTACGCAGACAGCATCGGCACAGGCCGAAATCGCGATTGTAGCCGCGAGGGCGCCCGCAAATACGACAACGATTGTGTAAACGCACTGTCGGAAATTTGCCTTTCGCGGCAAGCACCCGGCGCTTATGCTCTTTGTCAATCATCGATGTTTTGGCCACAATCTCTCTCCAAATGTGTATCGCGTTTCTGTGTACTTATTTCTACTTCTTGAACGGCATACCGAGCGCCGCGAGCAGTGCATGACCTTCCTGGTCGGTGCGAGCTGTCGTGACGATGGCGATGTCCATTCCGCGTACGGCGTCTACTTGTTCGTAATTGATTTCAGGGAAAATCAATTGCTCTTTAACGCCGAGTGAATAATTTCCGCGTCCATCGAACGCTTTCGAAGACAATCCACGGAAGTCTCTGATACGAGGCAACGCAATGTGGATAAGCTTAGCGAGGAAGTCGTACATGCGACGACCACGCAGCGTGACGCTGACGCCGACCGGCATGCCCTTACGCAACTTGAAAGTCGCGATTGATTTACGCGCCTTGTTGACGATCGGTTTTTGACCGGTGACAGTGACGAGATCTTTGACGCCGCTTTCAATCGCTTTGCCGTTTGTCGCTGCTTCGCCAAGACCCATGTTGATCACAACCTTTTCCAGGCGTGGCACTTGCAGGTCATTGGTGTAGCCGAACTGTTTTTTCAAGTGCGGCACAACAGTGTCTTGGTAGTGTTCCTTAATCTTGATCATTGTCTTCTTACTCTTCTTATGAGGGACGGTTGGAGCGCATTTTGGGGAATGCCCTTACCCGTCTACATTCTGATTACCCTGGTCGAATCTCTTCTTTAGTCGAGTCCCAATTTCTTTCTGAACTCAGCTCTGAACGGTTTTTTCTTCTCAGTGCTGTAAAGCATTACTTTGCAGGCAAAAATCGGAGCTTCCTTTTTGATCAAACCGCTCTTGCCCATTGGGTTGCGCGATTTGGTGGCGCGGGTGACGACATTGATACCTTCAACGATGATTTTGCCGGTCTTCGGAAATACGTTGAGAACTTTGCCGGTGCGTCCTTTGCCCATCTCTTTCGAACCAGAGATGACCATGACCAGGTCTCCCTTTTTGACGTGGATCTTGGGCACCAGATTGGTGACACCATCTTTGACCAACGCTTCAGAAACAAGGGTGGTTCCGCCCATTTTGACTTTCGTCTTGACGGCACGCTTGGTCGTGCGTACTTGATTCTTTTCAGCTTGTGCCATTTTTAGAGGACCTCCGGCGCGAGCGAAATGATTTTCGTGAAGTTCTTGTCGCGCAATTCGCGAGCAATAGGTCCGAAAACGCGGGTTCCTTTCGGGTTGCCGTCTTTCTGAACGATAACGGCAGCGTTGTCGTCAAAGCGGATGGTTGAGCCATCAGGACGCTTGACGTTATTGCGCACGCGCACTACGACGGCACGCACAACTTCTGATTTCTTGACGGGCATATTGGGAAGCGCGTCTTTGACTGCTGCGACGATGACATCACCGACGGAGGCATAACGACGGTTCGAACCGCCCAATACGCGAATGCACATCAGTTCGCGTGCGCCTGTGTTGTCGGCGCAAGTTAAACGTGTTTGTACCTGGATCATGCCTTTGACTCCTCTTTAGTCGAGAGTTTGGCCGCTTCGCCAACTCCAACAACCAGCCAACGCTTCTCTCTTGAAAGTGGACGGCATTCTTGAATACGCACGTCATCGCCAATCTGGCACTTGTTCTCAGCATCGTGAGCTTTGAACTTAGCCGTTCTGACAATTTGTTTTTCGTATTTGGAGTGCGGAGATGTGTTGTGTACGGCGACAACAACAGTCTTGTCCATTTTATTGGAGACTACTTTTCCGACTAATTCCTTCCTGGGCATTTCTCGATCCTTCTTCTTATTTGAAGCACGTCAGTGTTGACTGACTCTCGCGTTGACTAGACTTTCGCCTTTTCCTTCTTGCTCTTGGCGGCAGGAGCTTCTGCTTTCGGAGGCTTTTCAGGAGCTCCTTCAGCGCGCACCTTTTCGCTTTGAATCGTCAACAATCGCGCCAGGCTCTTGCGAGCATTACGCAATTTGGCTGGGCTTTCCAGCTTTCTTACGGCAAGCGAAAAACGCATTTCAACGATCTGCTTGCGGGTGTCAGCGATGCGAGAGACGAGCTCGTCGTGACTGAGTTCTCTTACTTCTTTGACTTTCATAGTTAGCCTCCGATATGTCGCTCAACGATGCGACATTTGATAGGCAACTTTTGAGCTGCCAACTCGAGCGCGCGGTGCGCGTCTTTTTGAGCGACTCCAGCCATTTCGAACATAACTCGACCTGGCTTGACCACTGCTACCCAGAATTCAGGGTTACCTTTTCCGGATCCCATACGGGTTTCAGCCGGTTTCTTCGTGCATGGTTTGTCTGGAAATACTCGAATCCAGAGTTGTCCACCACGGCGTACCGAACGTGTCATGGCTTTACGAGCTGCTTCGATCTGTCTTGATGTGATCCAAGCCGGCTCGAGTACTTGCAAACCATACTCGCCGAATTGCACTTCAACGCCGCGTGTTTCGCATCCGGTCATGCGACCGCGATGCTGCTTACGAAATTTTGTACGTTTGGGCAAAAGCATGACGTCTTAACCTGCCTTCCTGGATCTGCGACCAGCATTTTTGTTGCCGGGGCCGCCGCCGCGATTATCACGACCTTGCTGCTCTCCGCCACCTTGTTGATTACGTTCAGATTGAGTTTTGATGTTGGGCGGTGACCATTGTCCCGGCTCCAACTCGCCTCTGAAGATCCAGACTTTGATGCCGATCAGACCCATCATGGTGTGGGCTTCGGCCAAGCCGTAGTCAACGTCAGCTCTCAATGTTTGTAGTGGAATACGACCTTCTTTAGCCCATTCCGTTCTGGCGATTTCAGCGCCGCCCAATCGACCTGCCACCATGACTTTGACGCCAACGGCACCAGCTCTCATACAACGCTGCATCGCTTGCTTCATAGCGCGTCTGAAAGCGACACGCTTTTCAAGCTGTTGTCCAATCGATTCGGCCACGAGTTGTGATTCGAGATCGACGCGGTTGATTTCAAGAATATTGATTCTGATATCGACACCGGTGCGATTGAGCAATGCCTTCAGGCGTTGGCTCAATGTTTCGATGCCCTGTCCACCCTTGCCGACAACGACGCCAGGGCGAGCAGTGTAGATATCGAGTTGAATTTGATCAGCTTTGCGCGAGATGTCTACTTTGGAGACGCCGGCGTTCGACAGTTCTTTCTTCAAGAAACGACGAATGCGATAGTCTTCTTCCATAAGCGCCGGCACGTCTTTCTTGTTGACGAACCAGTTGCTGCGCCATCCTCTATGAATGCCGAGACGGAAGCCGTTAGGATTTACTTTCTGACCCACTGTGAAATAGCTCCTTTGCTTTAGACGTCTGACACAACGACAGTAATGTGACTTGATTTTTTGAGAATTGGATAAGCACGACCACGAGCTCTAGGCTGAATGCGCTTCAGGGTTGGTCCCTGGTCTGCGTATGCTTCAACGACTTTCAAATCGTTGGCTTCAGCTTCGCTGATTGGTGCCTTTTCAGCGTTGATCAAATTGAACATCGCCGATCTCAAAACTTTCTCTACTTCGCGTGCTGCCGAGAAGGGCATGAAACGAAGAATGGTGACAGCTTCACTGCAAGATTTGCCGCGAATTTCGTTGACGACGCGGCGCACCTTACGCGGTGACATTCTGACCCACTTAGCCTGTGCTTTGCTTTGCATGATTACCCTCTCTTCGCCGTCTTATCGCCACCGGCATGACCCTTGAAGTAGCGGGTCGGTGCGAATTCGCCCAATCTGTGACCGATCATTTGTTCCGTAACATAGACAGGCACATGCTTGCGACCGTTGTAGATGGCAATCGTGTGACCGATCATCTCAGGAATGATCATCGATGATCTAGACCAGGACTTGATCACCCGTTTGTCACCTTTACGGTTCATATCCTCAATTCTCTTAGCGAGAGATGAGTGAACGAAAGGTCCTTTTTTTAGCGATCTAGACACGAACTATGTCCTCCTAATCCAGTTAATTACTTGACGCGACGTTTGACGATGAACTTATCCGACGTATAGTGCTTGCCACGACGAGTCTTGTAACCCATCGCAGGTTTGCCCCATGGTGTTTGCGGCTTACCACCGATTGGTGACTTACCTTCACCACCACCATGTGGGTGGTCGATTGCGTTCATGGTGACACCGCGGTTGGCTGGTTTGATACCCATCCAACGGCTTCTGCCTGCCTTACCGATACGAATATTTTTGGCATCCGGATTGCTCAACTGACCGATGGTGGCCATGCAATCGATGCTAACCATGCGCATTTCGCTTGATGGCAAACGCAATGTGCACATCTTGCCTTCTTTGGCTAGAACTTGAATCTGGATGCCGGCGGCGCGTCCGAGCTGTCCACCTTTTCCAGGTGTCATTTCGACGTTGTGCACCATAGTACCCAGTGGTATCGCGCGGAGTGGCAGCGCGTTGCCGTTTTTAACTTCGGCGGTTGGACCAGACATGATCGCATCGCCCACTTTGACTCCCAGAGGAGCAAGGATGTAGCGCTTTTCGCCGTCTGCATACTGCAGCAAGCAGATGCGAGCATTGCGGTTTGGATCGTATTCAACCGACTTAACTACAGCAGGAATGCCGTGCTTGTTGCGTTTGAAATCAATAATGCGGTAAGCGCGCTTGTGGCCGCCACCTTTGTGACGCACAGTCAGTTTGCCCTGATTGTTGCGACCACCTTTGCTTTTGATTGGCATCAAAAGTGACTTCTCTGGAGTACTTGTCGTAATGTCAGAGAAATCGTGCACCGTCATGTTGCGGCGCCCTGCTGATGTTGGATTGACTTTCCGGGGAGGCATGTATCTTGGTCCTTTACCTAAAGTGTTGTCTTAGCTTAGGCGCTAAATATGGTGAGAGGATCGCCCTTGATAGTGACGATCGCTTTCTTGCTGTCTTTCGGCTTTCTTCCATGTCTCTTCGAACGACGAATGCGTCCTCTGATAGGAAGAGTGTTTACGCTTAGAACTTCAGTCTTTTGGTTATAGACTTCGCTCAACAGCAACTCGAGTGCTTCTGCAATCTCGATTTTGTTGGCATCCTTCAATACTTCGAATGTGTATTGCCCTTGCTCTGCCAATAGAGCTGATTTCTCATTGATCAAGGGTCGCAAGATGATTTGTGATTGACGGCTGTTCATCGGTTTTTCCTGGATTTATCCTGGTCGTTTACTCTGAATTACGATTCGCTTGAATCTTTCTTTGGCTTAGCAGCAGGCTTTTTGGCCGGCGCTTCAGATTTAGCTTTAGGTGCTTTGGCTTCGGAAGCTTTAGCAACTGGAGCTTTTTTGGCTTTCTTTTCAGCAGGAGCTGCATCTTTGTCAGCAGTCTGCTTGAAACGATTGTGAATCGTTTGGATTGCGCTTTCTGTGGTCAGCACAACTTCTGATTCGAGCAAGTCTTTCACGTTCAGGTTGCTGACGTGAATGACTTTCAGTCCGTCAATGTTGCGTGCAGCAAGCTGAACGCGCTTGTCTTCGTCATTTACATGATCGAGGACGAGAAGAATTTTTTGTCCGTACAACTTCAAATCTTTGAGAGCGGCAGCAACCAGTTTGGTTTTGCCCTCAGTGATGGAAGCGAAGTTCTGAACAACAACGAGGTTGTCTTTCTTAGCTGCCAGAGCTGATTTAAGAGCTGCAGCACGAGCCTTCTTAGGCATCGATTGCGAAAAATCACGTGGCTTAGGACCGAAAGTGACACCGCCACCTTCCCACAACGGCGAACGGATCGAACCAGCTCTGGCGCGACCGGTGCCTTTTTGACGCCATGGCTTTCTGCCACCACCACGCACTTCGCTGCGTGTTTTGGTGTTGGCTGCGCCCGAACGTGCATTGGCTAATTGGCGTACGAGTGCTGAGTGCAACAATCCGACGTTCGGCTCGACGCCGAAAACTTCGTCGTCTAGCCCGAGTTCACGGACCTTATTGCCTTTCAAATCTAATACTTGAGCAGATGTCATTGTTCGTTTCTCTTAGTTGAATCCCGTGCGGGTCAGTTCCATTTAGTCTTTGAAGGCTTGATGGTCAGCAAGCCGCCGTCGCAGCCAGGCACAGCGCCTTTGATCAGCAATACTTTCTTTTCAAGATCAACACGCACCACTTTCAAGTGGCGAATGCAGTGGTTCTTGTTGCCCATTTGACCAGGCATGTGCAGACCACGGAAAACGCGTCCGGGAGTGGTTCCTGCGCCGATGGAACCCATCGAGCGGTGGAATTTAGAACCGTGACTCATAGGTCCGCGACCTGCGTGATAGCGTTTAATCGTGCCCTGAAAACCTTTACCGATCGTCTTACCGTGGACATCGACAAGCATTCCTTCTTTCAAAATTTGATCGATAGGAAGGTTTTCGCCGACGTTGTAAGCGGCGTTATCTTCCAGGCGGTATTCCTGCAATGGTTTGGCAGGCGATACGCTGTTCTTTTTGAAAGCGCCCAATTCAGGCTTGTTCAGCTTCTTCTCTTCAACGAGAAAACCACCAACTTGAACGGCTACGTAGCCATTCTTCTCTTTTGTAAGTTTCTGGGTGACGATGTTATCGCCGAGTTTGACAACGGTCACAGGAATGGCCAGTCCTTCGTTATCGAAGACTTGAGTCATTCCTACCTTTTTGCCGATCACGCCTAGTGTCATGACGAAATTTCCTTGTGTGCAATCTTTAGAGCTTGACTTCGATGTCGACACCAGCCGGCAAGTCGAGGCGCATCAGCGCATCGGCAGTGGTTGGGGTCGGATCGACAATGTCAATCAATCTTTTGTGGATGCGGATTTCGAAGTGCTCACGCGATTTTTTGTCGACGTGAGGTGAGCGAAGCACGCAATAAACGCGCTTTCTGGTGGGCAGTGGCACTGGACCACTCACCGTAGCACCAGTACGTTTTGCAGTCTCAACGATCTGATCTGACGATTTGTCGAGAAGTCTGTGATCGTAAGACTTCAAGCGAATTCTGATTCGCTGGACCTTTGGACCAGCGGCATTATCGTTCTTGTGTTTTTGGGCGCGAGCCATCGGCGCGTATCTCCATTTCAGTTGAACCATGCGTGCAGCGCATGAAGCACGTCGCTATCACTAGCTCAGACTGCGGCTTTTCAGCACTGGACTGCATCTAACGAACCAGATTAGCTGGTTCTTATAAATGAAGCCGCCACAGACTGACCGTTTCCAGCGGACGAACAACACATTGTACATATATCAAATAGCCCAAATGGCAAAATTTATTTGAGAATAAGATTTTGTTTCTTAATTCTCGTTCAACTAAAGCGAGCGGTCGTCAGATTAACCCGCAAAATCGGCTTCAGCCAAGGGGTGCATGGTGCCATCGCGACCATACTTAAGTAACAAAATGATCGAAAAATCAATTGACTCGTTTTCAATGCCGCAATTATCTCAAGCAGAAAGCCAAGTGCAATCAACTTGGCGAGTGCTTCAGTTATTGTTTCCAAAATCTATATGGAATAGACCCGGTATTCCGATCTTATGAATACGATGCGGAGAAGACAATGTAGAAGGTCGATTCACATTCGCGTTTGCTGCAGTGGGAGCGGAATTAGTTGTGGTGACGCTCTCAGTCGTCACTGAACGAAAGTTTGACGCGTCCTCCGACCTGCTAGCAGCGCTTCTGCTCTGAGCGATGCTAAAGTCTGTTGAGGCACCTGTTGAAGATCCTGTTATCGAGCCTTTTGCAGCGCAAGGTACAACACCTGATGTGGATGCAGCAGGAGAAATGGTGATGCCTGTTTCTGTGTCGGCAAAGCAAGCGGCTTGTGAGCAGCTAAGCAGAAGAAAACTGTTGACGATGACTTGGTTTAACTTCATAACAGGTCTTCCTCATTGGTCTTTATCTTGACGACGTGGGCAACCCGCACCCTGTTCCTTACTTATGGCTACTTATATGGCTAGTTTCTTATGCATGTATTGAATGTGACGTGTCACGACTCCTCCAACTCAGGCGAGGGAGCAAGCTTACCGGCAATGCCATTCTATAAATAGGTCCGAGTGCTGCTGACCTCTGGGCACAGAACGCATTGAATAGATGGAAGTGCACCTCGGCCCTATTACATCAAGGTAGTTAAATTGTTGCATCTTGATAACCCTACGGCTGCCCTATCGCTGACCTTTACTGCGTTTATGGACTTTTGCTGGTTTTAAATTTAGATGACTTGATGGTTCAATGATCTGATTTGCTTACGGACGTTGCTCTCGGACGTTGCTCTCGGACGTTGCTCTCGGACGTTGCTCTCGGACGTTACTCTTGAAGGCTGCGCTCGGACGTTGAGTGGCGGCTTAGCGGACCGACAATCGTGTGCCACCAAATTTGGTGCGCTCTGCAATATCTCAAATGCCAGGTTCGTATGGACCCCTACCACGCAACAGAAAGGGCAGCGTTTTCACACTGCCCTTATCTACTTATTTGTTCTTTCGACTACGCGATGATTGTTGCGACAACACCGGCGCCGACAGTTCTTCCGCCTTCGCGAATCGCGAAACGCATTCCTTCTTCAACGGCAACTGGTTGAATCAATTCAACTTCCATTGCTACGTTGTCTCCAGGCATAACCATTTCAACGCCAGCTGGGAGCTTGATGCTGCCAGTAACGTCTGTAGTTCTGATGTAGAACTGTGGTCTGTAGCCAGGGAAGAATGGGGTGTGACGTCCACCTTCTTCTTTGCTCAAGATATAAACTTCAGCATTGAATTTGGTGTGTGGCTTGATCGAGTTTGGTTTGGCGATAACCTGACCACGTTCGATCATGGTCTTGTCGATACCTCTGAGCAACACGCCTACGTTGTCGCCAGCCATACCGGAGTCAAGAGTCTTCTGATACATTTCAACGCCGGTTACGGTCGTCTTGCGTGTGTCCTGAAGACCAACGATTTCAACTTCTTCGCCAACTTTGACTTGTCCACGCTCGATACGG
>WBZN01002341.1_pt1 | contig 10627 bp, 10 predicted proteins | sample 5204281 | NCBI WGS metagenome assembly WBZN01 (sample SAMN12344347, study PRJNA552823) | activated sludge metagenome | biome: Activated sludge suspended growth; feature: Nitrification reactor; material: Wastewater; isolation source: activated sludge from nitrification reactor of wastewater... | reverse complement strand
CGCCGACGCTCGTCGGGTCTTTCTTGGGCGTGTCGAGGGCCGCGGACTTGTTGGACGTCGGGTCCTTCTTGGGCGTGTCGAGGGCCGCGGACTTGTTGGACGTCGGGTCTTTCTTGGGCGTGTCGACCGCGAGCTGCGGTGGATCCTTCTTGGGCGTCTCGCCGATGCTCGTCAGATCTTTCTTGGGTGCCTCGAGCGGAGCGATCTTGTTGGGCGTCGGATCCTTGCTCGAGGACACGCCGGCGGTCGTGCCCTTGCCTGGGTCGTTCGCGTTCGGCGCGGGCTTGAGCGCGTCCTTCCGATCTGGCTTCTCGGTAGGATCGCTCACGGCCTTGGTCGCCATGCCAGTGACGGACTTGCCGGAGCCCTTCGACCCGCCGGCGGAGCCCTTGATGATCGCGACCGTGGCGATCGCGGCGAACAACGTCAGGCCGGCCCCTGCCATCACGAGCTTGGTGCGTCGCGACAGATGAGGTGGTGTGTAGACCGGTTGCGGCACCACGACCGGGACGTTCGGCGTGCCGTAGGGAGTCGGAGGAACGATCGATGTCGCCGTGGCCTCGCGGCCGGGGACGCCCGAGATCATCAACGGCACGCCACGAGTCTGCTGCGGCAGCTCGCGCCCGGTCGGATAGCCGAACTGGAACTGTGGCGGCGGCATCGGCAGGCCCTGACCTGTGAGCGTTCCGCCGGCCAGGCTCGGCGCCGATGCCGACTCCATGGATTCGCCGAGCATCGTCGGAACGGACGGCCCAGGGCCGGCGAGCATGGGCCGGTTGTCTGGAACGCGGCTGTCGGAGCTGCGGTTGTCTGGGACGCGGTTGTCTGGGACGCGGTTGTCGAGAATCCTCGGGATCGAGAGCCCAATCGCGGTCGGTTGCGGAACCGACGCTCGCGGTTTGCTGATCGGGGAGCTCGTCGCGGTGCGTGGGGGCGGCAGCGATAGGGAGGGCGGCGGCGATAGCAGGGGCGAGGGCAACGTCTTCGGCACCTCGTCTCGACGCATGAGCAGCGCGGGCGTGGGCAGCTGGGACGGCGTCGCGACCTCATCCGAGCGAAGCAGCTTGCCGGCGACGGTCGACAGCTCCTCGTCCTCGTCGAGCGGAACGCCTCTGGTCGCCTGCACGCGCGGGACGCCGTTGGGGAGCTCGAACCGGAACGAGGTGTTCCCGATCTCGATCGCGTCGCCGTTCGCGAGCGCGAACGGGTGGTCTTCGAGCGCGCCGTTGACGAGGGTCCCGTTGCCCGAGCCGCGATCGACGAGCACCCATGCTCCGTCGTCGTTGCGAAGATCGAAGTGCTTGCGCGACACCGCGATGTCCGTGAGCACGATGTCGTTGTCGACGGCGCGGCCGATCGTGTAGGTCTTCCCGGGCCGGATCGCGAGCTCCTGGCCCGCGTCGTTCCCGGCGGTGACTACGATCCGCGCGCCGAGCTCCGGCGTGATCGCGAGCGCGGCGCGCGCATGCTGGTCATCGACCGTCGATTCGTCCAGCGGGTTCGCGCTGGTCGACGTGATGTTGGTGATCGGCCTGCGTTGCGGCTCGCCCCCAAGAGCGCGGATGCGCTCCGCCGCATCTGCTTGCTCCATGGTCGTGCTGGCTTCGTCCTCCCAGCCCGACTCGATGGTCTTCTCCTCTTCTTCGAAAGATCCGGACAAAGCTGGAACCTTTGGCACCACATGCGCACTTACGCGCTGTGGCGCTCCAGGATTCGGAGCCCGACCCATCGAGTGAATTGTAGGGGACGTACCGTGCCCGATCAATGACAGCTCTCACGAGGTGTCCTACCTTTCCACCTATGTTGATCCCTGTGGCCCGGGCGGGCACCCTCGACCAGATCGACCTCGTTCCCAGCAAGATCATCGGCATCGGCGTCAACTATCGTGCCCACGCGCTCGAGATGGGGAAGGGCCTACCCGAGGAACCCCTCATGTTTCTCAAGCCCCGATCGGCGCTGATTGCCGACGGTGGCGCGATCGAACGGCCTTCGGGGTACGAGCGGGTCGACTACGAGGGGGAGCTCGGGGTCGTGATCGGGCAGCGCACGCGGCGGGTGTCGCGCGATCAGGCGCTCGACATGGTGATGGGCTTTGTCTGCATCAACGACGTGACCGTCCGAGATCTGCAGAAGAAGGACACCCAATGGTCCCGGGCCAAGGGGTTCGACACCTTCTGTCCCCTGGGGCCCCGCATCGTGGCGGGGCTCGATCCCTCGAACTTGCGGATCACCACCCGCGTCAACGGCGTGGTCAAGCAGGACTCGACGACCGCGGATCTGATCTTCGACGTGCCGAGCCTGATCGCGTTCGTCAGCGCGCACATGACGCTCGAGGTCGGCGACGTGATCTCGACAGGGACTCCCGCGGGTGTCGGAAATCTGATGCCGGGGGATGTGGTCGAGGTCGAGATCGCCGGGATCGGCGTGCTCAAGAACTCGGTGATCGCGCGACCGTGATCGAGCCCGTCGTGATCGGGCTCGGCGGCAATGTCGGGACCGAGGCCGTGATCATCGAGCGATTTCGCGGCGCCCGGGCGGCGCTGGGGGAGCTCGGGGGCGTCATGTCGGCGCCGCTGTATCGCAGCGCGCCGATCGGCCCCGCGCAGGCAGCGTTCCTCAACACCGCCGTCCGGGTCGGGATCCCGGATCTCCCGCCGTCCGCGCTGATCGCCACGATCCTCGAGATCGAGCGCTCGCTCGGCCGTGATCGGGCGCGCGAGGCGCGCTGGGGCCCTCGGCCGATCGACCTCGACGTCCTCACCTGGGGGACGCGGATCGTTCGTCATCCCGAGCTCGAGGTCCCGCACCCGCGGCTGGCCCAGCGGAGGTTCGCACTGGCCCCGCTCGTCGATCTGCTCGGCGAGACCGCCGTCATCCCGGGCATCGGGGCAGCCGGCGCGCTGCTCCAGGCGGTCCGCGATCAGCAGCTCGAACAGCTCGCCGAGCATTGGTAGTGATCACTGTCGTGGCGCGCGCAGCTTGGCGAGGTTCGTGCGGTGCTTGTAGAACAGCAGCGCGAGCGTCGCGATGGCGAGGGTTGCACACGGACGGTCGCCTCGGGCGAGGAGGATCGTCGCGACCGCGAGCATGCCGGCGAGCGAGCCGAGCGCGGTCACGCGGGTGAGCCGGAGGACGATCAGGAACACGAGCACGGCGATGCCCGCGATGGTGGGCGTGAGGACGAGGAACACCCCGAACGCGGTGGCCACGCCCTTGCCGCCGTGAAACTCCAGGAACGGCGAGAAGCAGTGGCCGAGGATCGCGGCGCCGCCGGTGAACGCGACGATCCAGGGCTCGCCCCAGAAGTGGATCGCGATCGCGACCGGGATCCCGCCCTTGGCTGCATCGAGCAGCAGCACGAGCGCGCCGGGGATCGGGCCCAGCACGCGGGTGACGTTCGTCGCGCCGATATTGCCGCTGCCGTGCTCCTGGATGTCGATACCGAGCTTGCGTGAGATGATCACGCCGAACGGAATGCCACCGACGAGATACCCGCCGGCGATCAGCACGAGCTGGAGCAGCAACACCGCGAGCACGAGGTTAGCCTGGCATGTCCGGGGCGGCCCACCAGCGGCGTACCTGCTCGATCGCCGACGTGCGTGGGAGCCCGGTGGGGAGGGTATCGAGGAACACGCGGCCGTAGGTGCGGGTCACGATCCGCCCGTCGAGGATCGCGACGATCCCGCGGTCGTCACGGCGGCGGATCAGGCGGCCGAAGCCCTGCTTGAGCGCGAGCGCGGCCGACGGGAGCTGGATCGCCGCGAACGGATCTTGTCCGGCCTCGGCGCACACCTGCATGCGCGCGGCGACCAACGGATCGGTGTGCGGTGCGAACGGCAGCCTGTCGATCACCACCAGGCTGAGTGCATCTCCGGGAACATCGACGCCTTCCCAGAACGAGCTGGTGCCGAGGAGCACCGCCCCGGTCGTGGTACGGAACCGATCGATCAACGTGGCACGCGGTGCTTCGCCTTGCACGAGCGTGGGATAGGGCATGCCGGCGAGCCGCGCGCCGGCCTCCCGGAGCGCGCGATGGCTCGTGAACAACAAGAATGCCCTGCCGGAGGTGATCGAGAGGAGCTCGCTCACGCGTTCGGCAGCCGCGGGTGAGAAGCCATCGTTCACCGGCGGCAGATCGCGCGGCACGTAGAGCATCGCCTGACGGGCGTAGTCGAACGGCGACGACACGAGCAGCTCGGCGGCGTCCTCGAGGCCGAGGCGTGCCCGCGTGTAGCCGAGGTCGCCCGCCGCGGCGAGGGTCGCGGACGTGAACACCGGGGTCGGGCCTGCGTGGACGATGTGCCGGCGCATGAGATCCGCGACATCGATCGGCGAGGCCGACAAGTAGGTGCCCGAGGCGCGGGCTTCGCCCCAGTAGACGTGGCTCTTCTGGCGTTGCTCGGCGATCGTCGCGAGATCGTCGCGCAGCGCGCGCGCGCGTCGGGCGAGGCCGGTGAGGGTGGCGCGGGCGCTCGCGTCGGCGTCCTCCTCCTCGTCGGGCGGCGGCTCGGCCTCGGCCTCTGCGGCACGGGCGAGCTCCTCGAGCGCGGAGTCGAGCCGGAACCAAGCCGTCTGGCGCTCGGGATGATCGAACATCCCGGCGGGCACCGGCACTCGTCCCAGGTCGTGCACGTCGGCGCCGACCAGCGCGGCGCGGATCTGTGCGAACAACGCGACGCCCGCGCGGTCGACGGTCTGGATCACGTCGACCGCGGCGCGGCCGGTCCACAGCGGCATCCGTGCGAGCGTCAGGTGCGCATCGCGGACGAGCTCGGCGATCTTGGTGGTCGAGATCTTGGCGCCGAAGTGCTCGGTCGCGATGTCCTCGAGCTGGTGCGCCTCGTCGAAGATCACCGCATCATGATCGGGCAACACGCGGGCGCCGGGATGCGCCGCGCGCAGCGCGCGGTCGGCGAAATAGAGATGGTGATTGACCAGGATCAGCTGCGCGCTCTCGGCGAGGCGGCGAGCCTGCGTGATGAAGCACCGCTCGAAGTACGGGCACCGCGGCCCGATCCGCGCGTCGGGTGTGGTGGTGACCTCGCTCCACAGGGGCGCGGACTCGGCGAGCCACTCGACCTCGGCGCGGTCGCCGGTCTCGCTGTACGTCGACCAATCGAGCAGCGCGTCGAGCGAGCCGTCGGTCGCCGGACGGGATCCGGCGTCGCGGGCGGGGGGGCGGCGTTCCGAGGCGGGGTCGGACGTTGCGGATCGCAGCCCGAGCCCCGACCCGGCGCTCGCGACGGCGTCCGCCAGCTTGCGCTTGCACACGTAGTTGCCGATGCCCTTGAGCACGACCGCCGAGAACGGCTTCGCGAGGATCGAGCGCAGGAGCGGCACGTCGTGCCTCGCGATCTGATCCTGCAGGGCGCGGGTCCCGGTCGACACCACGACGCGCTTGCCCGATTGCAGGGCGGGGATCAGGTACGCCAGCGTCTTGCCGGTCCCGGTGCCGGCCTCGACGATCAGCGGCCGTTCGTCCTCGAGCGCGCGCGCGACCGCGGCCGACATCGTGCGCTGCTCCGCGCGGTCTTCGTAGTAGGGGATCGCGCGCGCGAGGCCGCCGCCGGGGGCCAGGATGCCGCTCGACGGATCGATCACCGCCGCGAGGCCTTCTCGACGTGGCCACTCGTCCCGAACCGGCGCGCGAGCTCCTCGAACACCGCGGCGATCGGGATCCGGCGCGCGGTGAGGCCGACCATCACGTGGAACAGCAAGTCCGCGGTCTCGTGCACGACCTTCGCATCGTCTCCCGCCGGGAGCTCCGCCGCGAGCTCGCCATGTTCCTCGGCGATCTTCGCGAGGATCTTCGGCATCCCGGCGTCGAGCAGCGCGCGCGTGTAGCTGCGCTCGGGGGTGGCCGCATCGCGGCGTGCGGCGAGGATCGCGTCGAGCCGGGTCAGGATCGCCGCGCCCTCGGCCGCGGGCACACCGTCGTCCTCGGTGCCGTCGTCCTTGCGAACGAAGCACGACGTGGTTCCGGTGTGGCAGGTCGGGCCCGCGGGCCGGGCGCGCAGGAGGATCGTGTCGTTGTCGCAGTCGAGCCGGAGCTCGACGACCGCGAGCGTGTTGCCCGAGCTCTCGCCCTTCTTCCACATCGATTGCCGCGATCGCGACCAGAAGTGCGCGACGCGGGTCTCGCGCGTCAGGCGGATCGCCTCGGCGTTCATCCAGGCGACCATCAGCACCGTGCCCGCCTCGGCGTCTTGAACGACGCACGGCACCAGACCGCGATCATCGTAGACCGGCTCGACGGACATGCGGCTACGTTCGCCAGCGCCGGTCCCCCTGTCAACTTCCGCCGCCAGGCAGTCGAGCTGGGGCTTCCAGGCGGGTCGGCATGTTCGCCCTCGTGCCGGGCCTCGCCTCGACCTGGCGCCGTGGTCTCTTCGCCGCCGGAGGTCAGCGCCGGATCGCCAGCCCGCGCCCCGCGAGGAACGCCTTGGCCTCGCCGATGGTGTGCTGGCCGAAGTGGAAGATCGAGGCCGCGAGCACGGCGTCCGCACCGGCCTCGAGCCCGCCCGCGAGATGGTCGAGGACGCCGACGCCTCCCGACGCGATCACCGGGATCGAGACCGAGGTCGCGACCTTCGCGATCAGCTCGGTGTCATAGCCGGTGCCGGTGCCGTCGCGATCCATGCTGGTGAGCAGGATCTCGCCCGCGCCCAGCTCGGCGATCTGCCGGCACCAGGCGATCGCGTCGAGGCCCTCCGGGGTCCGACCGCCGTGGCTGAACACCTGCCAGCTCGCGCCGCTGCGCTTCGCGTCCACCGCGACGACGATCGCCTGCGTGCCGAACCGCGCCGCGCAGGCCGCGATCAGCTCGGGCGTCCGGATCGCCGCGGTGTTCATCGCGATCTTGTCGGCGCCCGCATCGAGCAAGCGCTCCGCGTCGGCCACCGTGCGCACGCCGCCACCCACGGTGAGCGGGATGAACAGCTGATCCGCCGTTCGCGCGACCACGTCGACCAGCGTCGACCGGCCCTCCGGGGACGCGGAGATGTCCAGGTAACACAGCTCGTCGGCTCCCTGCGCGTCGTACGCCGCCGCCTGCTCGACGGGATCTCCGGCGTCGCGCAGCGAGACGAAGTGGATGCCCTTGACGACGCGCCCGTCCTTGACGTCGAGGCAGGGGATGATCCGGCGCGCGAGCATCACGCCGCTCCGTGCGCGACGCGCGCGGCCTCGCCGATCGTGAACCGCCGATCGTAGAGCGCCCGCCCGACGACCACGGCCGGGATCCCGGCCGCGCGAAGCTGCGCGAGATCGTCGAGGCTGCCGACCCCTCCAGATGCGATCACCTCACAGGAGACGGCGCGCGCGAGCGCGAGCGTGGCGGAGACGTTCGGGCCACCACGTAGGCCATCGCGCGCGACATCGGTGTAGAGCAACGCCTCCGCGCCCCAGCCCGCGGCGCGTTGCCCGAGCTCGATCGCGGTCACGCCGCCGCTCGTGGTCCAGCCATCGACCGCGACCACGCCATCGCGCGCATCGACCGCGACGACGATCCGGCCGGGGTAGGCACGGCAGACTTCCTCGACGAGCGCGGGGTTGCGCACCGCGGCGGTGCCGAGCACCACGAACGATGCGCCCGCGGCGAGCACGGCGTCGATCGCCGCACGATCGCGGATCCCGCCACCGACCTCGACCGGGATCGGGGAGGCCGCGATGATCGCCGTGACCAGCGCGAGCTGGCGAGGCTCGCCGAACGCCCCGTCGAGATCCACGACGTGCAACCGATCGGCGCCTCCCTGCGCGAGCTCGACCACCAGCTCGACTGGGCGCTCGTGGAACACGGTCACGCGATCGCGCATGCCCTCCTCGAGCCTCACCGCTCGCCCACCGAGCAGATCGATCGCGGGGAACAGCTTCACGCCGCCTCGACGAAGTTCCGGAGCAACCGCAGGCCCGCGGCCTGGCTCTTCTCCGGGTGAAACTGACATCCGAACACGTTGTCCTTGCGGATCGCGGCGGTGATCCGGACACCGTGTTGCGCCTCGAGCGTGAGCACCCCGCGATCTGCGGGCACGGCATGAAACGAGTGGACGAAGTAGAAGTGCGCCCCGTCCTCGATGCCGGCGAGCAGCGGATCGGGCCGGCGGGCTTCGATCCGGTTCCAGCCCATGTGCGGCACCTTGAGCCGCGGATCGCCGGGGTCGAGCCTCACGACATGACCGCGCAGCACCCCCAGCCCGGCGGTCACGCCCTGCTCCTCGCTGTCCTCGAACAGGACTTGAAGTCCGAGGCAGATCCCCAGGTACGGGCGACCGCTCGCGATCGCCTCGCGCAGCGCCTCGCCGAGCCCGCGCGATCCGAGCCCGCGCATGAACACACCGAACGCGCCCTGGCCGGGAACGACGATCTTGCCGGCGCGGCGCACCACGTCGGGATCGCGGGTGACCACCACGTCGCCGCCGACCTGCAACAGCGCGCGCTGCACGGAGCGCAGGTTGCCCGAACAGACGTCGACGATCGCGATCACGCGATCAGCGTGCCCTTGGTCGAAGGCACGGCGCCACCGAGCCGCGGATCGATCCGGGTCGCCTGGTCGCAGGCGCGCGCGAACGCCTTGAAGATGCACTCGATCGTGTGATGCGCGTTGCCGCCGTAGTGGAGGTTGACGTGGAGGTTGCACTGCGCGCGCGTGGCGAACGCTGAGAAGAACTCTTTCGCCAGCTCGCAATCGAACTCACCGATCCACTTGCCGTCGAGCCCGGTGACCCGCCACACGAACGCAGGCCGCCCGCAGAAATCGACCGCGACAGTGACCAGCACCTCATCCATCGGCAGCGTCGCGGCGCCATAGCGCACGATGCCGGCTCGGTCGCCGAGGGCCTGCTCGAACGCGTTCCCGAGGACGAGCCCGGTGTCCTCGACGGTGTGATGCCCATCGATCTCGATGTCACCGGCCGCGCGGACGGTGAGGTCGAATACTCCATGGCGGGCGAACGCCTCGAGCATGTGGGTCAGGAACGGCAGGGGGGTCTGGATCGATCGCCCCGACGCTGCGCTACCGCCGTCGAGGCCCAGCTCGACGCGGATCTGCGTCTCCTTGGTGTTTCGCTCGATCGAGGCAGTGCGCGCCACGTCTCCTTGTATCAGCTGGGTAGCGATCGTACAAACGAACCATGGTTCGCCATCTCGCGACGATCACTCGCGTTCTGATGCCCGTGGCTCTCCTTTCGTGCGGAGGAGGTGGCAGCAAGAAACCCACCACGACCTCCACCACCGCGGACAAGGGCGCCGGAAAGACCGCCGGCAAGGCGAAGGAGACCGAAGCGGATCGCGAGAAGAAGCGCCACTCCGAGGCGATCTCGATCATCCCCGATGGGAGCTCGTGCTTGCCGGCCGTGCTCAAGGAGCCCGGCGCGCCTCGCCTCGATCTCGAGACCAAGGGCCAGGATCTGATCGTGTGTGCCTCGGACACCGACAAGGTGCGGTTGCTCGGACCGGTCGCGTGCTGGAAGATCGATCTCGGCAGTGGTGCGCTGACCTACCAGGCGGCCGCCCCGATTCCCGGCCGCGGGATCGCCGTCAAGATCGACGACCGCTGCGCCCGCGGCTACTGCCTTCCGAAGGACGCCAAGGACACCGCCACGGTCGCGCACATGGCGTGGAACGGCGAGAGCTCGAAGGTCGCCCTGCTCGTTGGAGATGATGTTCACATCTACGACGGCGCCACGAAGGCGCACGAGAGCTCGTTCACGATCCGTGGTGCCAAGGGCGTGACCGGAGAGCCGAGCGCGGTGCACTGGGCCGGAGATGCGATCATCGTCGAGAGCGTCGATGACAAATCGTCCGCGGTGTTCATGTTCAAGCTCGACGGCACCGCGCTCGGTGCGATCGAGGCGATCGGCAGCAAGGACGGCAAGCCGATGTCCACCCACGGTGGCTCGTTCTCGCTCCTCGACAAGAACCGGATCGCCGTGTCGGAGCAAGGCTTCACGTCGATGACGGTCTACGAGGTCGATACGAGCAAGCGCTCGAAGCTGGTGCGCAAGCTGGTCAAGCCGCCGTGCAAGAACGACGAGCTCGATGCGTACTGGAAGGACAACACCGCGGCGATCTCGCCGAAGTGCAAGGACCACATGTCCAAGAACTTCGAGTACCTGATCGGCGCCACCGCGGTCGCGACCGCGAAGAGCTTTCTCGTGATGATGCGTGGCGCCCGGACCGGCGAGATCGGCGTGCTCGATCAGAAGACCCTCGCGGAGAAGAAGGTGATCAAGCTGCCTTGGTGTGGCGGCGGCGAGGCGGCCGGCGGCGGAGCCAAGGAAGAGGCCGCGTCGGCGCCGAAGAAGGACGCTCTCCCGAAGAAGGAGAGCGCGGGAAAGAAGGCCGCTCCGAAGTCCGGGAAGACCGTCAAGGGCGCCGAAGATCCCGACGCCGGCGGTCAGTAAGCTCAGCGCCGGAGCTGCTGGATTCGTTCGCGCGAGGCCGCGACATCCTGCATCCCACCCACGAGATCGAGCGTCGCGCGCTGCACGTTCCCGGTCTGCGCATCTCGCGCGCTGACCTGTAAGATGCCCGCGGCGTCGAGCGAGAACGTGACCTCGATCGAGGTCTCCCCGCGCGGACGGGGCTGGAGGTTCTCGAGCCGGAGATCGCCGATCACCGTGTTGTTGTC
>WBZN01002232.1_pt2 | contig 10628 bp, 8 predicted proteins | sample 5204281 | NCBI WGS metagenome assembly WBZN01 (sample SAMN12344347, study PRJNA552823) | activated sludge metagenome | biome: Activated sludge suspended growth; feature: Nitrification reactor; material: Wastewater; isolation source: activated sludge from nitrification reactor of wastewater treatment... | reverse complement strand
ATTCTTTCGATGCTCACCAGCGATCCGATGCAGGATCTGCTTTCTCCCGATTTCGAGCCAGGGCATGAGCGTCTTGTGACCGACATGTCGAAAATCATACGCGGCAATAAGGTCGTATACATCGGCTTGGATTCACTAGCTGACTCAACGGTGGGAAGTGCTATCGGGTCCATCATGCTTGCCGACCTGGCTGCGGTAGCAGGCGACCGGTACAACTATGGGATCGATTCTTTGACGCCGGTTAATCTGTTTATTGACGAAGCTGCCGAAGTGCTAAACAAACCAGCTATCCAACTCATGAACAAGGGTGGCGGAGCAGATTTTCGGGTCACCATTGCCACGCAGACCTTTGCTGACTTTGCCAGCCGCCTGGGTGATGAGAACAAGGCAAGACAGGTCCTAGCCAACACCAACAACAAGATCGCGCTGCGTGTCCTCGACTCCGAAACCCAGAAATACATCGCTGAAGGCATGCCCATGATCAAGGTCCGCTCTATGGCCTTGAGATATGGTCACAACGTCGATACCAATATCCATGACGAATACACCGCTTCCTACCAGGAGCAGATCGTTGAGGAAGATGCTGAGCTTTTCCCTGCTGCCATGCTAGGAGAATTACCGCCATTGCATTTCATTGCTCGATTATCGGGTGGACGGACGCTTAAAGGGCGTATTCCTATTTTGCTGGCGAACTAGCAATGGCAACACGCGCTGAGAATGGCTGGAGTACATTTTTTGCCATCACGATATTTATTCTCCTGGTAGCCACCTGGGTATTAATCTCGCCTGAAGTGATTCGGGCCGCCTGGTCCAAGGAACGGGTAGAGGTCTATGCCTTGGCTGGCAAAGCCGAAAATGACATCTATAAGAGCACGATGGACGACCTGAAAAAGTCGTTAGCGATCGATTTTAGAGGTTTCATTAATGATGCTGAATCTATAGGGCAGGAGCCTTTTGCCAGCATTGAGCTTAGCCGTTGGACACAAAGGAGGGTTCTTGCGACTTGGCTTTGGATTGGTTTGATTTCCTATCGTCTGCAAGTGTTGATGGGGTGGCTGCTACCTGGACTCCCCTTGATATTAGCTACTTATTTGGACGGGCAATTTGCAAGGGAAATCCGCAAATATTCATTCGTGGCGCAAAGTCCAATTCGTCACAAGCTCGGTGTTCGGGTGATGTGGATGGTGCTGTGCGGAATTGCGGGCTGGATATTACTACCTGTTGCAATGCCGGCATTTCTAGCACCGATGCTAATTGTCTCCGTCTCATATTCTCTCTGGCTATGGGTGAGCAATCTTCAGAAGCGGCTTTAGAATGGGCTGAAATATGAAGATGTTTTTTGTTATCGCCTTTGGATCGGGCATTACAGCCAGATGTTCCACTATGAAAAACGTTCTTATCTAACGACAACTGATCGGCCGAAGCAGTCATGTGGGGTCGGCTACTCCGACGACTGCTCCGCAGACTTTGTGGACATATCGAACTTGCAGTTAGACCCAACATCGTTAATTCGTAACGGCTATATATCTGGAAATCCCTGTAAGATAATCACGTGCGTTACTACCAAATCCTGACGTGACTAGAAAGAACTATCAATGCGCTTCGTATTAGCAATTTTTATGGCCCAGTTGCTTGCTTGTGCAAATGTTGCCTATGCTGAAACTTCCCCAGATTGGAATGCAACAACCCTTACAGGTGACTGGGGTGGCGCAAGGTCAAAGCTTTACAAGAATGGTGTTTCAGTAGAAATCGTTCATAAGAGTGACGTTATGGGGGTGGTTTCTGGTGGCATTAAGCATGGTGCTGCATGGATGGGAAACTCCGAGGTGGCTGTGGATATGGACTTGGAGAAATTATTGGGGTGGGGTTCAACAACAGCACACTTTCATGTCCATAACCAACTTGGTAGCAAGTTCAACCGTGACTATGTTGGTAGTTTCATCGGCGTTGATAATATTGAGCACGTAGTCAACACCGTTCAAATTGATCGTGCATGGGTCGACAAAAGCTTCTTTGAAGAAAAGCTCTCCATACTTGCTGGTCTTTACACGATTGACTCTGAGTTCTACGTCACTGAAACAACTGGCTTGTTTTTTCAACCCCCATATGGCCCGGGAAATGAGCTATCAGCATCAGGTCAAGCAGGTCCACCTATTTTCCCGACAGGCGCACTTGGGCTTCGCCTTAAATACACATCGGCTAACAAGAACTTCTATTTGCAAGGCGCATTAACCGATGGTGTACCTGGCGACCCGGACAACCTGCGTGGCACTCATATCAAACTCGGCGATGGGGACGGTACTCTTGGCATCGTTGAGCTTGGATATACACCGCAGAAGGAACATCATCATTCTGACTCGGCTAAACCAGACGGGTCTGGTGATGAAGAAGCTGATGAGTTCTTCAATAAAACGGCCATCGGGTTTTGGCATTATTCATCCAAAACTGACGACCTCACTGATTTTGATGCTCAAGGCAACCCTAAAAAACGGAATAGCCAAGGGGTCTATATTATTTCTGAACGTACCCTGCTAACAGAAGAAGGGCACCCTTCACAGGGGCTTGCCGGTTTCATCCGCTTTGGCACTGCAAACAAAGACAACCACCAAGCGGACTGGACCGGAAGTATTGGTCTCCGATATCACGGCTTGTTTTCGGGTAGAGATGATGACATTGCAGGTATTGCCATCACGGTGAACCACGCCAGCGAAAAGTATCGCCGAGCGAACGCGGCGGAAAGCACACAGACCAGTCTGGAACTGACCTACAGTGCACAACTGAAACCGTGGCTAGCACTGATACCAACCCTGCAATACGTGCACAATCCTAATATGGACCCCGCACTGAGCAACACAGGGATACTAGGTGCACGAGCTGAAATCAGCTTCTAGGCCAAAGGCGTCAGTGAAAGTGCAAAGGGGTTGGAGCGCCGTTCTGGCTTAAGCATTCACCCTCGGGACGGTCAGTTCTTGTCCAGACCAACGTGCACTGCATGGTCTCGCCATCACCTGATTTGACCTCTGCAGTTCCAACGGAGGTGTGGTGGTCCTTGTCCTGACCCGACCTGATTTTTTGCCAGTGTGTGCTATCTGAGCCGTATGCCTTGCGCACCTTGCTCCACTCCACATGCTTTTTGATCGTCAACTCGCCTTCGTAACGTTTTCCTCCTGCTTCCACTACTAATTGATCTGGCAGGCTAGGGTTGCCATGAATCAGGGTTGCCGAAATCGCATTCGCAGAATCCGAGTTGGTAATTTTGTGTTCATGCGTTGCGCATCCCGTTGCAAGAGTCGCGGTAAGCAAGACAGCTAAGTGGACGTGTGTGTGTTTCATGGTGAGTTCTCCTTAAAGGTAAGTTATAGCTCGTTTGCTCTGCGGCGCGTGAAATTGCCGGCAGCGATTTCATGATGGATGCTGCCAAAACGTAGATAAAGCGCCGGCACGACCAACATGTTGAGAGCCGTTGATGTAAGTAGTCCGCACAAGATGACAACAGCCATCGGAGCCTGGATTTCAGACCCCGGCTCCCCGCCGGAAAGGGCCAGTGGTACTAGGGCAAGTCCTGCCGCCAGTGCCGTCATCAGGATCGGTATCAAGCGCTCTTCCGCACCTCGCTTGACCGCAGCACGGGCGTCCCGAATACCTTCATGTTCGACAAGCTGGTGTATGTGGGAAATCATCATCACGCCGTTACGTGTCGCAATACCGAATAAGGTGATGAATCCGATAATGGAGGCAATCGACACTACACCACCTGACAGATAGACCCCCGCAACTCCGCCGATAATCGAGAGCGGAAGATTCAGCATGACGAGGAAGGCATCCCGCGTGGAATGGAATGCGACAAACAGCAGGAGAAAGATGCCCACCACTACCACGCCACCCAGTAGCATCAGTGTTCTTGAAGCCTCTTCGGCACTTTCGAATTGCCCTCCGAATTCGATGTGGTATCCACTCGGCAGCTTCACTTCCGCACCGATCTTCTCGCGCATTTCTTCAACCACGCTTTTCAGATCGCGGTCTGCCACATTGGCCATTACTACCATCTTGCGTTGCACGTTCTCTCGGTTGATAAAGTATGGCCCGCGATCATTCTGAATCTCGGCAAGGGCGGATAGCGGCAAGCGTGCTCCAGAGGGCGTCGCAATCAGTGTGGAGCGAACGGCTTCAAGCCCTTGCCGCCCAGCCACATCGTAACGAACTACCAGATCATAGGTGGCATCACCCTGCACGACCTTGGAGACAACTTGGCCTGTAAAGGCAGTTTCAATCGACTCGGAGATTTCAGCTACAGAGATGCCATTGCGGGCGAGAGCTGCCCTGTCGTACCGGATTGTCAGAAAGGGAATGTCGATTTGCTGTTCAGCCGTGACATCCACCGCACCCGGAACTTCCGACATAACTCCTTTAATCTGCTCAGCGATTTTTCGAAGTTCATAGAGGTCTGGACCGAACAGTTTGACGGCTATATTCGCTCGGCTTCCAGACAGCATGTGGTCAATGCGATGAGAAATCGGCTGGCCAATCACAATCTGAACGCCGGGTATTTTTGCAAGCTCGTGACGCAGCGCATTGAGGAACTCTTCTTTGCTGCGCTCACCCATTTTCAGTGTCACTTCGATTTCCGATTGGTGGACATCCAGCGCATGGGGGTCAAGTGGCGACCGGCCTGTCCGCCTTGCCGTAGCAATGACTTCAGGCTGGGCCAATATCGCCTCTTCAGTGAGCGCCCCCAAGCGACTCGATTCTTCAATGGCCGTACCGGGAATGGTGTCAGCGTTTATTGTCAACGTGCCCTCGTTGAAGTCCGGAAGAAATGCTTGTCCGGCCATTGCCAGCGTCACCAGAGCGAAAATGAAGGCGGCGCTACTGACAATCGCCACCATTTTCCATCGGGACAATGTGGCATCCAGCAGGCTACCGTAGCTTGTCCTCAACCACCGGACAAAAATGGGGTCGTGAGCCTGTTGTGCCTCTTTGGTATTTGCGAGGAAAAGCGAAGCTAATACGGGAGTGACAGTAATGGCGACAAAGAGAGATGCGGCAAGCGAAATCACATAAGCAAAGCCTAGAGGCACCATCAGCCTGCCTTCAACGCCGGAAAGAAAAAACAACGGCACAAAAACCAGCATGATGATGAGCGTCGCAAATACGATGGAACCCTGAATCTCACGGGTCGCAAGATAAATCACATGGCTTCCAGCCTGTTGCTCACCGAGCGGTTTGGAATGGTTTTCACGAAGCCGGCGTAATATGTTTTCGACAACGATGATCGCGTCATCTACCAATGCACCAAGGGCAATTGCAATGCCGCCTAACGTCATGGTGTTGATAGTTGCCCCGACTGCCTTCATCGCCAGCACGGCGGCCACCAGCGACAGAGGCAAGGCAACGAGTGTGATTGCCGTTGATCGCCAGGAAAGCAGGAACGCAAACACAATAGCAAGAACCAATATGGCCCCATCACGGAGTGCTGCCATCAGGTTGGTGATGGAAGTTTCGATGAAGTTGGCTTGCCTGAAAAGACGCGTCTCTATTTTCATGCCTTGTGGCAAACCTGCTTGTATACCAGACAAGGCCATATCGAGTTGGCGCGTTAACTCCAATGTGTTGGCAGCAGGTTGGCGCTGAATCCCCATTACGACGGCCGGTTTTCCGTTTGCGGAGCCAATGCCACGCTTGACGGCACTTCCTATCGCAACCGTCGCGACTTGCCTGACCAGAATGGGGCTACCCTCTCGGACGGCGACTACGGCATCCCCGATATCCTCGACCCGTTGAATGCGCCCAATCCCCTGTATCAGATACTCCTGCCCGCCTTCGGCATAAAATCCTGCGGCAGCATTCTGGTTGGTTCCACTGACTGCTTTTGTCACATCGTCGATACTGAGACCGTAAGCCGCCAATCTTTCAGGACTAAGCGTCACTTCATATTGTTGAAGATCGCCACCGATAGGTAACACCTCGGCTACCCCCGGCACCGCCAACAACCTTCGCCTGATGACGAAATCCGCAGTCTTCTTCAACTCCTTGGCATCGTGCTTGTCTGAAACTAATGCGATGAACATGATTTCGCCCATCACCGAAGCAGCGGGTGCCATGATTGGCGATTCCACTCCCGGAGGAAGAGCGGCTTTCGCCAATTGCAACTTCTCAGCCACAATGTTTCTGGCAAGATAGGGTTCAGTGCCCCAGTCAAACTCAACGACAATGCTGGAAAGACCAATCTTGGTGGACGAGCGGACCCGCCTCACTCCCGGCGCACCATTTAGTGCTGTCTCGATGGGGAATGTGACGAGATTTTCAACATCGAGCGGTGACATGCCGGGGGCTTCGGTGACGACTGTCACAGTCGGAGCAGTCAGATCGGGAAAGATGTCTACCGGAGTATGGGCCGCCTGCCAGCCGCCCCAGAAGAGCATGAGCAATCCGCCAATCACTACGAATAATCGGTTGCGGATCGACCATTGGATGATTTGTCCTATCATTTGCTGGCGCTCCGGCTCAATGATTGTGGCCGGCATGACCGCCGCCACTTTCGGTTTTTGTTGCAGCCAACCTGACCAGATAGGGGTTCTTGCTGACAACTCGTTCACCCACCTCCAGCCCGGCAAGAATCTCCGCAAGTCCGCGGGCTCTTGTTCCGACTGTCACTACCCGGCGCTCAAAGCTTTCACCGCCAGTCTGAACATAAACCGTAGCGATGCCGTTCTCATCCTGTAGGGCGTTGATGGGCACAGTCACTGATTCACGCGGCGTATTGCCAAATATCTGTGACTGCACTGACATGCCAACGCGAAGCATCGGATCAGGATTATGCAACTCAAAGGTATACGGCACAGTACGTGAATGCGTATCTATCACTGCACTGGCTGCCAGCAACTTGCTGTTTTTTTCGTCCAGAATAAAGTCCTGATTCACCCCCTGAACCCGGAAAGAAACTCCGCTGGGTGTGCCCACGCGTCCAAGGTCGCTTTCAGGCACATGCACCTGCAACCAGAGACGTCGCGCATCCACGATGCGGAATATTGGAGCACCTTCGGACAACTGACTGCCGGTGGCGGCCATTACCTCTGCAAGCTCACCATCAATCGGGGCAGTCAGAGGGATCGAGTTTCTGTCCCCCTTGATATCTGTTCCACGTCGATAATGAGCCATGCGCGCTTCAGCAGCGACCAGTTCGCTACGGGACAACTCTTCAAGGGCCTTCGCTTCTTGAACCCGCTTGGCGGCAATCGCCTCATCTGCCAGCAAACCTTCCATCCGTTCACGATCCCGCTTGGCTTGCTGGACTGATATCCTTGATTTCGCAGCAGCCATTTCAAGCGAGGCGAAGTCGGCGTCAGCTCCAAGATGAGGCACCAGCCATGCAATCACTTGCCCCTTTTTGACCCGCTGACCAACGGCTGGGAATTCTTGCCCTCGCGTGAGAATGTGTCCTTCAGTTGGTGCATGAACAAAAGCTTCCGCACCTGCTGCCGGACGCAAGGTTCCAGTAGCAGAGACGGCGTCTTGCACAGGTTGCTTAACGGCTTCCGAGGTGGAAAATTCCACTTTCCATTGCTGCTCTTTGGTAAAGGCAATTCCTTCCTCGTGATGCTCTTCTTTAGCGCCTGCATCAGCCTCCTTGTCGTTGGCGAAGACAGTCAACTGCCCAAGGTCATGACGTACCGTGAATTCCGGTGTGGCGAGTTCGATTGCCAGATTGCGTTTTCCGGGTTTCACTGGAGCAATCTCAGGGCGGAATATGCCGGGATCAGACGATGCCGCAGCAGTAAAGCTCTCATCCGGCAGCGCCCCCCCTGACAAGATGACGGTCACTGTACCTTCCTTGACCGGCTTGAAATCGGCAAGTCGGGTAAAGTGGGCTGCCATGGGTGCTTTCTCGCCAGCCACCAGTTTGGGGAACTCGACAAAGAGTTCTGTCCGGTCTGTGAAGTGCGTCAGGCTTTCTTTTTCGCCATGCTCATGCTGATCGCTGGCTTCAGCCGCCGGTTGAGTCTGGTTGTGCTCATCATCAGCTGCTTTTTGCCCACACGCACCCAGCATTAAGGCTGCAAATATTGTGATTACCCAAATATGGTTCATTCTGTATGGCTCCCGGTCAACAGGTCGAATTCAATAGAGGCTTCCCGCGCCTTCCACTCCAGTTCTAGTGCCATTGATTCAGCTTCCAGGGCACCACGATAAGAATCCAGAAGTTCAAGCACGCCACCCTCTCCGGCACGATAGGCAGATTCGGCAATCCGGGTGAGATCGGAGGAAGCTGTGACTGCGCGATCGCGATAGCCGGATGCGGTTGTGATCAACTGGCTGACCTGTTTATGCAGGCCCCGCATTTCACCTTCAGCCTGACTTTTAGCCAACGCGAGTTCCGCTCGAGAGGCCATAGCCTGTGCGCTTGAACGTTTGGCACCCGCCTCTTGCCGGTCAAACAACGGCAGTGGAATGCTCATGGTGAGGATATTTCCGCCATCCCGATGACTGCCCTCTTCAAGTCGTTTGGGGCCGATCCCCAATGTGACATCGGGAATCCAGCCTTTCTCAGCAGCTTTATGTTCCAGATCGAAAGCCTCTGCCTTGAGCGTCAGCACATGGAGGTCTGGTCTGGAGTTCATTCGGGTTAACGCCTGCTCAAGCGGGGGCAAAGCTGCGGGAAGTAGAACACCTGCAACGGCAGGCAGGGGTTGCCCCGATTGTCCCAGCAGTGCCGACAACTTCTCCTTTGCACGATCCAATTCACCTTGCTCGCTCGCCAACCTAGCTTCAGCAGACTGACGTTCACGTGATAGTCGACGCCGGTCGTAGCCTGAAACCTCGCCTGCTTTTTCAAGCTTGGTGACGATTCCCTCAATCGACACAAAACGTTTGGACCATGCCTCAACCGCTCGAATACGCTCTTGATTGAGTAACACGGTGTGGAAGGCTCGGCGAATTTCAGCTGCGTAAACTGAACGACGGGCCGTAGAAGTTGCCTGCGCCGCGTCAAGTAACCTTCCGGCAGCCTCCTTCTTTATGCTGCGTCGGCCTGAAATATCGAACGTCTGGGAAATCTGCCATGTTTGCTCGGTCGTGCCCGGCGATCCATTGATTCTCTCGCGGGTGTAATCGAGCGTTGGGTTCGGCCATTTGCCGGCTTCCATCAAATCCGCTTCGGCTTCGCCAATAGCGCCATTTGCTTGGTCAGCTATTTCACTTCGTGACATGCCTATTCTCAGGGCCTCGCTCTCTGAGAGTAGTTCCGCACCGTAAGCGTGGCTCAAGGTGGTTAAAAAAATCATGAAAGGTATAAAAATTCGCATCGTACTCTCGCTCAGTAAACGTGAAAGACGACGGAACACCTGTGGCCGGAGGGTCCGGCTAAAGCAGTGTCAGGAGGTGAAGCAGGAATCCCGTCGCGTTATGCGAAGGGTTGCCAGTTTGGCCGGTCAGGTGCTTCTGGAGCTACGAAAGGCAAGCGTAGATCAAGTGCGAAAAAGACTGCGGAATCTAACTGGACAGGCAGCATTTGAGCGCCGACGGGAATAGCCGTACCGCCGGACATATGACAGACGCCACAGTCATTGTCTTGAGAAGGATTTTCCGGCTGCGCGTCTTGTTGCCCAGAAATATTGTGGTGCTTATGGTCATGATGACCTAAATGCTGAGACTGCCGCTCATCTTGCTCGTGTTGGCAATAGCCACTCACTGCCGCCCAAGAGGTTTGGAGCGGCAGCAAAACAAGCAGGAAGAGGAGGACTAATCTTTTCATCAGTCGGCATTCTACATCTAATGAGTGAAAGCTTGTTAAAGTCATGACCGCTTAGTCTGCGAAGCCGCCCTTGGGGTCGTCTGTCATCAATGACCGCAACGGCCGATGACCAGACTTCTGCACATATGACCAAATTTAGCGTCCGATGAGGAGGCTTCCGGCAAAAGTGTCCTTTAGGTCAGCTCCTATTCTGTCCTTTTTGGGCTTGCTGTGCTCTTGTTATGAATTAATGCAGTAGCCCGCTACTCATTTACGTAGATTCCGATCATAGAAATACGTCTTTGAAAGTCGCATTTCGGCGACTCAACCCTAGTCTGGCTACCTACCATGGCAGCCATGACTCGAGTCTTGTTTGTTGCATTCTCTTTGCCGTTTGCATGTTCATGTCTAGCTAGCTGCTTCGAGCAGGCTGGGGCTAGATATGGCATTGCCCCAACACTTCTCCAGGCCATATCGGTTGTCGAATCAGGCTCAAATCCTGTGGCACGCAATATCAACCGGGATGGCTCCGAGGATATTGGCCATATGCAAATCAATAGTCGCTGGCTGGGAGCCTTGTCAGCCTATGGTATCGGCCGCGCCCAGTTGCTAGATCCATGCATCAACACATATGTAGGCGCCTGGATACTTGCCAAAAACTTCAGTCAGATCGGCTATAGCTGGGAAGCGATCGGTGCCTACAACGCCAGGTCACCTGAAAAGCGAGCGGCCTATGCCCGTCGAGTCGCCGCAAAGGTTAAGTCTTGGCAATCCTAAGACTTATTGTGGCTTTGCCAGCGTTTTCCGTTCTGCTTACAGCGTGCGGAAGCTTGCCTGAAGCCATCGACATTCCAGTGGCTAAACCATCCCAAAGCTATGGCATCGCGTGGATGGAAAG